>Ga0326727_10007837_pt1 | contig 27720 bp, 22 predicted proteins | sample MB2enrmetagenome_FD_207643 | JGI IMG/M metagenome (GOLD analysis project Ga0326727, IMG submission 207643) | Lab enriched peat soil microbial communities from McLean, Ithaca, NY, United States - MB29MY | ecosystem: Environmental > Terrestrial > Soil > Wetlands > Peat | place: USA: New York...
CTTGATCCATCGCCCGTCCTCCAACATCCCCGGCCGACCCGGCCGTACACGAGATTAAACCCCAAACGGACGAAAAGGTTTTCTTGCTTTTCCGAAAGATTCACAACCTCGGACCTGTGCATGGGTCAACCTGCCTGCCATCCGCCGGTGATGTTGATTTTGGCCGCATTCAGCCGGCATGAGGCGGCCCTGCAATGGGCGGCCGCCAGGGCCATCCAGACCTGGGGCCCGGCGGCCCTGGAGAGCCCCGCTTTCGAGTTCAACGAAACGTCTTACTATGATGCTACGATGGGCCCCGGGCTGCGGAAGCGATTCTGGGGCTTCGCGCGACCGCTGGACCCCGCCGATCTGCCGGAAATCAAGCTGCTCTGCAACCGCTGGGAGGCAGAATATGCCGCGGCGGCCGCACACCCCGAGCCGAGGCCCTTGAATCTCGACCCGGGCTACCTGACCTTGGCCAAGCTGGTGCTGGCCTCGACCAAGGACTTCGCCCACCGGATTTACTTGGGCCGCGGCATCTACGCCGAGGTGATGCTTCTTTTCAAGCACCACCGCTGGCAGCACCACGAGTATACGTTTGCGGACTACCGCCGGGAGGACTACCAGCGGTTCTTCTCCGCGTGCCGCGATTGGCTTCAGCGGCGGTAGGGGCCGCGAAACCGCAAGCGGCACGCCCATGCTGGCGAAGGCACGGCACCTGCGCCAGCCGTAGGCGACGGCGGGGCTAGTCATGCCGGGCGGCGATGCTAAAATGGCGGCATTCTCAGCCCGACTTTCCTACGGAACACGCGGATGGACCCAGGCTTACGACGCACACCGCTGGACGAGTGGCATCGCGGCCACGCCGCGCGGATGGTCCCGTTCGCCGGCTGGGCCCTGCCGGTGTGGTACACGTCGATCATCGAGGAGCACCTGGCCACCCGCTCCGCGGTGGGGATCACCGATATCTCGCACATGGGGCGGCTGCGGTTCGAGGGCCCCGGGGCCGCGGTCTTCCTGGCCGAGTTGCTGACCCGCCGCGTGGCCGACATGGAACTCGGCCAGATCCGCTACTCGCTGATTACCAACGACGCGGGGGGTATCCTCGACGACGTGCTGGTGGGCTACTACCACAGTGCCTACGGCCAGCCGTTCTACCTGGTGGTGGTCAACGCGGGCAACCGGCAGAAGATCGTGGATTGGGTGCTGGCGCACCTGCCGCGTGAGCGGGCCGAGGCCCCCGGCAAGGAGATCATCTTTACCGACGTCAGCCGGCTTTGGGCGATGTTTGCCGTGCAGGGCCCGCGGAGCATCGAGGTCCTGCAGTCGCTGGTGCACGTGGACCTGCGGTGGATGCGCTACTACCGCGGGGCCCAGGTGCAGATCCTCCACCCGGCCGCCGAGCGGCAGGGGGGCATCATCAGCCGCACCGGCTACACGGGCGAAGACGGCTTCGAGCTGAGCATCGCCAGCGACATCGCCCCGGGCGTGTGGGAGGCGATCCTCGAGCAGGGCCGGCCGCTGGGGATGGTCCCGACGGGCCTCGGTGCCCGCGACACTCTGCGGCTGGAGGCGGGCATGCCGCTCTATAGTCATGAGTTGAGTGAAGAGACGCATCCGTTCGAGGCCGGGTTGGGGTTCGCCTGCCACTTGGTAGGCTACGATTTTCCCGGCCGCGACGCCTTGCTGCGGATCCAGAAAGAGCCGCTCCGGCGGGTGCGGATCGGGCTGGAGCTGTCCGGCCAGCGCGTCGCCCGGCAGGGCTACCCCATACTCCACCGCGGCCAGGCGGTCGGCCAGGTCACCAGCGGGACCTTTTCGCCGACCCTGCACAAACCGATTGCCATGGGCTACGTCCGGCCCGAGACCGCCGAGCCCGGCACGCCGCTGGAGATCGACATCCGCGGCCGGCCCGAGCCCGCCCGGATCGTGGAACTTCCCTTCTACCATCGGGACGTGAGAAGGTGAGCAAGGGATTTGGGGATTTGGGATGAAAGTTTAGCGGGCAGGCGGGCACCGGCGGGTACCATGCGCAGCATGGTCGGTCCGGTCCGCCGGTCTAGAACCAGGAACTGACCATGACGCCGGATCCGAAGAAACTCCTGTACGCCACGACGCATGAATGGGTTTGGACTGAGCGTGGGCCCAGCGGCGAGAAGATCGCCACCGTGGGGCTCTCGGATTTCGCCTTGAAAGCCCTCACCGACCTGGTCCACCTGGAACTGCCCGAGCCCGGCCGCCACGTCGAGGCCGGCGGCTCGATGGGCGAGGTCGAGTCGGTCAAGGCCGTCAGCGACGTCTACAGCCCCGTCGAGGGCGAGGTCCTCGAGACCAACACCTTCCTGCCGGACAATCTCGACGCTCTGGCCAAGGACCCCTACGGCGCCGGCTGGCTGGTCAAGATCCGAGTCACCGACGAGGCGGGGCTGGGGCGACTGCTGGATTGGGCCACTTATCAAAAACAGTGCGAGCAGGAGGAATGAGTTACTTCCCCAATACAGCCGAGGACCAGCGGGCGATGCTCGAGGCGGTCGGGGTCGCGTCGCTGGACGAGTTGTTTGCGATGGTGCCGGCCGAGCTGCGGCTGGGTCGGCCGCTGGACCTGCCGCCGGCCATGGGCGAGATGGAGCTTACGGCCCACCTGGAGGCGTTGGCCGGCCGCAACACGCCGGCCGCGCTCGCCGCGTGCTTCTTGGGCGGCGGCTGCTACGACCACTTCATTCCCGCCGTGGTCGACTTCGTCGCCTCGCGGAGCGAACTGGTCACCTCCTACACGCCCTACCAGCCCGAGGTCAGTCAAGGCAACCTCCAGGCCATGTTCGAGTACCAGACGCTGGTCACGCAGTTGACGGGCATGGACGTCTCGAATTCGAGCCTCTACGACGGCGGCAGCGCCGCGGCCGAGGCGGTGTTGATGGCCCTGGACGGCAGCCGGGAGGCGGACCGCGTGCTCGTGCCCGCAAGCGTCCATCCCGAGTACCGCCGGGTGCTGGCCACCTACCTGGCCAACCTGGACGTGGAGCTTGTGACGCTGCCGGCGCCCGAGGGCACGCTCGCGCCGGCCGCGCTCTCCGCGGCCATCGGCCCTGGCACGGCCTGCGTGCTGATCCAACACCCCAACTTCTTCGGCTGCCTCGAGGACGTAGACACCTTGTCGCAGATCGTCCACGCTACGGGGGCGCACCTCGTGGTTGCGGTCGATCCGATCAGTCTCGGGCTGCTGCTGCGGCCGGGCCAGTACGGGGCCGACATCGTCGTGGCGGAAGGGCAAGCGTTGGGCATCCCCATGTCCTACGGCGGGCCGCTGCTGGGGATGCTGGCCTGCCGCGAGCAATTCCTGCGGCGGATGCCCGGCCGCCTGGTCGGTCAAACCGTCGACCGCAAGGGCCGCCGCGCGTGGGTCCTGACGCTGCAGACCCGCGAGCAGCACATCCGCCGCGAACGCGCCACCAGCAACATCTGCACGAACCACGCCCTCTTGGCCCTGCGGGCGGCCGTATACCTCGCGGCGATGGGGCCGGCCGGGCTCGGGGAAGTTGCCGCGTTGTGCCTGCGGAAGGCCCGCTACGCGGCCGGCCGGCTGGCGGCCTCGGGCCGGTTCCTGCCCGCCTTCGACCGGCCCACGTTCAAGGAATTCGTAGTCCGCGACAGTCGCGGCCGCGTCGAGGAGTTTCTGGCAGCCGCCCGCGCGGAAGGCATCTTTGCCGGCCTGCCGCTGGGCCGCTGGTATCCCGAGCTGGGCGACTGCCTGCTCGTGGCCGTCACCGAGAAGCGGACGAAAGCGGAAATCGACCGGCTGGCGTCGGTCGGCAGATGAGAAAGGGGCAAGGTGAGCGAATCATGCCCAGGCGCGTTACGGCGGTATTGTTGGTTGGCATCGCGGTCGAAGCCATCATGGGCTTGTTTCCCCCTTGGGTCTTCTCGAGCAACTGGTCCGGGCCTAATGCATGGCGATATGGCTTCCTGTTCGACCCACCTCCACTTGCCGTTGACCCGGACATGACGCGCCTGGTGACCCAGTGGCTGGTCGTCGCCTTCGCAACGGCTGGCGCAGCTCTTTGGGCATATCATGCGAAACACCCGCGCGACTGATCTGTTGTTCGATCTTTCCAAGGCCGGTTGCCGCTGTGCGCGGCTGCCGCTGTGCGACGTGCCGGCCCGGCCGCTGGACGAGTTGCTGCCGGCCGCCGCGCTGGCCGGCAACCCGCCGCCGCTGGCCGAGTTGGCCGAGCCCGAGATCGTGCGGCACTTCGTCAACCTCTCGACGCTCAACATGTCGGTTGACACGCACTTCTATCCGCTGGGGTCCTGCACGATGAAGTACAACCCCAAGCGGAACGAGCGGCTGGCGGGCCTGCCCGGCCTGGCCGGCCTGCACCCCTACCAGCCCGAAGAGACGATCCAGGGCATGCTCGAATTGCTCTACCGATCGCAGCAGATGCTCGCGGAGATTGCGGGGCTGGAGGCCGTCTCGCTGCAGCCGGCGGCCGGGGCTCACGGCGAGCTGACGGCGCTGTTGGTCGCCGCCGCGTATTTCCGCGACCTGGGCCAGCGCCGCAGCGTCGTGCTGATCCCCGAGGCGGCGCACGGCACCAACCCCGCCAGCGCCGCGATGGCCGGCTTCCGCACCGCCGCGGTCAAGGGCACGCCGGAAGGCTTCATCGATCTGGAACACCTGGCCGCGCAGTTGAACGACGACGTGGCCGTGCTGATGATCACCAACCCCAACACGCTGGGTATCTTCGAGCGCGAGATGGCCGAGATCGCCCGGCGGGTCCATGCCGCCGGCTCTCTGGTATACCTGGACGGGGCGAACCTGAACGCGATTCTGGGGATCGCGCGGCCGGGCGATTTCGGGGCCGACCTGATGCACTTCAATCCGCACAAGACGTTCAGCGGGCCGCACGGGGGCGGCGGACCGGGGGCAGGCCCCATCGCGGTGACCGGCCGCCTGGCCCCCTACCTGCCCACGCCCCTGGTCGTCCGCCAGGGCAACCGCTACCGGCTCGACGAGGACCGCCCCAAGTCGATCGGCCGCGTGCGGAGTTTCTTCGGCAACTGCGGGGTCCTGGTGCGGATGTACTGTTACCTCTTGACGCACGGGCCGGAAGGGCTCCGCCAGGTGGCCGAACACGCGGTCCTGAATGCGAATTACCTGCTGGCCAGGCTGCGGCGCCTGCTGGCCGTGCCGCAGGGCGACCGCTGCATGCACGAGTTCGTGGCCTCGGCGGCCAAGGTCAAGGCCGAGCGGGGCGTCACGGCCATGGACATCGCCAAGCGGCTCTTGGATTACGGCTTCCACGCCCCCACGGTCTACTTCCCGTTGGTGGTCCGCGAGGCGATCATGATCGAGCCGACCGAAACCGAGAGCCGCCAGACGCTGGACGCCTTCGCCGAGGCCCTGGAAACTATCTTGCAAGAGCCAGCCGAGGTCTTGCACAACGCCCCGCACCAGACGCCCATCAGCCGTCCCGACGAGGTACGGGCGGCAAGGCAGCCGATCCTGCGGTGGACGCCGGGGCAGGGCGCATGAGGCCGTAAATCCGAAACAAATCCAAGATCCAAAGCCCGAATGTTCGAAACCAACTGCCGGCTGCTTGTGGATGGGCCGCAGCAAGGCGCGTGGAACATGGCCGTCGACGAGGCCCTGCTGGAGGCGGCGGCCGAGCGCGGCGGGGCCTGCTGGCGGTTCTATGCCTGGAGCGAGCCGACCCTCTCGCTGGGGTATTTTCAGGAGTACGCCGACCGTCAGCAGCACCCGGCGAGCCGGACGTGCCGGGCCGTGCGACGGCTGACCGGCGGCGGGGCGATCCTGCACGACGCCGAGCTGACCTATAGCCTGGTCCTGCCGAGCCGGCATCCGCTGGCCGCTCGGCGGAATTGCCTCTACGCGGCCGTACACGGGTGCCTGGTGGAGGCCCTGAGCGAGTTGGGGATTGTCGCCGCGGTATTTCAGATTTCAGATTCGAGATTTCAGATTTCAGATTGCGAATTCCAAATTCCAAATCTCAAATCGGAAATCACAAATCGCAAATCCCAAGTGGCCACCGCCTTTCTGTGTTTCCAGCGCCGAGCGCCCGGCGACGTGTTGCTAGGCCCGGACAAGATCGCCGGCAGCGCCCAGCGGCGGCGGCGCGGGGCCATCTTGCAGCACGGCAGCCTGTTGCTGCGCCGCTCGGCAGCCGCACCGGAACTGCCCGGATTGGAAGACCTGGCCGGCCGATCGCTCCCACGGCAAACGATCCAAGAGACTTGGCTCCATCGCCTTGGGCGGCAGTTGGGTCTTCGCTGGGCCGAAGACAGCCTTTCTCAGCGGGATTACTGCCGGGCGGAGGTCCTGGTCCGGACACGCTATGCCCAGCCCGCTTGGACCGAGAGCCGGGAGGTAGCGGACAGGGGTTGGTCGACGCGGGGAGTGAGGTCCGCGCGGTCAAATAACCCCTCCAATACCTGACGTTTCCATTTGACATACCCCGCAAGCCTGGATACATTGGAACCGGGAGATTGAACCGTGGACGTCAAGCTGGTGGTCGTCGGTGGCAAGCATCCTGGGCAGGAGATCCCGGTGCCGGGGCCGAAGTTCTTCATCGGCCGCGCTGAAGACTGCCAACTCCGCCCCCGCAGCGAAATGGTCAGCCGTCACCATTGCGTGATCCTGGTGGAAGAAGGATTCGTGGCCGTCCGCGATTTCGGCAGCAAGAACGGGACGTTCGTCAACGGCGAACGGGTGAAGGCCGAGCAGGAGTTGAAAGCGGGCGACCGGCTGCGGGTCGGCCTGCTGGAGTTCGACGTCCAATTGTCCGTCAGCGTCGGCGGCAAGAAGAAGCCAAAGGTCCAAAGCGTGCAGGAGGCCGCCGCGCGAACGGTCCAATCCTCCGCGGGCGGCGACGATGCCGACGTGGCCGGGTGGCTGGAGGACAAAGATGAGACGGTCTCCGGCGGCCCCTTGCCCGAGACCGTTCCGGCGCCAGCGCCCTCGGCCGCGCAGACCACGCCCGCGGCTCCCACGGGGACTCAGACCGCGGTCGGGCCGCCCAAATCACCCAAGACGGAAAAGCCGGATCCATTGCTCGGGCCAGCCGCGAAGAAGCCGAAGGCGGGCGGCAGCGATTCGGCCGCCGAGGAAATGCTCAAACGGTTCTTCCACCGCAAGCCGTAGACGCCCACCGTGCGAAGGGGCAGCCGGCCGTGGAACCCTCATCTTTGCGCAAGTCGTAATAGCCTTACAAACCATTCAGGCTGTCACGACCGCACTTCTTTCCCAGACGCTCGATTTTATCAAGCTGTCTTTCCGATGCTATTCTTCACCAAGGCCCCAACTTACCTATTATAAAATCCCGTGGCCTGGAACCGCAAATGGGAGGCCAGCACGTGACTCCGAAGAAAAGTGTCGCCAAGACCAGCGAAGTGACCAAGGCGCTTCGGGAGAAAACGCCGCCCCCGCGGCGGACGATGGCCGTGGTCGAGGCGGAAACCGTACTCGTGGATCCCCGTTCGGGGAAGGAGCGACGGAACCACACCGACCGCCGTCAGAAGAACGTCCCTGTGGCCGTCGAGCGGCGGACGGGTGAGCGGCGGGCCAAGGTCAACCGCCGCCGGCAGATCGACCCGACCACGTGCGAGCGCGACTACACCCCCGACGAAATCGAGTTCATGCAGGCGATGGACGAGTACAAGCGCCGCAATGGGCGGATGTTCCCTACCTGCAGCGAGATCCTTGAGGTCGTGCGAGGCCTGGGTTACACGAAGCAGTCGTTGGCCGTTGGGGTTCCCGTTTTTCCGGAATTGTCCAACCCGCCCACTTCGACACAACAGGCCGTGTGAAGGCGGTCGCCCGTTGCCGGAGCGTGCGCAGCCGCCAGCGGCTGATCCGCACAAAATCCGTCTTGCGTCGGGTAGGGGGGATCGGTATCCTCCCGCCTGTGTTCTCACGTCCCCTTTCAAGCCCCGGCAACCCGCACAAGAAGGCGGCCTGGCGCCAGCGTCTTCTGCTGGCCGCAGCGTGCCTGATCGCCTGCGGGGGCTGCACCAACTTCATTGCCCAGGGGCGAAACGCCGAAGGCGTCAGCCTGTTCGAGGCCGGCCAGTACCAAGCGGCGCTGGCGCAGTTCCAGGAGGCCACGTCGATTGACCCGGCCAACGCGGACGGGTACTACAACCTGGCCGCCACGTATCATCGGCTGGGCCGGCTGCAGGGTCAGTCCGGCGAGCTGGATCGGGCGGAGACCTTCTACCGCCAGTGCTTGGATCGGCAGCCGGACCACGTGGACAGCCATCGCGGGCTGGCCGTGCTGCTGGTGGAGAAAGGCCGCAGCAACGAGGCGGTACACCTGCTACAGGTCTGGGCCGAGCAGCAACCGTGGCTGGCCGATCCGAAGATCGAGCTGGCGCGGCTTTACGAGGAGTTCGGGAACCGGGCCGCCGCCGAGGAGCGGTTGGTCGAGGCGGTGCGGGCCGATCCGAGCAGTGCCCGCTCCTGGGCGGCCTTGGGAAAGCTCCGCGAGGAGACCGGGCAGTGTGCCCAGGCGCTGTGGAACTACCAGCGTTCGCTGCAACTGGACGAGGCGCAGCCGGAGGTCGCTGCCCGGGTGGCCGTGCTGGAAGGTGTGGCCGCCCAGCCTGCGTCGCCGGCCCCGCCCGGGCCGACGCGCTCGGTCGCGGTCCCGCCCGTGTGGCGCTGAGCCAAGGCGCCGCTGCCGTTGCGAAGCCGCAAGCGGCGCGCAAGCGGTTGCCCCCTGCCAATTCGCAGCGTGTCGGCTATAATGGTCGCCGGCCGCCGGCGAGGTCCCGGCGGCGGAACTGCACCGCACACGGGAGAACGGCCATGCCTAAAATCATTGTCCTGGACGAGTTGTCGGAGGATGGTCTGAACCTGCTCCGCTCGGCAGGAACGATCGAGGTGGTGGTCCGCACCGGCCTGAAAGGCGAGGACCTCCGCAAGGCCCTGCTGGAAGCCGACGGCGCCATCTGCCGCAGCGGCGTGAAGATCACCGCCGAAGCCCTCGCGGGGAACCACCGTTTGCGGGCGATCGCCCGGGCGGGTGTCGGCGTGGATAACATCGACACCGACGCCGCCACCCGGCAGGGCATCGTGGTGATGAACACGCCCGGCGGCAATACGATCTCGACGGCCGAGCACACCCTGGCCCTCATGTTCGGCCTGGCGCGGAACACCGCCGCCGCTTACGACAGCCTGGTGGAGGGCCGCTGGGACCGCAAGAAATTCATGGGCAGCCAGTTGGCCGGCAAGACGCTGGGGATCATCGGGCTGGGGCGAATCGGCCAGGCGGTAGCGGTGCGGGCCGTGGCCCTGGAAATGCGCGTGCTCGGCTACGACCCGTTCTTGTCGGCGGCGCGGGCGAAGGAGATCGGCGTGCAGATGGTCGGCTCAGCCCGGGAAATGTTCCCCAACGTCGACTTCTTGACTGTCCACACGCCGCTGAACGAGCAGACGCGGAACCTGATCGGCACGCAGGAGATCCAGACAATGAAGAAGGGGGCGCGGCTGATCAACTGCGCCCGCGGCGGGATTTACGACGAGCAGGCTCTGGTCGAGGGGCTGCGCAGCGGGCACCTGGGCGGAGTGGCCCTGGACGTGTACGCCACCGAGCCCTGCACGCAAAGCCCGCTGTTCGGCATGCCCAACGTGCTCTGCACGCCGCACCTGGGGGCCAGCACCGAGGAGGCGCAGACCAACGTGGCCGTCGAGGCCGCCGGGCTGCTGATCGACTTCTTCACCACGGGGGCGATCCGGCAGTCCGTGAACATGTCGCCCCTGGACCCCAAGACGCTCGACGCCCTGCGCGGCTACCTGAACGTGGCGTACCGGCTCGGGCTGTTGTTGGCCCAAGCGGATCACGCCCCTCCGGTCTCCTGCCGTCTCAGTTACAAGGGCGAGGTGGCCAAGAAGGACACCCGGCTGTTGTCCGCCGCCTTCGCGGCCGGGCTGCTGGAGCACGCCATGGAGCAGGGCGTCAACATCGTCAACGCCGAGGTCCTGCTGCGCGAGCGGGGCATCGAGCTGGTCGAGCAGCGCTCCAGCGACATCGGCGATTTCAGCTCCTTGATCACCGCCGAGGTCGTCAGTGAGGAACGGACCTCCAGCGCCGCCGGCACCCTCTTCGGCAGCAAGTGGCCCCGGCTGGTACAAAAGGCCGGCTGCCGGCTGGAGAGCTACCTGGACGGCACGCTGATGATCTTCTGCCACCGCGACTTGCCGGGCGTCATCGGCAAGGTGGGCGCCATCTTCGGCCGCCACCAGGTGAACATCGCCCAGATGGCGGTGGGCCGGCCGACCAACAAACCGGGAGGCGAGGCGGTGGGCGTGCTGGCACTGGACTCCGTGCCGCCGGCCGAAGCCCTGGCCGACGTCCAGGCATTGCCGCAAGTGACCCGGGCGGTCATCGTCCGTCTGCCGCCGGCCGGAGAATTGCCCGCCTGGCTCGGTGGGTGACCGTCGAGCGGCCCGTTAAATGGGTGCCGTACCCACGCTTGCGTGGCCATGGGAGGCTTCGCCGCAGACATGCTTGCCGTCTCGCTGCGCTCGCTTAGCGAGCATGGCACCTGTGCATGGGCAGGGTGCGAGCGTCCTGCGCCAATCGCCCTCACCCTCGGGCACCATCGCAGATGGTCGCTCCCGGAGGGAGAGGGGACCACGGAACGCTAAACTCTCCGCAGCGGTGTCACCAGGCTGACCGTTGTCCCGTGCCCGGGGCGGCTCTCGATCGTCACCTTTCCCCCCAGCAAGCGAGCCCGCTCGCGGACGCCCTCCAGGCCGAAATGGTCCGCCGGGACGCTGGCCGGATCGAAGCCGACGCCCCAATCGCGGACTTCCAGGCGGAGTTGCTTCTCGTCCTGGGTGAGCATCACGCGGACCCGGTCGCTGCGGCTGTGTTTGCAGGCGTTGGTCACGGCCTCTTGGGCGATGCGGTACGCGGCGTTCTCCAGGACGGGTGCCAAGCGGTTGAAGGCCACGTCGCTATGGAACTCTACCCGCGGGCCGCCGGCCACCCGCTGGTCCTGGACCAGGTGCACCAGCGCGGCGACCAGGCCGGATTCGTCCAGCACCGGCGGCCGCACCCCGCTAATCAGCCGCCGGGCCTCGCCCTGTGCCTGGCGAAGCATCTCCAACGCCGCAGCGAAGGCCGTCTTGGCCTTCGCCGGCGCGATCTTGTGCAGGTGCTCGTAGCTCTGCAACTGCATGATCGCCGCCGCCACTTGCTGGGCGATCCCGTCGTGGATCTCGTAGGCGATCAACTGCCGCTCGTGGTCGCTAGACTCCAGCAGGTGCCGCAGGGCCTGCTCCGTCTCGCTCTCGGCGGGGCTGCCCTCTCCGGCCTGCAGCACGCCGATCCGCCGGCGAAGCTCTTCAATCTCGTCGAGGAGCTGCCGCTTGGTCTTCTGAGATTCCGTCACAGGTTCTTCTTCCTGTACGGGAGAGGTCTAACACTAATTGCCACCAAGCACCCCCCCCTTTTACGAATTATAACGGCTCTGCGGCGGGTTTATTGCACTCCGGTCGCAACCCCATACTGGCATTGCGGTTCAAGCCGTGCGATGTCCGGGGGTATTACGGCCCCTCAGAATACCGCTAGTAAAGCGGCCGCCCCAGCCAGGGGTACCAAGAAGAGACAGGTTATCTCCACCAGCAGCCGCCAGCCGCCGAGGATCCCCGCCAGGGCGGATTTCGACACCATGTTGGCCATGGCCGCCACCACGATCAGCCGCCAGCCGTCGGCCGCAACGGTCACGTCGGTGGTCGCCAGCCGCGCGGTGGACAGCGTGACGGCGTCCATCTCCGTCAAGCCCGAGATCCACGCCACGACATACAGGCCGCGGCTCTGAAAGAAGTACTTGGCCCCCGCCAAGCCAAACAGCACCGCAGCGTACATCAAGCCGAACAGTACCGCGGAGCGGAGCTCGGTGGGGTTCTCGGAGCGGTGCACGGTTGCGGGCCGCCGGCGATGGTGGAACCATGACACGGCCACAGGGACCAACGTCAGGACCATCAGCACCAGCGCCGGCCCCGCCACGGTCAGCAAGAACCCGGCGTCGACCACGGCCACCTCCGCCATCACCCGCACGAACGAGATGGTCGAGGCGATGGCCACGACGATGGCCGCCGTGCGGGTCGCGTCCGGGTCGCCGCAGGCGTTGCGGGCGTAGCTGACCGTGGTCGCCGTGCTCGACACGGCCCCCCCAAGAATGCCCCCAAGCCATATCCCAACATCCTCGCCGGCAAACTTGTGCAGTAAGTAGCCCCCCAAGCTCACTCCGACCACGAGCACCACCATCAGCCAGATCTCGAACGGATTGAGCACGTTCAGCGGGCCGTAGGGCGGATCGGGCAAGAGCTTCAGCGTCCGCTGCGGCAAGACGGGCAGGACGACGCACGTCAGCAGGACGAACTGCATGATCGCCCGCAGGTCCACGTCCCCCAGCCGCTTGGCCAATCCGTGCAGTTCGGGCTTGAATTGCAAGAGCACGGCGGCCGCCCCGCCCACCGCCACCGCCGCCGCCCTCGGCCCGATCACCAGCAAGGCCCCCACGCTGTACATCAACAGCATCGTCACGTCGGTGGTCGTGCCATAGCCGCCGGGCTGCTGGCTATCGGCCAGGCGGCGGCGGGGCGCGTGTACCGCCACCAGCGCGGTGATCCCCAGCAGTCCCGCCGCCAGGATCCACCCGCCGAACTGCTGGGCCAACAGGGCCGCGACTGTCCCCAGGACGGTGATCAGCGGGAAGGTCCGCAGGCCAGCCAGCCCCGCCGCAGCGTGCTCCCGCTGCAAGCCGACCAGCAGCCCCAGCAGGGCCGCCAGGCCAAGTCGTTCGAAGGTGGGGTCGAAGATGGGATCCATCGAAGAAGCCCAGTGTCCAATTCTAGCACGCCGTACGGTGCTGTTTAGGGGGCGGGGCAGCCCAACAACGTCCCCTCGCCCGGGAAAAACTGCCATAGGTCCGCCCCTGGTTTCCTGCTAGAATCGCCCCGCACGGGAGGGAACCCAGGAGGCGAGCCATGGGCAAGGGTTGCGGTGTCGGGCTGCTGGCAGCGTTGGCGGTGATATGCTGGGCCGCTTGGGCCGGGGGACAAGGGCCGGCGGGACCGGTTTTGGACCGCTACGCGCCTCCCCCGCCCGCCTCCGCGGAGCCGGGTCCGGCGACGCCTTCCGGGCCGCAAACTGTCCTGCCCCAGCCGCCGCCACTTGCGTCCGAGCCGACGATCCAGCGGCGCGGGCCGCCGAGCGTGGCGGTGCCAGGCGCGGGGGCCGACCCGGCCGCGCCGTTCATCCCGCGCGCCCCGTTCACCCTCTCGCCCGAGCAAGCGTTCCAACTCGATCAGGTCCTGGCCGCCTGGGAGCGGCGCAACCAGGAAGTCAAGAGCGTCGAGTGCGAGTTCTGGCTCTTCGAGTACGACTACATCTTTACCCAGCGGCCGGGCCAGCCCAGGAAACTCCGCGACCACGGCATTCTCAAGTACGCCGCCCCGGACAAGGGCCTTTACAAGATCGAGGGGCAGCGGTCCGAGGAGTGGATCGAAACGGCTCCCGGCGCGGGCGCTTGGAGAAAGTCGGCGGAAGCGCGGGACGAGCAGTGGATTTGCGACGGCAAGTCGATCTTCCAGTACAACTGCAAGGAAAAGCGGCGGATCGAGCACCCGCTGCCGCCGGAACTGCAGGGCAAGGCGATCTCCGACGGCCCCTTGCCTTTCGTCTTCGGCACCGAGGCCCAGAAGCTCAAAGAGCGCTACTGGCTGCGGATCAACACGCCGCCGGACGTGCGCGGCGAGATTTGGCTGGAGGCCTATCCGCGGTACCAAAAGGACGCCGCCAACTTCTACAAGCTCGACGTGATTCTGAAGACCAACGGCCTGCTACCGGATGCAATCCAGGTCAGCGAGCCCAACCGCAAGGACCGCAAGGTCTACAAGTTCGAGGACGTGGTCGTTAACCGCCGTCTGCGGTTTCTCGAGCCGGATTGGTTTCGCGCCCCGCTGCCGCTGGGCTGGAGGGCGGAGGTGGACCCGCCGCAGGGTCCCGCCCAGGCCGGGTACCCGCGGCAGGCGGGTGGGACGCTGCCGCGGCGGTGAAGCGGAACGAACGGATCATGGCCTCATCCGCCTTGCCGAAGGCATCGGCCTTGCTCTCGTCGAAGCGCAGCGCGAAGGCCACCTGCCGGCCAAGCTCGTCGGAAACAAGGTAATAATGCCAGCGGGCGGGCAGCTCGCCGTCCCGGCCCGTGACGACCACCCGATACACCCGGCAGCCGGCTTCGTTGGACGATTCGCCCGCCTCCACGATCTCGCCGAAGTTCTTGCCCAGCGACTGCCGCACCTCGGCCTGGAATTGCCCCAGCGAAATCAGCTTCTCCGGCGCGACCTTGGCCAAGGGCGAAATCTTGCAGAGCCCGAGATCCCGACTGCGATCGATGCGCCGAAAGACGTCCAAGTCGCGGGCGTGATCGACGCGGAACCACGAGCGGTCGTGGAGCAGTTGCCAACCGCCTTCCTCGGGCGCATAGAGCAGCCGGCAGAGGGCCTCGGTGGGGCGCAAGGGAAGATTCCGCAGGGCGTCGTCCTGGAGACGCGCGCAGTTTCCGTGGGGCACGATCCGGATCTGCACGAGTGCCTCCAGCTCCAGGCCGTCGGCAACCAGGCCGACGTCCAGTTGCTCCCTGACCTTCATCGCGAACCAGTCGATCCGCGCGGTGGCCCGATCGAAGCGGCACTTTGCCGCCAGCTCGATGCGATCGGCGGCCCCCTCCCGGGTCCCCTCGACCCGGCCGGCCAGCTCCAACCGCGCCAACTGGGGCGTTACCTCCTTCAAGAGCATCTCAACCGTATTGCTCTTCACCTCTTCCAGGTCCAGGAGCACCGCCAGCAAGTCGTCGGACGGCTTCCATTTCCGGCCAACCGGGACGGGCTCGCCCGGAAGCAGCCCGTCCAGCGGCAAGCTGTCCCCGACGGCCTGAACCAACTCCAGCTCGTCGAGCGTCAGCGGCCCCTCGGGGCAGAAGCGAGTTACCGCGGGCGGGGCGATCTCCACGGCGATCAGCCGCCGCGGGGGAGTCAACACGGCCCGATGGGATGTGTCCCGCAGCTTCAGCGTGGCATCCGCTTCTTCGTACCAGCGGACGCCGCGCCAGCACTCCGCCGGGGCGCCCGCACGCGGGTCGCCGGGCAGCTCCAGCGTCTTCTCCTGGTACTGCCGTTTGCACGCCAGGCTCATGGGTATTCTTCCGGCCTTTGTCGCCTGTGGACCGGCCCGCCGCAGCAAGTCCCCGCTGGCCTCCAAGAGCACGGTAATCCGATCGAGCTGGCCGATCTGCCGGGCGCTGCGAATCGTGTAAAGCGGCGCCTGCCCTTCGCCACCCCAGAGGGGGCCGACTGCCAGAACCGCCAACGTCAGGATCGCCGACCGGGAGTAGAGGTGTTGCGCCATTCGGAAGAACGTATGCCGAATGGCTCGCTGTTGCAAGTGCAAATCGTAGCAGGGACTTTCGCCGCAATCCTGCCCGGGGGGCTTGAAACTTTTTCACAGATTGTCTAGTCTAAAAACAACGCCGGATGCCAATGGGACTTGCGATGGCCGGGGGCAAGCCTTCGCCATCCATTTAGGGGGTGCAGATCCGGGCAAAGCCCCGGATCGCGTGAACCGGACGCGGACTTTTGGACACTTTGGAACGTACAGAATACCGACCCTAGCCTTGCGGCAATAGGACGGTCCCATGCACACGGGTTATGTCATCCCTGCCATTCGAGAGTTGCGGGATCAGCAGGTCCGCTTTGCGCCGCGCGAGAAGAAACTGGAGCAAGTCGCCCAGGCGGAGCGGTTGCTGGCCGAGCTGGACCCGAAGCGGACCTATACGTATGAGTATCTGTGCTACCGTATCACGCACTACCGGCCGGAAGCCTGCCGCGACGTGCGGTTCTCCGGCCAGCAGGCCAGCCACGACCTGTATTTGTTCGTCGAGGACCTGTCGGATGCGGCCAACGTGCAGGCCGAGGCGGCGGGGGAGCGGGTGGCGACCATCGAGGAGCTCGCCCGGCAGTGCAACGTCTCGACCAAGACCATCTCGCGTTGGCGGCGGCTGGGGCTGATCAGCCGGCGGTTCGTCGTGGACGGTCGGAAGCGGGTGGGTTTCCTGCAGAGCGCGGTCGAGCGGTTTGTGGCGGAGAACGCGGACAAGGTGCAGCGCGGGGCGGAATTCAGCCAGCTCAGCGGAGCGGAACGGGAATTGATCCTGCGGCGGGGGCGGCGGCTGGCCCGCGCCGGGGCGAGCCCGGCCGAGGTCGTCCGCCGCCTGGCCCGAAAAACCGGTCGTAGCCCCGAAACCATCCGCTACACCCTCAAGCAGTTCGACCGTAATCATCCCGACCTGGCCGTCTTCCCCGACAGCTACGGCCCAATCCGCCTGGAGACCAAGCGGAAGATCTTCCAGCAGTACCATCGCGGGGAATCGGCCGACGCCCTGGCCAAGCGCTTCGGCCGGACCCGGGCCAGCATCTACCGGATCATCGCCGAGATGCGCGCCGCACGGATCCATGAGTTGCCGCTGGACTACATTCCCAACGAGCAATTCAGCCGGGCGATGCGGGCACCGAAGCGCGAAAGGCGGATCCTCCAGGAGGTGCCGCCGGGCGACGAGCCCACCAAGAAGCCCCGCCTGCCGGCCGGCCTCCCCCCTTATCTGGCCAGCTTGTACGAAGTGCCCCTGTTGACCCGGGTGCAGGAGGCCCACCTGTTCCGCAAGATGAACTACCTGAAGTACAAGGCCAGCAAGCTCCGCGAGAAACTCGACCCCGCCCGGCCCAAAGCCGGCCTGATGGACCAGATCGAGCGCCTGCACGAAGAGGCGATCAGCACGAAGAACCAGATCGTCCGCGCGAACCTGCGGCTGGTGGTGTCCATCGCCAAGCGGCATGTCGGCCCGGCCGAGAACTTCTTCGAACTGGTCAGCGACGGCAACATGTCGTTGATGCGGGCGGTCGAGAAGTTCGATTTCGCCAGGGGCTACAAGTTCAGTACCTATGCTAGTTGGGCGATCATGAAGAACTTCGCCCGCACTATCCCCGACGCCCATCGCCATCGGGACCGCTTCCGCACCAGTCAGGGGGAGATGTTCAGCACGACAGAGGATGCCCGGAGTGACCAGGTCGAACTGGAGTCCTCGCAGATGCAGCGCCAGGGGCAGGTAGAAAAAATCCTGGGGCGGCTTGACGAGCGGGAGCAGAAGATTATCATCAGGCGTTTCGGCCTGCAGCGGGGGCAAGAGCCGTTGACGCTCAAGCAGGTGGGGGCGGAATTGGGCGTGACCAAGGAGCGGATCCGCCAAATTGAGGCCCGCGCGTTGAGCAAGCTCCGCCGCGCTGTGGACGAAGAGAAGATCGAGTTTCCCGGCTAGGATTTCGCCGGGATTTGAAGCCCGAAGCGCAAGCGAGGGAACGTGTTACGTCATTTTCCTTGCTTGCGCGTCGGGCTTGTGTCGGTTTGGCGCACCAGAAGCACGTTTTTGTTGCCGGGTGCCGAAGGATGCGCGGCGCGAAATACCCTCTGTAGGGTGGTATGGATCAGGGGTCTGGAAGCCGGGCAGGCGTTTCGGTTTTTTCAAGGCATGCCCGCCTTGCGTCATCCCGCAGCCCGGATATACTTATAGGTTTGCATTTTGGCTCGAACGGCTAGCGTAGCTCAACCGGCAGAGCAGCTGATTTGTAATCAGCAGGTTGTGGGTTCAAGTCCCTCCGCTAGCTCGTAGGGGGAATCCGCACGCGCGTTTCGCCAACAAGCCGAGCCAATTTCGCTGCGCTGACGAGTCCCGGGAGCACAGGAGGAACGGCGGAGGGCCGCAAAAGGAACAGGGGGGTTTCCCGAGTGGTCAAAGGGGTCAGACTGTAAATCTGATGGCTCTGCCTTCGAAGGTTCGAATCCTTCACCCCCCATTGGCAGAGGAGACGCATGTTACAGGCGGGTGTAGCTCAACGGTAGAGCCGCAGCCTTCCAAGCTGCTCACGAGGGTTCGACTCCCTTCACCCGCTTTGGGAACACAGGGATTCGGCCCTGCCGAGGATTGAGGCCAGCCCACGCGGAAGCGGTATTTTGGAAGACTTTGCGGCCATGTCCAACAGAAGCAACAGAGAACGGCCACACGCGGCTGCTGTAGCTCAGTCGGTAGAGCGCGTCCTTGGTAAGGACGAGGTCAAGGGTTCGAATCCCCTCAGCAGCTCTTGTTCGGCCGGATTTGTCAGGTCAGTGTACAGTTTATTCCTTACCCGCTATTGAAAGCAGGGAGATCGAATGGCGAAGGAAGTATTTCAACGCACCAAGCCGCACGTGAACGTGGGCACCATCGGCCATATTGACCATGGGAAGACGACGTTAACGGGCGCCATCCTGGCGGTCCAAGCGGCCAAGGGGATGGCCAAGGCCAAGTCGTACGCGGACATTGCCAAGGGCGGCACGGTCCGCGACGCGACCAAGACGGTCACCATCGCGGTGTCGCACGTCGAATACGAGACGTCGAAGCGCCATTACGCCCACATCGACTGCCCGGGGCACGCCGACTTCATCAAGAACATGATCACCGGGGCGGCCCAGATGGACGGCGCGATCCTGGTGGTCTCGGCGGCCGACGGCCCCATGCCGCAGACGCGGGAACACGTCCTCTTGGCCCGCCAGGTCAACGTGCCGGCCCTGGTGGTGTTCCTCAACAAGGTCGACCTGGTGGACGACCCGGAGTTGCTGGAGCTGGTCGAGCTGGAGCTCCGCGAGTTGTTGACGCATTACGGTTTTCCGGGCGACGAGATTCCCATCATCCGCGGGGACTCGCTCAGCGCGTACAACACCCCGGGGGACGCGGAAAAAACGAAGTGCATCGGCGAGTTGCTGGATGCCATCGACAAGTACATCCCCGAGCCGCAGCGCGAAATCGACAAGCCCTTCCTGATGGCGGTGGAAGACGTGTTCTCGATCGAAGGCCGCGGCACCGTGGCCACCGGCCGGATCGAGCGCGGCCTGGTGAAAGTCAGCGACGAAATCGAGATCGTCGGCTTTTCTCCCGAGAGCCGCAAGACCGTGGTCACCGGCGTGGAGATGTTCAACAAGACCCTTAATTCGGGGCAGGCGGGCGATAACGTTGGATGCCTGCTGCGCGGAATCAAGCGCGAGGAGATCGAGCGCGGCCAGGTCCTCGCCAAGCCCGGCTCCATCACCCCGCACACCCAGTTCGAGGCCGAGGTTTACGTGTTGTCGAAGGAGGAAGGCGGCCGCCACACCCCGTTCTTCAGCGGTTACCGGCCCCAGTTCTACTTCCGCACCACGGACGTGACCGGCACCGCCACGCTGCTGGGCGACGCCGAAATGTGCATGCCCGGCGACAACGTTCGCTTGGCGGTCGAGCTGATCTCGCCCATCGCCATGGACGCCAACGTGCGGTTTGCCATCCGCGAGGGCGGTCGGACGGTTGGCTCGGGCGTAGTCACCAAGGTGAGCAATTGAGCGACGGTGTCGGGGCCTTGGCCCGACTCCCCTCGGCAGGGCACCCGGGCACCCGGGCACCGCGAAGCGGTCGGCGGTCGGCCGTCGGCGGCAGAGGGATACGAGGATAAGGGGCGCCGCTTTTTTCAACCCAGGGGCGTAGCTCAAGTGGTAGAGCACTGGTCTCCAAAACCAGGTGTTGGGAGTTCAAGTCCCCCCGCCCCTGCCATTTGTTCGTAAGCACGGAGACGATGACTGCGGTGAGTGCAATGTGGGAAGAACTGTGGCGTGCGAGCGTGTACAAGAAAAGCCAGGGGCGAATCACCCGGCAGGTCACGTTCGCTGCGCTGGCGATTACGGTGCTGCTGGGGCTGTGGCGGCTCAGCGCCACCCTGCACGCCACGTACCCCTATGGCGTGTACCTGTTCTACAAGCTCCCCGTGCCGCCCTGGTACGTGTACGGCGCGATGCCGGGCGTGCTGCTGTTGGCCGGCTTGTGGATCTGCTACCGCGCCGTCAACCTCCACAGCTTCGCCGACTTCTTGATCTCCGTGGAAGCTGAAATGAACAAGGTGTCCTGGCCGAGCCGCGGAGAATTGTTCCGCGCGTCCCTCGTGGTGCTTTTGACGATCATCTTCTTGGGCTTCATCCTGGCGGCCATGGACCTCGTGTGGATCGCGATTTTCAGGATTTTGGGCATTTAGAAAGTGGACTGGGAACATAAGTAGTTACCGTTGCGGAAAGGGTTTGTGGTGGGTGCCATGCCCACGTTTGCGTGGGCATCCCGGGAAGTCGGCCGAAACTCGAACATGCCCACATTTGCGTGGGCACGACACCCGGCAACTTCTTCCGCAACAGGAGCTTAGTAGGAACCGCACGGCGTGACGGACGAGACGAACCAAGCGCGTGATGATTTCGGCGGGCTAGCCGGCGGTGCGGCCAGTGCGCAGCCGGCGCCCGGCGGCTTGCCGGAGGTGCAGGCAAGCGACAACGCTGCGCTGCAGGCGCCGTTGCCGGCCAGTGCCGAGCCGCACACCCAGGAGGTCGTTGCGCCCCAGCCGCCTTTCCCCGAGGCTGCCGTTGCTGAGCCGTCGGTCCCGCAGGCAATCGTCCCCGCGGAACCGGCCCCGCAGGCAGTCACCCCGGCGGAACCGGCTGCCGAGGCAGTCGCCCCCAGTTTGTCGCCCATCGAGTCACCCCCTGTGGAAGCTGCGGTGTACGAGGCGGTCCACGAAGTCGTTGCGGCCCCGGGTCCTCCGCCCACGGCTTCCCTGCCCGAAGTGGCGCTGCCCGAGGCGGCGCCGTTTGCGGCAGCCGAAGAGGCTCCCGTGGCGGGTGCGAAGGAAGCTGCGGGCGAGCAGGCGTCGGCGGTGGCCCCCGGGCCGCGCCGCGGCCGCCCCCCCAAGAAAGCCCCGGCCCCCAAGGCCCCGGAGCCCGAAAAACCCGCAGAGCCCAAGTCCGAAAACATGAATTGGTACATCCTCAAGGTGCAAAGCAACCGCGAGGAGTCGATCCGCGAAGGGCTGTTGCGGCGGGTGGCCATTGCCGGACTGGACCACTTCTTCGGCGAGGCAATCGTCCCGACGGAGAAGGTCACGGAGTTCAAAGGGGGTAAGAAGCGGGTCATCAAGCGGAAACTTTACCCCGGCTACCTGGTCGTGCAAATGGAGATCAACGAGGACACTTGGTTCCTGGTCCGCGAGACGCCCGGGATCGGCGACTTCACGGGGGCCTCCGGCCATCCGACCCCGATGCTGCCCCACGAGGTCTCGCGGATTCTGGCCAAGCAGGAAGAGAAGAGCGAGAAGGCGCCGAAACTGAAGATCGGCTTCACCAGCGGCGAGCGGGTGAAGATCAACGAGGGGACCTTCGAGAACTTCGAGGGGGAAGTGGACAGCATCGACGAGACCAACGGCCGCGTGACCGTGATGATCAACATCTTCGGCCGCTCCACGCCAGTCGAGCTGGAGTACTGGCAGATCGAAGCCGTATAGGCACAAGTCATGGCAAAGGCAAAGCAATTAGTGGCCGAGGTGAAGTTTCAGGTTCCTGGCGGGCAGGCGACTCCGGCCCCTCCGGTGGGCACGGCCCTGGGCCGCTACGGGATCAACCTGGGGCAGTTCGTCTCGCAGTTCAACGATCGCACGCGCGACGCCGGCGGGATGCCCATCCCGGTGGTGGTCAAGGTCTACAGCGACCGCTCGTTCGAGTTCGTGACCAAGAGCCCGCCGGCGGCTGCGCTGTTGAAGCAGGCGGCGGGCATTGCCAAGGGCTCCGGCGTGCCGAACAAGGAGAAGGTGGGCAAGGTGAGCGTGGCCCAGATCGACGAGATCTGCAAGACCAAGATGGCCGATCTGAATGCCCGCGACCTCGAGCATGCCCGCCGTCTGGTCGCGGGCACCGCCCGCAGCATGGGCTTGGAAGTGATCGATTAGTGGCTGGTGGCCGCTTGCGGTTTGGCGCGGCTTGCGGCTTCGCAACGAGGAAGACCTGTAGGAGGCGACCGCGGTCGCCGAGCGAACTACAGCGGGGGAATCCGATGCCGAAACTCTCGAAACGTATGAAAGCGATGGCGGACAAGGTGCCCGGCAAGACCGCGCTGCCGCTGGCCGAGGCGGTAGGGCTCTTGAAGACCTTCAACACGACGAAGTTCGACCAGAGCGTGGAGATCGTCATGCGGCTGGGAGTCGATCCGAAGCAGGCGGACCAGTTGGTGCGCGGCTCGCTCGTGCTGCCGCACGGGATCGGCAAGACCCAGCGGGTGATCGTGTTCGCCAAGGGGGACAAGATCGACGAAGCGAAGGCCGCCGGGGCGGACGAGGTGGGCGGCCCCGAGCTGGCGGAAAAGATCAAGGGGGGCTGGCTCGATTTCGACGTCTGCGTCGCCGCGCCGGACATGATGGGCGTCGTCGGCCCGCTGGGCAAGGTGCTCGGCCCCCGCGGCCTGATGCCCTCGCCCCGGGCGGGCACCGTCGCGCCGGACGTGGGCAAGGTCATCCGCGAGTACAAGGCGGGGAAGGTCGAGTTCCGCACCGACGCCGGCGGCAACGTCCACGCCGTGGTCGGCAAACTGAGCTTCGACGCCCCCAAACTCGTCGACAACATCTCGGCCATGATCCAATTCGTATTGAACTTGAAGCCGGCCTCGGTCCGCGGGCAGTACGTCAAGGGAATCGCCGTCAAGGCAACCATGACCCCCGCCGTCCGCATCCAGGCAGCATGAGACAACCCGAGCCATGAGCAAGTACGTCAAGAACCTGGTGGTCGAGGATATCCGCGGGCGGTTGGGCAGCGTCCACGACGCCCTGCTGGTGAACATGATCGGGCTGGACGCCAATGCCAACTGGCGGCTGCGGTCGGAGTTGCGCTCCAAGAAGATCAACGTCCTGGTGGTGAAGAACAGCTTGGCCGCGCGGGCCATGGCGGACACGCCCCTGGCCGGGATGTTCGCCGGAGTGTCCGGTTGCGCCGCGATCTGCTGGGGCAGCGAGGACATCGTCAGCCTGGCCAAGGAGGTCACACGGGTTCTGACGGGTGGCCAGTACGCCGCCTTCCAGGCCCGCGGCGGCGTCATGGATGGCCAACAGTTATCCCCCGATCAGGTGGTTGCTGTTGCCAAGTGGCCCAGTCGAACCGAACAATTGAGCATCCTGGTCGGTCAGATCCTCAGCCCGGGCGCCAACTTGGTCAGCCAGCTCACCTCGATCGGTGGGGCCCTGGCCAGCCAAATTTCCCAGCGGGGCGAAGGCGAGTCGACCGCCGACGCGCCGGCTGGCGCCACGCAAGGGCCGCCGCAAGAATGAATAAAGCAATACGGCACACGCCGTGTGCCGGGTGTAAAGCCGTGAGCGCCGGCGGCAGTTGGCCGCCGGATTCGAGTCAACTTCCTTTGTGTTCCCTAGTGCGAAAGGATCTAGTTTGATGGCGACTGCAGAAGCCACTCGCGCCTTCTCCCCGTTGTCCCAAGAGTTGGGGGAGAAGATTGTGGGTTTGACCTTGAAAGAGGCCAAGGAGCTGAGCGATTACCTGGAGCAGGTGCACGGGATCAAGCCTGCGGCCGGTGGCGCGGTGATGATGGCGGCCCCAACCGCCGCCGCTGACGGTGGCGGCGCAGCCGCGGCCGAGAAGACCGAGTTCGACGTGATCGTCGAGGCCTACGGGGAGGGCAAGAAAATCGGCGTGATCAAGGTCGTTCGCGCCGCGACAAGCCTCGGCCTGAAGGAGGCCAAGGACCTCGTTGAGGCCATACCCGCCAAGGTGAAGGAGGGCCTTTCCAAAGAGGATGCCGAGAAGCTCAAGAAGGAACTGGAAGAAGCCGGCGCCACGGTTTCCATCAAGTAAGTGCTGTTGCGAAAAGCCGGCTGCCCTGCCCAGGTGCTTGCTGGGCGTGGCGGCAAGCGGCGGAAAACGGCAGCATGGCCGCGCGAGCCTGAACATGGCACACGTGGAACCGGTATCGCCTCCTTACGGACGGGGCAGCGCCGCCGGTCTTGCGCGGACAGAGAGCAATCGCGTTGTTTTTCACACCTCCGAGATCCCGGTCTCGCCTGGCGCCGCTCGGCCGCGCCGTGGATTCTTCCGGCCGGGCAGCGGGGGCCAGGCTTGTTTCCTCTAGAAGGTGACCGCTCATGGCTACGCTCGCTCAGCGACGCATCCAACCCAAGGAAATCCGCCGTTTCGGCAGTCAGCGGGTCCAGCAGGCGATCCCTGACCTCACGCAGATCCAGACCCACGGCTACGAGGCATTCCTGCAGCACGAGGTCCCCTGGCAGAAGCGGGAGGACCACGGCATCGAGGGCGTGCTCCGCGAGATCTTCCCGATCGAAAGCTACGATAAGTCGCTGCGGCTGGAGTACCTCCGCTACGACCTGGGAAAACCGCGCTACGAGCCGGACGAGTGCCGCCAGCTCCGCCTGACCTACGGCCGGCCCTTCAAGGTCTGGCTCCGCCTGACCAAGGAGCAGCCGATCGAAGAGGAAGTCTACCTGGGCGACATCCCAATCATGCTCGGCGGCGGGGAATTCATCATCAACGGGGCGGAGCGGGTGGTCGTCAACCAACTGCACCGCAGCCCCGGCGTCGACTTCGTCTCGGACGTCGAGGCGGGAGGCGAACGCCGGCTGCATAGCTGCCGCATCATCCCCGAACGCGGAAGCTGGATCGAAATCAACGTCACCCGCAAGGAAAGCCTCGTCGTCCGCATCGACCAGAGCGGCAAGTTCTCGATCATGATGCTGTTGCGGGCGATGGACCCCAAGTACAGCGACGACGCCTCGCTGCTGCGGGTCTTTTACCCCACGGAGAAGATCAAGGTCGTGGACGGCCGCAGCGCGGTGAAAATCGAGGGCAAGCTGGCCGTCGGCGACGTGATTTACCCGGCCGAGGGCCCCCGCGCCGGCGAGGTGCTGGTGGAGTGCGGGCAGAAGATCACCAAGAACGCGGCCGAGCAGATTTGCACCTCGGGCCTGGCGGAAATCGAAGTCACCTCCGAACCCAAGAACCCCCTGCTGTTGAACTCGCTGGCCGAAGACGCCACCGGCAGCCACGAGGAGGCCCTGCTGCGAATCTATCAGCGACTGCGGCCGGGCAACCCCCCCAACCTCGACAAGGCCAAGGCCCTGTTCGTCGAGAAGTTCTACGACACCAATCGCTACCGGCTGGGGCGCGTCGGGCGCTTCCGCATCAACCGCAAGCTCGCGCTGGCCATCGACGAGAACGAGATGACGCTGCGGCCCGAAGACCTCATCGCCGCCATCAGCTACCTGGTGCGCCTGCGGAGCAACGACGCGACGGCCGAGATCGACGACATCGACCACCTGGGGAACCGGCGGCTGCGGACCATCGACGAGCTGGCCAGCGACGAGCTCCGCAAGGGCTTCCTGAAGCTCCGCCGCACCGTGCAGGAGCGGATGAGTCTGAAGGACATCGAGGACATGACCCCGCGGAGCCTGGTCAATCCGAAGAGCATTTCCGCGGCCATCGAGTATTTCTTCGGCCGCGGGGAGCTGTCGCAAGTGGTGGACCAGACCAACCCGCTCTCGATGCTCACGCACGAGCGGCGGCTGTCGGCCTTGGGGCCGGGCGGGTTGAACCGCAAGCGCGCCGGGTTCGAGGTGCGCGACGTGCACATCTCCCACTACGGCCGCATTTGCCCGATCGAGACCCCTGAAGGCACGAACATCGGACTGATCTCCAGCCTGGGCATTTACGCCGCCGTGGACGAGTACGGCTTCCTGGTCACGCCGTACCAGAAGGTCAAAAACGGCAAACTGACCGAGGAGATCGAGTGGCTGCGGGCGGACCAGGAGCACGAGGCCCGGCTGGCACCGGCCGACGCCTTGGTGGAGCACGGACGGCTGGTGGGCGACACGATCATCGCCCGCTACCACGGCGATTTTCAAATGGTCCCCACCGACCAGGTGCAGTACATCGACGTGGCGCCCAGCCAGATGGTGGGCGTCTCGGCGGGCCTGATCCCCTTCCTGGAGCACGACGACGCCAACCGCGCCCTGATGGGCTCGAACATGCAGCGGCAGGCCGTGCCGCTGTTGGTGACCGAACCCCCGCTGGTGGCCACCGGCCTGGAGCCCGAGGCCGCCTTGAACTCCAGCATGCTCGTGCGCGCCCGCAGCAAGGGTACCATCAGCTACGTCGATGCCCGCCGCATCGAGATCGGCAACGACGCCTACGTCATGCGGAAGTTCGTGGGCCTGAACGAGCGGACTTGCCAGAACCAGAAGCCGATCATCTCGCTCGGCGACAAGGTGGAGAAAGGCCAGGTCATCGCCGACGGCGCCGCCACCTACCAGGGCGAGCTGGCCCTGGGCCGCAACGTGCTGGCGGCCTTCATGGCCTGGGATGGTTTTAACTTCGAGGACGCCATCATCATCAGCGAAGAGCTGGTGAAGAACGACACCTACACCTCGCTGCACATCGAGGAATTCGACATCGAGATCCGCGAGACGAAGCTCGGCCGCGAAGAATTCACCCGCGACATCCCCAACGTCAGCGAAAAAATGCTGCGGAACCTGGACGAGAACGGCATCGTCCGCGTGGGGACCTACGTGCGGCCGGGCGACGTGCTGGTGGGCAAGGTCTCGCCCAAGTCGAAGACCGAGCTGACGCCGGAGGAGAAGCTGCTGCACGCGATCTTCGGGCGGGCGGGCGAGGACGTCAAGAACGACTCGCTGGAAGTGCCCTCCGGCGTGGAGGGGATCGTCATCGACACGCAGAAGTTCTCCCGCCGCATGAGCCTTTCGGAGGAGGAGCGGAAGGCGTTCGAGAACGCCCTGAAGGAGGCGGAGGCCGAGGGCAACGCCCGCATCGCCGCCGCCTTCGGCGCGCTGGTGGCCAAGATCGAGGAGGTCCTCAAGCGGAAGCTCACCGACGAGGACGGCAAGGAGCTGGTCGAGGGCCGCGAACACCGCTCGCTGGCCGAGCTGGCGGCCCAGTTCAACATCGACGCCCTGGACGTGCGCAGCCCGCCGCGCCGCGCCGAAATCGAAAAGATCCACAAGCAGGAATGGCCGCTGGTGGAAGCCGCCATCGACGCCCGGGACCGCAGGCTCAACTCGATGAAGCGCGGCGACGAGCTCCGCAGCGGGGTGCTGCAAATGGTCAAGGTCTACATCGCGGCCAAGCGCGTGATTTCGGTGGGCGACAAGATGGCCGGCCGCCACGGCAACAAGGGAGTGATCGCCAAGATCCTGCCCGCCGAGGACATGCCCTTCCTGGCCGACGGCACCCCGGTGCAGATCCTCTTGAACCCGCTGGGCGTGCCGAGCCGCATGAACGTCGGCCAAATCCTGGAGACGCACCTGGGCTGGGCCGGCGCGAAGCTGGGCTTCCAGGCCGTCACCCCGGTGTTCGACGGCGCCGACGAGCCGGCCATCCACCGCGTGCTCGAGGAGGCCGGACTGCCCGCCAACGGCAAGACCCAGCTTTACGACGGCCGCACCGGCGAGCCGTTCGAGCAGCTCTCGACCGTGGGCTTCATCTACATGCTCAAGCTGCACCACTTGGTGGACGACAAGGTGCACGCCCGCTCGACCGGCCCCTACTCGCTGATCACGCAGCAGCCGCTGGGTGGCAAGGCCCGTTTCGGCGGCCAGCGCTTCGGGGAGATGGAAGTCTGGGCCCTGGAGGCCTACGGCGCCGCCTACATCCTGCAGGAGCTGCTGACCGTCAAGAGCGACGACGTGGAAGGACGCACGAAAATCTACGAGTCCATGGTCAAGGGCGAAAACACGCTGGAGGCCGGCACCCCGGCCAG
>Ga0326727_10007838_pt1 | contig 27716 bp, 28 predicted proteins | sample MB2enrmetagenome_FD_207643 | JGI IMG/M metagenome (GOLD analysis project Ga0326727, IMG submission 207643) | Lab enriched peat soil microbial communities from McLean, Ithaca, NY, United States - MB29MY | ecosystem: Environmental > Terrestrial > Soil > Wetlands > Peat | place: USA: New York...
ATTTGAAAAGAATGTTAGCATACTCAAGCATAGGACAGGTAGGTTACATTCTGCTCGGAATCGCACCGTTGACTGTAGCAGGCTTTTCCGCAAGCCTCTTCCAAATCTGGAATCATGCCTTGCTGAAAGGAATGCTCTTCCTCCTAGCAGGCATAGTAACTTATCAAATTGGAACACGAAGCTTAACCGAAATTGCTGGGCTCGGGAGAAAGAGCCCCATCTTAGCCGCTCTCTTTGCTGTTGGTGCCTTGGGGATGACGGGTGCTCCACCCTTTGGCCTGTTCTGGAGTGAACTCTTTATCGTACTCTCGAACATCGCGGTTGGTTCACCAGTGCTGGACGCGGCAGTTGTACTGATGCTGCTCAACGTGCTGATATCCATAACATACTACTTCAAAATCATCAAGATAGTGGTGTTCGCGAAACCAAGCGCCTACCTCAACGAACACAGCGTGACCAAAACACCCATCTTACTATTTATCCCGTGTTATGTTTTAATTGGGTTAAGTTTAGTTACAGGTCTCTACCCTAACCTAATCTACCATGCGGCAGCCGATGCGATTAAGGGGCTGTTCGCTGGATTCTGTTCAATATGGTGATAATGTATGGTGTCGAAAGGTAGAGAACGAATAATCGAAGACATTCAGACGGTCGACCAGGCGATAAAAGCAGAAAAGGATGTGGAATCCGGATTTCACGCCGTCATAGAAGAGAACCTATCTTACTGGCTTGCGGTTGAAGAAGACATTGTCGAGAGCTACACGAAGCTCATCAAGGGTACCGAGAATAAGAAAACCCGGTCAACGCTAACCAAGATTGTTGAGGATTCAAAGAATCACGTTCGGATGCTCACCTCGATCAGAAAGGCATTCAATAAAATCATGTCAGATGAACAACGACATGCCAGAATGCTTGAAGATCTAAAGAAAGAAGTCAAATAACTCAATCTACGCCACCTCAAACAAGTGCTAACCATAACGCAACACTATTTCCACGTTCGCTCCGAAGCCCATAGGCAAGCGAACGTTATGTTGGATATCTGAGGAAACTTTAGTTGCGTGCGGCAATCCTGATTTCGGGAACTGTTCAAGGCGTTGGTTTTAGACCGTTTGTTTATCGAACAGCAAAACAATACGGATTGAACGGTTTCGTACGAAATCGTGCCGATGCAATCGTAGAAATTCAGGTCGACGGAGATAAGTCGCGGATCGAGAATTTTGTAGCGTCTCTGAAAAGCACGCACCCACCGCTGGCAAAACTAGATTCACTTCACGTTGAATATGTCGAAAGCATCGACCAATTTTCGGACTTCGCAATCTTAGGCAGCAGTGTCGTGCGTACCAAAAGTGGCTCTGTAATCCCTCCGGATATTGCAATCTGTGACGACTGCCTACGAGAACTACACTCAGCCGACAATAGGCGCAGACAATATTTTTTTATCACTTGCACAAATTGCGGTCCACGTTTTACGACAATTACGGCTGTGCCATATGATCGCCCGAACACGACGATGCGACAATTCCCTATGTGCGCCGACTGCCGCCGCGAATATACTGATCCGCTCGATCGACGGTTTCATGCGCAGACGATCGCTTGTCAAACCTGCGGCCCGAAAGTGGAGCTACTTGATGATCATGGCAAAGCGGTAGAGACTAGAGACGCTATTTTGATGGCAAGCGAACTCTTGGCGGAAGGCAGAGTCTTAGCAATCAAAGGGAATGGTGGATTTCATCTTTCGGTATCTGCCATTAAGGATGAACCCGTACAACGGTTGAGACAAAATAAGGAGCGGCGGCGAAAGCCTTTCGCGATCATGGCTCGGGATCTAGCGGCGGTACGCGAGTTCGCAGAAATCAACGACCATGAACAGGAAATCCTGCAGTCCTACATTCGACCAATCGTTCTTCTTCGCAAGCGGAACCCGTTCTCACTCTCTACCCAAATATCACCCGAGTTAGACACTGTAGGAGTAATGCTCCCATATTCAGGGTTGCATTACTTAGTCTTCGATAATACTACATTGTCTGCGCTCGTCATGACAAGCGCAAACGCGCCAAGTCAACCGATAATCACGAACAATAATGATGCAGTTAACAGATTAGCGGGAACGGTAGACTACTTCCTAGTTCATGACAGGGATATCGCACAACGTGCTGACGATTCAGTCCTTCGATTCTTAGATCGAACTCCCGCACTGATTAGACGCTCCCGAGGCTATGCGCCTGCACCAGTGCCATTGCCTAAACCCGTCCGCACCCGAGCGATAGGAGTCGGCGCCGAACTGAACGTCACATCTTGTATGATCCTAGGGGATCATGCTTTTCTCACACAACATATTGGAGACACCGAAACTATCGAAACATCATACTTTCTCGAAGATGCCATAGAACATCTCAGTCGCCTAATTGGGTTCACGCCGGACGTAGTAGCTAGCGATCTCCATCCCAAGTTCACGACAACCAAAATCGCGTCAGTTCTTTCAGAGAGACTTGGAGTTCCCTTACGCAGGATTCAGCATCACCACGCACACGTAGGATCTTTGATGGCTGAGCATGGGGTGAATGAGATTGTTGGAATCGTCTGCGACGGATTCGGTTTAGGGGTGGACGGAACGGCTTGGGGTGGAGAAATTTTATTCTGTCACGAGAAAGAGTTCACAAGATCCGCGTATCTAGAGCAGCAACCGATGGTAGGCGGTGACCTCGCGACTAGGTTCCCGGTGAGAATGGTAGCGGGAATACTGAGGAGAGAACCTACAATTGTTGAATGGCTTGAGGCACACGCGTCTCAATTGCCACATGGAAGAGATGAGGTACGAACAATCTTACGCCAACTCGAAAATGGAGAGTATATTTGGACAAGCAGCTGCGGGCGCGTGCTCGACGCAGTCGCTGCAATTCTGGGTTTGAGTTTCGAAAGATCATATGAAGGTGAACCAGCAATGCGCTTGGAGGCTACAGCTTACGGCGGTCGAGATCGGCTTGAACTTGAGCCGCAGTTAGATCTGCCGACTATTGGAACAACAAAATTAGTTCAGAGCATTTATGACAACATTCATCGGTATAGTCCAGCAGATCTTGCGTATTCGGCCGAAACCTACCTAGCACACTGTCTCGCTAACGCTGCTATCCGAATTGCAGAAGAGAATGGTGTTAAGACGATCGGATTCTCAGGTGGCGTCGCCCTAAACGCGAATATTGCCATCTCAATACGTGAGCTCATATCTCGGGCAGGTTTCAAATTCGTCAGCAACATCGCCGTGCCGCCGGGTGACGGAGGAATTTCACTTGGTCAGGCATACTTGGCATCGTTCGACTGATCGAAAGACTGCCTAGATAGTCTCTTTTCCCCATTCGTTGAGAGTTTGACGAGCCTTCTTCATGTCCATTATACATATTGCGTATCCTGCATGAACTAAGACGTAGTCCCCTACCTTAGCGTCAACGAGGGCGATACTGATATTTGTAGTAGTGCCTCCACCAATTTCCACTCTCGCCGATTCTCCGTTGATCTCTATTATTTTGCCCACGTGGGCTAGATCGTAACGATCGCCCATACAGGTCCTTTCCATTATGGTGTGTTCTTCCACAAACTAATAAGTCGACTTAGCAGACATTCATGGGACTGCAACATGTGTTTAGCGTATCCGGGCAAGGTAGTTGCCATCGAAGGAGACTTTGCTAGAGTAGATTTCGGTGAAGGAACTATTCGTGATGGCGTTAACGTTTCACTTGTAGCAGCTCAGATCGGCAACTACGTTTTGGTTCATGCTGGATACGCGATCCAAATTGTAAACCAAACTGAGGCGTTGAAGACCCTGAAGTACTGGCAGGAAGTACTCGAATCGCTTCCGGGCGATCGGGCTTCGTACGAGAGAGAAGTTAGGGGAGGACTTGCTTGATTTTAGAGGGGTATCGTGACCCAACTTTAGCGAAAAAACTGCGCCTCGAGATCGGTAGGCTCGCTGAGAAAATCGGCAAACCCGTCTTACTCATGCACGTTTGTGGATCGCATGAATGGACAATAACGCACTTCGGGATTCGTACACTTCTTCCCTTGAATGTTGAAGTCCGTGCTGGTCCGGGTTGTCCCGTCTGCGTGACTCCTGCTGCGGATATTGATTCAGTCACGAGACTTTCTCTGCAAGGGAAGACGGTTCTAACGTATGGGGATATGTCAAGAGCAAAGGGTTCGGGTATGTCTCTTTTCGAGGCTAAGGCTGCAGGAGGAGAGGTTCAGGTTGTCTATAGTGTTCATGATGCGGTTCAGATAGCTGAATCAAATCCGCAACGCGAATTCGTATTCTTTGCGGTGGGTTTCGAGACAACTGCTCCGCCTACTGCGTACGAAATAATCAAAGGGCCACCTCGCAATCTTACTTTCCTAGTCTCCTATCGTTACGTGCCGCCGGCGGTGGGCGTAGTCGCGTCGTCACCTGAATTAGCTGTTGATGGCTTCATCAATGCCGGTCACGCAGCCACGATAACTGGCATGAAGGCCTACCAACCATACTTTGAGAAAACTCCTAAGCCGATGGCATTTGCAGGTTTCGAGCCCATTGACATTCTGATCTCAGTCACGATGCTCCTGAAACAGATTGTTGACAACGAACCTAAGATGGAGAACGAGTACACTCGAGCGGTGACTTGGGAAGGGAACGTCAGGGCACAGGAGACAATGGACAAGGTCTTCGAGAGGGTGGATGGTTATTGGCGTGGCGTAGCGACCATTCCTGAATCCGGATTCAGAATTAGGGAAGAGTTCGTCGATTCTGACGCACGCGTCAGGTACGGCTTGAAGGAGACACCGGGAGCGGAGCAATTCATACCTGAAGCAAGGTGCGGAGACGTAATTCTCGGCAAAATCGATCCACCCGAATGCCCCTTATACATGAAGGCGTGCACGCCCGCTTCCCCGAAAGGGCCGACCATGGTTTCGGCTGAAGGTACGTGCAAGATCTGGGCAGAACACAAAGTTCTCGCCGCAATGCGTTGTCGGACTTAACAGATTCTCGGAACAGGGTCACCGGCGGGTGGAGGAATTATTCGCCTACCGCCCACAACAGTTTCCATTGCGACGACATCAAACTCTGAGGTTGCTTCCCCTATTATTATCGCCTCTTTTCCAACTGAAAATTTTTTCATGACAGCTAGCACATCTTCCACTTTCTCTGGAACCACCGCGGCAACCACCTTCCCCTCATTCCCTATCTCCATTACATCCAGCCCTAACATTTCACAAGCAGATCGCACCCCCTCTTTGATTGGAATATTCTGTTCATGCATTAGGATACCAACGTGTGACTTCTCGCTCCATTCATTAAGTAAGTTAGCCAAGCCACCACGAGTGGGATCCTTCATTGCAACTATTCCTCCGACCCGAAGCATGTCACTGGTCAAATGGTTCAAGGGGACAGCATCAGACTCAATTCTAGTTTCGAATCCATACCCTTCCCGCGCGGAAAGAACAGAAATGCCATGATCACCGAGCGTTCCGGAAAGTATGATTTGATCTCCCTTCCGAACATTGGAATCTAGCAACCACTGACTGTCGCAATTTCGATACCTCCTCACTTCACTCAAATCATGATCCAAGAAGGCGTTCCGCCTTCCCATTCCTGAAGAATTGATGACGATTTTCTCAATAGCACCTCTCTCCATCACTTTCGTATCTCCTGTTACAACCGGAACTCCTGCCTCATCGCAAGTCTTTCTCATGCTCAGAAGTATCTTATCGAAGTCCGAGAGGCTCAAACCTTCTTCAAGGATGAACCCTTCCGCTAGGGCGACGGGTTCGCCGCCAATCATGCAAATATCGTTCACGGTACCACAGATCGCAAGGCGTCCTATGTCCCCGCCCGGAAAGAAGATTGGCTTCACAGTGTAGGAATCCGACTTCAGGACGATTCCGTCAACTACCGCGGCGTCGTCCAGAGCTGTGAGCGGCACCTCGACATTTGCGCCTCCCAAATGTTTCAAGACATATTGCTTGATGAGTGACTGCATCACTGAACCGCCGGCACCGTGAGCAAGGGTTATGATATCTGAAGCCATGTGACGTCCCTTTATCCGGCCGTATCTATCACTCATCTGAATGTAAAGCAATTCCTGACCAGGAACTTCTCTCGGTATTCGAGATCAGGTTCATTATCTAGTCGCAGCATCAAGGATTACTATGGTAAACAACGCTGAGGTGATTACCTCAACTGAAGGTGAGGTATTCGATATTGAGTTAGAAACGGACATTCTGAAGGCGAATAAGGAGCTTGCACTGGAAAATCATCGCGTAATGAAGGAACATAGGGTTACATCGATCGACGTAATGGGTTCAGTAGGTTCTGGAAAAACGTCTTTAATCAAAGCCATGGTTTCGATTCTGAAAAATCGTTACCGTATTGCAGTTATCGAAGGTGATGTTACCACCACGATAGATGCGGATCTTATCGCGGCAGAAAACGTCCCAACCGTGCAGGTGAACACAGGCAAAGAATGCCATCTCGACGCGAACCTAATCAAGAAAGCCTTAGCGAGACTAAAGCTGAACGAACTGGATCTAATCTTCATCGAGAATGTGGGTAATTTGATCTGTCCCGCCGAATTTCCACTTGGATCGGACAAGCGTCTCGTTGTGATCAGTGTGACCGAAGGCCCGTATATGGTCGTGAAACATCCGATGATGTTCATTGATGCGGATACGGTGGCAATCAACAAGATCGATCTCGCTGAACTGATGGAGGTAGATCCCTTGAAGTTGAAAAATGACATTGCAACGATTAATCCAAAGGCTTGTGTCGTTTCGATAAGCTGTAGGAGAAACGACGGAATCGCGGAAATCGGAAGGAGCTTGGGACTAGACTAGATCACCTGTGGGCGTAATGCACGAATTCTCGATTGCCACCATCTTAGTCAACAGCCTTCTTGATTATCAAAAGAAGGACGAGAGTAATCCCGGCAAACTATTGGAGGTCTACGTTAGAATCGGAAGCCTCAGATCGGTCTCAGTGGAACAATTAGTCTACTCTTACAATCTTCTTGTCAAGCGTACCAGTCTCAGCGGATCAAAGCTACTAGTTGAGGAGATCCAGGCCAAAGTAAGTTGTCCCAAGTGCAATTTCAAAGATACTTTCGAAAGGCAAGATGAATCATTTCACTTCGCCCTTCCATCATTGTCATGCCCCCGCTGTGGTGCAAGCCTGAGTCTGGAAGGCGGAGATGAACTACAGATCGCAAAGATTCGCGTCCAGAGAGCAACTGCATGAATTCATTAGCTTGGCGGAACCGTGACCGTTACTTGGCCTGTTCCTAAGTCGTAATACGCTCCGACCACAGCTATTGATCCTGCGTTAATGGCATCGGATATTATGTCGACTGATTTGAGCTTCTCAACTTCCAATGCGACGTTAGCATTTATCACATTGCCAACTAAATCTCCTGGTTGTCCCAGAGCACTTTCGTAGGCAGGCTGGATTGCGTTGACTAGGGTTTGGATACTGCCGTCCGCATGACCGTTTGATTGAATGGTCTGAATTGCAGCTTTTACGGCTCCGCAACTTTCATGACCAAGCACCATCACCAGCATTACGCTGTTGAATTCTTCTACGCCAAATTCGATACCTCCGAGGACAACGTCGTCAATCACTTGTCCTGCGGTTCTGGATACGAAAATATCACCCAGACCAACATCAAATACCAGTTCTGGAGGTACACGTGAATCTATACATCCAAGCACTACCGCCCAAGGGGATTGGCCTCCAGCTAATTGTGTCCTTAACTGAACGGATTGGTTTGGATAAACAACAGTCGATCCTGAAACGAATCGTTGATTCCCTTGCAGCAATAACTGAAGTGCATCGTTCGGTGTGGCAGGCAATCCAACAGTTTGAGGACTGGGCTGAGCATTAACCAAGTCGCCAACTCCGAACCCTAATCCAAAGCCGACCACGGCTAAGCTACCGCCGGCTAGAATTTCACGACGCGAAAACTTTCGGATATACTCCAACTCCTTCTTCATATGAATTCAATCTTGCCCAAAAACTTGTTTCCAGAAATTTTATGATCAACTTAAAATTGGGTGAGAAGACGGGGCGGATTTAGAACTTGGAGGAAATTATAGAAGACCAGTTTATATTTTGTATATACACCGGTTATCGTGAGCTATAATCGTTCGATATCAGAAGATGGGCATGCGTGAATTGCATGACTTGAGGATCGAATTATGAGCAGTCAAGAAAAATTTGCGCTAGGGAAAAGTCGAATATTGGGTTGTGCAACCTTGGTATTTAATCTAAAACGTTACGGCTGAGTTGTGTCATGAATTCGACGCGTCTTGTTGCCATCTTACTCTTGTCATTGACGCTTGTCTCGACGACAAATATCCGAACGAGTATCAGCCTAAGCGGCGGGTTCGAGGCTAGCAACGCTGGAATACCGAACTTGCAGGTCACTTCACCAATCAACGGCACAGCGATGGACCTGCACACAAATCAATGCGTGCACAATGTTGAATTTACTGCAAACGTAGGATCAACGTTAATCGTCGATCCATCAGATCTCGATCACTTGGTGGGATCAACCCAGTTCATTTTCGACGCCACTAACAATTTTTTTTCTGGATCAGCAGCTGAAATTGATTCCAACGACGGAGGCGTAACGTGGAGTCAACATTTGGTTACGGGGTTCGATTGTTCTCAGCCGAACTTCTCTGATAGTGTAGGTACCTATGACCCTAGCATTGCGATGGATCGCTCTGGAGACTTGTACGCAGCCGTATTACCAGTATTCAGAGGCCACTTTCCTCTCTATGTGGCGAAATCGACTGATGGTGGCTCAACCTGGGTTATAGCGAATGATGGTAGACCGGTTTTCGAACCCCAACCAAACATAGTATCGAGTAAGGGCTGGATAGCTATTGACAACTTCCAGGATAGTGCGCATTACGGTACGGTGTACTTGGTGTGGATCGCTTTCCTGATCGGAACGAAATTGGTCGGGAGCATAATGATCTCGAAATCTACTGATGGGGGCGAGAGTTTCTCTCAACCAATCCGCATCAGCCCGATCGCATCTGGTAATGTGAGCTCGGTTAATCCGATTCTAGCAATCGGACCAGATGGGACAGTGTATGTTAGCTATGCATCAATGACCGCGCTGCCATCTGTAGAATCAAACGTCCCCGATTTTGCGCAGAGAGAGGAATGCGTTGTCAAGTCGACTGACGGTGGACTTACGTTTACGTCACCAATACAAGTTACTAGTACAATGAATCATGGCTATGATAACGCGCCGTTTAGGACAAGCCAATTTCAGTCGTTCGCGGTTAATCCTAGGAACGGCCATCTGCTCTTAGCGGTGGAACAGGTCACGCGTGCGAATTATGAAGTTACGAATGGTAATTATACTGAAGCGTTGGCGGAGAGAACTGACATCATGATCTATGAATCGACTGACGGAGGTCAAGCTTGGGCTGCTCCGCTGACAGTAAATGATGATCCTCCATCCCAAAACGAAAACGTCCTGCAGCCGGTCATAGCCGCCTCACCGAACGGTCTGGTGACAGTAGCATTCTACGACAGCAGGTTACCGTGTCCGAGTGAGCCGTGGATATTACCAAGCGATGTTGGGAAAGAGAATTTTTGTATTGATACCACCATTCAATTCTACAACGATACCGATTCACTTACCCCAATCGGGAACAACATTAGGGTTACGAAATTCAGCTGGGATCCGATGAATCCTGGAGAGATAGGAATAGCTTCAGGTTTGAGTGATGTGTGGTTTATCGGCGACCACTTCGGCCTTGCGATGACCAACGTGACGGCTTATCCACTTTTCGCGGCTAACTTCAACCTTGGAGCTAATCCGGACTACAATATGCAATTGTTCGTTGCTCCGGTTAATATCAGTGCAACGGTAGCTTCGAACTCAACGACTACGACGCAATCACAGACGAACATATCTCAGGAGCAAACTAAAGTCGAAGCGAGCGATGAAAGACTACAGTGGATAGCAGGCGCCTGTTTGGTCGTCTTTGTAGCAATTGTTTTGATTGCATTGAAAAGGAGGAGAATCCTGGGTTGAGCTCTTTGCGGGATTTTGTGGCGATGAGGCAGCGTGCGGTCGAGGCTTTGATAGACGAAGGAATCCTCAGGCATGCAAATGTCATAGCAGCGATGATGAAGGTCCCCCGCGAAGAATTTCTACCTGCTGAGGCACGATCCCAAGCCTACGTAGACAGCCCATTATCGATCGGGTTCGGTCAAACTACAAGCGCGCTTCACATGACGGCAATGTTTTGCGAATATGGGGAACTGAAACTAGGACAAAAGGTACTGGAGGTCGGCGGGGGTTGCGGTTACATGAGCGCGGTCTATGCGGAGATTGTTGCTTCAACAGCCGAACCGAAAGATCGATGGGGTCACGTCTGGTCTGCTGAAATAATACCTGAATTGGCTGAGGTGGGAAGGAGGAACCTCGTAAGATTGGGCTTTTCAGAACGCGTCACGTTCGAATGCAAAGACGCGTCAGGGGGGTTAGAAGATGAGGGTAAGTTTGATGTGATAATCGTCACAAGTGCTGCTCCCACCATACCATCCGCACTTATCGATCAACTTAGCGCAAATGGCACATTAGTAATCCCCGTTGGTGAACCGCAAATCTACCAGGAACTTGTTCGAGTCAGAAGAAGGATTGACGGAACAGTGAGTCATGAATCCTTAGGCGGTGTTGCCTTCGTGCCAATGAGAGGAAAATACGGTTGGGCAAAATAATCGACGAATAGTCGCCGCATACTACGAAGTTAGACATGAATCTTATTAGATGCAAGTGCATGCACGTCTTGTATAAGAGCCCCGCAGAACAAAATGAGAACATTGATGTTTCATGAACAGTACATTAATATACTTTAATGCTAATCTTGGTGAATCTAAGGCGAGTAAATGATGGCGCATCGGCAGATCACGATTACTGAGTTAGAGTCTCGAAAATCTGGAATAAACTTCGTTTGTTCAGACTGCGGGACACTGCTCTACCATATAGGAATTGACGGCGTCGAAGATGGTAACGGCAATAAGGCGAACCGTTCGGCGTACTCACTTCAACCGCCCATATCCGAAATGCTTCAGAGTTGTCCTAAATGTGGGCGAAAGCTGAACTTCGAAATCGATCCAAACCAAATTAGAATACGTGCTCGCGAAGAAGTGGACCACTGAGAGCGCAAGAGATCCGTCGGAGTTTTCCGGAAATGAATCAAACACGATTAACGGAAGTTACGGAAGAGTCCGCGCCATCGAGCACGTGGAGTACAATTCTGTCCGAAATGTCTCAGGACCTGCTCCAAAAGCAAGGAACGAAGGCAGCCAGAGAATTGAATTTCGAGATAGGTACAGCCGCGGCACACGCGATATCCGGCGGCGACCTGACTACCGGTTCCGAGGAACAGTTCTGGCGAAAGGTTGAGGGGTACATGACCTCGCTCGGCTGGGGCAAACCAGAACTCCGCTACGCGAAGATTAGACAGAATGGGTGCGAATTATTCACGGTCCTAGTGAATACATCAGCGATTACTCAACGAGATCCTGACCATGCCCCGACGTGCGACGTAATTCGCGGAGTGATAACAGCATGGCTGGCTGAACGGTACGGTAATAGGATAACAAGGTCTGAAGAAACAAAGTGTACAACTAAGGGCGCTGCGCACTGTATTTTCAGCTTCCGTATAGGAGAAAGGAAGCCATTTTCATTCCGAAGACTCTTATCGGCCCTGCTCTAGAAAGTTCAGATTCAGAAGACAAGATTATAGTAATCGATACGGGATGCGTGGTTCAGTTGACTGCATAATTGAACACGTGGCTAAACAAGGGCTTCTTCCGTCTGTTCTTTGCTACGGACGTACACGGCTCGGATAAAACATTCACTAAATTTCTCAGAGCCGCATCCTTCTACAAGGCTGACGTTCTAATTCTAGGGGGAGACTTAACAGGAAAAGCGGTCATCCCAATCAAGAACAGTAGTGGCAGCTTTGAAACGGAATTGTTAGGCCAGAAATTCATCTCAACAACTGAGGCCGAAGTTCAAGACGTGGAAAACCGAATTTGTCTCCTCGGTTTCTATCCCTACCGCACAACCCCAGAAGAATGGAATCAAATCAAGACCGACCTCAATAAGTACGATTCATTGTATGAAAGACTGGCACTAGGAAGGATTAGCAATTGGGTTGATTTGGCGAAATCGAAACTCGAAAACACTGTTCCACTATATGTTACTGGCGGGAATGATGATCCTCCCGCAATCGTGGAATTTCTAAAATCTCAAGCCTCAATAGTCAACTCAGAGGAACAAACCGTCACTCTTGGCGGACTCTGGACGATGGTGAGTTTAGGCTTCAGCAACCATACTCCTTGGAAGACACCACGCGAATGCAGCGAAGAGGCATTAACAGAGAAGATTGAAGAAATTACTGCTAAAATTCCTAATCACACTAACTCAATTTTCAATTTTCATGTGCCTCCATACAAGTCAACTATAGACGTTGCACCCGCCGTCGATGGCACAGTAGATCCGCCCAAATATATCTTGAGAAACGGGATGCCCATTCCGACTAGTGTTGGCAGTACGGCCGTCAGATCAGCAATAGAAAAACTTCACCCGTTACTGGGTCTTCACGGACACATTCATGAATCGAAGGGTACGATCAAGATAGGTCGGACGCTCTGCGTGAATCCTGGCAGCGAATATTCCGAAGGTATTCTGAAGGGGGTAATCGTCAATCTTGACGAGAAGGGGGTCAGAAGCTTCCAGTTTACGTCGGGATGAGTGAATCGCGTTTATGTTCTGACGACTTCTTCCACTTCTCTATACCATGGCTTCGCTGTGCCAACCTTGGCTCTCTTCTGCCAATTCCCGGACTTTGGGGCGTTGTCTATGGCGGTAAGTAGTTTCTCGATTCGCAACTTTATGGTCTCGTAATGAGCGATCGGCGTTTTGCCGTTTGAGCTCAAAGTATCGCAGGCAGCAATCGCTTCCTTCAGGTTCGAATGTGCATCATACCAGAATCCCCAATCCTGAGCCAGCACCTGGGCGATTCTTGTGCCGTTTATAGTTTCGTGGGAATCGTCCTCTCCAAGGTCATGTAATAGAAATAATAAGTCGAGATCAACCAAATCTTTCATTGTAATCTTGTGAATCTGCAGTTTTGATAGAGCGAGATCAGTTAGGCTTATGGTTGGAAAATCCAGCTCCAATCTTCCCTGGTTTCGTTTACTGCCGAAAAGTATGTCATGGCTATATTGCAATTTATCGAAGAAGAGATCTATTTCGTAAAGATCGGTCTTCTCGTAGATCATCCGCTTGAAACCGAACATGAAATTGAAGCGTATGTTGGGCACTAGGCGCTTCTCTTTTTCCAGAAAGTTCACTATGTCCTTACGTTGGGAGCTATATGCGATCAGGTCGAGATCTCCCACCAACGAATGTCCCACTCTCCCTACTCTTCGATAGAGTTCCACAACATCGGATTGATGGCTATGGCTGTGGATGTAGACACCCATTCCTCCGATAACCCTGAGTTCTATGTTTCGATCATGGGCGTCGGTCACCAAATTTACGGCGTCCTGCATCATTTGTTCAGTGGATATTTCCAAAAGCCTGATCACCTCCTAAAACAACTTCGTCATCATAACGGCAGATTGCCGCTAATGGTTTAAAGTCGGGTTAATCAAGATTATCAGATCCGAAACCGGATCTTGGATGAAGAAGCTAGGTCTGTGAAGACCGCTCAAGCGTTATATGTTCTGAAGGCTGCTGATTCAATCATGATGCCTGGGAGGACGTTAGTCGCGCTCAGGAAGCGCGAAGACATAGCACGAATCATAGCCTTCCTGAATAGAATCGGTGAGCACCCTCATTTACTATTTACAACGCTAGAGTTTCGCGGTATTGCTGACGATCGTGTTGCTAAGTTCAGTAACACCAAGCCTGATAATCATCTTCTCGAGGATATGAGTGGATTTGAGTTTGAGCTATCGCAGATATCGTACAGTGCAGAAAAGTCGCCCGCATCAGTCTTTGTGGAAGAAGCAATCAAGAAGCACTGTGACAACATAATCGTAGTATCCAGTGGCACAAATACTCTATTTCGCACGGACCTCGCATCAACACTTACTGCGGAAAGTCCGATCCCCGTTCTGGTCGTTCAACAATGACACGAGACATTTTTGACGTAACAGACAACGTGTGTTTGATAACAGGCGCGTCTAGCGGCCTCGGTGTCATAATGGCTGAAGGCTTAGCGGAAGTAGGAGCTAGAGTAGTGCTTGTAGCGCGAAGACTTGACAAACTTCAAGAGGTTTCTGACTCGCTAAAATCGAAAGGATACAGAGCCGAAGCAATGAAGTGCGATGTAACGGACGAGATGGAGGTGAGGAGAACCATTGAGTCGGTGATCCAGAATTACGGGTCACTAGACATGTTAGTGAACAATGCGGGAACTACAGCCGTATCCCCAACTGGAGACTTTCAAGTTGATGAGTGGAAGAGAGTTCTCGATGCAAATCTTACAGGAGTATTCCTCTGCTGCAAATACGCGTTGAGGAAGATGATGACGCAGAAACGCGGCAAGATCGTCAACATATCGTCAGTTTACGGACTTATGGCCGACATTTCGCTTGAGCTTCCCTACTATACTTCGAAGGCGGGAATTGTCGGGCTAACACGTCAGCTAGCATTGGAATTAGCTCCACATAATGTGCAAGTCAATTCTATCGCGCCCGGATTCTTCCCGAGTGAGATGACGGAATCCACGATCATGAATGTTGACTCTCTCGCCTACACTCTGTCAAGAATTCCGATGAAACGTATCGGAACGCCTCAGGAACTGAAAGGTGTCATCAGATTTCTTGGATCAAAAGCATCAGACTACATCACTGGACAAGTAATCGTTGTTGACGGTGGATGGAGCTTGTGGTGACAAACAAATTTGGTGCAAGGCGAGTCGAATAATTATTATGGACGGCTAAACTAAAGCGCAAAACCATGAACCGTAAAGACAGCACGCTCGGCGTACGCGTTAGGAAACTTGAGCTAAACGAGGTTGAGGTGGTAAGGCGTACAGCAGAGACAGAGATCACATGTAGAATCTCCAGTGGCAAGAAACAGAAATGGAACCTTGACACGGGTCTGCATTTCTTTAATCATATGATTGAGGAACTCGCATATTTCTCAAAATTCAATATTGATGCAACAGTAAAGTCTCCACATTTTCTGCTTACACACACGGTTCTAGAAGACACAGGCATTACATTGGGAAGAGCATTCTATGAACTTGCCATGATTAGAGGCAATCGAAACGGTATCCGAAGTTGTGGTTCAGGAATAGGCATTCTGGATGAAGCGTATGTTTACGCTAGAATTAGTTTGGAAGGGCGAGCGGGCACGTATGTATCCAGACACACGAGGAGATTTGGTGTGGTGGAGGATGTTCAAGAAGAATTTCTTGAATCATTCTTCCAAGGATTTGCTCAGGGCATGAGGCTTACGATTCAACTGGATCTCATGCGAGCAGACGATCCTCACCATCTTTGGGAGGCTTGCTTCAGAGCGTTCGGCGGTGCTTTGGAAGAGGCATTGCGATTGGATGAGTGGAAACAAGGCGGGATAGCGGGCGTCAAGGGAACCATTGAGTAGGTTTCTTAAAATTTGCATAACTCAGTTGTTGTCGATGTAGGATTGCATTGCCCGAGCGTGAGATGGAAAGCCTTCGTAGTCAGCCAACGTGAGAACCATCTTACCGAACCGTTTCCAGCTCTTACCACGGAGTTCCTCAACGGTAGGCTTCCTCAGAAAAGCATCAACGGACAGACCTGAGAACATTCGCGCATAGCCGCCCGTAGGCAGTGTTGAGTTAGGGCCTATTCCAAAGTTACCTGCTGAAATTGGCGTGTTAATGCAGACTGTCCCGAAATTCCTCAAAACGCCACGATACTTGCTTAGGATCCGTCGTGCGTGTTTACTATCAATCGCTAAATGTTCAGGGGAGAATTCGTTGATGAAATGAACAGCATCATCTAGGCTCTCGCATACGATAATACCTGAGTACTTCTTCGCATTTTCTCTCACAAATCCTTGCCTCGGCTCTGGAAGATCACGCAAGATACGATCGATCTCCTCAGATACCGTCACCCCGAAATCGTATGATGTTGTCACCAAGATTCCGGAAGAGTCTGGCCCGTGTTCGGCCTCATTTAGAACATCCAGAGCAACCTGGGTTGCTGAAACGGTACCGTCCGAGAAGACCATGCCTTCGCTTGGACCAGCCGGCAGATCGAGTCTGACGAGATCACCAACCATCCTTTTTGCCGCATAGGTATACGGTCCGCCGGGTCCGGCGATAGATTCCACAGGTTTGACTTGTTCAGTCCCATATGCGAATGCGGCGATGGCGTGAGCTCCTCCCATGATATGAAATTCGTTTGCGCCAGAGAGGTGCGCGGCAACGAGCGTGGCAGGATCGATTTTCATTTCACCTTCCTGAGGAGGACATGCTAATGCAATCCGTTTCACTCCGGCCACTTTAGCTGCTGTAGTTATCATTCCGGAGACACTCGGATACCTGGCCTTGCCGGATGGAACATAGAGTCCTGCTGAATCCAACGGAACCACGAGTTGGCCAGCGTATACACCGTTTTCTATTTTTTCCATGAAACTTGTGGGCATCTGCATTTTATGAAATTTCTTAACATTTGATACGAAATGTTTGAGCGTGCGCACAAAATCAGCATCTAACTCCTGGTATGCACTCTTTACGTCAGATTCGTCAACTCTTAGATCCGTCACGGTAACTGATTTACCCATTTGCTTCGACAGGAATTCAGCAATAGCGTGATCGCCTCTTGCCTTGACATCATCTATGATCTTCCGTACCTCATCATTTACCCTGCTAACATCGACTCGTGATCGTTTCATGATTCTGTCTTTTACATCTAAGGGGATGCCACGTAGCCGATAGACAACAAAAGTACCCATTTCGGATCAGTCGCCCCGGAGTTTACTTAACAATAGATAAAAAATCTGACCACTATAAAGAGTATCGCGACGTTGCTTGAACCCAGCGATGCAAGCAATTCGACAACTCCTGAATCCTACACGCATGTTAGAAGTTTTTAAATACGGATCGAGTCCCATTCCGTTTCACCTTGAGCTCTACTGAACGTTTCCTGAGATCAAAGTCGGGGCTTGTCAGAGTCATGAACGCCCACGACGCACTTTTGTTCAACCTTGTGACGATACAATTCTTCGGCGGTGTAATCTTCACCCTACAATTAGCGCCCGCCTTTTTCCCGAACGCAAACATTCCGGTTGCGTTCCTACTAACGATCCTTTTCACTGCCCCACTATACATAGTCTACTCTGTACTCGCGACAAGTTATCCACGAAGTGGAGGCGACTACGTATTCATCAGTCGACTTGTTTCTCCAATGTGGGGCTTCGTATCCACTTTCGCAGCATGGGTGGCGTGGCAATGGTACTTTGCTGCAATTACACCAATCCAAATGATTTGGGAAGGCTTGGCGCCTTTCATCTTGAAACTCGCCTACTATACTGGGTCATCTTCCATCTACGCATTGAGTTCATGGATCTTGACACCTAATGCTGAAGCACTCGTTGGCATACTCATTCTAGTATTCTCACTCTTGCTGACCGCCTTTGGAATGGATTTCTACGTCAAAATACAACGCGCACTCGTCATTTTCGCCTTCGCAGCAGTCGCCATCGCTCTAGGCATCCTTCTAATCACAACGCCTCAATCCTATCACGCGTCTTTCAATAGTTTCCTTGCGGCAACTACTGGGAATCGTACTGATTGGTACGGCGCAATTGTGAAGACAGCATCGGCTCAGGGCTACAATCCAACTGGAAGCACTGATTGGTATCAGACGCTCGGAACCATGGTGCTCACGATGATTCCTCTGGGGTATGGTTTCTGGAGCATAATAGTCATGGGTGAGATCAAAGACGCTAAGGTTCTCAAACTTGCAATCTACGCAATTTACGGTTCCATAGTTATCATCGGATTGTTCTTTACTGCAATCTACATTCTCCTACAGAATCTTGGACCAACTTTCTATGGATCATTCTTTTACCTCTACGACCAAGGCTCTGCACTTACATCCCAGATGCCCTTCACTCCGAACTTCGTGACGCTAATCCTGATTGCTTCGAATAATTGGTTGGTTGACTTCCTTCTCTCAGCCGGAGTATTCCTTAATCTGCTAAATCTAATGGTGGTTCTTTACATAGTCGGCAGCCGAGTAATGCTTGCTCAAACGCTCGACCGATTACTTCCTAGCAAATTCGCGGAACTAAAAACGCGCTGGGTCACACCGCTCTACAGCCTCCTACTTTACCTGATCGGATCCATAATCTTCTTGCTCTTAGCCGTCTACTACCCCTTCATATTCTTCTACACTTCAGCTTCCACAGCAGCAGTCCTACTAGCATACATTCTCGCTGCAGTGGCAGCAATAATATTCCCAAGGAAAGCTAAGGACGTCTATTCACAGTCAGCTATATCGAGGTATAATTTGGCTGGGATTCCGTTAATATCAATCATCGGAGTTCTCAGCCTCCTGTTCTCAGGGTTATTGATCTACTTCTACATCGCTATCCCGTCACTAGGCATCCTAAACCCGATACCACTGGCGGTTGTGATCGGAATCTATGTGGTTCTGGCGGTTTACTATTACATAAACAAGTTCTGGAAGAAGAAGTTTGGAATAGAGGTGGATCTGGCTTTCCGAGAAATCCCACCTGAATAGATTAGATTGTACTACAACGGCCTCTGAGCTACAATATGGTCGCTACCTGAACTCAACATCTCCGTGTAGGAGGCTTACTCTATTGTGCAAACAGAAGGGTGGAGTCTCAAAATGTAGTTCGATCCGGGACGTCGTGGGGATCTCATGCTGTCCCTAGTTTATGTTCGTAAACCGCGTAATCTGATTTGGAGAAACAAACGAACACAACTCTCTCGAGAGTTGTGGGGGCGGTGATGTCCTGTCGCACTGTGTCCAAGGCGATCTGTGCGGCGGCTTCAATTGGAAATCCATAGGCGCCTGTGCTTATTGAAGGGAAAGCGATTGATCTCACGCCATATTGCGCTGCAAGCCTGAGTGAATTAGAATAACAGTTTCGTAGTAGTGCATCTTCGTCTCTTGTTCCGCCTCGCCAGATTGGCCCTACTGTGTGGATTACGAACTTTGCAGGTAAATCGTATCCTCGGGTTATTCGTGCTTCACCGGTTGGACAGCCTCCTATCTTCCTGCATTCTTCCAATAGCTTTGGGCCTGCAGCTCGATGTATCGCTCCGTCAACTCCGCCGCCTCCGAGGAGAGACGTATTGGCCGCGTTTACGATCGCGTCAACTCTTTGTTTAGTTATATCACCAAGAGCTAACTCTAAGCTGACCGTCCTTCTCACCGAATCTGTTTAGTCTTTGATTAATCCGTGAGACTTCAGCATGCTCGTTATCCTTGGTGTCGAGAACGCAAAGAGGAGTACGGTACCCAGGATTCCGGTGGCGACTAGGCTGCCAAGGAATACACCGAACAGTCCGACTTGGAGTGGCATGCCGAACAGGAAGCTTAGGTATGTTCCAACGATCGATGTCACTACAAGTATTTCCAAGCCGACACCGATGAGTTTGAAGATTCTGCTAGGTTTTAAGCGAGAAATTCTCCAGGCCAATAAAGTAGCGATGAAATTAGCTATGGCCCCGCCTATGATGTCTACCGGGCCGAGTCCGCCGAAGAAATTAGCGACGAAAGCTCCTAACGCTAGTCCCATTATTGCCGGCCAACCGAAAATGATTGCGAGAGGTAGTAGCGCGTCCGCCAAGCGAACCTGGAAAATCTGAAAACTGATCGGTGCGAGAAATACTACTCCGACAGCATACAGGGCAGCGAAGGCTGCAGTTAATGTAACATAGATTGGACTCTTGCTTCTCAATTTTCCTCCCTACTCCGGGGTTTCTTTTGCGCAACGGGTGGGAGGCCCCACTCACGCGCAACAAAATCGCAATGAGTATGTGTAATTTAAAGTTGATTCGCATCGGAACATGAAAAATTAGGATAGAAGCAGAAGTTCAAGAAATTCTGCTAGGTCAGTCGCTTGATATTCGTAGAAGCTTCTTACTCCCCTCAGACAGCTTATTGCGGGTCTCCGAATTCCCAAGCACAGACGCTAAGACCGCGCCAGCCGCAAAGGAAAATACTGCTACTGCGAAGCTTCTTTTTGATTCTCCACTCATATGCCCTCAACCTCCTCTACATTTGTGTTTGGCAAGAATTCAAGACACAACATACCGTCACGCGGTATATTAGTGTACCGATAGTGAAACACTAATATACCAAACCGATGTACGGTGGCTGCATGGCCGTAGCGTCTTGGATATCGTCGACGGGCAGCATCCAGTGTCCAACGCTCGACCGAAACTGACACGAGGTGAGTCTATGGTAAAGTGTCTGAAATGTGGAGGAGAAGTATTTGGACCTGCCAAGGAATGGGACATGCATCCCAAGGATGGGCGCGGTCCTGCTCTTCATATCAAACATTTCTCCTGTCCACAATGTGGCAAAAAGTTCCGTTTAGCAACCAAGCTTGTCGGCGCATGAGCGAGTCGCCAACAAGCTACCCTCTTCTTTTCCACGAATGTTCATTAAATTTTAGATAGGTGGATCTGTCTGCCGTTGTCGTTCGCGTGGAAGGGCGGTCCATTTCATGAATAAGTCAGATGGAGGATCTTCTTCGTATAGGCGAGGGCGAACGGATTCAAGCATTAGGGCCGTTGTGCCTGCATATTCCGCCGCATTCATGACTCGATTTCCAACCTTAACGGCGGCTTCGAGGACGGGCTTCACGTCGGTAAGCCAATTTTCAGAGCGCAATATGTGGTGCTCGAAAATCATCTCGGGAACATGACCCGCAATTTTTGAAGCATTGCCGATCGCCTTCTGGATATCCAATTTGTCGACTTTTGTTCCTCCAAGATATGTTGGGGGGCCTCCGATTACGAGCCGGTCTGGTAGTTCGATCAAAATATCATTCATGGTGTCCTCCGACATCGGTCCCTGCACATCAGAAGCGTGCATGAACTTCTCATCTCTCGACTCGATAGTCGTCATTATGACCCAGCCTAATCCAGAACGTTCTTCGCCATGAAATACGGGCTTGGAGAGCTTAATCTTGGTTGCACCGTATTCGAAAATCCTCCCGTCGCCGACCTCAAATTTGCCTTCTATTCTCTTGACGAACTTTTGGAACATCCAGCCTCTTCGTCGCTGGCTGAAGTTGATTGCATTCCGAGCATCTTTGGCTATCACAATTTTGTTTCGGTAGATCTGTTCAGATTCTTCTGCGCTGCTGCCCAACCACACGGTCTCCTTGTAGTTGGGCGTGTGGTGATCGTTATGATAATGAGAAACAATGATAACGTCTGAGTCAGCGGCGAATTCCCTAATCCTTCTGCGGCACAGGTTCCTGGCGAGATATTCCTTTGGGTGCGGGAATTTACTAAACCGTGGTCCCAAAGCAACTCCGGCGTCAATTAAGACTCTGACGTCCGGAGTCTTCACGTATGTGCACATTGATCGTACGCCGAAGCTCTCAAAACCTACTGGAATTACTTGGATTGATGACATTTGGTGTCGGAAGGATATGGATACACAAATTAGCATGTCTATTCTGAGGTAGACTTGCGGGCGATGACGGGTCTGGCCCATTCGACTCCTTTATGAGATGGATCTTGAGTGCGAGAGCCCGCAGTCAAACATCCTCTGCGCAGCATCAATCATTTTGGTGTTGATATAGCCCTCTCTCGGTCGGCGTTTTTTCGTCAGAGTTTTGCATAAAGCATAATCTCACCAAGCATATCGATGTACTGTAGACGTGTGCTGGTTTGAAACCACCTCGTGAGCTTAAGGAAATTTTTGATCAAGATACGGGCTCGATCTATTTTGATCCCACGGACATGACTAGGCTCATGATACTCGCGGATAACTGGATTGGGACAATGCGAAATCGCATACTTTGACTAACTCTTCTCTGTCGAATTTTTCCCGAATTATGGTTCACTTTGAGCCGCGAGTTCTCGGAAGCGCGGTCTAAGACCCTTCGATCGCGATTGAAGTATTGATTGTGCTAGTAGTGTTTAGCCAGGTGATAGCGATAGTTACTGGTGAGGATTGGGTTACGTTGTACGTGGCTGTGGTTAACGTTTGATCAATTGGGTTCCACTGCCATAATCCGGACGCGACTTCGTATTGTGAAGTTTGGTTGACGTAGGTGGGTGAGGTGTCGGTAAGTAGAGTTGAGTTGAAGTTACGCGAAGCGTTGAGGGTGTACTGTAACTGAAATTGGTTATCTGAAGTTGAACGCCATGTTATGTTGATGAGGCTGTTGATTGCGTTGCTTGGTTGAAGGTAGATGAGTGCGATGCGGTGGTTGGTTGTGGCTAGCATGGAATCAACCCATTCGCGCCATCCCCATACACCCCAGGGGGTTGTTTCAGTGTTCGTTTCTTTACGGCCACTCCACTCTACATATGCGATGGCTGAAGGAGTTAGGACGCTGTTTGACCAGAGGTAACTGACTTCTCGTAGAGTAAATGTGGAGTTTGAGAATCCGATGCTGTAGGCATGAGTGAATGCGTCAAGCAGCAGACCGTTTTTGTACGTGGCAACGTCGGCATCTATGAAATTGGAACTTGTGTTAAGCCAGCACGCGATACGGTAAGGCCCGATGATTTGGATTGATTCATTCTGTGTTTTTGTGTCATAGTTGACTATGCCATAGTTGGGCTTTAGAGAGGTAAGGAAAAGGTGATTCGTGAGGAGGTTTAATCTCGAACGGAGCGTCGTGTTGTAGCCATTGTAACTCATGTATTCGGACATTGCTGAGATAGCTATGGCCTGAAAGTCAATGTAGCTATTGCCATAACGGGCTGTGCCGTTTGCGCTTTCGAATAGGCGTTCCCGGATCATTCCGAAGTTCTGGTCTGTTGGAGTGGTGTCTTGCATGTCGAGCAATTCGTTCATGACGGTGGTCGCGTGTGCGGCGAAACGATTTTGATCAGTTTGCGCTCCAATTTTCGCGAGCAGAAGTTCTGCTCTTATCATGAAGCCTATCGATTGGGCGTAAGTACCATTTCTCGCAGGCAGCGGACCGGTTGCAGTGAAGGTGTTATACCAATAGTTCTCGATTCTCTTTGCCAGCTTGTAATCATCCAAATTGCTGCTGGCTTGGTAGAGTTTGGCGAGACCGTAAACTATGACGCCATATTCGTAGGTGCTTGAAAGGTCGGTGTTATTCAAGTTTCGACTCATGAGTTCTTGGTAGACTGGTGCAAGATTCAACCAGTCATGTGCGGCTAGAAAATAGTACTTCACTTCAAAACTAGCAGTTGATCCGGGAGTCATGTTTGCTGCGAGTTGGTAGTATTGTCGCAGATAGTGAAGCGTGTCGTCGACTCTTGGATTTGGAAGAGGCGATCCGTACAGCTGGTTGTCAACTGCAACGAGTCCAGTCTTGTTGCTTCCCCAATCCACGATTATGGCGAACGAGCTCGCAGTTCCGTCGAATTTGTCGTGAATATGAACCATGTACCACGTCTGATTCCACTTTGCGATAGGAGTATCAGAACCACCAAGTAGATGTTGAGGCGTCGCGCCGTCAACGGCTCTCTGATCTGGATATCCGGGCGCCCAAAACCATCCGTAGCCGATATGTGGGCCGTCTGGAGAAACGGTTGATCCGATGAGATCAAGTTGATCTAACGGTACAACGAATTTTGGTGGCCCGCACAGAAATTTTCGTGCAATCAACGTGTATTTGATAAGAAGATATGATCTGTTTGCTTGTAGAAAGTAATCGATGTTAAGGATGAAATCAGGATAGCTCCAGGTCTGCCTAAGATCGATAGTTTCACCAGTCACTATGATCTGAACGCTCGTCGGTTGTTGGACCGTTGAAAGATCATGATCAGTACCGTTGTAGTTTAGCACGTGGCCCTGTATGTATGCGACCGTCTTACCCTGAGGATCATACACGATCCTATTTGACAGATCTCTGGATACTGTAAGATCGCCTCGCATATCGAAGAGGTTGTTGCCGACTAGAAAATTGCGTATGTCACCGTTCGACACGAATGGTCTGAGCGGTGAGAGAGTTCGTCGCAGAACGTAACCCGTATCCGTCATAGTTACACTTGAGATATAGTTACGGATGGCTGCTCCCCATTCATCTGCAGTCTGATTCACATACACTCCTGAATAGTCGAGAGTTAGGAGATTCAGTATCTTTGCTTGGTCATCAGTCCAAAAATTATAGGGCTCAGTTTTTGGCGATGTCATGAAAGCACCAATTCTACTATTCCATAGTGTTGAGATCAAATAGTCGAAGGCGGAGCGATTCAAAGCGACACTTTCGATTGAACCATCTATTGATGCGTTAGTGGTTTGGATTTGGAAGAACAAACCAGTCAAGGAGAGCGCGAGTAGGAGTGTGGAGATGGCTTTATGAGTCATATCGATTCATTCTCTAATTCTGCCTCGGGTATATCGTGATCGTTCATAAGAGCGATTGGTAATCGGGTGCTTTCGAGGTTGCTTCATTTCATTAGTATAGCTTATCGATTTTGACATATCTCAGTGACTAACAATGTGTACCGACAATTCAATTTAACTTCCCGTTAGACGCTGATATTGGCGGTTAGCCTTGCCTTTTACCGATCTCACTCTAAGACTGCAAAATCTTACCAGGGACGAGATGAGAGGATTAATCCTTGAAGACAATAAGCGAATCCTAAGCTTCAGTGTCTCAACCTTCCAAGCATTGGTTAGCAGGCTTGTTGATATGGCCGGGAGTCGGGTCGCCCAACTGATATTGTACGAGTTGGGTGACGAGATGGGGTGGACGGCGGCGCGTCATGTTAAGAAGAAATTGACTCCGAATAATCTCGTTGAGGCTTTCGATGCAGCACTCCGCATGCGAGGTTGGGGTAGATGCTTATCTCTGGAGGAGAAAGAGGCGAACGTCTTTGTTTCAACACATTCCGATTGTCCCTTATGCTATAGACGAAAGGCCGCAGAGCCTTTTTGTGATTTGATGCGTGGGGTTGTCGCTGGGTGGATGGAGGGCCTCATTAACAAGAAGGCGTCGGGATCAGTAGAGAGAAAATGCGCGGCAGTTGATGAAAAGTTCTGCGTGTTTGAAGTAAGTTTCAACGATTAAGGTCTACCGAGGCTCCGTATTCGGTTTTATAGGTTGATGTTTCGTCTAAGGGTTGGCCATGTTCATGGCGCGCTTCAAGACGGGTAAGATTCCTTCGGACATTCTAGTTCGTAATGTGCTCAAATATAGAGGACGCCTTGACTCAAGCGTAATTCTAGGGTCTTCACTAGGTGAAGACGCGGCGCTTGTCAAACTCGGTAGAACAATCTTGGTTCTGAAAACTGATCCGGTAACGGCTACAACATCAGACGCGGGTTGGCTTGCAGTTCACATCAACGCCAATGACATCGCGTGTCGTGGTGCCAAGCCAAAATGGTTCCTGTGCGACTTGCTTCTCCCAGAAGGAACCAGCATTAAGCTAATTGATTCGATAATGCGCCAAATCGATTCTGCGGCGAAACGAATTGGCGTAGCGATAGTCGGCGGGCACACGGAAGTAACTCCGAATCTGAAACGACCGATAGTTGTGGGCTACATGGTTGGAATGCTAGGCTCAGGGCAGAAGTACGTCACGTCTGCAAACGCTCGTCCAGGGGATGATATCATCATGACGAAATCTGCTGGGATCGAAGGCACATCCTTACTCGCCCTCGATTTCGCTCCGAGACTTAAAACCAAGGGCGTTGGAAAGTTTCTAGAGCACGCAAAAAGGCTTAGGCATTCAATCAGTGTAGTAGAAGATGCCATGATCGCCGTGCAATCCGGCGGAATTCACGCAATGCATGATCCTACAGAAGGCGGATTACTGCAAGGCGTCTGGGAGATAGCTGAAGCATCCAAAATTGGTTTCACGCTTAACGAATCAAGAATTACAATCGAAGCCACAACTCGGAAGATATGTTCCGCTTTGAATGTTAACCCGTTGAGACTTTTGAGTTCAGGGTCCCTATTGATAGCCGCAGATAATCGAAAGAGCAACCTAATTTTACGACAACTAAGAGCACACCGAATTGAAGCACACATTATTGGCAGATTTACGGAACGCAAGGAAGGTCGAATTTTAGTAAAATCAGATGGATCCTCAGTCAAGATCGGACCCTCGGAACGTGACGAACTATATAGAGTCATCGAAACCTATGGCCGATAAACTAACTAACACTACCGTGAGCTGCCAATGACCTCTTCGCTCGAGCAGTTAAACTAAAAGCAAAAACATTTGATTTCGCCAGGAGTGGGCATAAAATGGACAGCGCCCGGCAGGTGGTATGTGATCACCTCACGAAGATTTATGGTAAGAACGAAACCAAGGCATTAGACTCTTTGAGTTTCTCGTTAAACTCGCGCGGTATCTTCGTTCTCATTGGTAGAAATGGTTCAGGAAAAACAACGCTTGTCCGAATTCTAGCAACTGAACTCGAACCTACGTCGGGTACGGCTACGATAAACGGCATTGACGTTGTAAAGGAATCTCGCAGACTCAGAGAAACAATTGCGATCGTGCCGCAAGAAGCCAGACCGATACCTTGGATGACACCCATGCAAACCGTGCTCTCGTATCTTCTTTGGAGGGGATTCAACTATGGTGAAGCAAAGCGAAGAGGTTTCAGCGCGCTCGAGAAAGTTGGACTTAGTGAAAAATCGAATGTCTTGAACCGTTCTCTTTCGGGAGGAATGAGAAGAAAAGTCATGATCGCCACGGTTCTCGCGTCGGAGGCTGAAGTAATCTTCCTGGACGAACCGACGACAGGACTGGATCCGATTTCAAGAAGAGAATTTTGGGCAACTCTCAGAGAGATCGGAAAGGAACGTTTTACGTTTCTTACGACGCACTATCTGGAAGAGGCGGAAGAATTGGCGGACCATATCGGAATGCTTGATCGCGGCAGCTTGGTTCGCTTCGGAACCTTGGAAGAGCTACGGAGAAGCGTCAACTTCAACTACAGTTTGAGACTTCTCTCAAGATCGGCGCCTATTCCCAAGTTGGAGAAGGGCGAACTGGTTACTGGAACCGACGGCAATCTCCGAATCCTAACTACTGAGGAAGAGGCGTTCAAGATTTCCAGAGAGTTAACGGAAAACGGATTCAAGTTTACTATCAATCCGATTTCGCTAGATGACATATTCTTCTACTTTGCAAGTCGAACAGAAGCCAAGTGAAATGTCGAACGAAAATTCAGCGCCAAGGAGGAATAGAGGTAGCCAAATCCTCGCCGCGATACTAGTCAATTCAATTTATGAAATGAAGAATTACCCGATTGTTCTACTCAACACGGTGCTCTCGCCTCTCTCCTTTCTTCTTGTGATCGTATTCGTGAGTCATGGTGCGTTGATAGGAGAGGCGATATCGGGGGGGTTGATCATGACCATGTTCTCTGCCGGCGTATCGTTACAAGGAGATCTCTCTCATTTGAAGAATGATTTCAAGCTCCAAGATATGGTTGTCAGTTCCCCTACTACTTGGCAGACTTACATGTTCGGAATGGCGATTTCGGAGATCGT
>Ga0326727_10007839_pt1 | contig 27715 bp, 18 predicted proteins | sample MB2enrmetagenome_FD_207643 | JGI IMG/M metagenome (GOLD analysis project Ga0326727, IMG submission 207643) | Lab enriched peat soil microbial communities from McLean, Ithaca, NY, United States - MB29MY | ecosystem: Environmental > Terrestrial > Soil > Wetlands > Peat | place: USA: New York...
GCCATGGCGTCGAGCGGGTTGGAGACGACGATGAGGATCGACTCCGGCGACTGCGCCACCACCTTCGCCACCACGTCGGACATGATCTTGAAGTTGGTGTGCAGCAGGTCGTCGCGGCTCATGCCGGGCTTGCGAGGAATGCCCGCGGTGATGATGACGATATCGGAGTTGGCCGTGGCCGCATAGTCGTTGGAGCCGGTGACGCTCACGTCGCGCTTCTCGATGGGCATGGCCTGGAGCAGGTCGAGCGCCTTGCCCTGCGGCACGCCTTCGACCACGTCGATCAGCACCACATCGGCCAGTTCCTTGGCCGCAATCCAGTGTGCGGCGGTTGCGCCAACGTTGCCCGCGCCGATGATGCTTACCTTTTTGCGCATGCTTGTTATCTCCTTAGAGATGCAAATCAGAGTTCATTCTTGATTCGAATCGAGTGTTATCGGACCTGGCGGGTACAGATCGAGCAAAAGCGGAACCCCCAATTTCGCAAGTCGATCAAGGAGGGCGGCATCGAAAGTACACCCTCCTTGCCCATGCTCGGAAGAGTACCCGCAGACCAACTTTGCATCGTATTGCTGTGCAATTCCGCGAACGACGTCGAGCTTTGGTTCCAGCGCGTCAAGTAACCATTTGAGATGGTCTTGCAATGGCAAATGCTCGTCGAGCTGGCTGTCCAGTATCCAGATCGAAGTTCGCAGCTGTCTTGCCCTAGGATATTTGCTTTGGCGTTCTCCCTTAAGTCCAGAGTTAGTAGCCTGAAGACCAAGGTCCCTGTTCATTTCGTCGGGTTGAAGTGTCTCGCCGTAGATGCAAAAAGCGGCTTTACTCCACCTCGAATCGTCCTTTCGATCCTTTTCCATCGTGTGGTGAACTTCCTTAATGTCCTTCTTGTGCGACCAGAATCCCCTCAGGGGCTAAAGCCCATCATAAACCCGTTGCATCTTCGGCGCGGCTGAAGCCGTGCCCTTTCAAAACTGCCCCCTAGTCCCTTAGTCCCTAGTCCCTAGACCCTGCATTTACATATTGCCGATGATGCGCGTCGCGAACTCGCTGGTGCCGACTTTGGTAGCGCCGGCGGTCTGGCGCTCGAAGTCGTAGGTGACAAACTTCTGCAGGATGGTCTTCTCCATCGACTGCTCGATGAGTTTAGCCGCTTCCTTCCAGCCGATGAATTCGAGCAGCATGACGCCGGACAGGATCACCGAGCCGGGATTGATGACGTCCTTGTCGGCGTACTTGGGCGCGGTGCCGTGCGTGGCCTCAAAGACCGCGTATCCGTCGCCGATGTTGGCGCCCGGAGCGATGCCGAGGCCGCCCACCTGCGCCGCCGCGGCGTCGGAGATGTAGTCGCCGTTGAGGTTGGTGGTGGCCAGCACGCTATAGTCCTCGGGGCGCAGGATGATCTGTTGGAAGATGGAGTCGGCGATGCGATCGTTGATGAGCACCTTGGTCTTCCACGCGCCGTTGCCGTGGCTCGGGCCGATGGAGTCGAGCACCTGCCCGACCTCAGCGTAAACCGATTCGCGATAGCTCTGCGAGGCCATGTCGAGGCCGGGTTCGATCAGCGCCGCGTTCTCTTCCACGGTGAGGCCGGGGTTGGCATCGGCGTTGCCGAGAATCCAACTTTCGCGCTCGGTAACGGTCTCTGAGCGGAACTCCCCGACCGCGACCTCGTAGCCCCACTCGCGGAATGCGCCCTCGGTGAACTTCTGGATGTTGCCCTTGTGGACCAGCGTGACGGTCTTGCGGCCAGATTCGAGGGCGTGGCGGATAGCGTAGCGCACCAGCCGCTTGCTTCCAAAGACGGAGATGGGCTTGACGCCCACGCCGGAGTCGGCGCGCAGCTTCTTCTTGCCGCCCTTGAGCAGGTCGTTGTTGAGGAAGTCGATGAGGCGGGCGGCGTCCGCGCTGCCCTGTTTGAACTCGATGCCCGCGTAAACGTCCTCGGTGTTCTCGCGGTAGATAACGATGTCCAGCTTCTCGGGGTGCTTCACGGGGCTGGGCACGCCCCGGTAATACTTGACCGGGCGGACGCAGGCGTAGAGGTCGAGTGTCTGGCGCAGGGCCACGTTGAGCGAGCGGATGCCGCCGCCGACCGGCGTGGTCAGCGGCCCCTTGATGGAGACGCGCAGGTCGCGGGCGGCGGCCACGGTGTCGTCGGGCAGCCAGGCGCCGAACTGGCGGAAGGCCTTTTCGCCGGCGAAGACTTCAAACCAGCGAATGGCGCAGCGGCCGCCGTAGGCCCGCTCGACCGCGGCGTCGAAGACGCGCCGCGAGGCCTTCCAGATGTCGCGGCCGGTGCCGTCGCCCTCGATGAAGGGGATGATGGGATTGTCTGGCACCTCGAACTGCCCGTTCCGGTAGCCGATGGGCTGGCCGTCCTGGGGAAGTTCCAACCCGTTGTAGGTGGTTTGCATGGTTTGTTGGGAGTCCCTTTCCGCGCGGGGTCAAGGTTGAGGCTACCACCTGCAAATCGGGGGTGGCAATGGCCGCGCGATTCGATCGGCGCTCTCGCTCTGGCGCTCTTTCTACATTGCCTCCGGGCTCTCAATGCCCATCCAGCTCAGGAGTTCGGTGAGTTCGCGGAGAGCGACGGCGGCGGTTGCCAGCAGAAACGTCTTGCGCGCCGGGTCTGCTTCGGTGAGGATGTGATGCCGGTGATAGAAGTTATTGAACTCCTGGGCTAACTGGAAAGCGTGCTTGGCCAGATGGGCGGGCTCGGAGGCGCCAATCGACTGCTCCAGGACCAGAGTGCGGCGGGCGGCGCGCAGCCACAGCGCCCAGATGTCTTGAACGGACTCGCCTTCGAGATAGGGGGCGGGATCGATGCCGGCAAAGCGGGCCAGCGCGGCCTCCGGCGTTGTTCCGCCCTTGCGGAAGATATTGCGCGCGCGGACCACGGCGTATTGAATATAGGGACCGGTCTCGCCCTCGAAGCTCAGCGCATCCTTGAAGTCGAAGGCGATGACCGAGTTGCGCGTGAACTTGAGCATGAAGTAGCGGAGCGCGCCGATGGCGATCTGCTCCGCGATGCGCTGGCGGCCGGCTTCGGCGTCCGCGCCTCCAGTCTGGCGGGCTTCCACTTCGGCGCGGGTGGCGGCGATGAGTTTGTCGATCAGGTCGTCGGCCTTGACGCCGAAGCCCTTGCGGCCGGAGACCTCGATGTAAGGCCGGGCCAGATCCTCGAGAGACACATCGTAGCCCATCTCGACCGCGCAGCGCGGGGTGAGCGCCACCATCTCGTAACTGAAGTGCGTATAGCGATCGGCCTGTTCGGCGTAGCCCATTCCGCGCAGGGCCTGGATCACATTGGCTTGCGGGTCGCTCTGGCGGGAGTCGATAACATTGTAGATGGCCTGCGCTCCGCCAAAGCTCGGATGGGGCTCGACGCCATGCTCGGCTGAAATCCAGCACTCGTGATCGGGATAGGTGAAGAACGGCTTGTAGCCGAAGTCCTTGCCCAGCAAGCCAAACTTCCATAAGTGATAGGCGATGTCTTTGCCCACGTAAGTTACCGTTCCGTTGGAGCGGACGATTACCTTGGCGTCTTCATCGAGCGCCCCTTCGGCAGCTTCAACTCCTGGCCGCGTCATCACCCAGCAGCCCTTGTTCTTGCCTTCGGCTTCGAGGTAGAGGACGCCAGTCTGTTTTAGCTTCTCGAAGGCCGCGTCCCAAAACTTGAGGCGCAGAATCTCGCTTTCGCGGGGCAGAAAGTCATACTCGATGCCCAGCCGCAGCATGGTTTCCAAATGCCGCCGCAGCACCGCAGTCGAGATCAGTTCCGCAATCTCGGCCGTCTCATTGCCGCCGCGCTCGATCTCGTGCAGCGTTGCGTTGCGCAGCTCCTTGCGCTCGGCGTTCTCTTCCTCCGAGCCGTTCGCGTACCACTGCGAGGTATTTGCGTAGAGGTCCCAGCAGAAATAGTCGATGGCCAACTTCGGGCCTTCTATCCCTGCCCATTTCTCACAGGCCGCAATCAGCGCGCGCACCTCGGCCGCCGATTTCTTCTCAAGATGCAGAAAGCCGACAACCACATCGGCCACCTGGACGCCGGTGTTATCGATGTAGTTCTGCACATCGACCTTTTGGCCGGCGGCGCGCAGCAGGCGCACGAACGTATCGCCTAGAATGGCATTGCGGAGGTGGCCGATGTGCGCGGCCTTGTTGGGATTGATGCTGGTGTGTTCGACCAATGCGTTTATTCCCGTTGCCGCGACCGGCCCGGTTTCCATGGCGGCGGTCATGCGCGCGGCGGCGGCGCGGTCGAAGCGGGCATTGATGTAGCCCGCGCCGGCAACCTCGAAGCCGGCGAAGCCATCGAGTGCCGCGAGCCCGGCCACGATCTCCTGGGCAATGATTCTGGGCGCCTTGCGCAGCTTGCGGGCCAGCTCGAAGGCGATCGGAGTGGCCAGCTCGCCGAACTTGAACTCCGGCGGAATCTCCAGCGGAATGGTCTCAAGCCGAAGGCCATACTTTTCCTCGATGAGAGTGCGCAACCGGCTGCCGAGCCTCTTTTGCAATTCCAAATGCACGTCGATAGGCCTCAGAAATCCTTGATTTTCAAGGACGATTCTAACAGCCGCCTGCGGTGGGGCGGAGTTGGGGCCGCCGAGCGACGGCCGGTTTAGGTCTCCGGTTTCCCACCCTTTTCGCAAAAGGAGGAAACGCAGGTTCTTCGACTTCGGTCGCCGCGGCGACCTACGCTCAGAAGGATGGGGCACGGGGCCTTTGTGGATGAGCCGCAAGGCTGCCGTAAGATGGAGAGTAGGTTGCCTCCTATTCTTCGCCCATCCTGAGCGGCGGAGTGTGAAGCAACGCGCCAAACATGACCAATCCCGCTCCCAACTCAGCCCGTTTTTACCTGACCACGCCGATCTACTACGTGAATGCGCGGCCGCACCTGGGCCACGCCTACTCGACCATCGTCTGCGATGCCATTGCGCGGCGCAAGCGGGCGCTGGGCATCGAGACCCGGTTTCTGACCGGCACCGACGAGCACGGGCAGAAGATCGAACGTTCCGCCGCGCTGGCCGGGCGCACGCCAGCCGAGTTCGCCACGGCCATATCGGGCGAGTTTCGCGGCTTGTGGGACCGGCTGGGGTTGAGCTACGACGACTTCATCCGCACCACCGAAGAGCGGCACATCCGAGGCGTGCAGCACCTCTTCGCCACGCTGCGCGACCTGGGCTTCATTTACAAGGGTTCGTATGCCGGCCAATACTGCGTCTCGTGTGAGCTCTTTGTGGACGGCCCTCCCGGCACAGTCTGCCCGGACTGCGGACGCACGACCGAGACGGTGAGCGAGGAGAACTACTTCTTCAAGCTCTCGGCCTTCGAGCGCAAGCTGCTGGAGTTCTACGAGGCCAACCCCGGCTTCATGGGGCCGGAGTCCACACGGCGCGAGGTCGTCTCGTTTGTGCGCGGCGGGCTGAAGGACCTGTCGGTCAGCCGGACCAGCTTTTCGTGGGGCATTCCCGTACCCGGCGACGAGAGGCACGTGATCTATGTTTGGCTGGACGCGCTGGCCAACTACATCACCGCGCTGGGCTACGGGTCGGACGATCCCGCCGACCAGGCCCGCTTCGCGAAGTTCTGGCCGGCGGACATGCACCTGATCGGAAAGGAGATCAGCCGCTTCCACTGCGTCTACTGGCCGGCGTTCCTGATGGCGGCCGGGATTGCGCCGCCGCGATCGGTGAAGGCCAACGGCTGGCTGCTCTTCGACCAAGGCAGAATGTCCAAGTCGAAGGGCAACATTGTGCGTGCTGAGACGGTGCAGGAGGTGCTGGGGGCAGATGCGCTGCGCTACTTTTTGCTCAGGGAGATTCCCTTCGGCCAGGATGGCGGCTTCAGCTTCGAGGCGCTCGTGCAGCGCTATAACGGAGACCTGGCCAACGGCTACGGCAACCTGGTGAGCCGCGTGGTCACCATGGTGCACAAGTACTTCGGCGGGATTGTGCCCGAGGCCGGCAAAGAGACCGCTGCCGAGGCTGCCTTGCGCGAGTGCGCCTTGCGAGCCATTGCCGCGTTCGGCCCGGAGTTCGACGAACTGAACTTCTCCGAAGCGCTCAAGGCTCTTTGGGTTCTGGTGGCGGAGACCGACGGCTACCTGACGGCCAACGCGCCCTGGAAGCGCCCGGCGGACCGCTCCGAGGCGGATCACGCCGCGCTTCAAGCCCGCGTGCTGGCCACCGCGGCCGAAGCCATCCGCATCATCACCGCGCTGGTCTATCCCATCCTGCCGGACTCGGCCGCCAAGGTCTGGCGGCAGCTGGGGCTGGGCGAGATTCAGGAAGCGGCCAAGCAGGCATTCTTGACGGAGATCGTTTGGGGCGGATTGCGCCCAGGGACCAGGTTTGGCGAGCCCGCGCCGCTGTTTCCCCGCGCGGAAAAGGACGTGGCAGAACGTATGCAGAAGATCGAAGATCGGAACAATAAGACTGTCATTGAGGCCGCTGCCGGGCAGGAGAATGCAGTTAAAGTCGCGAGGCCGAAAGCAGCTGCGGACCATAGCTCAGAGAAGCAAACCACGGGTGCTAAGGAAGCTGGGGAAGAACTAAGGATCTCGAATGAACCTGGCATTGAGAATACGTCCGGGGCTAAAGCCCGCGCAGACTCCGTTGGCTCCATGCGGGGGTTGAAACCCCCGCCTCCCTCCGTATCGCATTCATCCGCGGCGGCGCCGGCCTCAGAAGCGCCCGTGGCGGAGCCTGTTGGTCCCGCTGTTGAGGCGCCGGACGAAGCCGCCGCTGCAGCCACGGCCGAACCGCCCGCCGCGCCGCAAGAGCCGCAGCACATCGTCATCGACGACTTTGCCAAGGTCGATCTGCGCGTGGCGCAAATCCTTGTTGCCGAGCGCGTGCCCAAGGCCGACAAGCTGCTGCGCCTGGAGGTCGATCTGGGCTACGAGAAGAGGCAGATTCTGGCCGGAATCGCGCAGCACTACGAGCCGGAGAAGCTGATCGGCCGCAAGATCGTGATCGTCGCCAACCTGGCTCCGCGCAAGATGCGCGGCCTGGAGTCGAACGGCATGCTGCTGGCCGCCTCGCTTGAAGACGGGGCGCCGGTCCTGGCCGGATTTTTGGAAGAGGTTCCGCCGGGCGCGCGGTTGAAGTAGGCGGAATCTTATAGTTCGAACGCAAGTAGAATGGTTTTCATGGCCAGTGAGATGATCGCTCCCACTATGAAGCCAAAGCCAAGCTTCGCAGAGATATTGATGGCCGGCAGCATCGGTCTGATGCTGTCCTACGCGACTCTGTATCTTTGCATCGTGCCGCTATTGCCCGATGTTGCGAGCGGGCGCGATTTCGTCGCTTATTGGGCGACCGGCCAGCAATTGATTCATCATGCCAGCCCATATGATGCAGCCGCGATGGCGCGGATCGAGCACACCGCCGGCTTTACCCAGAAGAACGCGGTCGGCTTCATGCGCAACCCTCCGTGGGGTCTGCTTCTGACCTTGCCGCTTGGACTTACCGGCGTGCGTACGGGCGCTCTTCTCTGGTCCGTGCTTTTGCTCGCATGCCTAGCATTTTCGGTTCGAATGCTTTGGCTGATGCATAAGCGCCCATTGAATATCATTCCCTGGCTTGTGGCGTCGTTTGCACCCGCGCTGCTCGGTCTGACGATGGGGCAGACTTCTCTTTTTGCGCTGCTAGGGTACGTCCTGTTCTTGCGTTTCCATCAATCGCGGCCCTTTCTGGCCGGCGTCTGCCTTTGGCTCTGCACGTTGAAGCCCCATCTTCTTCTGGTTTTGGGCGTAGTACTTTTCGCTTGGATACTGGTATCCAAGAACTACAAGATTCTACTTGGCGCGATTGCCGCCTTGACCGCCAGTTGCGCGGTTACCACCTGCATCGATCCGGCGGCTTGGGTCGATTACCAGCAGATGCTTCGCACCGGCGGCATTCAAAAGGAGTTTATTCCTTGTCTGAGCATCGTACTGCGGCTTTGGATCAGCCCGCGGTCAACCTGGATTCAATACCTGCCGGCCGCTATGGGCTGTGGCTGGGGACTAAGTTTTTTTTGGCCTCGGCGCCACAGTTGGAACTGGATGAGGGACGGCAACCTCCTCATGCTTGTTTCAATCCTCTTGGCGCCCTATTGCTGGCTCTTCGATCAGACGCTGGCAATACCAGCTCTCATGTACGGCGCCTATCGGACGCGCTCACGGATTCTGCTTGTCGTTCTTGCCCTTGCCAGCCCCGTGATCTTGATTGAACTGCTTTTCTGCGGAGTCACACTCCAGTCGCCCTCACATCTTTGGATGGCGCCGTTCTGGCTTGCATGGTATCTCTGTGCAACCCGAATCAAAACAAGGCCGGCTGAAATCCTATGCAACAACACGGCGATTGCCGAATGAGCCTGCCGCGTTCTTTCTCTGCGGCCACCAGCCGATTTGAAACTCCTATGCTGGTCGATTCCCACGCCCACCTGGACAGCGAGCGCTACGCGGATGACCGCGAGGCCATGCTGCGCCGCGCCTGGGATGCGGGCGTGGGCGCGGTCCTGTCCATCGGCATCGGCGAAGACCCCGCCGGAATGGGCCGGGCGCTCGAAATCTGCCGCCAGTTCAACGGACAGCCCGGCGTTCCGAAGCTGTACGCCAGCGCCGGCGTTTATCCGCACAATGCGACGGAGATCGACGACGCCGTGCTGGCCATGCTAGACAGCCTGCTGGCCGAGCCGGAGGTGATCGCATGCGGGGAGATCGGACTGGACTACTTCCACCACGGCGCGCCACACGCGGCGCAGCGCGAAGGGCTGATTCGCCAACTGGAGATTGCGGCGGCGCGCAAGCGGCCGATTCTGATTCACTGCCGGGCGAAAGACGGGACGACAGACGCCTGGGACGATCTGCTCGGGATTCTGGAGGCCCACTGGCGGCAGACCGGCCTGGGCGGCGTGATGCACTGCTTCGGCGGCGGCTGGGAGCAGGCGCGGCGATCGCTCGATCTGGGCTTTCTGGTCTCCTTCGCGGGAAACCTGACCTACCCCAAGGCCCTGCCGCTGCGCGAGGTGGCTGTCCGGCTGCCCGTGGACGCGGTTCTGGTGGAGACCGACGCTCCCTGGCTGGCTCCGGCGGCCCATCGCGGCAAGCGCAACGAACCCGCCTGGGTTGTGCAGACGGCCCTGGTTCTTGCCGAGCTGCTGGGAGTTGAAAAGGACGAAATCGCCTCCGCAACCACGAAAAACTTCTTCCGGCTGTTTCCCCTCCAGCCGGACGTGGGAAACTGATAGAGGCGCGCCGGCGAACCTGCCGGGCGGATCCCATCCGGCGGATTGAGACCGGTTGCGCGAAGAGAGAAAAGCCATGGCCCAGGAGAATTCGTTCGACGTCGTGAGCAAGGTGGATATTCAGGAGGTCCGCAACGCCATCGACCAGGCGCTGAAAGAGGTTCGCCAGCGCTTCGACCTGAAGGATACCCGCTCGGAGATCGCGCTGGAGGGCAGCGAGGCGATTCAGTTGGCCTCCTCGGGCGAGTACAAGCTGGAGGCGGTCAAGGATATTCTGGGGCAGAAGCTGGTCAAGCGCGGCGTCTCGCTGAAGAATCTGACCTACGAAAAGATGGAGGAGGCCTCGGGCAAAAGGGTGCGGCAAAAGATCAAGCTGCAGCAGGGCATCCCCGTGGAAAAGGCCAAGGAGATCGTTCGCCTGGTCAAGGAATCGAAGAGGAAGGCGCAGGCCAGCATCCAGGGCGACACGGTGAGAATATCGAGCAAAGACCGCGACGAGCTGCAGGCCATCATCGCCATGCTGCGCGGCAAGGATCTGGGGTTGGAGTTGCAGTTTACCAATTACCGGACGAATTAGAGTCCGCAAATCGGCAGGATGCGGAAGAGTCGTGGAATTGAAAGGGCACGGCTCTAGCCGTGCCGAAACGGCAGGAAAACGGAAGGGTTTCGGCCCCTGGGGTATGCCTTTCGGAGACTTCGCTTAATTCACAGTCGGAACCGGAGAGCTTTGAGCATATTGGCGATAGCGACGGCGAGAGAGGTCTTCGATCTGCTGCGCGACGACCTGGTGGCGATCGAGCAGGAGCTGGGCCGCGACGCCGCCTCCAGCGTCAGCACCATCACGGAGATCGCCGAATACCTGCGCGAGGGCGGCGGCAAGCGCATCCGCCCATCCCTGCTGCTGTTGGCCGCGCACCTGCTCGGCTACTCCGGCCAGAGCGCCATCCGCCTGGGCGCGGTCGTGGAGATGGTGCACACCGCGACTCTGGTCCACGACGACATCATCGACGGCGCCGACACGCGCCGCGGGCGGCCTTCGGCCAATACCACCTGGGGCAATGAAAAGTGCGTGCTGGCCGGCGACTGGCTCTACATGCAGGCGTTCAATGTGGCGCTCAAGGAGCGGAACCTGCGCGTGCTCGACCTGCTCATCGGCCTCACCCAGCAGATGGTCGAGGGCGAGCTGCTGCAGATTCAGAAGCTGGGGCGCGCCGTCAGTGAGGCCGAGTACTACGACCTGATCTTTCGCAAGACCGCCTGCCTGTTTTCGGTTTCCATGCGGCTGGGCGCGGCGCTGGCCGGCGCCACGGAGGCCGAGGAAACCAGCCTCGCGACCTATGGCCGGGCTGTGGGCCTGGCCTTCCAGATCGTGGACGACGTACTCGACCTGACGGCCAGCGAAGAGGTGCTGGGCAAGCCCGTGGCCAGCGACCTGCGCGAGGGCAAGGCCACGCTGGCGGTGATCCACTCCATCGACCACGGCACCGCCGCCGACCGGAGGGTTGTGCAGCGGGTTCTGGACGACCGCAGCTTCGAAAATGTCAGCCGGGAGAAGATTTGCGATATTCTGGCCCGGAACGGCTCGGTGGAGTACGCCATGGGCGTGGCCGACCGCTACGCCGAGCAGAGCCGCCAGGCGCTGGCCCAGTTTGCCGACTCCGAGTTCAAGCGCGCCCTTCTCTGGGTGCCGGATTTCGTGGTGGCGCGGGACAAGTAGCGGCCACAGCCGGGCAGCACTCCTCACGCGTCCTGCACGATGGTTCCCTGGTGGTAGACAATCTTCCAGCCATCGGGAGTCTGCCGCCAGACGGTTGCCCGCCTGGTGAGGCGCTGGTTGTCCTGGAGCAGCGTGTAGGTCAGCAGGTAGGTATCCTCGCTCAACCTGCGGCAATGGAAGCCGCTCGTCTCCCACACGTCGGCGTGTGGGACGGAGAAGCGCTCCTCCAGGCCGTCCAGGACGGACTGGCGGGTGTAGCGGCGTCCGGAGGCGCCGGTCTCCCAGTAATCCTCGGCCGTCATGCGCTCGAAATCGGCTCGCGAGGTTCCGAACTCGGGGCGATGAAAGATGGGCTCGCGGCGGGAGAGTTCGGCGAGCACGCCTTCGAGCTCGGGCAGTGTGGTGAGCGCGGGCTCCGGCTCCCGCAGCCACGCGTCGGGGGCGGTTTCGCTCGCCGGCTCGCCGGAATGGGCCGCAATCAGCTCATCCTTCACCAGATGCAGCCGGATAAGCTCCGGCCGCGCGGGCGCATCCTTGAAATGCAGGCCGGCCGCCGCCACCGCCTTCTCGCGCAGCGCCTCCCAGCTATCGGCTTCCGCAAGGATCGAGTGGCCCGGCGCACGCGCCAGGTAGCCGCCCGCCTCCTTCTCGCGCACCTCGAAGATCACTTCCATGGCAGACAGGATAGCGCGGTGTGCCAACCCACGCTCGAAGCCGAGTGGGAGGCGCCGGTGGAAACCGGCTTGGGAGATTTTGGGCTTACAGGGAACACGGGCGCGGCGATGGCGATTTCTTCCACCGATGTCTCGATCCCAACTGTGCGCCGGTGTAGGGAGAAAGGGATGCGTTGCGCTATGGGGCAATTCAGGCAGCGGGCTGGTGAGCGGACGGGACTTCCTCGTCGGGCGAGACGTGCTTCTGTGAGGAGAGCAGGTCTTGCAACTCCACAGGAAGACCGGGGAATGGAACCGCCTTTGCGAAATCCTCTTCGGTCCATTCCGGGTTTTCCTGGTCGATCAACTCAGGATTTGGCCTTTTCATATCGATTTCGCTCCTTGCGGCTGGCCCGTCTCAGACTGATAACCCGGAGGAATCTGCCGCGCATGGTGAAGACCAGCGCGTAAAGCGTATCCCCGATGAACCCAAGAGCCCGAGTGCGGGCTTCGCCGTAATCCTTGCGCGCGTCGGCGGTATAGATAGCCGAGCCAAAATTGAACTCCGCCACCATCTCAAAATCGAGCCCACGTTCTCGAACGTTACGCTCGCTCTTCCGTGGATCGAACGTAATCTCCACGCCTCAAAGTATACCGCGAATCACGGTCGGGGTGGAGCATGTTCAGGATTCCCAGGTCTTTAAGCAGTTCGTCAGCCGTCTTGGAGCGCCTTCCCTTGTGTCCGCGGTTGATCGGCTCCCGAAGACAGACCAGTCAGCCAAGGGCTGCATCTTGCGGACCTGGCGTGCACAATATGGGAATCGGCCCCCGCCCTGTGCTTTGCATCACAGCCGCCCCACCCCCCTCAGCGGCGACACTTTTTTAGCGGCTGTGTCGCGTCCGGCTGCGCTGTGAGGAAACGGGAATGAGCGAACAGAAGATGGTTATTTTGGATGGGAACGAGGCCGCCGCCTCGGTAGCCTATCGTCTCTCCGAGGTGGTCGCAATCTACCCCATTACCCCATCGTCGCCGATGGCCGAGTGGGCGGATCAGTGGCGCTCGGAGGGGAAGAAGAATATCTGGGGCGCATTGCCCGTGGTGGAAGAGCTGCAGAGCGAAGGCGGCGCGTCCGGCGCGTTGCATGGCGCTTTGCAAGCCGGGGCCTTTGGGACCACCTTCACGGCCTCGCAGGGCCTGCTGCTGATGATTCCCAACATGTTCAAGATTGCCGGCGAGCTGACGCCGGCGACGATGCACGTTTCGGCCCGCACGCTGGCCACGCACGCGCTGTCGATCTTCGGCGACCACTCCGACGTGATGACCTGCCGGGCGACGGGCTGGGCGATGCTGGCCTCGAACTCGGTGCAGGAGGTGCACGACCTGGCGCTGGTGGCGCAGATCGCGACCCTGGAATCCCGCATTCCCTTCATTCATTTCTTCGACGGCTTCCGCACCTCGCACGAAGTGGGCAAGATTCTGCCCATCGGCGACGAGACTCTGCGCGCCATGCTGGACGACAAGTACATCATTCAATTCCGGCAAAACGCCCTGTGCCCCGACCGTCCGCGAATACGCGGCTCGGCGCAAAATCCCGACGTCTTCTTCCAGGCGCGCGAGGCCTGCACGCCGTTCCACGCCGCGGTTCCGGGAATCGTGCAACTGGTGATGGACCGCTTTGCCGCGCTCACCGGCCGCTCCTATCACCTCTTCGACTACTATGGCGCGCCGGATGCGGAGCGAGTAATCGCGCTGATGGGCTCGGGCGCCGAAGCCGCCGAGGAAGCCGTGGACGCGCTGAACAGGCAAGGAGAGAAACTGGGGCTGCTGAAGGTCCGGCTCTACCGGCCGCTGGACGCGCAGGCCCTGTTGGCCGCGCTGCCCGCCACCGTGAAGTCGATTGCGGTTCTCGATCGCTGCAAGGAGCCGGGCGCGGCCGGCGAGCCGCTCTACCAGGACATCGTGACCGCGCTGGCCGAGAATGCCGCCAACCTGCCGTTCGCCATGCCCACGGTGATCGGCGGGCGCTATGGGCTTTCTTCCAAGGAGTTCACTCCGGCCATGGTGAAGGGCGTCTTCGACGAACTGGCCAAGCCGGCGCCCAAGAACCACTTCACCATCGGCATCGACGACGACGTGAGCCACACTAGCCTCACTTACGATCCCGCGTTCTCGACCGAGGATCCGAAGACCGTGCGGGCGCTGTTTTACGGTCTGGGCTCCGACGGCACGGTGGGCGCCAACAAGAACTCGATCAAGATCATCGGCGACAACACGCCGAATTATGCGCAGGGCTACTTCGTTTACGACTCGAAGAAGTCGGGGTCGATGACCACCTCGCATCTTCGCTTCGGGCCGAACCCCATCCGCTCCAGCTACCTGATTACGCGGGCCAGCTTTGTGGCCTGCCACAACTTCAGCTTCCTGGAGAAGATGAACGTGGTGGAGGCGGCCATGCCGGGCGCGGTCTTCCTGCTCAACTCGCCCTATCCGGCGGCCGAGGTCTGGGATCACCTGCCCAAGACCACGCAAGAGGAGATGCTGCGCAAGAAGATCGAGTTTTACGTGATCGACGGCAACAAGGTGGCGCGCGACGCGGGCATGGGCACGCGCATCAACACCATCATGCAGGCCTGCTTCTTCGCCATCAGCGGAGTGCTGCCGCGCGAGGAGGCGATCGCGCAGATCAAGAAGGCCATCTACAAGACCTACGGCAAACGCGGCGAGGCGGTGGTGCAGAAGAACTATGCCGCCGTGGACGCGGCGCTGGCGCACCTGGAGAAGGTCGAGTTGCCCGCCGCCGCGTCGTCCGGCTTCGACCTGATTCCATCGATCTCCGCGAAGGCGCCGGAGTTTGTGCGCAACGTGCTGGGCCAGATCGCCGGAGGGCACGGCGACCTGCTTCCGGTAAGCGCGATCCCGGCCGGCGGGGCGTTTCCGACGGGAACGGCGCAGTGGGAGAAGCGGAACATCGCGCAGTTCATTCCAGTGTGGGACAAGGATCTCTGCATCCAGTGCGGCAAGTGCGTCATGGTCTGCCCCCATGCCGTGATTCGCGCCAAGGTCTACTCGCCGGAGCTTGGGGATAAGGCGCCGGCGGCCTTCAAGTGGGCCAAGCCCAAGTGGAAGGGCATGGAGCAGGAGCGCTATACGCTGCAGGTGGCTCCCGAGGATTGCACGGGCTGCGCGGTCTGCGTCGAGGTCTGCCCGGTAAAGAGCAAGAGCGACGCCAGCCACAAGGCCATCAATATGGCGCCCCAGGCGCCGCTGCGCGAGGCCGAGCGCGACAACTGGGAGTTCTTTGCGGCGCTGCCCGAGGTGGACCGCTCCAAGCTGTCGCACACCCAGGTGAAGGATATCCAACTGCTGCAGCCGCTGTTCGAGTTCTCCGGCGCCTGCGCGGGCTGCGGCGAGACGGCCTACATCAAGCTGCTCACGCAGCTGTTCGGCGACCGGCTGTATATCGCCAACGCCACGGGCTGCTCGTCCATCTACGGCGGCAACCTGCCCACCACGCCCTACACCAGCAACCCCGAGGGCCGCGGGCCGACCTGGGCCAACTCGCTGTTTGAGGACAACGCCGAGTTCGGCTTCGGCATGAGAGTCGCCCTCGACCAGCAGAAGGTCTTTGCCGGGACGCTTTTGACGCGGCTGGCGCCGGCTGTCGGCGAAGAACTGGTTGCGGCGCTGCTCGGAGCCTCGCAAAAGACCGAAACGGAGATCGACGAGCAGCGGGAGCGGGTGCGCTTGCTGCGCGAGCGGCTGGGGGCCAGCGACAGCTCCGATGCGCGGAATCTGCTGGCCATCGCCGATGTGCTGGTGCGCAAGAGCGTCTGGATTCTGGGCGGCGACGGCTGGGCCTACGACATCGGCTTCGGCGGCCTGGACCATGTGCTCGGATCGGGCAAGAACGTGAATGTGCTGGTGCTGGATACCGAGGTCTACTCGAATACCGGCGGCCAGATGTCCAAGGCCACGCCGCGCGGCGCGGTGGCCAAGTTTGCCGCCAGCGGCAAGAGCAACAGCAAGAAGGACCTGGCCATGGAAGCGGTCAGCTACGGCTCGGTTTACGTGGCCCGGGTGGCGCTGGGCGGCAACGACATGCACGTGGTGAAGGCCTTCCAGGAGGCCGAGGCCCACGAGGGGCCGTCGCTCATCATCGCCTACTCAAGTTGCATCGCGCACGGTTATGATCTGGTGCATGGACTGGAGCAGCAGAAGCTGGCCGTGCAGTCGGGCTACTGGCCGCTGATGCGCTACAATCCCAGCCTGCGCGAATCGGGAAAGAACCCGTTCCAGCTTGACTCCAAGGCTCCTTCGATCCGCCTTAAGGAGTACAGCTACCGCGAGGCGCGTTACACTATGCTGGCGCGCAGCAATCCGCCGCTGGCCGCCAAACTGCTGGCGGAGGCGCAGGACGACGTCGAGCGCCAGTGGCGCGTCTACTCGGCGCGGGCCGCGATGCCGGGCCGTGGCGAGACGCCCCACATTGCGCCGGAGGAGAAGCCGGAGGACAAGGCGGTGGTTGCTGTGGCTGACGGAGGTGCCGAATGATCGATTTTTCAACGCAGTATCTGGGTTTGAAGCTGAGCGGTCCCATCGTGGTCTCGTCCACTCCGCTGTCGGAGTCGCTGGACAACATTCGCCGCATGGAGGACGCGGGCGCGGCGGCGATTGTGCTCATGTCGCTCTTCGAGGAGCAGTTGGAGCTGGAATCGAAGGCCCTGGACGAGGACCTCTCGCGAGGCACCGAGTCCTTTGCCGAGTCGCTCGGCTACCTGCCCGAAATGGACGACTACCGCATGACGCAAGAGGTTTACCTCGAGCACTTGCGGCGCGCCAAGGAAGCGGTCAAGATTCCCATCCTGGGCAGCCTGAACGGCGCCACGACCGGCGGCTGGGTGCGCTTTGCAAAGGCCATGGAGGAGGCCGGCGCCGACGCCATCGAGCTGAACACGTTCGCGCTGGCGACGGACCGCAGCCAAACTTCGGCCGAGCTGGAAATGCAGCTTCTCGATCTGGTGGCCGCCGTCACCCAGGCCGTCAAGGTTCCGGTGGCCGTGAAGCTTTCGCGGTCATTTACCAGCCTGCCTCACCTGGTGGCGCGGCTGGAGGACGTGGGAGCGCGCGGGGTGGTGATGTTCAACCGCTTCTACCAGCCGGACTTCGACATCGAGGCCCTGGAGGTGCGGCCGACGCTGCACTTCTCCACGCCTTCCGAGTTGCTGCCGCGGCTGCACTGGGCGGCCATTCTCTACGGCAACGTCAAGCTCGACATCGCCATCACCGGCGGCGTGCATTCGGCCGAAGACGTGCTCAAGAGCATCATGGCCGGGGCCGGCGTCACCATGATGGCGTCGGCCTTGCACATTCACGGCATCGACCACATCGGCCGCGTGCTCACCGACCTGCGCTACTGGCTGGAGAAGCATGAGTACGCCTCGCTGTGGGAGACGCGCGGCTGCCTGAGCCGGCGATCCGTGCCCGATACCTCGCCCTTCGACCGCGGCAACTACATCAAGACGCTCAGCTCCTACAGCTTGCGTCAGACGATGGGGGCGTTCTAAAGCGGTTCCACAATTCATTGCCCTTTCAGGCATCGTGCAGGGTGGCATTTTCTTAAGGGAAAATGCCACTTGAGTGCAGTGGTTTCGGGGTACAGCAATTGTGGAACCGCTGTAGGGGGGAGAGCGGAACAACAACCAGTTTCCTGGGGGCTGACGGCGATCGCGCTTGAGTGTGGTCGCCGTTGGTCTTTTTGCGCCGAATCAAGAGGCGTCTCGCGCCGGCCAGGCACGGGCCAAGCTCGCGCCTTTCAGCGTGTTCAGATTCATCCGCCCTGCCTGTGACCGCCGTTACACCGTGCGCCGCGCCCCGGTTTGCTAGAATCCAGAGGGTAGATCCCCCACTCTTTTGCGCTGGACGGAGAGGAGATTCCAAACGTGCAGGGGCTTCTGGAAACGATTCGAAGCGCCGCCGGAGAAGCTCTTGCCGTGGATCGCCGTCCCAAACTGAACGACCGGCTGCAGCACCGCATTGTGAGGACCGATATGACTGAGATCGTTGCCATTCGCGCCCGCGAGGTCTTGGATTCGCGCGGCAATCCGACCGTGGAAGCGGATGTAATTCTGGAGAGCGGCGCTTTGGGCCGCGCCATCGTGCCTTCGGGCGCATCCACCGGCGAGCACGAGGCCGTGGAGCTGCGCGACGGCGACAAGAGCCATTTTCTGGGCAAGGGCGTGCTGCAGGCCGTGGCCAACGTGGAAACCGTGATCGGGCCCGAGTTGGAGGGCATGGACGCGGCCAACCAGCGGCTGATCGACCAGACCATGATCGCGCTGGACGGCACGCCCAACAAGAGCAAACTGGGCGCCAACGCCATTCTCGCCGTCTCCATGGCCGCCAGCCGCGCCGTGGCCCAGACGCTGGAGCTGCCGCTCTACCGTTACCTGGGCGGCGTGAACGCCAGCATCCTGCCCACCCCCATGCTGAACGTCCTGAACGGCGGCGCGCACGCCGACAACAATGTGGACTTTCAGGAGTTCATGATCATGCCGGTGGGCGCGGAGCGCTTCAGTGAGGCGCTGCGCTGGGCCGCAGAGACCTTCCACACCCTCAAGAGCGTGCTCAAGAAGAAGGGTTACAACACATCTGTCGGCGACGAGGGCGGCTTCGCTCCCTCGCTCAAATCCAACACCGAGGCCATCGAGGTGATCCTCGAAGCCATCGAGGCGGCCGGCTACAAGCCCGGCGAGCAGATCGCCATCGCCCTCGATCCGGCCTCCAGCGAGTTCTACGACAAGGAAAAGGGCAAGTACGTCTTCAAGAAGAGCGACCGGCGGGAACTCACGAGCGAAGAGATGGTCAGCTTCTACGACAACTGGACCCGCCAGTATCCCATCGTCTCGCTCGAAGACGGCCTGGCCGAGGACGACTGGGCGGGATGGCGCATCCTGACCGAGAAGCTCGGCGGCCGCATTCAGCTGGTCGGCGACGACATCTTCGTGACCAACGTGAAGCGGCTGCAGCGCGGCATCGACGAGGGCATCGCCAACTCGATCCTCATCAAGGTCAATCAGATCGGCACGGTTACCGAGACCCTGGAGGCCATCGACCTGGGCCGCCGCTACGGATACACCTCGGTCATCTCCCACCGCTCGGGCGAGACCGAGGACGCCTACATCGCCGACCTGGCCGTGGCCACCGGCGTGGGCCAGATCAAGACCGGCTCGGTCAGCCGCACCGACCGCATCTGCAAGTACAACCAACTGCTGCGCATCGAAGAGGAACTGGGCTCGGGCGCGGTCTTCCTTGGCCTGGAGGGGCTGAATTACAACGACTAACCGGCTGCGGTGGGGCAGACGGCTTCGCCACACAGGAAGGGAGGGAGTCTCGGCTTCCTCCCTTCCTGTCGCTTGGCGGGAAACCGCGAACCTCAGTTGGTTTTGTTCATCACGGGGCAGCACGCCCCAGTTCGGCAAGAATCCGCTCCACGGCCTCTTCGGCGGCCTTCGCGCCTTCTGCGGAGAGGCTCATCCGGATCGGCTGTTGCGGATCGATGGTGATGGCGTAGAGCACGACGTCGCGTTCTCCGCCTTGTATGTAGAAGGCATCCAGCAGATCTTTGACGCCGATGTCGTGAGCGGTAAGCGTGGGCGGATAGTCGCGCGAGAAGCGCGGCGTGGTGCGCGTGACCGTCCCGATAGGGTTACCGTCCGCCGCGGCGTCCACCAGCACGATGCGATCGGCGCTCTGGAGCGGCTCCAGCAGCACGAATCCGCCGGTGCCGCCGTCCAGGCACTCCACGCCGGCCGGCAGTGCATGTTGCTCCAGAGCCCGCACCACGTGAACGCCGACGCCTTCATCGCCCATCAGGACGTTGCCCAGCCCCAGCACCAGCGTCTTGTCAGTGGTCATGCTTCTCGCGCGTCTGCCCGAACTTCCATCCGCCGACGATCGCGGAGATGGTTCCACGGCCCTCGATGTAGTCGTGATAGAAGGAAAGATAGATGTGAACAACGGCAAACGCGACAAAGAACCACAGGAACAGGTGGTGCCAGAAGCGCACGCCGGCGTCGCCGCCCATCACCGGCACGATCCAGACAAACAGCCGCGGGAACCACCAGTTGCTCATGCCGGCGTAGAGCGCCAGGCCGGTGACGGTCTGGAAGATGAATGCCAGGAAGGTGGCGAAGTAGCTGAGGCCCGCCATCGCGTTGTGCCCGGTGGTCATGGGCCCGTGCTTCACCTGCAGCACGTCGCCCGTGATGACGTCGGCGATCTCTTTCTGTTGCCAGCGCTTGAGTGGAAGGTAGACGTTCCAGCGCGAGTACCTGTTGCCCACGAAGGCCCAGTAGAGCCGTCCCAGGGTCACGAAAACGTAAACGAAGCCGGCGGCGAAGTGGATGAACCTCACCCAGCCGAACCAGTATTGCTGATAGGCCTCGCCCGCGTAGAAGGCGCGCATGGGAGAGCCGATCAGGTAGCCGGTCACGCACAGAGCCACAATGGCCAGCGCGTTGATCCAGTGGTAGAGGCGCACCGGCAGTTCCCACACATAGATGCGCTGATATTCGACCGGATAACTTGCCGGCGCCGCGCCGCCCGCGACCATGTCAGGAGCACTCATAAGCATCACTCGAAGGAAACCTGGGCTAGGTGCCGTCCCCGCGGATCGTACAGATGCACAGCGCAGGCCAGGCACGGGTCAAAGGAATGGATGGTGCGAATAATCTCGACCGGCTGATCGAGCTTGGCCACCGGGGTGCCGATCAGCGCCTGCTCAAAGGACGAGCGCTGCTGCCGGGCGTCGCGCGGCGAACCGTTCCAGGTGGTGGGCACAACCAGCTGATAGTTCGCGATGGCGCCGTTGTGAATCTTGATCCAGTGCGCCAGCGCGCCGCGCGGAGCCTCCTCCAGGCCAACTCCCTCCGCGTCCGCCGGCCAGCTCTTCGGTTCCCACTTCTCGCCATTGAATGTGGAGACGTCGTTGACCTTCACCCGCTCCATCAACTCGCCGTAGAACTCCTTGAGCCAGATCATGGCCAGCGCCGCATCCAGGCCGCGAGCCGCGGTGCGGCCCAGCGTGGAGAAGAGCGCGGCCACGGGCACGTTGAGCTTGCCCAGAGTCGCCTTTACCAGCTCCTGCACGTCCGCGCGGCCGGAGGCGAAGGCCACCAGCAAGCGCGCCAGCGGACCCACCTCCATGGCATTCTCCTTCCAGCGCGGAGTCTTCAGGAATGAATACTTCTGGTGCCCTTCGAGCGTCTCGAAGGGCGGCTTGGGTCCGGTGTAATTCAGCTTCGTCTCGCCGGCCCAGGGATGGATACCGACCCCGTCTCCGCCTTCGTAGCTGTACCAGGAGCTGGCGATGTACTCCTTGATCTCCTGGGAGTCGGTGGCGTTGACCGGATACACCTTGGTGAGGTCGCGATTGAGGACCACGCCGCGCGGATACTTGAACGAATCCGGGTGGCCGTAGCCCTGGGTGGGAAACTCGCCGTAGCAGAGGTAGTTCGTCAACCCGCCGCCCCAGCTTGCCCAGTCCTTGTAGAACGAGGCCACAGCCAGCAGATCGGGGATGTAGACCTGGTTGAGGAACTCATCCGCCTCACCGATGAGCCGGCCGACCAGGTTCAGCCGCTCGGAGTTGATGGCCGCCACTTCATTCACGTTGATGGAGCAGGGAACGCCGCCCACCAGATAATTCGGATGCGGATTCTTGCCCCCGAAGACGGCGTGGATCTTAACGACCTCCTTCTGCCACTGGAGAGCGTCCAGGTAATGCGCCACGGCGATGAGGTTCACCTCCGGCGGCAGCTTGTAGGCCGGATGGCCCCAATAGCCGTTGGCGAAGATCCCCAGACCGCTGGCGGCGAAGGCCTTGATCTTGTCCTGCACCTCGGAAAAGTAGGCGGGCGTGTTCTTGTCCCACTTGGAGAACGATCCCGCCAACTCCGCCGCCTTCTTCGGATCGGCCTTCAGCGCGTTCACAATATCCACCCAGTCCAGCGCATGAAGGTGATAGAAGTGGATCACGTGATCTTGCACATATTGAGTGGTCAGCATGATGTTGCGGATCAGCTCGGCGGTGGGCGGGACGGCGATGCCCAGCGCGTCTTCCACGGCGCGCACACTGGCCAGCGCGTGAACGGTGGTGCATACGCCGCACACGCGCTCGGTAATGGCCCAGGCGTCGCGCGGATCGCGGCCCATGAGGATCTTCTCCAGGCCGCGAACCATGGTGCCGGCGCTGAAGGCGTCGGTGATGACGCCATTTTCCACCACCGCCTCAATGCGCAGGTGGCCTTCAATTCGTGTTACCGGATCGACGACGACGCGTGCCATAGCTCCTCACGACTCCTTTTGATCTTCAGCGTGGACTTCCGCAATCACGCTCCGTTTGCGTATGTTGGTCATCACCGCGTGGGCGGCGACGCCGGCCAGCGTGGCCACTCCCACCACCGCGCCCACCGTGTCCGCCGTGCTCTCGATGCCGAAGCCGGGGAACGCGGCCAGATGCTGATAGAACGGGCCGTTGTCCCAGAAGCCGGCTTCGCTGCAGCCGATGCAGCCGTGGCCCGACTGGATGGGATAGCTGGTGCCCTCGTTCCACTTGGTCACCGAGCAGGCGTTGTAGGTGACCGGACCGCGGCAGCCCATCTTGTACAGGCAATAGCCCTTGCGCGCGTTCTCGTCGTCCCACGACTCGACGAACAGGCCGGCGTCGTAGTTGGGCCGCCGGTAGCAGGTGTCGTGAACGCGGCGTCCGTAGAACTCCTTGGGGCGGCCTTGGCTGTCCAGCGCCGGGACCTCGCCCAGCACCAGCAGGTGGGTGACCACGCTCATCATCACGTCGGCGATGGGCGGGCAGCCGGGCACGTTCACCACCGGCTTGTTCACCAGCTTGTAGATCGGCGTGGCGCCGGTCGGATTGGGCCGGGCCGCCTGGACGCATCCGTTCGAAGCGCAGCTGCCCCACGCCACCACCGCCGCCGCATCCTGGGCCACGGTCTGCAGGATCGATTCCGCGGTCTTGCCGCCGATCATGCAGTAGACGCCGCCCTCGTGCGTGGGCACCGCGCCTTCCACCAGCACAATGTATTTGCCCTTGTTCTTTTCGATGGTGTCGGTCAGGCACTTCTCCGCCTGGAAGCCCGAGGCCGCCATCAGCGTCTCGGTGTAGTTGAGCGACAGCACATCCAGCAGCGCGTCCACCACGATGGGGTGCGAGGCGCGGATGAAGGACTCGCTGCAGCAGGTGCACTCCTGAAAGTGCAGCCACACCACCGCCGGCTTCTCCTTCTTCTCAAAGGCCGAGACCACCTGGGCTACCCCGGTTTGCCCGAATCCGGCCACGGTTGCGGCCGCGGCGCAGAATTGCAGAAAATCTCTGCGGCTGTAACCCTTTTGCTGCATTGAATTCCAGATTGACTGACCCATGAATACCTCGCTCTGTGCTCTTTTGCTCTGTCTGCGGACAACGGTGAAAACCATGGGTGACGGAGGAGGGTCCAGGGGAAGCCGCCGATGGTTCGCCGATCGATGGAAGTCACAGTACGCAGCACAGACAACGGCGCGCTGTGAGCTACATCACATATGTTTGGTCAATCTCTTTCGGGTTAAGAGCCCCTCCGCGCAGGTGATTCACTCCCAGCCGCTCCGCTCTGGAATGCTGCCTTTCCGGCTCGCGCGGATCGAGTCCGGAGCAGCCGCCAGGCAGCCCGGAACAGCTTCCAACCGCTGTGCTATGCTGGCGTTTGCCTATGGAGATTTCTGTCATTCTCTCACATCCCGACGGGCGCAGTTTCAACCACGCCATCGCCCGCGCCGCCTGCCGCGCGCTGGAGCGCGGGGGGCACACCGTCCGCTTCCACGATCTCTGCGCGGAGGGCTTCGATCCGCTGCTGCCCGCCTCCGAGCTGGATGTGAAGGCTCCGCCGTCCCCGGATATCGCCCGCTACTGCGAAGAGCTGCGGCGCGCCGATGGATTGGTCATCGTTCATCCCAACTGGTGGGGCCAGCCCCCGGCGGCGATGAAGGGATGGATCGATCGCGTCTTCCGCCCCGGCGTGGCTTACGAATTCCAGGCGGGCGACGGCGGCGAGGGAGTGCCGGTCGGCTTGCTGCGGGCGCGGACGGCGGTGGTCTTCAATACCTCCAATACTCCGCCGGAGCGCGAGATGGAAGCCTTTGGCGACCCGCTCGACCGGCTCTGGAAGACGTGCGTTCTGGGGTTTTGCGGAGTGACGAACGTCGTCCGCGAGACCTTCAGCGTGGTCATTGCCAGCACGCCGGAGGAGCGCGCCGGGTGGCTGCGCCGGGTGGAGGAGATCGTAGCCGCCAGCTTCCCGCGTTGATCCCGCCGCTTGGGGACGCAATCGCGCATTCCGCCCTTGGCGCAAGAGGCCGCCGCGGCGCAGTCGGGGCTCCCGCCTAATGGAACTGCACGAAATTGCCGATTCCATCCATCAGTGAACCGCTTATCCAATGCGTGGGCGCTCGCCCTGTTGTCGCTCGTATGCGGATCGCTGCGCGCGCAGGAGTACAGCTTCCGGTACTTTGGCGTCGCGGAGGGGCTGAACAACCTGACCGTGCGGACCATCTACCAGGACCGGGTGGGCTTTCTGTGGGTGGCTACGGTCAATGGATTCTTCCGCTACGACGGGGAGCGGTTTGAGGCCTTTGGGGCGGCGCAGGGAGTGCCGTCCAGCCCAGGGACCGCTTTTGGCGACGCTCCGGACGGGTCCTTGCTTGCCGGGGGCTCCTTCGGTCTCCTCCGTCTGCGCGGGGAGCGTTTCGAGAAGGTTCCGGGCCCTTTCAAGAGCATCGGCGAGTTGCAGGGAATCCAGGCGGACGGGAAGGGGCACACCTTCCTGAATACGGAACAAGGCTTGATGGAGCTATCCAGCAAGCCGGGTACGGATGAATTTGCCGTTTATCCGATTCCGCCTCCGGCGGGCACTCCCGTGACTTCGGTGAATGGCGTGCTGGAGGCCGGCGGCCTGCTCATCGATGGGGACGCAATCTGGTACGGATGCGGGCTCTCGTTATGCCGCCTGGAGAACGGCGAGACTCGAGTCTATGGGCTCGAGAGCGGACTTCCGGCTCATGCCGCGGTGGTCATCCTGAAGGATCGTAAAGGAAATCTCTGGGTGCGCCTGCGGGGTGCGGGGGTGCTTGTCTTGCCGGCCGGCCAGAGCCAATTCCGCAAGCCGGCTTTCCCGGATTCAAATCGGACCCTGAGCGGCATTCCGTCCACCGACGCGAAAGGCCAGGTTTTTCTTGCATTGCCCGACGGAATGTTGATGGGAGACGAGCAGGGTTGGCGAAAGATAGACCACTCCTCAGGACTGCGCGGAGCAGCTTACAGAGCCTTCGAGGACCGCCAGCACTCTCTGTGGATCTGCATGGCGGGCCGGGGACTTGTACAGTGGCGCGGCTACCGCGACTGGGAGAACTACACGTCTGCCAGCGGGCTGGCGAGCGACGCGGTACATGCGATTCTGCCGCAGCCGGGCGGGGTGATCTGGGTGGGCGCCGACGGCGGCATGACGCGCGGGAAGCAGCAGGGCACAGGCATCCAGTGGAAGAAGGTCGCCGGCTTGGATGGGATGAACGTCTTTGTCCTGCGCGCAGGTCCCGACGGGGCGTTATGGCTGGGCGCCGAACCGCATGGCATCGCGCGCATGGACCCACACACCGGCCGGCTGAGGTGGCTGACCGAGGCGCGGGACCTGCAAAGGGCGGTCTTCGAGCTGCGCTTCGATCATCAGCAGCGTCTATGGGTCGGGACGGATGTGGGCCTCTTTTTGTCCAAGGCGCCGTATAAGAGCTTCGCGCGCGTCCCGGAGTTGCCCCAGGTGCGCGTCCGGGCGATCGTCGAGGGGAGCGATGGCGTCATCTGGGTGGGAGGAATCGCCGGGCTGTTCTCGTTTACCGGCGGGAAGTGGAGGAATTGGACCGAAGCCGATGGGTTGAGGAGCCGGCAGGTGCTCTCGCTGAGCGTAGGCGCCCAAGGAGACATATGGGTTGGCTATCGCTTCATCAGCGGAGTGGATCGCGTCCATCTGCGGCCGAACGGGCTGGCCATCGAGGAGAACGTCCAGAGGCCGGGCTCGGATGCAATCGTCTATTTCCTCCAATCCGATGCTGAGGGACGTATGTGGGCGGGCACCGATCACGGCGTGGACATGTGGGACGGCGCGCGCTGGAGCCACTACGGCATGAGCGATGGACTGGTCTGGGACAACTGCGCCCAGAATGCCTTTGCCGCCGAGCCGGACGGCACGGTCTGGATCGGCACCAGCGGCGGCCTCTCGCACTTCAAGCCGAGTCAGCGCCAAGGTCCGCAGGCGCCCATCAAGGTGGTGTTCACCAAGCTCTCTATGGCGGGAACGGACGTTTCCAACCAGAGCCATCCATCCTTCGACATGCACACCAACTCGCTTCTGGCCCGCTACTCGGCGTTGAATGCCTCCCGTGAGAATGCGATTGTGTTCCGCTACCGGATGGAGGGAGCCAGCTCCGACTGGACCGAGACCACGCAGCGAGAGCTGCAGTTCGCCAAGCTGGAGCCCGGAGATTACCGGCTGGAGATCGAAGCGCGGGATGGCGATGGCGTGTGGCGCGCGGATAGGGCCGAGTTCGCTTTCAAAATCCTCACGCCGTGGTACCGTACCTGGTGGTTCTTCGCCCTCTGCGTGCTGATTCCTCTCAGCGTAACCTGGCTGTTCTTCCACATTCGGATAGCCGAGGCCAACAGGAAGGAGCACGATCTCCGGCTGCTGGTGGAAGCGCAAAAGACGATCGAGAACCTGGCCTTCTATGACCCTTTGACCGAACTTCCCAATCGCCGCATGCTGTTGGACCGCTTGCGCAGGAGTCTGGCCGCCTGTTCCCGCGATGGCCGCCTGCGGGCGCTGCTGTTTGTGGATCTGGACAAGTTCAAGGCGATGAACGATTCGCTGGGCCATAAGGTCGGCGACCTTCTGCTGCAGGAGACGGCGCGGCGGCTGACGGCCTCGATCCGCGAGACCGATACCGTCGCTCGATTGGGCGGAGACGAATTTGTCGTGATTCTGGAAGACCTGAGCGAGCTTCCCGAGGAGGCGGCGGCGCAGGCGGAGATGATCGCCAAGAAGATCCTTGCCGTGATCGGCCATCCCTATCTGGTTACCGGCCACGAATGTCTCATCACCGCCAGCGTCGGAATCACCATCTTCCGCATTCAGCAGGAGCGGGCGGAAGAGGTCCTGCAACAGGCCGATATCGCCATGTATCAGGCCAAAGCGGCGGGGGGCGACACGGCGCGGTTCTTCGCCCCGGCGTTGCAGGCCGCCATCAATGCCCGCGCGCTGATGGAGGAGGAGTTGCGCTGGGCGATCGGTCAGGAGCAGTTTCTGGTCTACTATCAGCCCCAGGTGGATCGCGGCATCGTGATGGGCGCCGAGGCGCTGGTGCGCTGGAAGCATCCCCGGCGCTCCATTCTGCCTCCCGCCGAGTTCATCTCCCTCTGCGAGGAGACGGGGCTGATCCTGCCCTTGGGAGATTGGGTTCTGGAGACCGCATGCCGCCAACTGGCCGCATGGGCCGACAGGGAGGAAACAGCTCCTCTCTCGGTCGCGGTGAATATCAGCGCGCGCCAGTTGCGGCAGCCGGAGTTTGTCGGCAAGGTGCTCGCGGCCCTGGAGCGCACCGGAGCCAATCCATCCAACCTCGAGCTGGAACTGACCGAAAGCATGCTGGTGGAGAACATCGACGAGGTCATTGCCAAGATGACGGAACTCAAGCTGCATGGCGTGCGGTTCTCCCTGGACGATTTCGGCACTGGCTATTCCTCACTCAGCTACCTGAGGCGCCTGCCTCTGGACCGACTGAAGATCGACCGCGCCTTCGTGCGGGATATTCTGGAAGACACCTGCGGCGGCGCCATCGCGCAGGCCATCGTCTCGCTCAGTTGCGCCATGGGTTTGCCGGTGCTGGCCGAAGGCGTGGAGAGCGAGGATCAGCGGGATTATCTCGCCACTCTCGGATGCCACGTGTACCAGGGCTATCTCTTCAGCCGGCCGGTGCCGGTGGAGGAGTTCGAAAAGCTGCTGGCGCGCCAGGAAA
>Ga0326727_10007840_pt1 | contig 27711 bp, 35 predicted proteins | sample MB2enrmetagenome_FD_207643 | JGI IMG/M metagenome (GOLD analysis project Ga0326727, IMG submission 207643) | Lab enriched peat soil microbial communities from McLean, Ithaca, NY, United States - MB29MY | ecosystem: Environmental > Terrestrial > Soil > Wetlands > Peat | place: USA: New York...
TTGCCGTCCCATGGCCACCTCCAGGAGAAAACCTCAAGTCTTGGTAGCACCATGGACGGCTTGACGGGTAACATTTCTAAATGGCTTGACGACGCCTCACTAGTAACATTTAACACGACTCGATTCGTGAGCTTGAATCGACGGGGTGGCTGGCGTATGATCTTGCGCGCCAATGAGACCAAGGAGGTTCCTTATGAGGTCCACAAAGTGGAGTCGACGGTCGTTTCTGCGCGCGGCCGGAGCCGCCGGGACGGTGGCGTCCGCGGCCAAGGTGATGCGGCTCGAGCGTCTTCTGGCAGCTTCCCAGTCGGTTGCAGACAAGTCACCTGAGGAGGTTGCAAAAGACGAGTTCTACTGGCGGGAGATCCAGTTGGACTTCAAATTGGATCGCACGATCATCAACCTAAATAATGGTTTTACTTGTCCGACACCTCGGGTGGCGCTCGAGGCGGAATGGCGCTATATGGACATGATCAACATGGCGCCCATTTTCTATCAAGGCCCCATTGCGGACCGCATCCAGACCATCCGCTTGCGCATGGCCGAGGAGTTCGGATGCGACCCGGAGGAGATGGCCTTGACGCGCGGCGCCAGCGAGTCCCTCCAAATCGTGCAGAACGGAATCGACCTTAAGGCCGGGGATGAAGTGATCACCACCGAACAGGACTATCCCCGCATGCTGACGACGTGGGACCAGCGCATGCGGCGCGAGAACATCAAAGTGACCCGCCTTCAATTCCCCGTCCCTACGACGGCGGACGATCTCTGCCAGCGATTCGAGAAGGCTATCACGCCGATTACGAAAGTCTTCCATTTCTGCCACGTCACCAACTTGACGGCTCAGATGTTTCCCGTAGCGCGGCTCTCCCGTCTGGCCCGCTCGAAGGGAATCGTTACCATCGTTGACGGCGCTCACGCTCTTGGTCATTTCCCCTTCAAGCTGCGGGAGCTCGAGTGCGACGCTTATGGCGTCAGCCTGCACAAATGGCTGCTGGCGCCGATCGGCAACGGCTGCTTGTACGTTCGCAAAGAGATGATCCCGAGATTCTGGCCCCTCCAGGCAGCCCCAGAACAGCAGGATACTGATATCCGAAAATTCGAGGCCATCGGCACGCACCCGTGGGCCATCCGGGCAGCGCTGGGGGAGGCGCTGGCCTACCATCAGGCCATCGGCACGGAGCGCAAAGCGGCCCGCTTGCGGTACCTGACCCTGCGCTGGGCCAACGCCCTCAAGGCTTATCCCCGCATCAAGATTCTCACGGATCTCAGTGAGCCCCCGCAGGCATGGGGAGTGGCGGCGGTGAACCTCGAGGGGATCGACGTTCGTGATCTTGCGAAGTTCTTGATGGATAAATACCGGATCATCGTCGTGCCGCTGGTGGGCGGAGCCCCGCCGAACCAGGTCTTTGATTATCAGGCCCTCCGGGTGTCGCCGAACATTTACACGACGCTCGAGGAAATCGATACGTTCGTCACCGGGATGGAAGACGCAATGAAAAACGGCGTTCCTTCCACGGTGTCTAGCAACAGCACTCCGAAGGACTGGTTTGCCTAGGGCGGGTCTATTGTAGGGTGGGGCTTGTCCTACCCTCATGGCCGGGGCATGACGTGGGGACGGCAAGCCGTCCCCCTATCACCCCGGGAAACGGAGGCTTGATATGAAGCGTTTGGCATTTTGGGCGGTGGCGGCAATGGCCTTGGCCCTCCTCGCAGGCGCTACAGAGGCCTTTGCCCAGGGCACGTTTAAGGTCCCGTTCACGTTCCAGGCCGCCGGCGTAACGCACCCCGCCGGCCAATACTGGGTCGCCCAAAAGGACGACAGTCAGATTACGCTGCGACAGGAAGCGACCGGGAAGGAGTTTCAGGTCCCCTTCACGAAGCGCCTGGCGCAGCCGAGTCCGCCTCTTGCCGAGCCCCAGCTTGTGTTCGACGTGGTGGGGAACTTCGTCCCGTCCTATACGGAATACGTGACGGATTACGTGCTGGCCGAAGTGTGGCTACAAGGCGCGGATGGATTCCTCGTCCATACCATGAAGGGCGCACACAAGACCCAGACCCTCAAGGGACAGAAAGCAAAGTAGCGCCACCTCGGGTACGGCTGGCCGGTGTCCGGCAGGGGCCGAAGGGCGTAGGGAGTCTGTGTGGTAACCCTGACTATGCTGTCATTCCGAGCGGAGCGAGGAATCTCGCTCGGAGTATTTTCAGGGCAGTCGCTCATGCCCGTCAGACCCGCACCACAAGGAGAGCGTTCGCCGGCGCGATGTCGCGACCGGCGACCGCGCCCGGCGCGCCGGACTCAGACGCAGGTCAACGCGAAGCGGAGTGTCAGTTAGGCGACGCGGCTTGGCTGGAGGGGCCGGGTAGCAAATGTTTCAAAACATCGGCCATTTCTCCCGGTTTGAAGCCGTAAGGGCCAGGCTTGCTCTTGTAAGCCACGTTTCCTTCGCGGTCCAAAACGTAGAGGCGATCAGGCCAAGCGGTGTAAGCGATCTCAGTGGAGTTGGCCAAGTCGTCGGTCACCGCAGGGATTTTGAGCGCGAGCTTGGTCAGGCACGTTTCGGCCAGCTTGCAGCGCTCCTGGAGGTCTTTGGGGCTGGCCACCCGGATATTCTCCTTGAGATTGTCCTCGTCCTGCCAAGCGTCCACGGGATGGGCTTCCATGATGTAAACCACGAAGAAAGCCGCCTTAGCTTGGTACTGTTCATAGAGTTTGTTGAGCGCGGGAACCTCCCGGCGGAAGGGTGGTCAGGTGTAGCTGCCGAAAATCAGCACCACGGGCTTGTGCCGGCGAAATGAGGAAAGCCGGACGCGCGCCTTCCTATCGGCAGTGGGCAGACTGAAGTCCGGCGCAAAGTCCCCCACCTTCAAGTGCCCGGCGCGAGCGACAAGCCAAAGCTGCTTAAAGGGAACCACCATCATGAGCGGTTCAGGTACCTTCGACATTACTTTTCCGAAGACTACCGGCTTGCGCATAATCACTAGCAACGCCACAAGCAATACGGCGTAGAGCAAGACGATGTACAATATTATCTTTCTAAAAGCTTTCACTTATTGACCTCGCGAAAAGCAGTGGGCAGAAGGCAGCAGGCAGCGGGCGGTAAGCATGCAACTGAAAGGGCGACCCAAAATTCAAGGATTCAAGATTCAAGATCTAGAACCCAAGAAGGAGAATGCAAAATCTGGAATCCAAAATCTAAAATCCGAACCCCCTTCACCGCCAAACCTATCCTTCCGACTGTCGACTGACCACAGACGACGGCCAACGGACCACTGACTACGGACGGATGAGTGATTACTGGATTACCCGTCAGCCCCAACTGACACACTACACCAAATCCAGACTCGCAAGCAATTCCTCCACGTTGGTATCGTCCACCACAAGATTCAGGCTGTCTTCGCGGAGGTTCTCGAGCTCATCAAAGGCGCGGAAAAGCCTCATTTTGGCAAGCGCGTATTGCTCGCTGGAATCAAGTTCTCTCGCGTGGGCGGCGTGCCAAGCAGCAATCGCCTTGTGCGAAACGAAAACGCGCAAAGCAAAAGGCGACCGTTGGTCCGCCGTCAGGACAAAAATGTAGTCGCTCCCCGGTCCGAGTCCTGCAGGTCGGACGACGCTGCGTCGCGACTCAAAAAAGTACCGGTAGACGGTCCCTGTTTCGGCCGCGTAGGATTTGTAACGCCGAGGCATGTAGATTCAGTGACCATTGACGAGTGACGAGTAGGAGCCTGAAGAGCAAGAGCCGGGTAATGACCCCCTCACCCGTCCCGCGTCGGCTGGTGAATGCGCCGCCGCGGGCCACCCTCTCCCCCAAAGGGGGAGAGGGCCGTGTTTTCACACAAAATCAAAAGCCCCGCCCTTCCATCCCCCCGAGTCAGAACTGAAGAGCCTAGTGGGAAATCCGGGCTACTCCCTCGTTCTGGCTCCCGCGTCACTGCTCCTTCTGGCTCCTGCTCGTTATTGGTCAGTCGTCACTGCTCTTCTGACTTCTGACTCCTGATTCCCGCTCGTCGGTGCCAGCTTGTCTAACGATCCGGAAAAATCCAGCTCGCGGGGTGATCCATCGGCGTCAAGCGCGTCGACCCGGCTTAGCCAACGGCGGCGAAGGTGTTGCAGGTCCGCGGCGACATGCAGATTCAGCGGGCCATCGAAGTGCTGGCTGGCGGACAGGCTTAATTGCGCGCCCGACAATTCCAGTGTAGTTCTTTTCAGGACCACACGGCGATCGTGAAGCTGAAGATTCATGGTCAACGGACGAAGCGCCACGGGCCCACGAAGCGGTTCCAGAGCGCCCTCGCCGGCAAGGCGTACAAATGCTCCCACAGGGTCATAACCAGCCAAGGAGAGATCCCTAACCACGACCGCCGCGTGTCCCTCCAGATTCTGGAGCATTTCTTCCTCACTTAGCCCCGTGGTCTCGAAGTGACCGTTAACGGACAATAACCCATGCGCGGCGCGAAGCGCGGGCGGCAGATGAGGCGCGATGGTTTGCACTTTAACTCCGGACAATGAAACGTCCGCAGCGAGGTGAGCCGGGCTTCCCGTAAGGTCCACCCGTCCCATTATTTGTCCCTGCCCGCCTGCTGTCTGAAAGGTCGCGTTGGAGAGGCGAACCACCCGGCCCATGACCTGGACATTGGCCCGGAATCCATCCAGCCCGGTGTTGCGGAAGGTAATTTTGGCAGCCGAGAATCGCCCCCTGGCCTTCACCGAAGAAAACAAGTTGGAGGCTACTTCACGCTGCGCGGCAAAAGAACCAAGGCCCGGCAATCGCTGGAATAGGGGTAAGGGATTGCGGTGTGCAAAGGCCGCAAACCAGGAGGCCCCCTGCTCGAGGTCAAGATGGCTGGTGTGCAGGTCGAAGATCCAGGGGCTATTCCGATCGCCTTGGTGTTCCAGCCGCCCGGAAAATACACTGGTGCCGAGAACCGCCTGCAAGTGGTCAACCGTAATTTCATCGTCACTGACTAGGAGGCTCGCGCGCGGGACATTGATGGGCTCAGTAAATCCGGGAATCACCAAGCGGGCGGAACGAAGCTCGGCTCGGCCTGTGAGCGCGGGGCGGGAGGGCGAGCGCAGCGAACCCGTGAGACGAAACGATGCAGTGCCCGACCCCATGGCGTTCCACCCTTGCAGTGTCCTCATCCCGAGCGCCCGGCCGAAGTTGAGGACATCTCGGAGGGGCGCCGCCTTACAGGAAAGGGTCAACTCGTAAGGAAAGGATTGCGTGCCTCGATCGAGTGAACCTTCAGCTTCCAAAGCCACCCGCGGCGCAAGCGTAATGCGCACAGGAGCGAGGTGGGCGCCGCGGTTATCGATCCGGACCGCAAATTCGGACACCGGAAAAGTCGCGCTGCGGGTGCTGAGCACGACATCGCGCGCCCCCACAAACCCTCCATAGCGTGGCTCTGACCAGGGTCCTTTGATCGCCAGCATTCCGTCCACTCGTCCTCGGATTCCAAAGCCTCCCTTCCATGTCCAAACCCTCCCCGCCACAGCCGTCAGGTCTTCCAATCGGGAGCGTTCGAGTGCCAGGACCAAATCCAGCTCCGGTGAACTGGGCGAGTAATCGATGGCGCCGGAAACGTGAATATGAGAATCTGCGAACGAGGCCTCAATGGTTTCCAGCAGAACGCGGCCCCGGTCCCGATCCAGTTGCCCCCGGAAGGCTAACGTCCACGGCATGGAATCAGCCGGTGGGATTTGGTCCCACCGGTGCAGCTCACTGAGCCGGCCCTGGCCTTCGAAATTGAGGCTTCGAATCGGCCCGGTGACGCGCAGTTCGGCGTCCACGACGCCGTACAATCCCGTGTTGCGGCCGGTCACCAAGGGCGCCCAATCATACACTAGCGCTTCGCGCGCTTGGACCATGGCGTTCAGCGGTCCACGGAAATCTCTCCCGGGAGTCCACTCTCCGGATACTTCTACGGCGCCGGGCGTGGGCAAAGAGAGGTCCGTTCGGACAGGGGAACCTACCAGCCGGAATTGCAAGTACCTATGGGCGGGATCAAAGCTCAACTGAGCGCGCAAATCGGTTATGGCCAGCGCCTTCTTGTTTTCTCCGATTTTGAAATTGACGCGACCGTCCTCCACTTCCAAATCGGGTAGACCGGCCGGGCCGTTGTAGACAGGTCCTTGGTCTTTGAGGTCCGCGGCTTTTGGGCCGTTGTAGCCCGATCCTCCATCCTTGAAGTCCGCGGCGGTTAGGATGAGGAAGAGCCGTTCAACGTTCCAGCCGCCTTCCGCCTTGCGCACCAGGTTAATGTTGGGATGTTGAAGTTGAATACGTGAGAAATCCAGTCGCGCGCCCAGCACGGTCTGCCAGCGGACGTTACACTCGATGCGCTCGACGCGCGCGAAGGGCTCAGACCCGAAAGCAGGGTCCTCCTGAATTACGGCGTTCTCAATCACGAAACCCGGCCGCGGCAGCACCCGAACCGACACCCGACCGAAGGTGACTTGGCGGTGGAGCGTGCGCTCCAGCCCCGCCTGGAGCCGGTGGCGGTAGGGCTCTGCGCTGAAGTAAGAGGGAATGAGCCAGGCTGCAGCCCCGATCAGGAGAAGAGCCAGCAAAGCGATTCGAGCGCGTCGGCGGACCCTAGGGGTCATCAGCGCACCATCATCAACATGCGTCGCCAGCGAGTCCTGGTGGGGAAATGAATTATTATGCTAAAGGTCTGAGAGAGCCAGTCGCTCCAGGAAGTGTGCATGTATTCGTCACGAGGAGTTTCGTACGACCAGTAAATCAGCAGGGGGCGGCCCGAGATTAACTCTCGCGGAACGAACCCCCAGAACCGGCTGTCCCAACTCTGCTCGCGGTTATCTCCCATGACGAAGTAATTCCCCGCAGGAACCACGATCTCTCCGTTCTTGACGTAATTGGGCATTTCCGCGCTCCAAAGCGTCGTTGCGCCCTGAAAATACTCCGAGTCAGAAGGCGGAAAATCATCTCCTACGCGCAGCATATCCGGCCAGGCGTGGTAAACGTAGGGCTCGGAAAGCGGCTGGTCGTTCACATAGACTTGCCGATGGAAAATGCGAACCCGATCGCCCGGCAAACCGATCACCCGCTTCACGAAGTGTTCGCCGGGCTCGGATTGCTCTTCCGCCGGTCCGGGAAACTTGAAGACAACAACATCGCCACGGCGCACCGCGCGATAAGGCAGAAGGCGAGCCAGCGCTCCGGAATGGTAAGCATAGGCAAACTTGTTCACCAGCAGGTGGTCGCCGATCAGCAGGGTCCTTTCCATCGACCCAGTGGGGATCTTGAAAGCTTGAACGACGAAGGTGGTCCCAAAGACGGCCAGGATGACCGTCACAATCAGAGATTCGAAGGTGTCCCGCGTCGAAGATTTCTTGTGAGGCTCAGCCATTTGCTACCGTCTTCTCGCGCAAGCGTTCGAGCACAATTCGCGCCGCTTCCTGCTCGGCGGCCTTCTTGCTCGTGCCTCGCCCGCGCGCTGCCACCCTCTCACCCGCCAGCACTTCCACGGTGAAGGTCTTTTGGTGCTCGGGCCCCGTCTCCTCAACAACCTGGTACTCTGCCGGCGCCTTGCGAATGGCCTGAAGGTATTCCTGCAGCGCGGACTTATAATCGACTGAAAACAATTCCTCTCCGGACGCGGCCAAATCCGCCGGAAGAATAAAGTTCGCGACGAACCCCTCCGCGGCCTCCAGCCCTCCATCTCGGAAGAGCGCCGCCACCAACGCTTCCAAAGCGTTCACAAAGAGCGCCGACTTGTTTCGCCCGCCAGTCTTCTCTTCCCCGCGCCCCAGCCGCAGATAGGTTCCAAGTTCCAGACGCATCCCAACCGTACTGAGATGCGCCGCCGCCACCAGGCGCGCCCGCGCTCGAGTCAGTTTTCCCTCCTCCCACTCAGGGAAAGCGTTTACCAGGGCAACGCTCACCAGGAAATTCAAGACCGCATCGCCCAGGAATTCTAGCTGTTCGTTGTCTCGGCAAGTCCCGGGAGTTTCCCGCGCATAGGAAGAGTGAGTGAGCGCCTCCAAGAGAAGCTGGGGATTTTGGAAGCGGTAGCCGATCAAGTCTTCTAGGCGATGAGAAGAATTCTCAGTCATGCTTTCAAGGCGCTACACCATCGTATGGAGCTCAGGACACTAAGACTTTCCGGCCTTTATCTTTTTAATTTCTCCAATCTGCTGATCGGCGTAAGTCTTGATCATCGTCCCTTGCCCAAGCTCGCTGGCCTTGGTGAAAGCTTGAAGGGCATCGTCCAACTTGCCATCCATCTTGTAAGCTTCGCCCAGACGGTAGTAATCACTGGGATCGGGGCGGCTAGTGGTGGTCACGGCGGTGGTGAATTCGTGTTCAGCCTTCTCCAGTTCGCCTTTGTCCGGCCCCACCAAGCCCCCGGTCGCCATTTCAAGGTGGATCATGCCGAGAGGTCCATGAACTTGGCTCTCAATCTCTGCCAGGCGCTTCTGATAATCGGCATCAGACTCGTCGGCCTTCTTGGTGATCCTCTTTGAGATAAGCTCCAGCGCGTGATTGGCCTCGTTCTCTGCCTCCTGCAGAATCTTCTCTCGGTCAGCCGAGTGGTTGTTGAGGTACTGTGGCTGAGGCATCATCCCGATGTTAATTATCAAGGCCATGAGGTTATCGGGGTTTGCCTTCAGGCTCTTGTCACAGAGATCGACGGTTTTCTCCACGTCGCCCTTTTGTCGATAGGCATTTGCTCCAAAAGAATAAACATAGCTGAGCATGGGGCTGTCGGGGTACTTCTTGGCAAAGTCTTCGACCAGCGCTATAAGCTTGTCAGGATCCAGCTCGGTGGTGATAGCGCCGTATGCCTGCCTTTGGTCTGGCGGGACTTGCGTTGTCCCGGAAGGCCCGCCTCCCACGGCCGCCTTCGCCGCTTGCTCCCGCTCTTTCGGCCCCGCCTGCCGCACCGCCTCGACCACCGCGTCGGTAGCGTTTGCCTTGCGCAACTTCTTCTCGATGGACGGAGTCATTTCAAAATCCACTCCGCGTTCCTTCACTTCTTTGATCACGGTCTCCGCCGGATTGTTTTTGATATCTTTCGTCACGTCCTTCTCGCTCAGCGGGCCAGTCCCCTGCTTTGCCTTCTGGTTAGTCGTTACCTGGCTGCCCCCCTTCTGCACCTGGGGCCCACCGGTCCCTTGCGTCGGTTCCTGGAGCCCGGGCTGTTGTGGGGCGACGGGCGGCGGCGGCGGCCCCTTTTGCGCGTACAGAACCCCGGTAAAAACGAAAATGGCCAATACCGAAAGGATTTGTTTGATTCTCATGATGCCTCTCCACCCCTCAAATTCACCTTGCGCCATTACCGTATAAAACCTAATCCGCTCAGCCTACAAGAACAACGCCCTTAAGTCAATCCACGCAGCGCATCCACGCAGCGCAGTTCTTCTCACTTACGGCTACCTTCCTTGGAGCCGAACTGTTCCGCCTGGCCAGCCTCCACAGCCCGGAGGGCCATGGGAAAGGCGGCGGCGGTCAGCGACGCGGCCCGGTATTGGGCTAGCGCGTCCTTGCGCTTGCCCCGCAGGTCGTCCAGTCGGGCTAGATAAATGTGCGACCAGGTCACGATACGAAGATCGCGAGCCGTCTCCAGGGTCTTCTGGAAGTACTCTTCGGCGAGATCCGGCTTGCGCATGTTGCTCGCCACAATAGCCAGCCCAAAGAGAGCACGCTCGCTTTTGGGGTCCACTTTCTCCAGCACCGCCTGGTAGGCCAGCTTCGCCTCGCTGTAGCGACCTCGGAAAAAAAGGTTGTCGGCATCATCGAGCGCTAATTCTTCCTGTGTCTTTGCCGCCGGCACAGGGGCTTGTGCGGGAGGTGTGGGCGCCGGGGCGAAGGTGACCTTAGCCAGCCTCTGCTCCTCTTTAACCGGGTCTATCCCTAGGATCATTGGCTTGTAAAAAACGGTCATTGACGCCTCTTGCTTCTCAAAGACCGCCAGCGACTCGTAAAAATAACGGACTAGGATCAAACCTGACACCGTCATTTCCGTCAGCCTTTTCTCGGCTTCCGCCGGCGGGCGCTTGTCCAGGCGCAGCTCCGCCGCGCGGATCAGGCATTCGGTGACCAACAGAGGAAAATCACCCTTGAAAGAAGAGGCTAGAGCGGGCGCGTGATAGGCGATTCCGCGCAGCCGGGCCTTGGTGTTGATCTCGTCGCTGTATTTAGCCGCCAGCGGATCCAGGAGGAAGTGGAGGTACTGGTGACGGATTTCATCCATCGTCGGCTGCTTGGAAGCCGTAATCACCAGATAGTAATCCATCCCATAAATCCGCGCTTGCGCCTGTTCCGGCGCCCCGAGCAGGTCCAAGTCGATCCGGTAGGTCCTCCCCAGGTATTCACCCGCGGGAAAGCGGAAGTACACATCGGTCATGAGTATGGCCTGGCGCACCAGGGGCGAGTAGCGAAGCACCGCGGCCTGATAGTTCCCCTGTGCTTTGCTCCAGAGCTCATGAAGTTGTGCTTGTGCGTAGAACGTCTTGAGGAGTGGAACCAGTCCGGACACTGCCTTGGCGTCCGGAGGCAAGTCTGTCTGAGGAACCGTCAATTTGAAGTCGGGAGGGGGGCCCAGCAGCAGGGCCAAAGAAACGAATTGGCCAAGGTTTGCGCCCGGGTCTCCCTCCACGCGATGCTCCGGGTAGAAGCTCTCCAGGCTTTTTGTTACCGGGGCAGGAAGTTGCTCCAGATACTTCCTCACTTCCTCACGAGTGTCATCTCCCGTCGAATGCCCCAGGCCTGCATCGTATCCGCCGGCGTTGATGGCCGCCATAACGCAAAAAACCTGCTCGCTGGGCGCCAGAATGACGTTGCCCTCCTGCTGCTGGGCGTGCGCCGATACTCCCGCCAGCATCAGGGCAAGCGCAACTATGCCTGTCCAAATTAGTGTCGGGCCTTGCCATGATGGCCGGCGGCTGCGCCGGCTGACTTGCGGAAAGGCTTCGCCTCTCGAGGTCCACGAGTCTTCAACTGCGCGGGCTACGGCACGCTGAGAAATTGGAGGGACAGCCTGCAAGATGATCGCAACCAAAAAGGACTAGCCTCGGACCGTGATTCTCCGCAAGGAAAGGACAAACTGCCCGTCCGTGGGCCTCCCAAAACAGGTCGCGGGCTGGAAGTTGCTGAAGTAAATCACGCGGTCCAGTTGGTGGAGAAGCTCCGGGGAACTCTTGCCGGACAATAGGCGGTACCCCATGGCGCGGCCGCCCGCGTCCACCGGGACTACCACGATCACCGGCGCATCAGGGGTGTTCAAATCAATAGGCGCCAGCTCGAGAACGGCGGGCGGGGTTGGAGAGCCCAGGGGGACATCCGGTGTCTTGCTGGCCGGCACCACGAGCGAACCCATAATCAGGCAAAAGCAAATAAGCGCCGCCAATACCCCGCCCGAGGCCGGCAGAAGCACCGGCTGAAGGACATTGTCCATCCATACCCGCAACCACCTGAGCCTCTTTCGATGCAGCGCCCGCGAAACCTCGACGCGCAATCGCAAAGCCAGTTCGGGAGACACTTGCAAACGCCCCAGGCCGCGCAGGTCTGCCTCCATGGTCTCCCACGCCACAAGCTCCCGGCGGCAGACCCCGCAGTAGCTCAAATGAAAGCGAATCGCTTTCATCGCCTGGGGATCACAACGACCATCCAAATAGTCCGAATAGTGATTCCGAATTTCGACGCATCCTTCAAACATGGTCTTTGCCCATACAACTCGAGAGTTTTCTTCGAAGCAATTCCCTGCCCCGCAGCAGACGGGACTTCACGGTTCCCTCCGCCATTCCCGTCACTTGCGCAATCTCGTCGTAGGCCAGCCCCTCAACTTCCCGTAAAACCACTACCGTGCGATAAGGCTGGGCCAGGCTGGCGAGGGCGCGCCGCAAAAGCTCTTGCCGCTCCGCCTGCTCGAGGAGGCGATAGGGAGTTTCAGTGCTGTTCCGCGCTTCCGCCGCCGACAAAGCCACCTCGGCGCCCGTGTCGTCAATGGACATAGGTTCGTGCCAATGGCGCCGCTTCCAACCGCGCCGGTGATTCGAAGCCTCGTGAACGGCTATCTTGTAAATCCAGGTCTTCAGGGTGCTATCGCCGTGAAACTGCCGAATCCCCTTGAAGACCTTCATGAACACGTCCTGCAAAACGTCCGACGCTTCCGCCGGGTTGTCAAGAATGCGCGTGATAAGGCTAAAGACCGGGTTCTGGTAGACTGCCAGCAGGTAAGTGAATGCCTGTTCGGAACCTGCTTTCAGTTCCGCTACCAAAGGTGCCTCGTCGTTGATTGCGGGAAGCACCCTCTCAAGCGCTATCCCCACGGTCCGCGCGGTGTCCATCACGCCCATACGATACCACTCTCCCGCTCCAACTGCAAGACCGCGCTTGCCTTCTTCCTGTTTATACTGACACCAGAAGGAGAAGATTTGTTCCCGAAAACACTTTGGAGTGGGGGTTAGGTGGCAGGTACGGTCGCTTCAGTTTCGGCCGACGCCGCGCTCTGCGTGCCGTCACTGCTCACTGCGGTGACCACGTAATAGTACGTCGTGCCCGCCGTCACGGTCTCGTCCATATAGGAGGTTCCGCTAATCAGCGTGGAATTCAGGGGGGTCGAACTCTCCCCTCCCGATGTGATTCCCCGGTAAACGTAATAGCCTACGATACCAGAGGTCGGGCTGGCGCTCCAGGACAGGAATACATCGTGCATTCCCGTCCCCGAAAGGCTCACCGTCTGCGGGCTCCCGGCGGCATTGTCCGTAATGTTGAGCGTGGCCGTGCGCTGTCCGGCGGCAGAAGGGGTAAACGTCAACTCGATCGTACAGTTGGCCCCCACCGCGACCGAACTGCCGCAGGTGTCTGCTGTCTCAGCAAAGTCGCCGGGATTGGAGCCCGAAAGCGTAACGCTGGTGATGCTCAACGTGCCGTTGCCACTATTGGTCAGGGCGAGCGTCTGAGCCGCGCTGCTCATGTCGACATACTGGCTCGTAAAGGAAAGACTGTTCGATGTGAGGCTCACCGCCGGGGCGGTGCCCGTCCCGGAGAGGCTCACCGTCTGCGGGCTCCCCGCCGCACTGTCCGAGATGCTCACCGACGCTGTCCGCGTCCCTGTCGCCGTCGGCTTGAATGTGACACTGATCGTGCAATTACCTCCCGCCGCCACCGAACTGCCGCAGGTATTGGTCTCAGCATAGTCGCCCGAATTCGTGCCCCCTAGGGCGATGCTCGAAATGCTCAAAGCCGCATTCCCCGTGTTGCTCAGGGTTACGCTCTGCGCCGTGCTCGTCGTGCCCACGTTTTGGCTGCTGAACGTCAGGCTCGTGGCGGAAAGGCTGGCTGTCGCTGCTGCCGTGCCCGTCCCCGTCAGGCTCACCGTCTGCGGGCTCCCCGCCGCATTGTCCGAGATGCTCACCGACGCTGTCCGCGTCCCTGCCGCCGTCGGCGTGAACGTGACGCTGATCGTGCAATTACCTCCCGCCGCCACCGAACTGCCGCAGATGTTCGTTTCAGCAAAATCGGCCGTGTTAGTGCCCGTTATGCTGATGCTGGTGATGCTGAAACTCGTGTTCCCCGTGTTGCTCAGGGTTACGCTCTGCGCCGTGCTCGTCGTGCCCACGTTTTGGCTGCTGAAAGTCAGGCTTGTGACGGAAAGGCTGGCTGTCGCTGCTGCCGTGCCTGTCCCCGTCAGGCTCACCGTCTGCGGGCTCCCCGCCGCATTGTTTGAGATGCTCACCGACGCTGTCCGCGTCCCTGCCGCCGTCGGCTTGAATGTGACACTGATCGTGCAATTGCCTCCCGCCGCCACCGAACTGCCGCAGGTGTTGGTCTCAGCATAGTCGCCCGAGTTCGCACCCCCTAGGGTGATGCTCGAAATGCTCAAAGCCGCATTCCCCGTGTTGCTCAGGGTTACGCTCTGCGCCGTGCTCGTCGTGCCCACGTTTTGGCTGCTGAACGTCAGGCTTGTGACGGAAAGGCCGGCTGTCGCTGCTGTGCCTGTCCCCGTCAGGCTCACCGTCTGCGGGCTCCCCGCCGCATTGTCCGAGATGCTCACCGACGCTGTCCGCGTCCCTGCCGCCGTCGGCGTGAACGTGACGCTGATCGTGCAATTGCCTCCCGCCGCCACCGAACTGCCGCAGGTGTTCGTTTCAGCAAAATCGGCCGTGTTAGTGCCCGTTATGCTGATGCTGGTGATGCTGAAACTCGTGCTCCCCGTGTTGCTCAGGGTTACGCTCTGCGCCAGGCTCGTTACGCCCACATTTTCACTCGCAAAGGTCAGGCCCGAAGGAGACAGGCTAACTTGGCTGGAAAGGCCCGTGCCTGTCAGGCTCACCGTCTGCGGGCTCCCCGCCGCGCTGTCCGAGATGCTCACCGACGCTGTCCGCGTCCCTGCCGCCGTCGGCGTGAACGTGACGCTAATCGTGCAATTGCCTCCCGCCGCCACCGAACTACCGCAGGTGTTGGTCTCAGCATAGTCGCCCGAATTCGTGCCCCCTAGGGTGATGCTCGAAATGCTCAATGCCGCATTCCCGGTGTTGCTCAGGGTTATGCTCTCCGCCACACTTGTCGTCCCCACGTTTTGGCTGCCGAACGTCAGGCTTGTGGCGGAAAGGCTGGCTGTCGCTGCTGCCGCGCCTGTCCCCGTCAGGCTCACCGTCTGCGGGCTCCCCGCCGCGCTGTCCGAGATGCTCACCGACGCTGTCCGCGTCCCTGTCGCCGTCGGCGTGAATGTGACGCTGATCGTGCAATTACCTCCCGCCGCCACCGAACTGCCACAGGTACGGGTCTCAGCATAGTCGCCCGAGTTCGTGCCCCCTAGGGTGATGCTCGAAATGCTCAAAGCCGCATTCCCGGCGTTGCTCAGGGTTACGCTCTGCGCCGTACTCGTCGTGCCCACGTTTTGGCTGCTGAACGTCAGGCTTGTGGGAAAAACGCTGGCTGCCGCTGCCGCGCCTGTCCCCGTCAGGCTCACCGTCTGCGGGCTCCCAGCCGCGCTGTCCGAGATGCTCACCGACGCTGTCCGCGTCCCTGTCGCTGTCGGCGTGAACGTGACGTTGATCGTGCAATTGCCTCCCGCCGCCACCGAACTGCCGCAGGTGTTGGTCTCAGCATAGTCGCCCGAATTCGTGCCCCCTAGGACGATGCTCGCAATGCTCAAAGCCGCATTCCCCGTGTTGCTCAGGGCTACGATCTGCGCCGTGCTCGTCGTGCCCACGTTTTGGTTGCTGAACGTCAGGCTTGTGGCGGAAAGGCTGGCTGTCACTGCTGTGCCTGTCCCCGTCAAGCTCACCGTCTGCGGGCTGCCGGCGGCGTTGTCCAGGATGTTGATCGTTGCTGTGCGCGTCCCTGCCACCGTCGGCGTGAACGTGACGCTGATCGTGCAATTGCCCCCTGCCGCTACCGAACTGCCGCAAGTTGTTGTCTCAGGAAAATCGCCAGGATTGTCTCCCGTCACCCCCAAGCTGGTGATGCCCAAGATGGTGTTGCCATCGTTCGTCAAGGTGACCGCCTGCGGCTGACTACTCGTGCCCACGAGTTGGTTGCCGAATGTCAGGTTCGAGGCGGAAATGCCTACTCCAGAGGATGTGCCGGTACCGGAAAGGTTGAGCGTCTGGGGGCTGCCGGCGGCATTGTCCGTGAATGTCACCGAGGCCGTGCGTGCTCCGGCAGCGCTGGGCGCAAACGAAACGGTCAGCGTGCATTGCGCTGAGGCCGCCAGGGAGGTGCCGCAATTGTTGCTCAAGGTGAAATCGTGGGCATTCGAACCTGTCACCTGAATACTGGATAGGGTCAAAGACGCGTTGCCAACGTTAGTCAACGTGGCGGACTGGGGGGTACTGGTACTGCCTACATCTTGGTTGGGGAAAGTAAGGGTGGCGGGGCTCAGGGAGAAGCCTGGGGCGGGAGAGGGAGAAGGATCGGCCGCCGTGCTTCCTCCACCTCCACAGGATATGGAACATAGGGCAATCGCAAGGCAGGCAGCGGCGAGAATCACTACCTTCCCGAGGTCATATTGAAGCGCCCTCGCTCGCATGGCGAATGACTCCTGCGCCCGCGTTCCGCTAACCTCGACAGAGGCTTTGTCCTATGTCCATCTTCGGCATTTCACATGCCACGGGCACACCTACGAGTACCATTACCCTGCACCCGAGTCCATGGTACGAACGTACTGCTTAGCGAGCATGTCTTGTTTCGGTGGGACAAGAGCAGTTTCAATGGGCGAAAGGCAATCAGAATGGTGGGGAGGAACTGGGTCTTGCGTTCACACTTCGTTCACAGAGGCCGAAAGAGTGGTCGGGGGTTAGTTGGCGTTTGTCGGCGAGCGCTCCCGCCCCGGCGGGACCGCCAATGGCAGCGTAAAGCCGCCTCTGCATCAAACTGACCAACTGCCGAGGAGAGGCCAAAAGGGCTTTACCGGCCCAGGCGCCATAGTGTACGATACAAAAGACCACACTTCTGGGCCTGTGGCGCAGTTGGGAGCGCGCATGACTGGCAGTCATGAGGTCGAGGGTTCGAACCCCTCCAGGTCCACCAGCTAACCCTTTGATTTTTCGGTAATTACTTCGATTTCGGTCGGGTTTTCCTCAGCAAGTGATTTCTGAGGGTGACCACCATCGGTGACCAGTTTTTGAAAAGCCTGCTCTATTGCCTCTGCCTGTGGGTGGACGTACCTTTGGGTTATCGTGATGTTGGAATGGCCCATGATACGGGCCAGCGCGAAGACATCGCACTTCGGCGCCATTCGGGTACCGAACGTGTGCCGTAGGCAATAGGGCTCGAATGGTTTGATTTCTGGTAGTTCGGGGTTTTCCTTGCGGGCCTTCTCAAGAGTCTCAAGCGCCTTGGCGTGCCATTGCTTGGCACTCGACTCTTCCATGTGGCCCGAGACCGCTGCCGTAGGAAATACCCAACCTTCGGAGGGGCGGTCCTGAGCCTCATAGCGGGACTTCAGTACCTGATAGACTTCTGGCACCATCGGTAGCGGCCGGCGCGCCGCTTTAGATTTTCCCTGCGCAATCTGGATAAGGCCGCCATGACCATTCAGGAGTACATGCTCCCAGCGCAACACGTAACACTCCCCTGGGCGCATTCCCTCGCCCTGGATTAGGGTCGCCACATCGCGCCACGGCTGAGGGCAAGCCTCAAGATAAACCTTCACTTCTGTGTCAGTGAGTACCCGCTCTCTCCGGTTCTCACCCTTGGCAAGCGTTACCTTGGGCATTCGGTCGAGTTTGCCCCATTCGACCGCGAGCGATAGCGCCCGCCTTAAGGTCCGCAAGTCGCGGTTGATGGTGGTTGCTTCCAAGTGGCCGTGCTGCGCGATGTAGCCCGCCACGTGTTGACCCGTGATCTGGTCAAGGCGAAGGCCCGCGAGGTCGGATGCCTGAAGGTTCCGCACCCCGTACCTGTAGTAGTCCCCGCTGTTGGGTTTCGTCTGAAACTCCGTCTCGACAAAAGGCAGGAAGTCCCCCTTGAGAAATTCCGCAAGAGTCAACCGGGGCTTCGCCTCAAGGATGCCAAAGTTACCCTTCGCAAGCTGCGAACGAATAGTACCTTCAACCGTTCGCGCGTCCTTGGCGCTCGTGCATCGGGTGGATTTCCTGATAACCTTCCCTTGCCACATAAACTTCGCCATGTAGTAACGGCCCTTTTTGTAAATCATCGCGCACCTTCCTTCCTATTCTTTTTGGGCGGCCTACCCCCCAGCTTCCCGTTTTCCCGCGAAGACTCGGCTTTGCGCTCGCTGCGAACCGAACCCCGACATGCGGGGCAATAGCAAAGAAGCGGTATACCGTGAACCTTGCAGATAGGTCGGGCTGTCATGGCCTATACCTTAAACCTAGCGTGTTAGGTTTGTCAAGCGAAAAATGAGGGTATATAATCAAATTGTGTAACGGTCGGCTAGGGTAGCTCCCGAAGAGTGGGCATATCCCGGCCCGCCTGCCGACCTATCTCATACCGGGAGCCACGCGGGAGGTGGCTATGTCAGGCCCGCACCTTGCGCCCCAAGAATCAGAACAACTGGTCGGCTTCCTCTTACGTGTTAGCGTGAGTCGGGACGTGAGCATCGAAGCGGAGGGCCTCTTTCGCTTCCTCTTCCGACCGTTGACCGCCCGCCCTGTTGAGTCCGCGCTCAGGGGAGCACTCGTCGAAAGGCTCGAACGCTGCATAGTGCCGCTCCTCGAAAACCGTGAGCCTTTTCATTTCAGGAAGGGGGATAACCGGATTAAGCTGGGATTCAGCCCGTTCAAGACGGCTGATGTGGACAGTAACCAGATCAGCGAAATCGCGGAACTACTTGGTTGGGTTGCGCCAGTATCCAAGAAGGGATACGCCGACGAGTTGCTGAACGACATATGCGAAGCTTTGTTGAAACGGGGTGATGAACATAGCAGAGTCTTTTCGTTCCATGCCAGGGAATGGCAGCGCGGACGCCCCGGACCGCCCATCAAAAAGCGCCGCATAGCCGTTGAAGCTTATGACCTTCAGCTTCAAGACAAAAAGCAGTGGACATGGAGTAAGCTGGCGAAAAAACTCTGTAATTGCGGTGCTCAACACCATGGCAATGAGTGCCGAGAAACCTTGCGCCGTGAGGTCGGCCACCTAAAACGATTGCTCGACAGGTATCATATCCCTATCCCGCAGACCCCCTGGAAATAAACCCCGCCCAGTTATTTCCATGGAAACAATCACACTCTGGTTGTTCCCATATTGATTAATCCCACCAAGTCACTCATGATCGCGCAAGAGGAGGAATTGAACATGCGAGAACATCAATCGAAATTGCTGAGTGTCCCTGAGTTTGCGGAGGCCCTAGGGGTCACTCCCGCTTGCATCCGGCGCTGGCTATTGGAACAGAAGGTCTCAAGTATAAAGATTGGCCGATTAGTTCGGGTGCCCGAAAGCGAAGTGGACCGGATTGTGTCTCAAGGCTATCGCCCTGCGAAGCCCCAGGTGCGCCCGTGATTAGACGGCAGCCTGTCAACCCATTCGGTAGCCTGCCGACGATCAAGGAACTGCGGGATATAGTATCCTCTTGGCTCCACATCGAATCGGAGGACGCGGACCTTATAGACTTCGCCTTGGCTGTGGACCGCTCAAGGCTGATACCTGGCGACCCCCTGTGGGCTATCATCATCGACGCGAGCGGTGGTGGCAAGACGGAATTGCTGCGAACCTTGCGCGACCGACCCGAAACTTATTTTTTATCAAGCCTGACAGAAAACACCCTCACGAGCGGTTACCGCGACCCCGCCCACCCTGACCAAGACCCAAGCTTGCTCCCGCACCTCGACGGGAAGGTGCTCATCATCAAAGACCTCAGCCCACTACTGAGCATGAGACGGGAGAAGCGAAACATCATCATCGGGCAATTGCGAGACGCCTATGATGGGTTCACTGACCAGGGGTACGGAAATGTGGGGCATGTACCCTATCAAGCAGAGTTCTCCTTGCTTGCAGCATCCACACTCGCCGTGGAGAATTTCGAGTCAGTCAATCAGGAACTAGGTGAGCGGTTCATTAAGTTCCGTGTGCGCTCTGGTGAGAGTCAAGCCAAAGTCCAAAGGGCTATTGCCAACGTTGGAAAAGAAGGCGGTATGCGGAATCAAATCCAAACTGCCGTCCGGTTTTTCCTCGACTCACTACCGAAGGACGGCCCGCCATCCGGTATCCCTGAGAAGTATTGCGACCTCATGACCGACCTCAGCGACTATACAGCGAAAGCCCGCTCACACGTACCCCGCGACAGATTCCACAATCTCCTGTACAAACCCAAGCCTGAGATTGGCACGCGCCTTGGCAAGGAACTGGCAAAGCTGTTTCTCTCCCTCGCAGACGTTCGCGGCAAGAGTGAACCGGACGATGCCGACCTCCGAACGACAATACGTGTAGCGGAGGACTGTCTACCCCCCAACCGCTTGGCCATCTTGGGATACCTCCGTACCCGCTTTTTTTCCGGGGGCATACCTTCGCGGACATCGGAAGTTGCCGCCGGAGCGGGGCTACCTGAGAGTACGATCAAGCAGGCGCTAGAAGACCTCCACATCTTAGACTTGGTTCGCAAGGAAACACAGCCCTTGGCGGGAAATGCGAGTAACGCCTTCTGGCAATTAGAGGAGGAATGGGGAAAAAAACTTCTGTTTCTGTGGGCGGCATCCGGGCTTCTGACCGCATGAACAGCGGCTACGAGCCAGCTTCGCAGCGTTCGGGATACACCTACTTAATAGGCCGCCTTTAGAAGGGGTGCGGGAGTGGGGCGAACACCGCGAAGCCGGAGCGACGGTATACCTCGAAGCCGCTAGTCACGGGAGGTGACTTAATCATGAGCACATTCGGCCCGACCGCGGAAGACGAAACTAGCGAATACTATGCTGCCTGCCCCGAGTGCGGTAGCCGCATGACGCATAGGCGCGAGGGGGGTACTTGGCATTGCCATGCCTGTGGACGGCACTGGCGGGAGCAAGGCGGTTACGACTCGGACCTTCCCATAGATGACCTAATTATGGAGCCGTGCGATTGGGAAAGCTGGGAGTTGTGGGAATGAGAATATCAGGCCACGGTCGAAGCGAAAACGAGGTCAACGGGGTAGGTTCATGTGTGCAGACACAGCCCGTCACTGTCGCCATGCTCGTGCCTTCCAATCGCCCCACCTATAGCGCCGTGACGGGCGAGCTACGGAGCAAGGCCAACATCTGGCAACCCCCCATGAGCTATAGGGAGCTTGCCAAGCTAAGCGGCCTGCGCCCTGACCATGTGAGCCGTATATTCCGTGGCTTGCGCAGACCTACCCTCGAAACACTAAGGCGGCTTTCCTTTGCCCTTCAAATCGACGCATACGAGCTGGCAAAACGATTGAAGTGCTGACCGGCCTATGGCGGTATGCGCTACCCGTGACCACGTTGACTTAATCACTCGGCACCAGCTCCCACACGTCGTACACGATTTCTGCCCCGGCACCCGTCTTGTCGTGCACAGTGGTCAGACGCCACGTTGCCCCGTTATCCGTATCGACCAAAAAGGTATCCCTGGCCGTGATGCCCGAGGTGAAAATCTGAAAACGCGGCCGAGTCGGATTGTCAACTGGCTTCAGTCCGTCAACCGGCATATCCTGCCACACTACCGGGCTGTCCGTGTCACCGGGCTTGCGATAGGCAAGCTGCGCGACGTGCCCGGTGAATCGGTCGAGCCGGAACATCAACCGGGCCGTGATTTGAGACTCAACAACCTCGAATCTCGCATTGGCAGGCAGGCTTGTCCGGTCGTGAGGCTCAGGAATCTCCTGCGCCAGAAGCGTATCCCCGAAAATGAGCATAGCCAAAGTAACCAAGGCAAGATGCTTCATATAGATTCCTCCGTCCGATTGGCGAGCGCCTCGGGTACACTCCCTTATGGGCTCCATCCAGTAACTACGCCATGCTCAAAGAAAACGTGTTGGTCTTTGTACTCCCATACTTCTCGTTGGTCACTGGAGGAAGGATCGAGTTTTCGGATGTCCTTTGGCTCACCCCGTGACGCACGGACCTGCTTCGGACTCATGCCGAGCATAATCTTATGGTGCTTAACAATGTCGTCAATTCCCAACCCGATTGAGGTGCATATGTCCTTCATGCCGTTCTCATAGAATCGGGTGCTCGTGTGGAAGAGGACATCACCATTTTGTGAGAACAGCGTAAACTCTGTCCGAACACTTGAACCACCTGTACCTTTATATACCGAGAGCCGTTCAATTGTCGCGGCTTCTAATAGGTAATCTGCTTTTGAAGCATCGCTTGTAAGGACGACATTAAAGCACTTCTCATCCACCCCCTTTGCTAACAAAGCAATGGGAACGGTGGACCGTGGAGTAAGAGCAATACGCTTCGGCGCATCTTTCGCTTGTGCCATAGGTGTTTGGGCTGGTACTGACACGGCAAGTAGGAAAATTGTAATGACCAAAAACGATGCTCTCTTCATCTCAATCTCCTTTCGATATGGCAGAGCATACCTAGACCAGCACATTTTGCGCCAAGCCGGGGCGTATGTAAACTCGCGTTTCCATAGCCCGCCGTCCGCTTTGCAGCCCGTACATGCACATTGACCGCGTGTCAAGCAGGGGCCTATACCCTCCTAAGCACTCGCCTAGCGGGCCGCGTTTCGCCCGGTTGACCGCCGCGACATGTCAATCCGGGACGGGGGCCAGTCTTCGGCACCTGACACGTTGCTAAGGATAGTGCTTTTAACACGCCATCCATAGCTATTCTGACTCTGCGTCACCTATTGTGCAGGTTCGGCCCGCGCCCCTTGCCACGGGTACAGGGTAGGGCCTGCGGGCTATGGATAGGGTATACCAGTGGCCGGGCGGCCTTATGCTCGCATAGGATGCCCCGCCGGGCGCGTTACTGCCACATATACGCACACGGACGGCTCAAGTCATATCTAGAATCATGTCAAAATCAGGTGACCACCCTCGGTGACCACTACCGGGCGATACCGAGTGTTACCAAGGCACGCGCCACAGCCACCAAACCAGCATAAACACTCACTCCGTGGCTTGTTATATCACTCTGTATTACCCTGTGTAAGTTGTTGATTCTTAGTTAATGCACAACTGGCAGTCATGAGGTCGAGGGTTCGAACCCCTCCAGGTCCACCATACCAACCCTTTTAGAATCAGTCGGCCCTAACTCGGCCTTCTCTGTCAAGGCTGGCTTCTCAAGCTCAATTCTGGGCTCTGTGAACAAACTGTGAACATTCACCCTTCGCTCGACACCGCTCTGAATTCCCATGGCCGTTGAAAATGCAACGGACTATGCTACATTTATCAGTATGACGTGGGTTACCGAACAGCGGTGTCCAAGGTGCCTTAAATCTGTCACGTCTTTCGCGTCAATTATGCTCAGCGGAAACGAGCCCTGGCTGGGAAGAGTTGCCTTGGACCCGGTAAAGACGTTATACGAATGCCCATCCTGCCGTGTCGTCTGGAGTCTGAACTTCAGAGAGGAAATGAAGGGGCAACTACCTCACTACGAGGGAATCCACATGAGGGGGCCTGACCGTCTAGAGCGCCCTCCGGGAATCAAGCTGTTCGCATTTCGGAAGAAGCGTATTCGGACAGGCCCGGCAAAATACCGAGGCTCGAAACGCTGAGTCATCACCGCTACTGCAAGAGCTTCGGCAGGGTCGTGCTCACAACGTCCAAAGCGGCGGGCTGGGACAGGTGAGGCTGAACCTCAATAACCTGCTTTGCCCTCGCCAGACGCTTCTCTTGCTCGTACTGGCTTACCTTGCGCATGGCCTCTGCCACGTCTCGCGTGTCCACGATGTTGTAGCGGGCAAAGATTCGAGCATCCCGGTGTCCGCTGATCTTCATTGCCACCGATTGAGGGACACCTGCCCGGATAAGGTTGCGGACCCCGGTGCGCCTCAAGTCGTGAACTGGCTTGCCCTCATACCCTGCGTTCTTGCAGGCCGTGTGCCATGCCTTGCCGAGTGACTGGATGCGCTCCCCGTAGCGGTGGAACACGAAGGGGCAGCCCTCTACCCGCTGCCTGCTTTGGTCAAGCATCATCCTGTAAAGCTCATCGTTCAGCGGCAAGGTTCTGTCTTCGCCGTTCTTTGTGCGCTCAAGGAAGACCAGCCTATTAAACAAATCTACCTTATCCCACGTCAAGCCCAGAATCTCGGCCTTGCGCATCCCTGTCCAATACCCCAGAGTCAGTACACCCTTGAGGTAGTCAGGCAGTTTCGCCAGAACAGCCTCATATTGCTCTTGCTCAAAGAAGCCTGTGCGCCGGTTATCCTCGGAGAGCATTTCAAAGTATGGAACAACCTCCGGCTTCACTTTGGCCGCCTTCCGCGCGAGCGAGAAAGCGAGCCGCAACGCAGCCAACTCGCGGTTAATCGTCGCGTTCGCTGCGCCCGCATCCTGCCTTGATTCGGCGTATTGGTTCACATGGTCGGTTGTGATTTCGTCGGCCCGCTTGCCCGCGAAGCCTGCCTTGAGCCGCTTGACGTGCCGCTCCACATGCTCAAGGCTCTAGCGGCCCTTGCGCCGGTAGTACCGCACCACTTCATTAAGCATAACCCCGATACTCGGCGGGGTGCGTTCCGGTCGTGGGGCATTCCCACTCTCACACTCGGCAATCAAGCGAACCATATCGGCCCGCACCGGTTCTTCATCGGGCTTGTGAGTGTTCACACAGAACCGTGAGCCGTTGCGATACCAAATCGCATAGTAGGTCTTACCTCGCTTCCAAAGATGCCCTTCGCTTGCCATGTTTCCTCCGTCCTTTCTCAGTCTGCCTTTTGGCGAGGCAGTCCATTGCCAGAGCTAGCACGCTATCAATATGCCGCTTACCCGATTCCCACCGGGAGACTGCGGCCCGCGATACTCCGAGAGCACGTGCCAGCTCTGCCTGAGTCAATTTCATCTTGCGTCTGAGTCTAGAGAATTCTTCGGCCTTCATGTTACCAATGGTAACACAACTCGCATGGCTTGTCAAGTAATATCTTTCGGACCGGGTGACAGGCCATCACGCGCTCCGGTCACTCCAGGCAGTAACCCTTTGTTCTGACTGCCGTTAGGGGCCAGATGTTCCGGTGTGAATGTCCCGTGAATGTATCTTTGTAGAGGGCAGGGAACCGGCTTAGGGGATGTGGGTGAGGCTTATCTGGTAGGCCCCGCCGCATCCTGAGCCAATTCTGACGCACTGGCGGGCCATCCTGTGGGCCTCAGCGTGGCAGCAAACGCGGAGAACCGCCTATCTACAAGCCGCCTACCCCAACCCCACCCCACCCCCCCGGCCTTCGATTTCTTGAAAAGACGGTGCCGTTTGGTGCCGTGGATTGCGCGGAGGAAACCGGGTATCCTGAAAAAGGTTGTCAACACTTTTGGCGGGGGGATGTGTCCTAACTCGGGCAATAATATACATGGCGAACCGGGGGGTTGTGGATCAACTTTGTGGTAATCTTATGGGCCGCGAAAAGCTGATAGGTCTACGTGTCGGTATTCTGTACCCAATTTGTCAAGCTGCTTGCGGTGATAACGTCCGTCATCCTTTCCAATGCCACCCGACCTTCTACCACTTAACAGCATCCGGGAACTGCTCGAATGGTACGAGAAAAACCTCTGCGGGACCAGACTTCATGATCCTCGCGGCTATCGGGTCCGCTTCCTTCCCGAAACTCTTATTCATCTCATGCAGATGAAAACCAAGTATGGAGACGAGCCCAAGAACAAGCGCCTTGCTCTTGACCAAATCCGATCCGGTCGGATTCAACTCGTCGCTGGCAGGTTTGACCCTCAAAGGACGCAGGAGCTATCGTGGGCCTGTGAAATTGCCAGGAATCCTGATGTCATCTGCCACAACTGGCAGGCTTTGGGAACCGGAGGGGAAGCCTACGTGAAAAACTTTGGGTCGAATGAAGAGCCCCAGTTTCGAGTCATGATCTGCGAAGTTGTGGGGACCCTTCGAGAAGTTATTACTATTTTTCCAAGGGAGAGGATCGGGGTCAAAGAACTGCTGGCAAAGATATGGCCCTAAAAAGCGAGAGGGCCGCACAAGCGGCCCGCTCTACCGAAATTCTGGCCCTCGGTTGGGGAATAGCTGATCTCGTAGACCAGCAAACTTCAGATATATGATGCCACAATCCAGCAAAAAGTCAAGGCTTAATTTCGCGTAAGCCGAAACTATCTTCAATTCATCCAGAGCGGACCCGGCACCCATTTGGTCTGCATCGCCCCAGCCTCTTAAGGCTCACTTAGCTAACTGCGCTCTGCAACGTGCGTGGCGCTTCAACATGTTCCCTCTTTGGCTGTCTGGGAGCGCGTCCTGGTAATGAGAGTCAAGGCCAAAAAAGAGTTCAAGCCAACCCTTGGACTCTTCCCATCTTTGCGGACAGCGGCTTCAGCCTTACTGTTCTAGCCGCACTATTAGCCGGGCCTCTGAACCTGGCTCCACGGTGATTTCACGGGACCAATCCTTGTACCCAGAGAGCTTGGCACTAACAAGGTGCTTCCCGGCCTTCAGCTTCAAGACCGAGGGGCAGCCTCCCACAAGCTCGCCATCGACATAGACATCGGCACCAGCCGGATTGGAGGTTACATTAACCGTACCGGTTGCCGCCTCTTGGGTTGGTGACGCGGGCGGCTCTTCCTCACCGGCTTGCGTTCCAGCGCGACACCCAAGAGCTTGCTCAACCTTTTTGGAGTTAGGAAAGAACGTCATCTCCCATTGGCCCACCCGGCCATGGGTCTTCGGGTTTGTGAATATCCATGTCCATGTTTCACCCCCCATGCCATCTCCCTGTAGGGGGGTCAGAACGATGTCAGCCTCGGCAGGGTCATCGACGAGCTGCAAGCATGTGCTCTTCCTAAGTCCCTTCTTGATATGTCCCGCCGCGACATGGCCGAATTGATGGGGGTCCTCCACGTAGACCTTACGGATTGAACTGAGCCCCAACTCTGCCACAGATGCCGGAGCTGTAGGCGGCGTCCCAGACCACCCGCAAGCGTCAGCCACTTTCCCGATGAGACCATCCAGACCCGTCAGGTCGAACCACGTTGCCACCGGGACAGAGCCGAGGGGAGTGAACTCAAAGGCCAGCTTTTTGGCGGCGGCCAATTCCTTGGCGAGTTCAATCGGGTTGGGGGAAAACAGCGAATCGTAACCCGCCGATTCATTCCAGTACTGCCTGAAAGGTTGTCCATCATCCAGACGCAGCCGAACATTATATTTTCCGCCGCTGTCGGCATCAAAGGGAAGGGACCCCGTGTTGATGAAAACGTCTGTCGCGCGTGATTTGCAGCGGATAACCATCAAGGGGAAGCCGCCCAGTCCGGCCATGCCAGGGACGCTCTGCTCGGCTTTGAGGTTCAGATAGACTGCCCGCGAACCGTCCATGGGAGAGACTTTCTCCTCTGATTCCCATTTACCATTCTCCGCGCTGGTAGCTGGTCCTTCCCCCGCCTCGGCTGTTGCCGTCTTCTTTTCGGTTCCTGCAGTAAGCATGGCGTCTAGAACCTTCTGAGGAACTCCCTCAGTCTTGAGCGCAATTAACGCTTGAGCGGAAGTATCGAAGTCCGTTGCGCTGCGCTGGATAGCCAGCACAATGGTGCTCTCCGCCAGCCCAGCCTTGACCATGCTGACCACATCCGCATTCGTGAGTGGCTTCTTTTCACCTTTTTGCGGTTGGCTCGTTTGCGGGTTCTTCTCCCCCGCGCCTTGACCAGATTCCCCACCTTGGACCGAAATCTTCATGCCGCCCGATTGCTGGCCTAGAGCGGCCCACACCGGGCACAGAAGCAGCAACAAAACCATGATTGCAGTTTTTTTCATGGGGTATCCTCCCGCAGCGGTGCGCCGCCGGGCGAACTCCGTGGGTTCTACCGACTGCCGAAAGCGTAGCCCCGCGAATGGTGCTTGTCAATGGGGTACGCGGGTGGCGCATACGTCGCCACGCCCGTTGTCGCGATGTATGCGCCCATTGTCGGGTCCTCGACGTGCCACAGGGCCACTATAAAGGCCCACGGCATGCAAATCCCGGCGTCGTATACTCCTACGACCCCGAAGGGCGCATACATGCCGACAACTACCGTCGGCACGTATGCGCCACCCGCGAAAGAAAGGAAACGGTACCTGTGATTTCGATACTCTGAATTGGCCCCTTTTGATCGTCTGATTTGGCCCCACCTGGAACGGCGGGCCGACTACTCTGTCTTGGGCTGTGCCCAGGATGGAGGTGGCGGTGGATTGGAGAGCTAAGG
>Ga0326727_10007841_pt1 | contig 27708 bp, 26 predicted proteins | sample MB2enrmetagenome_FD_207643 | JGI IMG/M metagenome (GOLD analysis project Ga0326727, IMG submission 207643) | Lab enriched peat soil microbial communities from McLean, Ithaca, NY, United States - MB29MY | ecosystem: Environmental > Terrestrial > Soil > Wetlands > Peat | place: USA: New York...
TCTAGGGAGAGCAGAAAATGTCCTCATTTTCGTGCTCTCCCTGACGAACGAGAGAGCACGCAGTGCTCTCGAAGTGCACAAAAGGGATCTTTTCCCCCCGATTCTCTTCCCCTCCCCCCTACTTCAAATCCTGCCCGGTTGTCGCCAGGGTGAGTTTGCCGTGTTTGACGCCTTTGGTGGAGATGAGTTTGTCCGAGAGTTTTTTGATGGCGTCGCCCGGTCCTTTGAGCACCAGCACTTCCAGGCAGTTGTGGTGGTCCAGGTGCACGTGCAGGGCGCTCATCACCATGTCGTGCGAATCGTGTTGGATGGAGGTGAGTTTTTGGGCCAGGTCGCTGACATGGTGGTCGTAGACCAGGGTGAGCGTTCCGGCGGTTTCCTTATCCGAACTTTCCCAGTCCTTTTGGATCAGCACGTTGCGGATCAGGTCGCGGATGGCCTCGGAGCGGGTCTGGTAGCTTTTTTCCTGGCACAGGGCGTCGAATTTCTCGAGCAGGTCGGAGTTGAGCGAGACGCCGAAGCGGATGGTTTCACCCATGATGGTCCTCCCGTTATGCCGCCGCGACGGGCGGTGAAAGTTCCCAGAGATTGACCGTGACCGCATAGCCTTCCACGGGCACGGGTTCGGTGGTGACCAGGCGCACGCCGAAGCCCTCGGCGGCGAGCTCGGCCCAGACCGGGGCGGACACGCTGCGCACCGGTTCGGCCAGCCAAATGCGCCCGCCGGGCTTGAGGCAAGTCTGAAACAGCGCGCGCAAAGGTTCGTAAAAGCGGCGTTCGTAGAGGATGTCGCCGCCCCACATGAAATCGAAGGCCCGGGGCGCAAAACCGGGCGCGCGCCAGTCCATGAGCGTGAACAGCGGTTCGGGGACGTTGTTCAATCGGGCGTTGTCGCGGGCAAAGGCGAGTGCCGCCGGTTCGTAGTCCAGGCCGACCACCCGCGCGCCCAGGCGCGAGGCGATGATCGCCGTCAGCCCCAGGCCGCAGCCCAAGTCCAGGCAGGCTTTCCCTTGGATGTCGCCGCTTCGCCTGGCGAGCCACTCGGCCAAGAGCAGGCTGGCCGGCCAGATCTCGGCCCAATAAGGCACACGCTCGTCACCCCCGAACTCATCCTCGCCGATCCCGGCCCAGAGCGTTTCCAGGTCGGCCTCGCGTTCGATAAGCCAGTCGCGGCCGCAGGCCATCACCGCCAGGCGCTGGCGGGCGTTTCCGGGAGCCATCGGCAGGGCGCGGATCGGCCCGCCCCCGGAGTTTTCGGGCGCGGGCGGCGGCATGACCGGCGTGACGGGCAGGGCAGGGCCGCAAGTCGAAAGGGGTAATTTGTGCATGGTTAATATGCCGCGCGTGTTACACTTTCGGCCAATTCTTCGCAAGAGACGCTCCGGGCGCCCGGCCGCGCCGCGGGCATGGTTTTGGCATGAACCGGATACTTTTCCGATGGAGGGAAAATCATGCCCATTGCCGCCATAGCCTCAAATCCGGGCCTGCCCGGTGTCCCGTCGGGCGAAAGTACCTATCGCGCGGCCGCGCCGGCGCAGACCACGATCGCGGCCGGCGCCGAAGCCGCGAGTCCGGCCGCGCAGACCCAAACCCAAGAACCCGGGATTGGCGATCTGGCCATGGTGCACGATTTCGACCCCGAGCGCATCCAACGCCTGCTCAAATTGTTGGAGTAGGCTTTTCGCCTCCGGCGGCCGGGGGGCATGATCCCGTCTAAGGCCGGGACGGTAGTGCCCCCCGGACCCCCTCGATAGTGGGCCTGCGAATTGCCGGAAATTATAATCAACCTTTAAATTTTTTTTGGGGAAAGGGGGGCCGGGGGGAAAACCTCTTTTTGTTTCTTAGGGAGAGCAGAAAATGTCCGCGTTTTCGTACTCTCCCTGACGAACAAGAGAGCACGCCGTGCTCTCGAAGTGCACCCAAAGGGGGGGTCCCCCCCGGTTCCTCTCCTCTTTCTCCCCAATTCCTCCCCTACTCCCCTGCCTTTCTGCGCCTTGCCCCGAACACATCCCCTTGATATAGCCCTTTGATCGCGCCGCATTGGCAGGCAGAAAGGCCGAAAAGGAGCACGTCATGATTCCAGGGGACCTCAAATACACCAAGTCGCACGAATGGGCCAAGATCGAGGGCGACACGGCCGTTGTCGGCATCACCGATTTCGCCCAGCACCAGCTCGGCGACATCACCTTCGTGGATTTGCCCGCGGTCGGGGCCAATGTGACCGAAGGCAAGGAGTTGGGTTCGATCGAGTCGGTCAAGGCGGCTTCCGACCTGTATTCGCCCGTGACCGGCGAGGTCGTGGCCGTGAACGGGGATCTCGAAGCCACGCCGGAACTCATCAACCAGGAGCCTTACGGCCGTGGTTGGCTGATCAAGGTCAAAATCACGTCCGCGCCGGCGAATCTCCTGTCGGCCGGTGAATACGAAGCCGTCGCGGCCTCGGACCACTAACCGCTAGGCAAGGCCCCATCCAGGCCGCCCCGGAGACGAGCGATGCCTTATATTCCCCACACCCCGGAAGAAGTCCGGGAAATGCTCGAAAGCGTCGGCGTCTCGAGCGTCGAGGAACTTTTCGCCGACATTCCCCAAACACTGCGGCCCGCAAGTTTCGACTTGCCGCCGGGCATGACCGAAATGGCCGTGCGCGGCCGGCTCGAAGCCTTGGCGGCCAAAAACCGCATCGACTTCGTCAGTTTTCTGGGAGCCGGCTTTTACGACCATTACGTGCCCGCGGCCGTGGACGCCCTGGTCATGCGCGGCGAATTCTACACCGCCTACACGCCCTACCAGGCCGAGGCCTCCCAGGGTACGCTCCAAGCCACTTTCGAATACCAGACCGCGGTCTGCCGCCTGTTCGGCATGGACGTGGCCAACGCCTCGGTCTACGACGGCGGCACGGCCATTTACGAAGCCCTGATGATGGCCGTGCGCCACACCAAACGCCGCAAGGCCCTGATCTGCGAGACGGTCAGCCCGATCTACCGCGCCATGCTGGCCACCTTCACCGAGAAGCTGGGGCTTACGCTGACGACCGTGCCCCACGCGCGCGGCCTGACCGATTTCACGGCCTTTGCAGACGCCCTGGATTCGCAGTGCGCCGCCGTGGTGGTGGCCAGTCCCAATTTCTTCGGTTCGATCCAAGACTACACCGCGCTCTTCGCCAAGGCGAAGTCGCTTGGCGCGCTGTCGATCGCCAGCGCCTATCCGGTCATGCAGTCGGTCCTGGCCACGCCCCGGTCCATGGGCGCGGACATTTGCGTGGCCGAGGGGCAAAGCCTGGGACTGCCTTTGTCCTTCGGCGGCCCGTACCTGGGGATCATGACCTGCACCAAGGAACTTGTGCGCCAGATGCCCGGGCGCATCGTCGGGCGCACCGCCGACGGCAACGGCCGCACCGGCTACGTGCTCACCCTGCAGGCCAGGGAACAGCACATCCGCCGCCAAAAGGCCACCTCCAACATCTGCTCCAACCAAGCCCTGTGCGCGCTGCGGGTGCTCATCCACCTGTGCCTGCTCGGCGACGAGGGCCTGCGCCGCCAGGCGCTGCATTCCATGGAAAAGGCCCATTACGCGGCGCAGCGATTGAGCGCGCTGCCGGGCGTGCGCCTGCTCAACGACGCGCCCTTTGCCAACGAGTTCACCATCCTCTTGCCGGGCACGGCCCTTGAGAGCTGCACCAACCTGATGCGCTGGCAGTACGTCCCGGGATTTCCGCTGACGCGCTATTATCCCGAACTCGACAACGCCCTGGTGGTGTGCTGCACTGAAAAGCACCGCCTGGCCGACATCGACACCCTGGCCGACATGATAGGAGCGCTGCAATGAGGACCATATTCGAGAAATCCAGGGCCGGCCGCGAGGGCGTCTGGCAGGAAAAACCCGGGGCGGCCGCGGCCGATTTCATACCCGCCGGGCTTCTGCGCGAGCACGACGCGCATCTGCCGTCGCTCTCAGAACTCGACGTGGTGCGCCACTTCACCAAGCTCTCCAGGCTCAACTTCGGCGTGGACGCCAATTTCTATCCGCTGGGCTCGTGCACCATGAAATACAACCCCAAGTTCACCGAGGTCGTGGCCGGTCTTGACGGCTTCGCCCGGCTGCACCCGCTGGCCCCGCAGCTGTGCGTGGCCGCGAAATGGTGCCAGGGTTCGCTGGAAGTGATTTACGAGACCGAGAGGCTCTTGTGCGAGATCACCGGCATGGACGCCTTCACCCTGCACCCCATGGCCGGGGCGCACGGCGAATTGACCGGGGCCCTCATCATCGCCGCCTACCACGCCGACCGCGGCAACAAGAAAACCAAGATCATCTGCCCGGATTCGGCCCACGGCACCAATCCGGCCTCGGCGGCCATCGCCGGCTTCGAGGTGGTCACCGTCGCCTCCAAGGACGGCATCGTCGATCCCGACGCGCTCGCCGCCGTGCTGGACGAATCCGTGGCCGGGGTCATGCTCACCTGCCCCAACACCCTGGGGCTTTTCGAGCGCCACCTGCCCAAGATCGTGGAGATGATCCACGACGCCGGGGCGCTGCTCTATTACGACGGCGCGAACTTAAACGCCATTTTGGGCAAGATGCGCCCGGGCGACGCCGGGTTCGACGTGATGCACGTCAATCTCCACAAGACCTTCGCCACCCCGCACGGCGGCGGCGGCCCTGGCTCCGGACCGGTCGGGGTAAGCCAGGCCCTGGCCCCGTATCTGCCCATCTCGCGCGTGGTCAAGGACGAGGAGGGCCTGTACTACCTGGACTACGACTACCCCAAATCGATCGGCTACGTGGCCCCGCTCTACGGCAATTTCGCGGTCATCCTCAAGGCCTACGCCTATATCCTGCGCCTGGGCCGGGAAGGCCTCATCCGGGTCTCCGAACAGGCGGTGCTGGCGGCCAACTACCTGCGCACGCGCCTGGAGACCTGCCTGGACATTCCCTACAACCGCATCTGCATGCACGAGTTCGTGGCCTCGGCCGAAAAATCGGCCCAGGCGACCGGCGTGCGGGCCATCGATCTGGCCAAGGCCCTGCTCGACCGGGGCCATCACGCGCCCACGGTCTATTTCCCCCTGATCGTCAAGGAAGCGGTGATGATCGAGCCGACCGAGACCGAGAGCAAGGACACCCTTGACGGTTTCGTCGAGGATCTGCGTAAGATCGCGGCCCAGGCCGAACATGCCCCGGACGAGGTCAAGGCCGCGCCCAGGACCACGTCCGTGGGCCGGCTCGACGAGACCAAGGCGGCCCGCGACATGGTGCTGACCGCCGACATGACGCCGGCGCGGTGAATCGGGCGAAGTGAAACCGGAATGAACCGGGGGAACCCTCTTTTGCAGCGGAAGACGCTTCGTAGCGGAGAGTACGAAAAGAAGCCTTTTCTACTCTCCGCGTATGAACAAGAGAGGGGTTCCCCCGGTCCCCCTTCCCCCAAAAACTTCCGAGGGGGCGGAGGGCGGCAACCCCGGCTTGCTCAAAAGCAAGGGCCGGGGGCGGCAGCCCCCTGGAAAAAGAAGAGTGGTTCTGGTTTTCAAATTCTCAAAACCAGACCAAGGGCGGCCGCGCCAACCATTTAAAAACAATTGGTTTAACAAAGACAACCTCTGGCCATATTTTCCAGTTCCTTTAAAAACAGGTTCCAGGATCATGGACGGGCAATACGATCTACTGGTCATCGGCGGCGGCCCGGCCGGGTACGAGGCGGCCCTGACCGGCGCGCGGCTCGGGCTGCGCACGGCCTTGGCCGAGGCGGCGACTCTCGGCGGGACCTGCCTCAATCGCGGCTGCATCCCGACCAAGCTCTTTTTGGGCGTAACCAGCGCCATCGAGGAACTTGCCGCCCAAAGCCGGCTCAAGCTGGCTTCGGGCGCGGTGCACGTGGACCTCGGCGCCTTGCAGGCCAGAAAAGAACGGCTCCTGGCCGGATCGCGCAAAGCCATGGTCGAGGTCTTGAAAAAGGCCGGCGTCGATGTTTTCACGGGGCAGGCCAGGCTCGCGCCGGGCAAAACCGCCCGGATCGCGGCCGGGGGCGGCAAGACCATCGCCGGCTTTTCCAAATGCATCCTGGCCACGGGCTCGCGTCCAGGCTACCCCGCCTCGCTCGCCCCGGACGGCCGGTTCGTACTTGATTCCGACGCCGTTCTGGAACTCGAAACCGCGCCGCAAAGCCTCATGATCGTCGGGAGCGGGGCCATCGGCCTGGAAATGGCCGAGATATTCTCCCGCCTGGGCACCAACGTGACCCTGGTGGAAGCGGCGCAGCGACTGGCCCCGCTTGAGGACCAGGAGATCGGGCTCGCCCTGGCCCAGCATTTCAAGCGCAAGGGCGTGACCGTCCTGACCGGGATCAAGGCGGCCGGCATCGCCTCCCATGAAGACCGCGCCCGACTCGTTTTGGAGAACGGCGAGGAATTCTTCGCGGACAAGGCCCTCATCGCCACCGGACGCTCGCCCAATTCCGCCGGGCTTGGGTTGGAAGAATGCAGCGTCCCCATGACAAACGCGGGTTTCATCGCGACCGACGATTGCCTGCTCGCCGCCCCGGACGTCTACGCCGTGGGCGACGTGAACGGCCGCTGTCTTTTGGCCCACGCCGCCTCCCACCAGGCGGCCTACGCCGCCGGCCACGCGGCGACCGTTCTTGCGGGCCACCAGGCCCGGCCCTACGATACGGGCGTGATTCCGTCTTGCATTTACGGCGGCGTCGAGGTCATGCGCGCCGGAGCCACGGCCGAGGAGCTCACCCGGGCGGGCGTGGAATTTTCCGTCTCGCGCGCGTCCATGGCCGCCAATCCCATGGCCCAGGCCCACGGCCAGACCGTAGGCCTGGTCAAGGCGCTCTGGACCGGGGACCGGGTCGCCGGTCTGACCGCGCTCGGCTACAACGCGTCCACCTTGGCCACGCCCGCCGCCATGATCGTGGCCGCCGGCTGGACCAGGAACGACGCCGAACGCTTTGTCTTTCCCCATCCTTCGCTGGATGAGGCCTTGCGCGAGGCCCTGCTCGCCACGGCGGCCCGCCCGTGACCACCCGTCCCGGAACCGGACTTAACCCGGCCGGCCCGCCGGGACCCTTTATAACGCTCGTACCCTTTGTTTTGGCCTCGGGTTCACCCAGGCGGCGCGAGTTGCTTTCTCTTTTGGGCCTCACATTTTCAATCGTCGAGCCGGACTCCCCGGAGCCCGAGCCGGACCAGGGCGAGATGCCCGCGGCCTACGCCCTGCGCGCGGCCAAGCACAAGGCCCTGGCCGTGGCCGCGAGCCATCCCGAGGCCTTTGTCCTGGCGGCCGATACCGTGGTGGCCGTGGACGAAATGATCCTGGGCAAACCGCGCGACACGGCCCACGCGATACGGATGCTGGAAGCCCTGGCCGGACGCGAACACCTCGTGGTGACGGGCTGTTGCCTGGCCGCGCCCGGCGGGGCGGCGGTCGATTTCACGGTCAGTTCAAGGGTGAGCGTCAGTTGGCTCGACCCCATGGTGATCGCGGCCTACGTGGCCACGGGCGAGCCCATGGACAAGGCCGGGGCGTACGCGGTGCAGGGCAAGGGGGCGTTCATGGTCGAGAGCGTGAGCGGCTCGTATACGAATGTGGTCGGCCTGCCGCTGTGCGAGGTGGTGGATATGCTGATCAATATCGGGGTTATCGTTCCCAGGAAGCCCTGACATCCCCGCGCGACGGGACGCTCCAAAGCAAATCCCCACCAGCGACCCGGGGCCGGAGCACAGCCTAAACCCCCTTTTCTAGGAGGGCCGCCATGCTGACAGGGGAAGCGAACGTTCCGGGCGAAGCGACGACCGAGACCGTGTCCGCGCCGGGAAACGCCCCGGAGGGGGCGGCCGCGCTCGCGAAGCACTACCGCCGCCTGATGTGGCTTGGGACGTCGGTGTTCGTCCTGTTCGTCGGGCTGACGATTGCAAGCGGCTGGAAGCGCCATGCCGACGAGGAAGTCACCCTGGCCGCCCAGCGCGTCCGCGAAAGCGCCATCGAACTCAAGGCGATCATCAAGGCCGCCTCGGACCAGGTGAACCAGCTCTCCCTTTGGGCCGAAGACTTTCCCCGCCACCTGCCCTATCCCGGAGCCGCCGACCTGAGGCTGGCCGCAGGGCGAGCCATGGCCTCGGCGCATGACGGCGCATTTGACCTCGACGATGTATCCAATCTGCCCCCCGAACGCCGGCTCGGCCAAATCCTCGGCCTCATCAGCGCCGCCAGCCCCCGTGTCGGGGAAGCCGCCTCCGACCTGGACCTGGGCCTGTCGCTGCTCGACCGCTTCAAGTTCAGCCAGGCCGCGTCCCCGTTCCTGCGCTGGAGCTATTTTTTCTCGGCGGCCAGGGATCTCCTGGTCATTTCCCCCTGGGAGGCCAGCGCCGACATCCTGGGCAGACAGACGAGCGTCCGGACTTACCTCGAACAATTGCAGACCTTGGAACTGGCGACCGCCGGACGCCCGGAGAACAATCCCGACCGTCTGGGATACTGGACCAAGGCTTACCTCGATCAGGCCGGAGCCGGGCTGATGGTCTCGCGCGCCGCGCCGGTCTATTGGGGAAGCGAGTTCGTCGGCGTAGTCGCGACCGACGTGCTGCTCGCCTTCCTGTCCGATTTCCTCCGGGAATTCCCGGATAAGGACGGCCTGCTGCTGATCGCCAACGAGCACGGCCAGCTGCTCGCGGACCGAGGCGGCCTGGCCGTTTCCGGACCCGAGGTCAGGGACGTCGACGATGTCCTGCCCGGGGCCCTGCGCCCCCTCAACCGCCAGAACCCGGCCGTTCTCGACGGCAGGGTGATCGGCGGCAACCACGTGGTCGCCGTCAGCATCGACGATCCGCGCTGGACCATCCTCTACCTTTTGCCGCAAGCAACCGTGGCGGCGCGGGTAGCCTGGAACTACGCACCCCAACTGATCATCGCCGTCTTGCTGGTCATCGGCCTGGCGGTCGTGCAACGCAGTCTGTCGCGCATGTACGTCGCGCCCGCGCTTGGCATCGCCGAGTTCGTCGCCCAGGAGTCGCAGGCAGACGCCCAGGCCGCGCAAGCGGTCCCCGCGCCCGCCGTACCCGACCAGTGGCGACCCTGGGTCGACGCCATGGAACGGGCCTTTGCCGAACGCCGCCAGTATCTCGCCGAACTGCAGGCCAGCCATGAAAATTTGGAGCGCCGCGTGGAGGAGCGCACCCGCGAGCTGGTCGCGGCCAACGCCCGGCTGGAAACCCTGGCGATCACCGATCCGCTCACCGGGGCCTTCAACCGCCGCCGCCTGTTCGAGCTGCTCGAAGCCGAACGCCAACGTGTGCTGCGCGGCGGGAACGTCATGTCGCTGCTCATGCTGGACATCGACTTCTTCAAGAAGATCAACGACACCCACGGCCACGCCGCCGGGGACGCCGTGTTGCGCGAGCTCGTCGCGCGCTGCCGGAGCGCCCTGCGGGCCACGGACGCGGTCTGCCGCTACGGCGGCGAGGAATTCGTGGCGCTTTTGCCCCTGACATTGAGAGAGGGCGCGGCCAACCTGGCCGAACGCCTGCGGACCGCCATCGGCGGCACGCCGGTCGTCTCCGCCGACACGCCGATCGCGGTCACGGTGAGCATCGGCGTGGCCGAACACCACCCCGGCGAATCCGTCGAGGAAACCCTCGGCCGCGCCGACCGCAATCTCTACACAGCCAAAGACACCGGCCGCAACCGGGTCGTGGCGGAGGAGTAAGGGCGCGCCGCCCCCTGGAATCTACTGGGGCTCCGCCCCAGACCCCGCCGGGGGGACAATTGTCCCCCCGGTCCCCCCGTGTAAGGGGGACCCACCCATTAAAGTTTTTAGGAGGAGGGGGTTCGGGGGAGGAACCCTTTGTTCACAAAGGGTTCCTCCCCCGATCTCTCCCTCTCTCCGTCCCCCAGGGGCATGAGCACCCGCAGCAGGACCGCGTCGTCGAGCCGGCGCGCGGGATCGAGTCCCACCGCTTCGCGCAGTCCGGCCAGGCGGTAGCCGAGGGTGTTGCGGTGCACGCCGAGCGCGTCCGCGGCCGGTTCCATCTCGAAATTGTGGGCGAAGAGTGCCGCAATCGTGGCCGCGTAGACCGGTTTTTTCTCGAGCAGCCGGCGCAGCTTGTCCCGAAGCGGCCGCAAGGCCATGCCCGCTTGGGACGCGGCCGCCTCGGCGGCCAGATGGCCGACGCAGGCGTCGTGGTCGTAGACCGAGCAAAACGGCCGCTTGGCCGTGGCCGCGTTCAGGCAGAACACGGCCTGGCGATAGGAAGCGGCGTATTCGGCCAAATCCAGGGCCAAGGCACCGGCCCCGCAGGCCAGCTCTCCCTGGCCCAGCTCCTCGAAGGCCGCAAACAGCCTGGCCGCAAAGGCGCGCGTGGCGCCGGCGGCGTCGTCCCCGTCCAAGGCCACCAGCATGATGAGCTTTTCATCCAGGATCACGCCCAGATCGGCCGCGCCGAGCACGCCGCGCGCTTCGAGCGCCTCCAGGATGGCCTCGGCCGAACGCCCGGCCACCAGCTCCGAAGCGCCGTAGCGGGAAAAAAATCCGGACATGGGGCCGGTGACGTCGGCCACGGCCGCGATCCGGGGCGTCCCCATATTCAGCCCCAAGGCCTTGGCCGTGCGCAGGATGCGGCCGCGATCGAGCGTCCCGCCGCGCAGCAGCTGCTCCACCAGATGGTCGCGCAGCCTGAGCCGGCTTTGCATTTCCTGCTTGAGCAGGTCGCGCTCCAGGATCATCTCCGTGATCATCTTGATCAGCCTGGCCAGGCCGCGCACCGCGTCCGGCGCGCCGGTCACGCCGATGACGCCGATGATATGGCCGTCGAGCACGATCGGCAGGTTCACGCCCTCGCGCGCGCCGGGGTAGTGGGATATCTCGCCGGGATAGATCTCGACGGCCGCGCCGGTCTCAATGACGTCGCGCGCGCCCTTGTGGAACGTGCCCCGGCGCGCGCTCTGGCTGGTGGCGATGATCACCCCGTCCCGGTTCATGATGTTGACGTTGCCGTGGATGAGGCACTGTGCGGTGTCCACGATGCCTTGGGCCAGGATATCGGGTATGATCATGCTTTTCGCCTTTTTTGTGCAAAATCACAAAAAAGCCTAATCAAACCCTCTATTCTTCGTCAACGTTCCAATTGCGCATTTACCCTGATCTGTAATGAATTTCACTTAACAACGGATTCTTCCGCTTGATCTCTGAATAAACGCCCTTGTGCCCGGGCATGACCGGAGGGGGTGACCCGGCTACCCTGCCCCACGTGGCCGAGCCGCGAGATCCCAAGTAGGCCAGGGGCCACGCGTATGCGATAAACGGCGGGAGCGGACTCCCCCTCAGGTGCAACCCATAGCGTGAAGGAGGTCGTCAGCGCATGAACACGGACCCGATTTTTGAAAAAAAGACCTACTCCAAGGTCGATTTCCGCCTGATCCCCTTTGTGTTCCTGTGCTACATCCTGGCCTATCTCGACCGGGTCAACGTGGGCTTCGCCAAGCTGCAGATGCTCACGGACCTGAAAATGAGCGACGCGGCCTTCGCCACCGGCGCGGGCATCTTCTTTATCGGCTATTTCTTCTTCGAGGTGCCAAGCAACGTCCTGCTCAAGAAATTCGGGGCGCGCATGTGGATCGCCCGGATCATGATCAGCTGGGGCGTGATTTCCTCGCTGATGATGTTCGTGACCAACGCCTGGGAATTCTACTCCCTGCGCTTCATCCTGGGCCTGGCCGAGGCCGGGTTCTTCCCGGGGATCATCTTCTACCTGACCCTGTGGTACCCCTCGAACCTGCGCTCGTCGCGCACCGCCTGGTTCGTCGCGGCCATCGCGGTCTCGGGCGTGATCGGCAACCCGGTCTCGGGCCTGATCATGGACTTCTTCTCCGGGTCGCTCGGCCTGGCCGGCTGGCAATGGCTTTTCCTGGCCGAGGGCATCCCCTCGATCCTGGTCGGCGTCATCGTCATCTTCTACCTCGACTCCAACATCGCGGACGCCAAGTGGCTGAGCAGCGAGGAAAAAGAACTGCTCGCCGCCAACATCCTGGCCGAGGACAAGCACAAGGTCGAACACAAGCTCATCGACGCCTTCAAAAGCTTCAAGGTCTGGGTGTTGTGCGCCATCTACTTCACCCTGATGATCGGACTCTACGGCATCGCCTTCTGGCTGCCGACGATCGTCAAGGCCATCGGACTCAAAGGCTACCTGGAAGTCGGCCTGATCTCGGCCATCCCCTACGGCGTGGCCGTGGTCGGCATGATCCTCTTGAGCAATAACTCCGACCGCACCGGCGAACGCCGGCTGCATTACGTGGCCAACGTCACCGCCGGAGCCCTGGGCCTGATCCTAAGCGGCGTCTACGCCGCCAACCCCTGGGCCTCCATCATCTTCCTGTCCGTCGGCACGCTCGGCGTCGTCGGCTCCATGCCGCTGTTCTGGCCCATGCCCTCGGCCTTCCTGGCCGGCACCGCCGCCGCCGCCGGCATCGGCATCGTCAACTGCATCGGCAACCTGGGCGGCTATGTCGGCCCGAACGTGCCCATCTGGGCCAAGGAATTCTCGAACGATCCCTCGGCGGCCCTGTATGTCATCGCGGCCGTGCTGATCCTCGGAGCTCTGCTCGTGCTGGCCTTCATCCCAAAATCCGTCAACGTCAAAAAACCGGCCCCGGCCGCGTAGAGCAGGGCCAGGGCCAGGGCCAGGGCCGGTTGAGGAGAATGAGGAGATCGGGGGAGGAACCTTTTGTGAACAAAAGGTTCCTCCCCCTCCCCCCCTCCTCCTAAAAACTTTAACGGGTCGGAACAACCCCCCTTACACGGGGGGGCCGGGGGGACAATTGTCCCCCCGGCGTGGTTCGGGGCGGAACCCCGAGCTTAAAGGAGCACGCTTTGATACAAAAATTTGAGGACTTACGCGAGATCTTCGGGGCAGCGCTTTCGCGCGTCGATCCCTACAAGATGATTGTCGACCACGTGCGCATCGAGGGATCCGCGCTGGCTGTGGAATTCGAGAACGTTCGCCACCGGGTGAATCTGGACGATTTCGACAGGGTTCTGGTCCTGGGCGCGGGCAAGGCCTCGGCGCGCATGGCCAGGGCCGTGGAGGACATATTGGGCGAGCGGATTTCCGGGGGCCTGGTCTCGGTCAAATACGGGCATGCCGAGGAGCTCTCCCGGATTGAAGTCGTGGAGGCCGGCCACCCCACCCCGGACGAAAGCGGCGTGGCCGCGGCCAAACGCATCGCCTCCATGGCGCGCAAGGCTGACGCGCGCACCTTGATCCTGAATATGATTTCCGGGGGCGGCTCGGCGCTGTTGCCCTTTCCCCTGGTCCACGAGGACACCGAGAACGCCGTGCGCCTGAGCCTGGGAGACAAGCAGGCGATCACCAAAGCCCTGCTCGCCTGCGGCGCGGACATCACCGAGATCAATTGCGTGCGCAAGCACATTTCCGGGGTCAAGGGCGGCCGGCTGCTGCACCTCATGGCCCCGGCCACAAGCCTGAATTTCATTCTCTCCGACGTGGTCGGCGACCGCCTGGACACCATCGCCTCGGGCCTGACCACCTACGACGACACCACGTTCGAGCAGGCGCTGGCGATCGTGGAAAAATACAAGCTGGCAGACAGCGCCCCGAAAAACGTCATAGCCGCGTTGCGCCTCGGGGCGAGCGGCAAGATCAAGGAAACGCCCAAACGCGGCGACTCGGCAGCGGACCTGGCCACCAACATCCTGATCGGCTCCAACCACGCCGCCTTGACCGCGGCCCGTGACAAGGCCGCCGAGCTCGGCTACAACGTCGCCCCCCTGACCAGCACCCTGACCGGGGAAGCCCGGGAAGCGGCGAAATTCTTATACGCCGTCGCCCGGGACGTGCGTAAAAACAGCCTGCTCGTCGCCTCGCCGGCCTGCGTAATCGCCGGCGGCGAGACCGTGGTTTCACTCAAAGGGGATGGCAAGGGCGGGCGCAACCAGGAAATGTCCCTGGCTTTTCTGGCCGAACTGGCCAAGGACGAGCTCTCGGGCCAAGGCATCTATTTTCTTTCCGCCTCGACCGACGGCAGCGACGGCCCGACGGACGCGGCCGGGGCGTTCGCCTCGGCCGGGCTGCTCGCCGAGGCAAAAAAACGCAACCTCTCCATCGAGGCCTTTCTGCAAAACAACGACTCCTACCATTTCTTCGAGGCCGTGGGCTATCTGCTCAAAACCGGTCCAACCATGACCAACGTCTGCGACCTGCACATGGTCATCGTGGCTTAGGGAGACGGCGCCGAAGCAGGCTGGATCTTAGCCCCGGGCTCCGCCTCATTCGGCGGGGCCTTGCCCTGGATGCGCTCGGAGCGGATCATGGCCGCCCGAACCGGGGTCATGCCGTCCTGGAACTGGCGTCCGGCCTTCTCCTCGATCTGCCTGCCGCCGAGGCGGTAATAGATGTAATAGATCTTCTCGGGCATTCCCGTGGCGTAAAAGGTCCCCATAATATAGTAAACGCCAGGGTAATCGGTCTTGCAGCGTTCCTGCCTTGGCATGTTGTCCCCCCTCCGCTGGGGATTTCCCCGGTAAAAAGACCGGGGCGCGACCCGGGCGGTCAGGCCCCGGCTGATCCCCAGCTTTTCCCCATCACCTTGTGAGACATGATGAAAAGACAAGAAAAGTCAACAAAAATATCGCTCCCATGCACGCGGCCACCAGGCGGGCGGCGTCATTGCGCAACGGTCTTTTCAGACCTTGGCGCTTGCGCCCACCGCGCCTGATCTATCTCCCCCGTTCCCCCGCCTCGACTCGTCTCCGAGGTCAAGAAGTGACCGGTGCGTTTTTTTAGGTTATGCTCATTTTTTAGTTTTTATTCCGGCGGCAGCCCCCGGGCGAGGTCCGGACAGACCATATAGAACCAGGAAGAACCATGTATCCACGTATTCTCGGCGTGTATTCCTATCGCAAATCCGAAGATATAGGCACGGGATCGACCCAAAAAAACTATCAATCGATCACCTATTGGTATGTGCGGCGCCTCGACGACGACCGCTATGAATTGCAACCGCTCAACACCAAACATGTACCGTCCGGGATCACCACCATCGTCGCCTCAGGCGAATTCGCCAAATCCTATTTTCCGGAAACGGACTACTACAACAAATACACCGTTCCGGCCATGAAGACCTTGAGAACCAAGATAGAACGCGGCGAGGAATGCTACAAGAAGGGTGATTTGGAAGAGGCGGAAAAGGAATTCCTCAAGGCTGTCATGGTGGACGAGTGCAATGCCTCGGCCAACCTCGGCCTGGGCTCGGTTTATTGCGACAAGGGCGATTACAATAAGGTCAAAAAAGTCCTCGCCATCATCTTAAACAACGACGCCGCCTTCCGGGAAGAGCAGCGCCACAGTTTCAACACTTTCGGCATCGGCCTGCGCAAGGGGGGGCTGTATACCGAGGCGATCACGTATTACCGGACGGCGCTCAAAGGCCACCCGACCGACGAAAACCTGCTCTTCAACATCGCCAGGGCCTATCTCGAGGCCGGGGACATGGAAAGCGCCGCCGAAAGTATTGCGGGCGCACTCGATATCAACCCGGATTTTGCCGAAGCCCAAAAATTCCAGACTTTCTTGGCCAAAAAAATGGCCGGGGAGAAAGTCGATGCGAAATTCATCGACGGACCGGAGATCTCCATCGGCGAGGCGACGTCTTCCCTTGATGCTACGAATTAAGACACGCCAGGCCGCCGGCAGGACCGCGCGCGCGCTTGTCCCCGCGCTTGCGGCCGCTTTGGCGTTTTTCTTGCTCGCCGCCTGCGAGGAACCCGCGACCGGCCGCTACGTCAACAACGAATTCGACTTCAGCTTCATGCCGCCCAAGGGCTGGAATTTCACCGTCACCCGGACCGCCGAATGCCTGGTCCGCGCCGAGGCGGTCAAGGACGAGTCCTGCCGGGTCTATGTCTGCGTCGCGCCCAGGGTGGACAACCTGATCAACATGCGCGACGATTTCCTCAATTGCGAACAAATCAAAACCTTTATTCGGGAACAACTCAAGGGGCTCAGCGTCGAATGCGAACCGGCCCACAACTGGCGTCTGCGGGCCTATCAGGCCAAATACCTGCGCATGGTCCGGCACGGCGAGGGCGTGATCTGGCAGTTCGTGGACCAGAAATTCCTGATCCGGGGCGCGCTCATGTTCACCGTCACCGCCTATACCCTGGGCGAGAGCCCGGAAGCGGCGCGCGAGGTCTATGAACAGAACATCTACTATCTCTCCCAGGCCATGAACTCGCTGTATTTCAGGTGAAGGGGAAGAGAAACCATCACTTGAGTGAAAAATCGCTGAAGTTTTTCGGAGGCAGGAGTCCGGGGAAAAAGCTTCTTTTTGAAAGGATTCCTTCCCCGGTTTTCGAAGTCTTCTTATCCCCAGGCCAAATCCGCCAGCACCCCGGCGAACACGGCCACGGCCACCACCCCGTTGAGGGTGAAAAAGGCCACGTTCACCCGCGAAATGTCGCGCGCGCTAATCAGGGTGTGCTCGAAGAGCAGGACGCCCGCCACCAGGGCGTAGATAGTGAAATAGATCGCCGAGAGCCCGGCCGAGAGCCCGGCCAGGCCGAAAAAGACCGCCGTGTTGACGTGGCAGCAGGTGGACAGGGTCAGCGCCTGGGCCCGGCCGAAGCGGGCCGGAACGGAATGCAGGCCCATTTCCCGGTCGAATTCTTCGTCCTGGAGGCTGTACAGGATGTCAAAGCCGGCCACCCAGAAGGTCACGCCCAGGGCGAAAAGCAGCGGCGTCAGGGCAAAGGCCGGACTCACCGCCAGCCAGCCGGCCAAGGGAGCCAGCCCCAGCACCGAACCCAAAAAGACGTGGCACAGCGCGGTGAAACGCTTAGTCAGGCTGTAAAGCCCGGCCCAGATAAGAGCCGGAACGGACAGCGCCAGGCACAGGGAATTGAGCCCGGCGCAGGCGGCGACGAACACGGCCGCACACAACCCGGTGAAGATCCAGGCTCGGCCAACGCTCACCTCGCCGGTGACCAGCTCGCGCTTCTGCGTGCGGGGATTGACCCGGTCGATGGGCAGGTCGAGCAGCCGGTTGACGGCCATGGCGAAGGAACGGATCGCCACCATGGCCAGGGTGACCAGAAAAAAAGCTCGAAAGCCCGGCCAGCCGCGAGCGGCCAAAAACAGGCCGGTGTAGGCGAAGGGCAAGGCGAAGATGGAATGCTCGATCTTGACCAGCCGGGCGAGCAGGACGGCGCGGCCCATCAACCCCCGAGACGCGGACGAAACGGTGTTCACACATGACTCCAACAAATCAGCGTTCGCGCGGCAACCTAGCCCAACTCGCCCCGCCGGTCCAGACTGGACCAGGGGCTCCGCCCCAGACCCCGCTGGGGGCGATAATCGCCCCCAGCCCCCCATGGTAAGGGGCTCGGCCGAGGCCCTTACCGCCGGGGTCCGGGGGGATTCAATCCCCCCGGCGGGGTCCAGGGGCGGAGCCCCTGGCCGGGGTGCGGGGGGCAGCGCCCCCTGCCTCCGCGCGCCCACTGGACGGCGGGGGCTTTGGCGTGTATCGGAGGAAGAGCCTACGCATCACCACGAGCCGGAGTACGATGAGATGAAAGCGATTTTGGCCCTGGAAGACGGGACCTGGTTTCCGGGGAGATCCTTTACCGGAGAATGCTTCGCCGGAGGCGAAGCGATTTTCAATACCGGAATGAGCGGGTATCAGGAGATCCTGACCGATCCCTCCTATGTCGGCCAGATGGTGGCCATGACCTGTCCCCATATCGGCAACTACGGCGTCAACGAGCAGGATGTGGAATCAAACCGCATCTTCGTTGAGGCCTTTATTGTCAAGGAATGCTGCAAGACCCCCTCGAACTGGCGCAGCGTACGTTCCCTGCCGGACTATCTCGTCCGCCACGGCGTGGCCGGCATCGAGGGCGTGGACACCCGGGCGCTCACCCGCCACCTGCGCATCCACGGCGCCCAGCGCGGCGTCATCTCGACCCAGGACGCGGACAACCCGGCCTTGCTCGTGCAAAAGGCACGGGAACTGCCGACCATGGAAGGCTCCAACTTGGCGGACGCGGTCACGCCGAAAGAACCTTACGCCTGGGACGGAGAGCGGCCCAAACCCGTGACCCTGAAGCCGGACGGCGGCTACGACTGGCCCGGGACCGGCCCGCGGGTCGTTGTCTTTGACTTCGGCATCAAATGGAACATTCTGCGGCTGCTCACCGCCCAGGGCCTGGACATCTTGGTCGTGCCCGCCTCGTTCGACGCGGACAAAGTCAAAAAGCTCTCGCCCGACGCCATCTTCCTGTCCAACGGGCCGGGCGATCCGGCGGCCCTGACCGAGGTTGTCGACACCACGAGGGTACTGACCGACTCCTATCCCACGGCCGGCATCTGCCTGGGCCACCAGATCCTGGGACTGGCCTTCGGCGGGACGACCTACAAGCTCAAATTCGGCCACCACGGCTGCAACCATCCGGTCATGGACGTGCGCACCGGCCATATCGCCATCACCTCGCAAAATCACGGTTTTTGCGTGGACTTAAGCAAGGTGGACGGATTTACCACCACCCACGTCAACTTGAACGACCGGACCCTGGAAGGCTTCGCCCACGTGAAAAAACCGGTCATCGCTATCCAGCACCACCCCGAGGCCAGCCCCGGCCCCCACGACAGCCGTTATTTTTTTAAGGAATTCAGAGATATGCTTTACAAGGAGTTGGGGCGGTAACCACGAGGCGCTCACTCCAAAAGCCACTGAGGCAGGCGACCCATGTCAGCGACGCTCACCAAGGCCCGGCAGCAGATCAATTCGATCGGCATGTTCCTCAAGCAGGGTAAACTCACCCCCGCTGCGGCCGGACTTTACGACGCCGTCATGACCACGATGAGAACCCAACTGATGAAGGCCGAGAAGGAAGAGTTCTCGCGCCTGATCGAACAAGGCGTTTACCATCTCAACAACGACAAGGAACTGCGCAAGCTCTTCCCGCTGGTCATCGCTTACAAACCCGGCGAGGAAAAAGAACTCCTGGAGACCCTGCGCGCCCTGTTGAACGCCCTGCAGGCCAACGTGGTGGACGAGGCCAAGGACAACCTGGCCGCGATGGAAAAACACAAACGCGAGGCCCTGGCGGCCGCCCAGGAGCATCTGGACAAGGGCGAGTTAGACCAAGCCAAAGACATCCTGGGAAAGCTCACCCGGGAATACCCCAAAGACTCCAATCTCCATGTCCAGGCCTCGGACATGCTGCTTCGCGCCGAACTCTTCGAAGACGCCTTTGACTACCTCGACCGCGCCCTGCAGTCCACGCCCGATGAAATCCACCTCTACAACCGCATCGCCGTGGTCCTGCGCAAGATGAAAAAGTACGACATCGCGGAAAAGTACTTCATGCGCGCGGTCAATTTCGCCAAAAACGACCCCAACCTCTACTTCAACCTCGGCCGGGTCTACATCGACTGGGAACGCTGGGACAAAGTCGAATTGGCGGCGCGCATCGCCCTCAAACTCCTGCCCGGATTCGAAGAGGCGGACAAGATGCTCGCCTTCGCCCGGCGCAAACAGGGCAAACCCCAGTAACCCGGGCGCTTGCGCCCAGCCGGGCCGTGCCCATGCCCCCCTCGTCCCCGCCGACTCCAGGCATCCTTTCGACCGAAGTCCTGATCCTGGGCGCGGGCCTCACCGGCCTTCGGGCCGCCTGGGCGGCCAAACAGGCCGCGCCAAAGGCGCGCGTGCTCGTGGTCTCGCTTCGGGGGACGCCGTCCGGCTCCTCGTTCGCCAACGCGAACAACGCGCTCGGCATGCAGTACTGCCTGGGCGAGCAAGAATGCCAGGCCTTTACGGCCGAGGCCGTTGCCCTGGCTCCGCCCGGACGTATCGACCCCGGGCTTGCCTCCATTTTAGCCAGGGAAAGCGCCGAGCGGCTTTCCGACCTGGAAGGGTTGGGGCTTTGCTTCGCGCGCCAGCCGGACGGTTCGATCAAGCGCCATTCCGGCTGTTTTTCCTCCGCGCCGCCGCGCGCCGCGGTCTTCTCCGGGCTGGTTCAGGCGCACGCCCTTTTTACGGCCAAAACCGCCGCCCTCGGGGTCGAATTCCTCTCCAACCACCGCGTCCTGGCGGTCACCCTCGATAACGCCGCCTCGCCGCCAAGGGCCGTGGGCGCCCTGCTCGCCGAGGGGCCGGCCGGCCGGCCCCTGGCCGTGGCCGCCGGGTCGGTGATCGCCGCCCTGGGCGGACCGGCGCCGCTTTTTCTGCACAACCAAGCCGGTCCGGCAAATCCCGGTTATGGCCTGGCCATCCTGGCGCGGGCCGGGGCGGTTCTCGCCAATACCGCTTTCCTGCAATTTATGTGGGCGGAAACGGGACACAAGGCCTTCTGGCCCGTCGCCCGCCTGGCCGAGCCCGGAGTATGGGTCGTAAATGCGCGCGGCGAGCGCGTCCCGGTCCCGGACGAGTTCGACGACGCGCCGCTTGGCGAACTGGCCGTCGCACGGGCCGGACATTGCCCGTTCGGATACGGCCTGCCCGACTCGAGGCTGGACCAATTTTTGGCCAGGCACATCGGCGAGGGTCACACGGTCAGCGTCAGGCTGCCCGAGGGCAACGCCGTGCATGTCGCGCCCATGGCCCATGCCGGTAACGGTGGGGCGGCCATCGACAAGTTCGGCGCGACCTCGGTCGCAGGACTCTACGCCGCCGGCGAATGCGCCACGCTCATGCACGGGGCCAACCGCCTGGGCGGAGCCATGGTGGCGGCCACCCAGGTATTCGGAGCCAGGGCCGGGACCGCGGCGGCGCACGCGCGGCCTAGCGCCCTGCAAATCGACCGGCCTCGCGCCGCCGCCCGGGAACTTCTGGCCGATATGTCCTTCGACCCGCTGGAACGCGCAACCGGCCTTGCGCGCCTGGCCGAGGGGCTTCAGCGCCACCTGGTTCTTGGCGGACGGCCCGGACTGGCCGCATTTGCCGCCGAGCTGGCCGCCTGGCTTGCCGCAGCCAGGGATCACGAGCTGCGCCTGGCCATCGAAACCGCGCTGCTGATCGCGCGATCAACCCTGTCGCCCGGCCGGGCGTCAACATAACGGAGAATCGTCATGCGCATCACCGTGGTCAGCGGCAGCCCCAAAGGCGAGCAGAGCGTCAGCCTGCAGTACCTGCGCTTCATCGAAAAACGCTTTCCGGAACACGTTTTCACGGTGTTCAACGTCTCACACCAAATAAGGACCCGGCAAAAAGACCCGGCCAAACTCACGGCCATAATCCAAGCCATGGCCGAAAGCGATGCCGTCCTCTTCGTCACCCCGGTCTACTACTACCTCGTGCCGGGCCAACTCGTCAGCTTCCTGGAACTGCTCGAACAGGCCGGGGCGCCCCGGACGCTTCACGGCAAATACGCCGCCGTGATCACCACTTCGATCCATTACTTCGACCACCTGGCGCACGAAGGCCTGCGCGGGGCCGTCGAGGACCTGGGCATGCACTACGTCGATTTCTTCTCCGCCGACATGAGCGATCTGGAGAAACCGGAGCGCCGCGAACACCTGCTCCTCTTCGCGCGGGAATTTTTCACGACCGTGGCGCGGGGGCACCCCCTCGCCAGGCAAACCCGGCCCCTGCCCAAAGGCCGCGACCTCGGACTGAGCCGCGTCCCGCCCCCGGCCGCACCGGAGACCTCCGGCAAAAAGATCGCGATCGTGGCCGATGATTTAAGCAGCCAGGACAACCTGAAGGCCATGGTCGACCGCTTGGCCCTGGCGATGGGGCCGCTGGCGACGGTGGTGGACTTAAGCAAACGCGACATCAAGGGCGGCTGCCTGGGCTGCATCGAATGCGGCCTGGACAACCGTTGCGCCTACCTGGGCAAGGACGAGGTCATCCCGATCTACGACGACATCGTGCGCGCCGCCGATATCGTGGTTTTCGCCACGCACTTCTCCGGCCGTTTTCCCTCGGCGCTCATGAAAAATTTCATGGACCGGGGCTTCTTCCACAACCACGCGCCCCTGCTCACGGGAAAACAGATGGCCTGGCTGGCCAGCGGACCGCTTGAGGCCCTACCCCACTTGCGGGAAATGATGAACGCCTTTGAAGAGATGAGCCAGGCCGGCCCGTGCGGCGTCGTCAGCGATGATCTGGGCGATGCGGACGAGGTCTGCCTCGCCTTGGACAACCTCGCCTTGCGCCTCACCGAACGCGCGGCCTCGGGCTACATCCGGCCGGAAACGTTTCTCTCCGTGGGCGGACGCAAACTTTTCCGCGACGACATCTACGGAAGGCTGCGCTTCGTCTTCCAGGCCGACCACCGCTATTACAAAACGCACGGGCTCTACGACTTCCCCCAAAAAGACCTCAAAACCCGCTTGGTCAACGCCCTGTTCATGACCCTGTCGCGCATCCCGGCCTTCAGGAAAAAACTGCGCAAAATGTTCAAACACAAAATGGTCGAACCCTACAAGAAAATCGTGGACAGAGAATAAGAACCAGGGGTGAGAGGGAAACTTATTTCAAAAAGTTTCTCCCTTCTTCGCCAGCGCCAGGCAGCGCAGTTCGCGCAGGCGCCGGCCCGAGGCCGCGCCCAGGTTTTGTTCCTCGGGCAACAGGTGCACGGCCAGGATGGTTTCCAGGTCGCCTCTGGCGGCGGCAAGGATGGTCTGGCCGTAGTCCTCGCCGCTTACCGCGTGCCGGTCGGCCACGACCAGGGCGAAGAGTTCCTCGAAAAGTCCGGCGCTGTGCACGGCGTGCAGCAGGTCTACCCGGGGTCCCGGCCGCAGGATGAGGTAGCGGCCGGCGTTCATGTGCAGCCGCGAGGCCAGCTGGCCGGCCTTGATGCATTTGGCCGGAAGTTTGAGTCGCAGGCCCAGTTCCTTGGCGATATACGTCCCGCGCAGTTCGTGTCCGTGGTGTTTGGGCAGCAGTTCCCGGTCGGTCGCGGCCTTGCCCAGGTCGTGGGCCAGCCCCATCCAAACGCGCAGGGGATCGCCGGCCAGCTGGTTCATGACGGCCGCGGTATGCCCGAGCAGGTCGCGGTCGTGGTAGGGCGCCGGTCCGGCCGGGATGGTCCTGGCCGTATCCAGCGGGGCGAACCAGGGCGCGAGGCAATCCGCCTGGTCCAGGATTTCCAGAAACCGTCCGGGCGCGGGCGCGGCCATGGCCGCGAGCGTCTCCAGGCCGACCCGTTCGGGGATGCACTGGCCGAGCAGCCCGCGCACGGCGCAACGGCGCATCTGCATGATGAGTTCCGGATGCGGCGAAAAATCCGGCAACTCGGCGGCGAAGCGGGCGGCCCGAAACACCCGCAACGGATCGTCGGCCATGGCCGTGGGCGAGGCCGGCCGCAGGACCCTCGCCGCCAGGTCGGCGAAGCTTTGGGGATGGGCGACGATGCGCGAGGCGTCGCCCGCGGCGTTCGCGGCATCGGCCGGTTCGACCGGCATGGCCAGGGCGTTGACGGTTAAGTCCCGGGCGGCGAGATCTTGTTCCAGGGTCGCGCCGCGCGGCCAGGCGTATTCGCTGCCGTGGGCGAGATAGACCGGAAACGACTTGCCGACGAGTGTCGCCGTGGGGAAGCGGCGCAAAAACTCCTCGGGCGTGGCCTCAAGCACCAAGTAATCGCGGTCCGATTCGCCCCGGCCGAGCAGCAGGTCCCGGACCGCGCCGCCGACCACGTAAAGTTTCATTGATTTTCCGGCGTTGCCGAGGCGGCGGCTAGAAAACCTCGGCCTCGAACCACAAGACGTCCGTTCCCGGGCGTTTCCAGCAGTCCGAGGGCAGGCCGGCCTTTTGGCAGGTGTGGGCCAGAAAGGTTTCCCGGTCCCATTTCCACTCCACGGCCACCTGGGGCAACAAAAGTCCGGAGCTGCCGCCCCGGCGCACGATCAGCCCGTGCCGTCCGACCTCGATTTTGTTTACGTCCGGGCAGGGCGTGACCGGACCGAGGATGGATATTTCGATTTCCAGCTCGGCCAGTTCCCCGCGCGACAACGGCGGGAAGCGCGGGTCCTGGAAGGCGGCGCAACCGGCCATCTCGGCGATGGTTTCATGCAGCGGCCGCGTGCCCACGATATGGCCTATGCAGCCGCGCAGCCGGCCGCGAATGGTCAGGGTCACGAAGGCCCCGAGATGCTCGGCCAGCTTGTCCGTGGGGATGGGGGGCGCGGGTGGCAGGGAAGGGTCGAAACAACGCTTGATGCTGGTTAAGACCAGATCTTTGAGAAACGACTTTTCTTGCTCGGTCAGGCTGAACCGAAAGGCGTCCATATCCCCTCCCCGGCTTTCCATTTGATTTCGCAAAAATGCCGAGGCGGCAATTTTGCTCCGGATCAATCCTTGGTCAGGACGAAGAAAGCTCCCTCCCAGAAGATAATCAGGCGGTCGCCGCCGAGCCAGAGAAACTCGGAAAAGGGCGTTTCCTCGCACTGGGTGCGCATAAACGTCGCTTCCTGGCCGCACGCCTCAAACAGATTCGGATCGGTGTCGAAGCTCTCGAAATATTTGACCGGATCGATGCGCCGGCGCTCGAAGCCCTCGGTCTTGCAGACCGCGCCGTCGAAGACGATCCTGTTCTTGGAAATCTGGGCCTGTTTGCCGATCCAGGCCTTGGCGTCGGCCTCGGACATTTCGGGGAAAGGAGCGAGGACGAAACGCGTCACCCGCCAATCGCCGTCCGGGCCAGTCGGAGTTTGGGCCAGTCCGGCCGTCGCGATCAAAAGCATCACGAACACAAAAAAAGCGATGCGCTTGGACATACGGGCAGCCTCAAAACCCCTGTTCCAGGGGCGGATTGACCAGATACGCCGCACCGGGCGGGACTTCGGCCAAAGCGACGCCGGCCTGGGCCAGATGGACCTTGCGGCCCATAACGCGCAGCCTTCCGGCGGCAAGCCAGGCGACGGCCTGGGGATAGATGCGGTGCTCCAGGGCCAGAATGCGCGCGGCCAGGTCCTCGGCGGAGTCTTCGGCCTTCGCCGGGACGGCCGCCTGGATGACCACCGGGCCGTGATCCATCTCTTCGTCCACGAAATGCACGGTGCAGCCGGATATCTTGACCCCGTAGCCGGCCGCGTCGCGCGCGCCGTGCGTCCCGGCGAAGCTCGGCAAGAGGGCCGGGTGGATGTTGAGGATGCGCTGGGGAAAGGAGCGCACGAAACGCGGTCCGAGGATGCGCATGAACCCGGCCAAAACAACGGCCCGCGCCCCGGCGGCGGTGACCGCGTCCAGCAGGGCCTGGTCGTACTCGTCGCGCGAGGAAAAAAGTTCGTGCGCGATCACTTGCGTGGGAATGCCGCTACCTGCCGCCCGTTTCAGGCCGTACGCATCGGGACTATTCGATATGACCAGGACGATCTTCGCATCAACCGCCCCGGACAGGATGCGGTCGATGATCGACTGCAAATTCGAGCCTGAACCCGAAATGAGCACCGCCAAAGGCAACGGCATGCGGTTTTCCTTATGAACAGCGGTCCGCTACGACGCCTGGTCCGCGACCAAGGCGGCGACCAGGGCCGGGATGGTGAATTCCTCTGGCTGAATATGCGCCGTAAAACCGAACTTTTCAAGCGTCCTGGCGGTCACCGGCCCGATACAGGCCAGTTTCGCCGCGCCCAGTTCGCCTCTGAGCACGTCCGGCGCGATCATGGCGAAAAAATTCTCCACGGTCGAGGAGCTGGAAAAGGTGATGTAATTGATCTCGCCGTGTTGCAGGGCGCTGACGATCTCGGCCGGGTCCGCGCTGGCCAGGCGGGTTTCGTAGACCGGCAGGACCGCGACCTCGCAACCGGCCTTGGCCAGTTCCTCGGGCAACACCTCGCGGGCCTTGGCCGCACGCGGAATAAGCACCTTTTTGCCCTTGATCCCGAGGGCAAAAAGGCCGTCCACCACGCTCTCGGCGATGTATTTCTCCGGCACGAAGTCCGGAGTAACCCCGCGCCCGGCCAAGGCCTCGGCCGTGGCCGGGCCGATGGCCGCCACCTTGCACCCGCCAAGCGCCCGAGTGTCCAGGCCGAGTATGGCAAGTTCGCGCCAGAAATATTTGACCCCGTTGGCTGAGGTAAACACGATCCAGTCGTAATCGCCAAGCGCGGCGATCGCCTTGCGCACCGGTGAGTAATCGTCAAGTTCCGCGATTTCGATGGTCGGAAACTCGAAAACACAAGCCCCAAGCTCGGTCAAATCGGACACAAGCGAACTGGCCTGCTCGCGAGCCCTCGTCACGACAACGCCCTTGCCCAGAAGCGCCCGCTGCTCGAACCAGCCCAGCTTGTCGTGCAGCCCGACCACCCCGCCCACGACCAGAAGCGACGGCGCGGCAAAGCCCTGCTCCTTGGCCCGCGCGGCGATCGTCTCCAAATCGGCGACAAGGGAACGGTGGCGGCAGGTCGTGCCCCAGCGCACCAGCGCCGCCGGGGTCGAAGGCGCCCGCCCGTGCTTGATCAAATTGGCGGAAATCTCGGGCAGGTTTTTCACGCCCATGAAAAACACGAGCGTGCCGCCGGTCTCGGCCAGGGCCTTCCAATTGAGCGCGCTGTCTGTCTTGGTGGGGTCCTCGTGGCCGGTGATGAAACTGACCATGGAGGCGTGCGCCCGGTGGGTGACCGGAATGCCGGCGTAGGCCGGCGCGGCCACGGCGCTGGTCACGCCGGGCACGACCTCGAACGACACCCCGGCGTCGAGAAGCTCCTCGGCCTCCTCGCCGCCCCGGCCGAAAACATACGGATCGCCGCCCTTGAGCCGGGCCACGAGCTTGCCGTCCTTGGCCTTGGCCACCAGCAAGGCGTTGATCTGGTCCTGCGGCAAAGTGTGGTCGCCGCCCTTCTTGCCCACGTAAATGATCTCCGCGCCGGGCTTGGCGAAGCGCAAGAAATCCTTGTTGGCCAGATAGTCGTAAACCACCACGTCGGCTCGCTCGATCAGGGCCTTGGCCTTGAGCGTCAGCAGCCCCGGGTCGCCAGGCCCCGCGCCGATGAGATACACTTTGGACATAAAACGGTTTCTCCGGAAATTATGCGGCGTCGCCGCCGCCGTCCAACTCCGCAAACACTTCCTTGGCCGCGATGACGGCGTTGATCGCCGCCGGAAAGCCGGCATAAGCGGCCATCTGGATGAAAATCTCCGCGACCTCCTCGCGGGTCACGCCCACGTTGAGCGCCGCCCGGATATGCACCTTGAGTTGCGGCGTGGCGTTGCCCAGCGCGGCGAGCGCGGCCAGCGTGGCGATCTCCCGGCTGCGCAAATCCAGGCCGGGCCGCATGTAAATGTCGCCGAAGGCGAACTCGATCACGTACTTGGCCAGATCGGGCGCGATGCCAGATAAGGCCTCGACAACTCTTTCTCCCGCCACGCCGTCGACTTCCTTGAGACGTTCCCAGCCCTTGGCGAACCGGTCGGATTCCATCACGCCCCCTTGCCCAGACAAGCTTTTGCAGAAGAGAAAACCAGAACCACTATTTTTTCCCCAAGGGGGCTGCCGCCCCCGGCCCCCGCTTCAGAGCAAAGAAAACCTCCAACCCGGCCCGGGGGCTCCGCCCCGGTCCCGGCAGGGAGCGCTGCCCCCTGCACCCCCGCCGGGGGGCAAGCGCCCCCCGGGCCCCGGGCGGTAAGGGGCTCGGCCGAAACCCTTACCATGGGGGTCTGGGGACGATTATCGCCCCCAGCGGGGTCCAGGGGCGGAGCCCCTGGTCTACTCTCCCATGATATCTTGTATACGGCCGCGCAGTTCTTCGACCTTGG
>Ga0326727_10007842_pt1 | contig 27704 bp, 29 predicted proteins | sample MB2enrmetagenome_FD_207643 | JGI IMG/M metagenome (GOLD analysis project Ga0326727, IMG submission 207643) | Lab enriched peat soil microbial communities from McLean, Ithaca, NY, United States - MB29MY | ecosystem: Environmental > Terrestrial > Soil > Wetlands > Peat | place: USA: New York...
GCGCGTGAAGTTTACGCCCTGAAACAAGTGCTTGTCGAAGCGTGCGGAGGCGAAGTGAATCTCGTACTTGTTCGGGTCAAGCCCGCGCGCGAGAACCACTAGCCGGACCACCTGCGACCAAGTGACAGCCTCGGCGATGAACAGGATTCTCTTCTTCACGCCGTCCTCCGTTGCGTGCGCGCTAGCGCGCGACACCAGAAGGGCCCCGACGTAAGTGAGGCCAACCCGAACGCGAGCGGAAACACGCACGCCCGGAACGGCACACTCTTGTCGCGCACGAGCAGGTCTTTCTGCGCGATTGCCAACGCGGGATTCATACGTCCCCCTTTCCGCGGAGCAGCAGCCCGAGATCCATCGTGCGGGTCTCCACCTTCGCGGCGGCGATCACCCGACCGGCCGAGAGCACAACCGCGCGGTCGTAGATGCGTTGCACCTCGTCGAGATGGCGCGAAGCATAGACGTACGCATCTGCCCACATAGTTCAAAAAAGTGTCCTTTTCCGCATAAAAGCCTTTCGAAGTGATTCTCTCTGATTTTTGCTTTTAAAGCGGCAAGGCGAGAATCGGCGGCGTTCTCAGGTCTAGGTTGTCCAACTTCTAAGTCTGGTTGCACAACTTGACGTGCTAGTCGAGTTTTCTCTTCATCTTCAAGGGCGATGATGAATGCGGTTTCGCCTTCGCACTCTGCTTCGCACATGTGAACCGGCCTGCCTATAAGTTCAATATACTCGTTTGGCAGGCGGATTAACGAATACGTGATACTGCTTTGAACGTTTCTTGCAAATCTTTGATTTTCCTATAAGCTGCATAATCTCACCAATGTAACTGACACCCCTACTGCTTTTTGGATTTCCTTGAACGATGAATAAAGAATAGCCAAATCAAGAATGCAATTGTACCGAGTGGGATAAACAGGAACATTAAGCACCGGCTTTCTGCTTCAGTTTATGATTATTGTTTGAAATATCGGTCAGGCGTTTCTTTTAAGACTTGAGTCCTAATTGTGAGATTTTAGTGCTTGCGCGGCTGACCGATAACGCGAAAACAATTCGAGTTGAAAAGAATCGCACGCCGCCCCAATATCTCTATGTTTGCAGGGGGCCCCGTTTTAAAAGCTCTTGTAATCGCTGTGCTCCAGGGACTGACTGCTGCCACAAGATTTCGAAGGTAGAGACCAGATATCTAAAATAGGCAGGGTCATCGGTCCAGAGCATATTAATGGTTTCATCAAGGGAGACGCCTGATACCGATATTAATAAAACTCCCACAAATCTTTCTATCAAACACACCGAACATTATCCCGCGGTATGCTCAAAGTGACGCGCCTCTGCACCAATGTCCAAGTATTGTTGCATCGATTCTAAATATGGGTACGAGACATCAGTTATGAATTTCATCACCCCCCCGCGGTCTATAAACTCTTTCGTCTCTTCGAGTGTAAATAGGGAGCCCACGAGTGACAATGTAGGAGGACAGACCATAAGCCATTCCTCCTCCGTTGAGTTCAAGGTATTCATACCGATAGCTATGAGTTCGTTAAGGCTTTTGATAATCTTAAACGTGGAAACCCCATCGGATGGCCTGAATCGCTGCTGCTTTGACAGCTCCTGAAGCTCCCGCTTTCTCCTTTCCATCTGGCGGAGCTCGCTCTGCTGCTTTTTTAGCGCAGAGTCAAGGGCAGCGTCGAGGTCCACCGGTGCGTAAACCGTGGGTGAATCGAGCGACGGACAGACCACGCCTTTCTCGATGAGGCTGGTCAGCCTGCGGTGTACGTCTTCGCGGTACGTTTTGAGCGATTTGGCGAGCGGGGAGGGGGTTTTGGGCCGTACTTGAGCAGGTGAAGGTAAGTCCGCGCCTCTTTCTCACTGAGCCCGAAATCAGCCAAGTGGCTGGTGAACTCGTCGTCCGTGGTCATCAGTAATCACAACGTACGTGAGCTGAATGATATATAGAGGTATTGTAGCGCCTTTCCTATTCTGACAAGAGAAGAACTAAAAGCTAAAAGAAGAAAAAGGGTTAAGCTGCAAGTCTCACCGTGGAACGCACCGCCAAAAGCCTAAGTCTATTGCCCGTGCGATGCGCAGTCAAGTGCAGTCGCCCACCGTCACGAGTCCAGTAACAAGTCGGCACAAGCCTGCGCTTTTGGCATAGAATTTGGCATATACGAACCGAGCATACACAGAGCATTACTGTCATACCAGTCATAACTTGCTTGATTGGTTGTGTCACGCTGAGTTATAACGTGGGTGATCTTCTGGTGGCCATCCCGTTTCTCCCTGATAGGTCGATGTACTTAGAGTTCGTAAATAATCACGACGGGTAGAATATGCCTCTAGCTGTTTTCTTCCTCCAATGACTTTACCCTGTCCTTGTTGAGGCATAATAGGTGTAGGCTCAAGTAGTCCCCCACTCCAGCCAGGCACACTACATAACGGGTTTTCTGCATTACTTCTTCTTTAGTTAATCGATGCTTACGATCGGTATAGGCTTGAGGGAGATAAACAAGATGAAAAATAGCACTGATTGACGCACCGTATCCCATATCCAGATCGGTTCACTAGTATTTAGACGAACCGGTATATCATCGTCAGTAGAATTTTGTTTTGTCTAGATACTTTTTCCCGCTGCGGCACGTTTAAGAACGGCGTATTACCCGATTAATAAGTCGTCGTCGGCATTGCGATCGGAGTCAACTGAAGCTCTGTATGTCGCATAAGACAGATTCGAAGATCTGCATTACAACCACGCTAGGCGTAGCCGAATTATCGGGTAGGAATGTGATGGCTTCGAGCTCTGGACAGTGATTTTGCCTGTGCAGATCGGTTGCATAGGTAGGAGGATACATCGTGAGCACGATTCACGCTCCCAGCGTCTCTAAGAGTAGCTGCGCCGCGCTCCGAGCAAGAAGAAAAGCCCACTAAGGAACGATTAGGCACCAGTTCAGCGGCTGTAACGAAAGAGGCGAAAAAAGGAGGGTGATCAAACGGACGTCAGATCGTTCGAACGATTCATTTTTTGACCATTTGGACACTATAGTACAGTTTTTATGGTCACATCGCAACCGAAGCCTTTATAATATCTTCTGAACGTTTTTAGGCGTCTGCTAAGCTCTTGCGAGAAAGTTATGCGCGCATACAAAATCGTCCGATTTTCTGTAGCCATTCTTCTCATTACCGTGTTATTTGCAGGCGTTGTTACTGTGAACGCAGCTTCCACTTCGCTCACCGTTGCTCCCCAGTACCGCGAGTTCAGCCCCGTCACCAAAGTCACCGTCAAGGCCCAGACCAACACGCCAACTATTTATTACGTTCCCCAAGCAGGATCAACATGGGCTAACCAGGGGGCGGCAGGCGCCAGCTATAACGCTTACGTCAGCACCCCCAGCTTATTTCAAATCCAATCAAACGGCTACCCGTATTGGGGTGACATCACGCAAAATGATTTTATCTGTATCCCAGCGGGCAGCGCAACAAACAACCAGAACGTAGCTTCGTGGGAGATAGGTTTTCATTTCACCGGAACAGTGCCTGGCCAGCGTTACGAAAAAATTTGGGATAAAGCGTGTGGCGGTTTCCTCTTTGAAATTGACACCTTACATGGCGCTAATGATAATTGCCTTACCATCTACCGCGCTACGACCGGCGGCAGCGGCGCGCGGTGGTACATACCAACTGATACTGTACTTCGCGCAGGCCACAATTATTACATTCAAATTGCGTGGAACACCAGTGCGGGCCCGGGAAACGAACCATATCCGACGGTCTGGATCGGTGAGGACGGAAACGCGCCCGTGCATCAAACGCACTGGGACGAGAGCGGCGGCGCTCTTGGCGGAACTGGATCATGGCACAACGACGCAGTGGGGTCTACGAACCTTGGAAATACAGCTTCAGGCGCTCCTGGCAACGCGTCAGCGAAGACTTTTTGGCTCGACGGCGGCTTCTTTGTCTATCGGCAGTACAATTCAATCGTTGATTTTAGCAGCGGTGGAAGCTGGAACACCGACAAACTGAGCTGGACTTAGCCGCGTCTATATCAGAGACCCAAGAGGACTGCCTGATGGCGCTTCTCGAAAAGGCGAACGAGTAGCCTAAAGCCCCTATTTTGCCTTCGCCGAAGAGGCTGGCAACATTAGCCAACTTTAAGCTGCTTATGCCATAGAACGATGTCCTCGCGCCTTACGTTTCGTTCGGTCGTCGCCTTCCGCAACTAATCACAAGTGAGCCATAAGGGGTTTTACTGCCCTCCTTCCTTTTTCCTTTCACTTTCGGCATGTTCTTGCTCGCTTATCACCATCAGCACACGTGCACCGGTTGTGCAAGCAATACACCCTCAGATCAATAAGGGCGACCGCAAACAGACCCTTTACAACTCTTTGCTGCCTACATTCACGCAGTGCCGCGCGAACAGCTGATAGAGCGTGTGGAATGGCTTGAAAGGCCATTTGAAGACGAAGGAGTTTGAGCTTGAAGCAGTAGCCGGTCAAAGGCAACTCTCAGTAGGCGATGCAGTTCTGCGACAGGCAGTGCGCGCGAGCGTGATTCGTAAAAAGCTTCTGATGTCGCGTTTGAACTGGTTATTATTTTATTGGAAGCGTACTCGAGACTTGGAATATCCCTATGACAGCCGTTAACACTGATGCGAGGATTGCGAGCACAGGTTGCCGCGAAGAAATCGGTAAGTTTTCAAGTGCGACGCCGTGTCGGTGGGCAAATATGAGCTCTCTTACCCAGATGGGTCCACGACATTTAACGTGAAAGTGATTTCCTGATTACCGGGGTTTGGAAAGCGGTAGTTTCAGATGACCAAAGCTGTTTCTGAATTCTCGCCGAAACGTTTCCCGTGTCACCATCGACGTGTGCGCCTATTGCATAAAGCTCGGCTTCAGGATACGGCGCGTCATAGTGAGCTGTCCCTTGCGGCCAAATTTTTTCAAAACTTTGCTTCAGTCAGAATGACGTTCGAGACCTAAGAGCACGCTATTTGAATGACCAACGGAGCTTTGAGGGCACGATACAAGCACCACCTGAAAAGAGCCCCGACAGTAGCACTTCTATATTCGTAAGACGATGGGACAGACTGAAATCCTCTCCAGTCCGATCTCCGAGAAGCAAAAGGGCGAGCATGAACGAAGATAGCACCAAGAAGAAGGCTGATGTAGTCTGATCGAGTGCTTTAATGAGTGCGACAAGGGAGAGTACCAAGCTATTATGGGGAATGATAGCCCTACATCTCTCAGCTTCTTCTGGCAAAATAGACTAACCGCCCTTTGGAGGTATACCCGCCTCACTCCTCCTCGACGCTTTTCGATTTGAGCTCTTCGTACAGGATTTTACTGAGTTCCAAGAGCGCCTTTCGACCAAGCTTTTGAGTTTATCGTGATCATTTCAGGCTTCGGCTTGCTAAGGATCCTCCAATGGGGCCTGTGCCTATTAGAAAGATTATGCTTAGGCCGTCGGCGCGAGTTAGAATGAACGCGGATTGACAAATAGTACGTTCTAGCGGTATTTTAAGGCCACCAAAACACCCGAAACTCCCTACCAAAAATGTGCTACACGGCGCATCAAAAAACGCTATGCGTGAGAACACAGAAGGCACTAACCCGTCGACTTTAATTTGCAGAACTGTACCATAACATGCTTTAAACCAAAGCTAACGTCCTTTATCCCTGGTTGTGGCTAATGTTCGCAACAATGCGGGAGGTGACGAACTTGATCGAAGACGATGTTGAAGAGTTAAAAAAGCGAGTTGAGCAACTTGAGGCGTGTTGTAAAGAACTCCGCGAGAAAATACGTCCTGAAAGAATAGTGCCAGATATTTACAGATTTGACGACGAATTGGTAAAGCGACTAGGAGGGCGCGTTTAGAACGGCGACCCATTCCCCACGGCATCTTGCGCTTTTTTTAAACGACTAGGCACTCCAGACAGTTACAAACGAGCGCATCTAAGCTGTCATTGCATAATCCGAGCCTCCCAAAAGGCGCTGGCAAATTAACGAAAAAATTGCTTTAGTCTTTTGAGCTATTGCGAAGTTAACCTTTGAGATCGACATCTCCTTAATATCACATAGAAACACCAAAAAAACGGGCCCGGCCTCGGACTCGTATAAAATTGCCAGCTCTGACGCCCCGTGTGAGCGTATGTAGTTCTTGTTTGATCGTTCGCACTGCAGCGTGTCGCCCTGCTGTTCACATAATTTTCGCAGATCTCCGGGTACGAAATTATGGCTGCCGTACAAAAGCTGCACCTTCTGTTGCTTCAGCCATCGTTCGAATGACATGTGCTTAAACATGGGTTCACCATCACGTCGCTCGCGCAATAGGGGCACTACGGCCTTAACGACCTGGGGGTGGAGCGGACAGCAGTGCTGCATGCGTATCTTGTTTTGATCTGGCAGAATATCGAGAACTGGCTTTTCCTGACCCAAGCATTTCTGAACTGCCCTACTGATAGTCGCGCTACCGTTGCTTGGGGCCGCTGCCCTGTAAACGCGCCGAACAGCACGATAGGCCGGTAGTTGAGGTAGTGACGAGTGTTAATCTCCCCCTCTTTGTAAGCCTGTCTGATCGTCAACAAGACATTCTCAGCATCTTTTTTTCCGCATGATCCTGCTAGTCACGTGTGCTTGCGTGCCTTCAAGCCTTTAGGCGTCTCCAAGAAGAGCTAGAAAGCCTGACAAGGCGTGTCAAAATGCGTTTTAGCGAGATACTTGAGAAAAGCCGTTGCAAAGTTCATTACTTTTCGGCGCGCATAAATGTCATGTATCGCTTCTGAGCGATGTGCCCGAAGTGCATCGCACCGTTCATTGTTGATTATTCCCTTGGTAGCCCTCCAAAATGTTTTGGAACACATTTTTATCCACGGAATCGATGCCTTGCTTAATCCATCTACACGAAATTCAGTGCAGTTAACTCTTGTTTCGTGAAGTCCAACACCAGCGACGCAAGACTTGATTGTCCGCGTGATGATACTCTGTTTCTGTGCAACCCCCGCGACCCTGCGCGAGCTTCCGCCGGACTTACGAAAGAAGCTCATTCTGGGGCCTTATATTCAAAATAGGGAGCTTTGGAAGCCACGAGCGGATTCGAATCTCGCCCTCGGCCTTTGATTTTGTCTGTTAGCGTCAGCTTCGCTTCCGCCTTGAAAAATAAGTGACCTAAGCTCTGAGAGGGCGATTTAAGTTACTGTTTCATCAATTTTGTGAAATGACCAAAGCCGCCATGCGCACCGCGATTTTTGACTTAAGTTGGGATATTTTCAAAATGGACCTGGTGCTTTTTGCACATATTGTCGAGGCTCAGCGTCTACCAAGAAAACTAAGCATAAATGAAAGATTTCGACTGGTCCGCTATTCGACATAGCAAAGAAATATGTTCTTTGACGTTCTTTTTTTGGTAGGGTTCCGTTGCTATAGCAGCTGAAACTCAGCACTATTTCCGAGCAATAGTTGTGGCGTATTTCTTCCCGCAGGCTACAAAAAGATTCGCTTGCAGGGATATCGTACTGTTGCATTGCATAGCAGAAGGAACCGATACAGTCTTGTGAAGAACGTGCTGTCAAGCTTCGGCTGACTCGGTGGTCTCAACGAGACAAACGCGTTTCTGAGAACGTGCACGTTACCACACAAAAAATGCCGGCATAACCGGAATCTTTAAGTCGTGTGTGTAAGCCAAAATTGTAGCAACATAGGATAGACCGATCTTTGCTCTATTCATTGAGCCGACTTACTTATACGAGCGCGTTATGGATAATGAAAAGATTTGCAAGAGCTGTGGCGCGAGGAACCAACCGTACGCCGCATTTTGCGCAGATTGCGGCGAGTCGTTTATCCCCCCTGCAACGTCAGCACCCGCAGTTGTCTCCCCCTCCTACGCCGGAAGAGCTTCTCAGGCGATGAGCCATCGTCGTTCTCGCCGCCACGAGAAGCCATCTGGGCGATTCAATAAGCGATATATCCTTTATGGCGTGCTAGTCCTTTTATTGTTATCCGTCACAGTGGGCTCGTTTCGCTTCGGTAGCAGCGGCAACGCTACCCCAGCCTCAGTGTCCCCTCCACCGCACCCGCTGCACGCGCACCTTATAGTTTGCGTCGGGGATTCGATCACGGAGGGGTTTTCTGACCCCAATAATTGGCCGTATCATCTCAAAACACGGCTCGGCGGGGATTGGGAGGTAGTCGATCAGGGCGTTGGCGGGGATAAAACGGCGGATATGCTCGCCCGTATAGACGCGGCCCTTGCGTTAGATCCGCATTTCGTCATCATAATGGGCGGTACTAATGACTTAGCGAACGGTGAAGTACCACTTGCAACGACCCAAGCGAATATCAAAGCGATGTGCACGCGCGTAGAATCCTACGGCGCCGTGCCTGTCCTGTGCACCGTTATACCTAATAGTTACCACCTCGCCCAGCGGGATATCTTGAACGCGTGGATATCCGAGTACGCAAATTTGAAGGGATACAGCCTCATCGATTTTTATGCAGTCATAGACAACCCGTTGAATCCCGGAGTTTCAAATCCTGCGCTGGTAATGTCTGACGGCGTGCATCCGAACCCGGCAGGGTATACTGCGATGGGGAATGCAATCGATCTTGATATCTTTACGGGGGGACGCTAACCTAGTTCACGTGGTTCGTTGAGCTGCGTGTGCGCCCTTTTCGCGGCCCGTGAGGGCGACGGAAAACTTTCACACTGCGCGGAAGACTGTTAAATACGATCTATACGGCATTAGCGTGTCGATGCTGAAGAGCAAGAGCCCGCCCTGTGGGCTACCTCGAACCTTTCGTGTTGCGGCGGGCTCACGCTCTGTATTGGCCGCGCAGCCTTTTCTTTGCGACCACGTGCAGTCGGAGAACGCCTGACACGCCTCACGACTACGTTTGATCGCAGCCTTCGTTACAAGGCCGTTCAATAATGACAAAGACCTTTCTGTAAGCGCAGTCGTCTCTCAGTTTTTTTATGGCCTCGCTATAACTGCTAAACGGGCAAACAAAAATGCACAACTAGAGACAAGAAAATCGCTATTTTCGTTCTAAACTTGTTTATCTTGAGCCGTAGCGGTGCGTTGTTTAGCGCCGACAGCGCGATAGACGTTCGCGGGCAAGCTCTGGTAGTTGGGGTCGAACTCGTTGTGCCCTCAAGCGTGCCATCGAGCCTGAGCCTCCTCGGTGCGTTGCCAGAGCACAGCACAGCTGTTTCATCCTAGAAAAGGGGCTTCATGTCAGGGTGAATGATTTCATTATCTGCCGCGTGTGGTAAAAATCGATTATAGACTGCGGCAAGCGCTTTATAGGTCAGCATATACACTGGGGCGTTTCTTATGGTCCACGTCTGGTTCACCTTGAGCGTCTCTACTCGAACCGGATCGTCAACGTACTGCACAGGAAGCACGCTTCTGTAGACCGCGCGAAATGCTAGCTGGCCACTTAACGTGGTGCGGTCCTTCGAGAGTACTTTGAGATCTTTTTAGGCAGTTGTTATCGCATCAGCATACTTCTGAGTGACTGTATCGAGCGTCGCGTGCTCAGTGAAACTGTCGTCATTGCTCACCGTAATGGCATTGACAGGGGTGCTGTCGGCGAGATAGATGTAGAGCTTTGTAGAGGTGGATTTGGCCTAGTCCCTTCTTTAACGAGCGGGATACGTGATCGTAAACCCCGCCTCACTTTGAAAAAAGGTGCTGGCGTCGGTGTTTCCTGCAACCAGTGCAAAAGCCATTAAATGGTGTAGAGTCACCAAAACCTTCTTTTCCCGCGTCATTAGACCCCCCTAGGGAAAGTGTCGCAATAAAGATAAACGTTTTCAAGCGGTCACTCTGCCGCGGGGATGTCGGCGCGAGCCTCAATTCCATCTACAAGAATTCGCGTTTGAACGCGGCGTCCTCATCTCGTGAGATGCACGTAGCCGCGCTCGACGCCGTCGCAGTGACGCTAGGAAAAAGCGGGACGAAACGGTTTGGCTTTATGTGCTCGCGAATTTCTGCTCTAAGCGGCCGGACTACAGCCCCGTGAGCGCGTCTGTGAGCATGAATTCGACCGCGCCGTGTGCGTAATCCTTCGAAACGCTTTTGAACGTATCAACGTGCGACGTTACAGAAAAAAGCGCGTCTAAGCCGTTCACCTTCAACATCGGCGCGTTTTGGGCGCCGGTATCGACGTACGTTGGCCGATCAAACCGTATGCAGATTTCGTGAGCGGGCATCTCTCGTATCTCAGCCAAGTAGTGTTCGTGCAGGACCTCTCGCACGGTCTTAGCGGCGCAATGCTCATCAAAAAGGTGTGTTTGTTCGTCAGGACTCCGTGCGTTAACCTCTAAAGGCCCCCCTTCTCTGAGCTTAGGCATCAAAACGCTCTCTATCCATTCTTCGTCAAATACCGGTGCGATATGTTCAAATTTAGGGATAAAAAAGGTGACGTCATCGTCAGTCATTTCGATGGTGAAGGGAAAAATGTAGACGTCAATGCCGTGGCGCTCAGCGTAGTTGCGCGCCCCTTTTTGATACCTGCTCGATGCGACGAATACCCCCTTGTGCTGCCCTTGCAAATCATTCAGAACGGCACGGAATCTGCTGAGCTCTCTTCGACTGACTGGTTTATCCCAATGTTTTGCTTCTATTGCGCACTTGTGCGCCTTTGTACCCGCTATGAACTCCCAGTAGACATCGACGTGGTGAGTTGCTCCGCTTTTCCCGCGTAGTATCTTGTTAGGTTCAACAACGATGGTCTGGACCGAATCTTGCAGGCGTATCTCGTCAACCAGCTTCGTGACGATCGTTAGATGCGCTTCACTTCTGTACGCCATACAGCGATAGGTGACATTCTAAGCCGTATCAAGTTTTCTATGCAATCCTGATCCTGATGTTGGCTGCCTGGGTTTTCTGTTTTCAAGAAGAAAGTCTTGGCGGCGCCGATGCCAGAATAGTATCTTGCAGAAGCGATAGCGTGGGGAAGTTGTCGCGGAGCGCGTGTCTGCTTTCGCATAGGTGTGACGTAAAGTTGTCGTCACACCTTCGCACACAAAGCCTGCCTCACGCGGCCTTAAGAAACTTTCTTGCGCAGTCTGCTTTGGAGGTGACCGTGATGGCAAAAACGGTAGTGACAGAGCACGAGCGGCACATCGCCGCCATCATCGAAAGCACGCTTCAGACCTTGATACATACCGATCTCACCGTAGCAGAGATCATCGATGCTGCACACGAGAATGCGCAGCGAATGAGCTAAGATGCCGCCACTATGCAATGATCGCTAAAAACGGCGCGTGCTACTATGGGCGTCACGTAGGCTGCGTGAACGTCAATGATCCGAACTGTAGACGGTGCGCAGAGCGCTTAACTAACGTGGTGAACCAGCTAGTTCAATCGACTATGCACAAGAACTGAGTAACGGTTAGTTGCGAACGTCAAACAAGAGGGGATAACGAAGGCTAGAAGAATTAAGCAACGGTGTTCGTTACACGAACTTCAAACAAGAGGAGATTACGACTACGACGACGACAATAAGAAGCAGTATTACAAGGGCGTCTATCAGTCTTCTTTTTCGCAGTTCACGGTGCGCTAGAGTTCTGCGCATCTGTATTCTCCTCGCTGTCCATGCACGTGATAATTTCGTTGGAAGCGATAAAAAGCTATGCTCCGAGCGGCTTTGTGTGCACCACTGTGGGTTTTAACAGGGGTTCCTGTTACGCCATTCTTTCACAAGTTGCGTGTCTTGGTTTCTGAAGTGCGCGCGCGCTTCTATGCTACCCAACCATAAGCTCAGGACGGGTACGTCTAACATAAAGAGGCCGCTGAAGGCGCCGGCGATGCTCAAACATAAGTATAAGTATAAGAATGCTCAAACTGTTTAGCATACTAAACATAAATAAATGGAGCGAACAAACTATGCACGAAAGACACTATGGTGAGATGGGAACCCATCACGATATGGGTAAGAAGTGGATGATGAAAAAAATGATGTGGGAGCAGCTGGACGATGATGCCAAGAAACAGTATATGCTTCGCAAGCTCGACGAGAAGATCATTAAGAAAGAGTTTAAAGTCAAGCTTGTCCAGCACAAAATGGAAACCTTGCGCTTGCTCAAGGGCTGGATTGAGCGGTGAGAGCCCTTACCTCACCTTTATCCTGACTGCAAGCGGCCTGCGCTGCTACACGAGATGGAATGGAGAAGGAAAAATCAGAACATCAGCGTGTGCTCGTTAAAGGGTACATGCGCCCTGACGGCACGTCCTACTACGTCGTCATTCCCAAAAAGATCAGGCAACTTTTCAACCTAGACGGTGGCGAGTACTTCCTTATGAAGGCAAAGCCTGAAAGGGGGGTCATCCTGCTCAAGCTGGTGGAGTTCGCCGACGAAGAGCAGGAAAAAGAGTCTGAAACGAATTAATTGTTTGCGCTCGTCGCGATATTTGTTGAAACGGCCGCGTTTCGGCGATTCGGCGGCTGAAAATGAGAACGGCCGTGAGATCAGCGGCACCGCGTTTCTTGCCTTTGATAAGGGCAACGTGTTGCGAGGTGAAGTTTTGAGCGAGGATACAATCCTAAGCTTCAGAGCCCGAACCTTGAGTCTACATTAAACGCTACCGACCTAGCGTGTGCGTTTTGGGCCCTATTGCAAGTAGGTTGCAGAACGCAATGCTATGTGATTCAACCGGTTACCTCCTACCCCCTGGCGGTTTTAGCTGAAAGATCTATGAGCGATCTTCCCTGCCGTTATCGCCAGCGACGACTGTGTCGTCTCGCACGCCCTCAGTCAGCAAGTGCAACAGCCGGCCGGCTATATCTGTCTGGGTTGCAAACGACGACTTCATAAAGCTATTTTCGTTGCGAAGCTGTTCTATGAGCGTGTCTTTCAGCTCGATCTCTCGTTTCAGTCGTGCAGCCTCGTTTTCGTTGTCCGCTAACGCGTAGCTGATGAGTTCGGCAGCGATGCGCGCTTTTGATTTGCCTTCGCTTTCAGCGCGGGTGAGGATCGTGGTAAACTGCTCGTCGCTGACTGCCGTACAAATTTGCGGCATGTGATGTTAGGCGATTATCCTCGTATAAATGGCTATCGAATTGTATCGCGGCGAAAATCAATTGATATCACATCTCGAGGGTTTCTTCAACGTTTTCATATTTCAAAAAAAAGCTCGCAAAGCAAATTAATTCGACTATAAAAGTCTCTAGATAAATATAAGTGATAAAGTGCTCACGCCATCTCTTTATTAGGGATTAGTATATATCCATGCAATGCAAATGTTAATATGCTTGATATTCTGCGCTATCTCCGGTACCGGGAGTCGGCGCGGGTAACCTGCCTCCGCAAATAGGAAGGTATAGGGAGGTGGTACGCGAGCATTTGGACTATCGCGCGGACAAGGGAACAACAACAAACAACGCAAGTCAAACCGCAATGGCCAATGGCGAACGTGCGGTCTAAAAGTGGCGTTAGGACGAGAAACGGTAATAGCGTGGCGCGCCTTTTTTTGCGAAGAAATGGCACCTCTTTGTGAAGAGTGAAGCACCTGCTGCGCATGGGCCTCGTCTTCTTTAAACAACACTTCGGTAATTTTTCAGTTTGTAGGGCGCCACTGGACAAGAGTGCGTCTGTCACTGGCTATTGACTTGCGTTCGTCAAATGACTATGATTGACCCTTTCACAAGTTTTTTTGACGCGAGTGGAAACCGTGAAACTCACTCAAATAGACGTGAATGCTTCAATTGCTTGAGGAAGAACTAGAATGACCAAACGGCGTTTGCTATCTCTCTCTGCGACGATGATTGTTGCCGCGTTATTGTGCTTTTCTGTGCTGACTGCAATCCACCCAGCAGCGGCTAGAGATGTCAATACGTCGGCGCCTGCGTCCGGGGCGAGTGGGCAACCCACACCGTACGAGATACCATCAAACACTTCGTCAGCTCAGACGCAAAACACATCGACAATAGCGGATCTGCAGTCACAAACGCTTACGATTCCGTTAGTGCCTTTTCAACTCACCGTTGCGAATCAAACGGTTTCAGAACCTACGTCATCGAGCGCGTCAGCGACGGTCGGGGCAAGTCAAGCTGGAGGGGCACCCAGTGCCGACACGGCGGCGGGGAATGCTGCTAACTCCGCGGACGCCGTCGCCACAAACGTGACGCAGCCGACAGCTGACAACGGGTCGCTTGTGCCAATCCCGGTTTCAGCAGGAGGCGGTGGGAGTGGACTCATCCTGGTGATTTCGCTGAGTTGTGGAACAGCAATCGTTGTCCTTGCCTTGATGCGCTACTGGTCGTTTTCGTTTGATGAGGGGGCAGAGTCACCTCCTGATTTGAACAATGCGGACATTGTTTATGTGTCAGGCTCTGCATACTCGACGCTTGAGAACGTTGAATATAGGCACGCTGCCGAAGGGCCGTGACGAAGACACGATCGAGCTTTTTTAGCCTAGAGCGAAAACAAGGGGCCCCTCCTGCGTTATGCGACTGTCCGCCGTAAGACGACACTCGTATTCTAAGCTGGTTTAACGCTAGAACGGCTTAAAAAATGCGTCCATATTGCCTCGTTGAACTCGTAGCGTTTTTTTAGCGGAGAGTTACCTTTGCAATCTGCACCCTCTAAGTGCAAACACCACCGGCTCAAGTCGATTGATGAGGCGTCGAACTGCGTCGACAACCTTAACAACATGGATATGTGGCTACGAACCGCACGTCAATCGAGACCAAGGTCTACCAGGGCATCGCAGGGCTATCTGACCGTGCACAAGGATTCCCGCAGGTCAAGCTCGGTGATCTTGCATACAACAACATCAAACTGATCAATGACATCGTGGGCTTGCGATCAGTGAGCCTCGTCAAGACGTGACTGGCAGCACTTGCGCTACTAGCCCGCATATGGTTCGTCAAAGCGCCTGTTGGAACGGTTTCGACTTGTCAGATGAAAAATGATTTCACTGGGCTGGCCAAACGCTTCACAGCAGGCCGTTGACCGTGCTGCCATCTGCGGCGCTTCGGGGATAAGCGTGACCGGAAACACGGTCTCGCGACGCAGCCGGGCGCGATGGCTGGGTGGTTTGCGTGCCAAGCGCTGTGAGCGCTTGGCACGCAAACCGCGAACCTTTATCACGTTGGAACACAGACTATTATACATGCTGAGAAATTTTAATTATTGACAGCCTCGATCGCGCTATGATCAGCGCACTGTACCCACTCGCGACACGAGGCATGGAGAGACATATGGAACCTGACGAAAGAGACGAGATCGTTTTTCACGGAACTTTACAGCAGCTCGTCGAGAAGGTCGAAGCGGGCGAGCTGGTTCCCAAGCTGCAGGCATCGCACGCACCGATGTGCAAGTTCTTCACTTCTTTTTATGTCATCAACGGGATTCGGCACGTGGTCCCCCTTGTGCACGGTCCTACTGGATGCCCCCTATGGGTTTCAGATATCGTCAGGACGAGAGAGTGCTGCGAGTTCCGCGGCGTTCCCCTCGAGCCAACCGCCTGCACCTCCCTTGACGAGACCAATGTGATCTACGGCGGCGAAGGGAAGCTGCTCGAAGCGGTCAAGGAGGCGGACGAGCGCTACCACCCCGACCTCATAGTCATCCTCTCCTGCTGCTGCTCCGGGATCATCGGCGACGACGTCGAAAGCGTCGCCCGTGAGGCCGAAAAGCTCGTACACGCCCGCGTGCTCGCGCTTCGCAGCGAGGGGTTTGGCGGCGACTTCCGCAGCGGCTACGAGGACGCCTTTGAGCTCATTATGGACCTGATGGAGCCGCCGAAAACTACGCGGAAGGGAACAATCAATCTTATCGGGGCGCGAATGGGCCCCTCACTTACTGAGTTCAGCGACGACCTTGATGAGATCACAAAGCTGCTGCACGAGGTAGGGGTGAAGATTAACGCGGTGATCGCTGGCGGGTGCACGGTCGACGAAATCAGGCGGGCGCGTGAAGTCGAGCTCAACGCCTCGTGGTGTTACGATTGGGGACAGAAGCTTGGTGACGCCATGGAAGCGCGGTTCGGCATCCCGTACAGTAGGACTGGACAGCCCTACGGACTGAAAGCGACAGAGGAATGGCTTATGGGGATTGCGGGCCTGCTGGGTATGAGGAAGGAGGCCACACGGGTAATAAAGCGCGAGACGGAACGCGTTCGGCCGGATTTAGCCTACTTGCATGACACGCTCGACGGCAAAACTGCAGTTATTGAGATATCAGAGTTTCCCGGTCCGATACGGGCGCTCTCTCTCGCGCGTATGGCAGAAGAGTGCGGCGCTCATCCGGTTGTCATTAACGTGCATCCTTATACGATCAAGGAGCGTATGCCCAGTATTAAGTTCCTCTTGGAAACCGGGGTCAATCCCGAAGTGATTCTCACGAAAGGCCTGTTCCGTCTTGGCAGCTTTCGTTCGTCGCGCGAGACCGAGGGAGAGCTCGAGGCAATCGCACAAGGTCTTGACCACCCGATCTTCTTCGGCAACGCCGCCCGCTACCCAGGGTGTCCGGTTGTGAACCTCACGCTCCTCAATCCTGCGTACCTGCCCCACTATGGCTTCCGGGGCATACACAACATTGCCGCACTGCTCAGACAAGCCATGGAAAACCAGGGCCTGCCGCGTTCGACGCTTTTTCGGGGGATGCTCTACGGAAACAAAACAAACTGACCAGACGCGCGCGGCGCGCACGACCCCCACCGAGGCGTGCCTTGACCCGTACGTCAGGTGTGCTCTTAGCGGCGCAGCCCAAACGGCGTTAGGAGTCAGTGACAGCGCCGTTCTCGCTCACGCACCACAGGGGTGCAATTATCTCGTTGACGGTGCCTTTTCCTGGCAGGACTGCGACTACGCCCAAACGACTACGCTGTGCACCAAGCTCTGCGAGGATGAGATCGTCCATGGGGGCGAGGAGCTCCTCGCGCGCACGATCCTTGAGGCCAAAGAGCTCGATATCGCCGCGCTCTTCGTTCTAAGCGCGTGCGGGCCCGAGATCGTGGGCGACGACATCGTTGCTGTGTGCGAGGAAATGCAACCCCGTGTTGACTTCACGATTGTTCCCATCGAGTGCGCCGGTTTTCGCGGTTCGCAATACGATGGCATCGACCTCGCGCTCAACGCGATGCTTCGTGTGCTTGCCGGAAATGGGCGTTCTAAGATCCCGGATTCGGTGTGCCTCGTCGCTCCGCATGCGAACGCCAATCCAACGTGGGTGGCCGATCTGGAATGGGTAGAAAACGCTCTCGCCCGGCTTGGTGTTCAGGTGCTCGCTACACTCACCCACGCAACGGCGCTCAGCGAGTTTGCACGCGCGTCCGCCGCCGAGGGGGTGCTTCAGTTAAGCCATGACGCCGGCTACGGAGCGGTCGAGTATCTTAGCGACACTTTTGGGGTCGAACCGCTCTGTCGGGATCTTCCCCTCCCCATCGGCATGACCAACACGCGGCGCTGGCTCACTGCGCTAGGAGAGCGGTTCGACGCGGAACGCTCGGCCGAGGAGCTGATCGCCGAAGGCGAGCGCACGGTAATAGAAACATGCCGCCGGCGCTGGCCAGTGGCGCGCTTTTTCTATCGGACTCCCGCAGCGGTCGTGGCTGACGCTACGGTCGGCATTCCCCTTGTCCGCTTTGCAACCGAGGAGATGGAGTTGACGCCCGCGCTCGTTGCCCTTCGCTCGGCGCGTCCTGAAGCACAGCGCCTGCTTGAACAAGAGCTGAACGACCTCGGCCTGGCGCCGCAGGTCGCGTACGGGACTGACGTCTTCGCGACGCGGCGGAACCTAGAAGCGGTGCGGCCGCGGGTCGTTTTCGGGAGCACAATCGAGCGACACGCGAGCGAAGGCTTGGACGTGCCGTACATCTTTGAGGTCGTGCGCCCCATCAGGCAGTTCCGATTGCTCAATCGGGAGTACTTCGGCTACCGCGGCATCCTGAATCTGCTCGAGTGCATCCAGAACGAGTGGAGCGACCGGTGGCGGTCAACGCATCGGCGGTACGCGGCACGCTGGTAGAGGAGACATCTCAATGAAACAAATCGCAATCTATGGAAAGGGAGGAATCGGCAAGAGCACCATCGCTTCGAACATCTCAGCGGCCCTCAATGAGCGAGGAATCAACGTCATGCAGGTCGGCTGCGACCCTAAGCGAGACTCAACGAGGATACTCGCCGGTGGGCACCTCATACCCGCTGTCCTGGAGATCTACAGAGACAAGCTGCGCCACGGACAGGACGCGCACGCCATCTCGCTCGACGACATCGTCTTCAAGACGCCAAGCGGCATCTACTGTGTCGAAGCGGGAGGTCCGGAGCCGGGAATCGGCTGTGCAGGGCGCGGAGTCCTCACGGCGCTCCAGATTCTGAAAGACCTCAAGGCGTTTGAAACCTACGCGATTGACGTGGCCATCTACGACGTGCTCGGCGACGTCGTCTGCGGCGGGTTTGCGATGCCTATCCGCGAAGGGTTTGCGAGTGAGATTTACCTCGTTTGTTCCGGAGGCTTTATGAGCATCTACGCGGCGAACAACATTGCGCGGGCGGTGCAACGTCTTGCGCGCCGCGGCGACACAGGGCTTTCAGGGATAATCTGCAACAGCAACGGCGATGACGCGTTAGAGCGGGCCGTGGTGCCCGCTTTTGCTCAGCGTTTGGGCAGCGCGTTCGTGGAATTTGTTCCGCGCAGCTCCGTCATTCAAGCGTGCGAACTCGAAGGGCGCGCCGTGGTCGAACATGCCCCTCAGTCAGAGGAGGCGACGATTTTCCGGGATCTTGCGCGGAAGGTGATGGAAAACGACGTGAAAGTGATCCCGACGCCAGTGGAGGAGCTGCCCGAGCTCGAGGAGCTATATCGGCAACACCTGGTAAGTGCTGAGGCCGTTTGATCGGCTTAGCAAACCGTTGCCTGCCGTGAGGCGAACGTGAAACAAAAAAACGTCCCGCTGTGTCAAAGTTGCAAGAACTACATTAGCCCGCGCATCTGCCAGGCCTTTGCCTCGATACCTCTAGAGATATGGGAAAATCGCTTTCGCCATACGGAACCATATCCCGGCGACGGCGGCAAGCGTTTCACACCGAAATTCGGGTAGCTCGCTTGCGCCCCGTCGGCACGCGTCTCGTTCGTCGGATTCGGTTATGCTGATGCAAGCGCCCGAAAATGAAAGTGCAGCTTTGCCTCAGCATAAAGCGTGGTCTGCGGACCCGCATCAACAGAGTCAGCGGATGCCGCGAGCAAAAATGATGCAAAGAGAAACACAACCAAGTATGGTGCTTAGACGCCTGTTAGGAGAGTGAGGAAGTCGTGTGTTCAGTAGGCGGCCCGTTCGGAGACGAAGAGATAGTGTGGCCGAAGAACTATCGGTGTACTGCGTGCGGAAAGAAGTTCAAGGCAGTTGGCGAGGACCCTGCGTGTCCCTCCTGCCAATCGAGCGATCTTGAGGAGCTTCCCGACGATTGATCAGAAGCGGTTCGCAGCTGTGTTTTTTGAGTTCTCGCAGCGATGCCGCGCACAAGGAGAAGAGTCTGATCGTCCGGCTTGTCGCCGAAGCGCTCTTGTAAGAGATGGGCATCTCGCGTCGGCCTGCACATCAAGCCGGCTAATTAAAGCACTAGACGCGAATAACAGCGATCCCATGAAGCACATCGAGATTGACGAGATTTATCAAAAGACGCCTTTAGAGTTGATTCCGTGGAACACAGAAACCCCACCTGCGGCGCTGGTAGCGCTCGTCGACAGTCGAATCGTCACTCCGTGCCGAGCGATTGATCTCGGCTGCGGTGCCGGCAACTACGCAGTGTGGCTTGCGAGCCGGGGGGGTTTGAGGTTACGGGAGTGGATAGTGCCCCTACGGCGATCAAGCGCGCCAAGGAGAATGCGACGAAAAAAGGTGTCCAGTGCATGTTTCTCGTTGCCGATGTGCTTGGCGATTTGGAAAACGTCACGGGAACGTTTGACTTTGCCTACGATTGGGAGTTGTTGCGTCACATTTTCCCTGAGCGGCGCCAGCAGTATGTAGCGAACGTGCATCGGCTCCTTAATCCAAAAGGAAAGTATCTCTCATTGTGCTTCAACGAGAGAGATCCCGCGTTTGGCGGCGTGGGAAAATATAGAAAGACGCCGCTAGGCACCGTGCTGTATTTCTCAGCTGAAGGCGAGCTACGCGCGCTTTTCGATTCCCATTTTACGATTCTTGATTTGCAAACCATTGAAGTGTACAGTAAATCTGCTTCACATCTCGCCAGCTATTGTTTCATGGAGCGGAAAGAGGCTGCTTTAAAATAGACGGCGCGCCACGAATCGCTGACGAGTCTCCAATATTGGACTTGAGCAATCGAGCGTGACGATAGGCCGACAAATACTAGGCTCGTTCCGGCCGCATTTATAAAGCGTCGATCACGTGTGATTAGAGACGGAAACGCACGCCACTGCTGAAGTTAAAAATATATCTTAAATTATAAAAAAAGACAGATAACTAACCTATGGCCCAGTTAACGTTGCTGAGCGCGACTGTCGCTCTTTTTGTGGCTATACCAGGTTCGATCTACCCGCATATTGTATAGTGGTCAAGTTTCGCATATTGTATAGTGGTCAAGTTTTGGTCAAGTTTTGTAACGCGTGCTGCACATGCGTGAAGATGTAACGCATTAGGTGAAGGTCACGACTGTCCCAAAGCAAAAGTGGTTGACGTGCAGGAAAGGCCCCCGATTTATCTACTTCGTCGCCCAAGAGACGCATAGATGCACTTTTCGGATCCTGCAAGCGAAAGAAGGCTTGAAATACTAAAAGCAGCACACTCTCAAAATAGTAAGTGAGACACGTGAATGAAGACAAATGTGCACAATGCGGAACTTCCGCGTCGCCGGGTGCCCAATTCTGCGCGGCCTGTGGCGCGACGCTGACCGGTCAGAGGGCGTACCCTTCACAACAGGTTCCTTCTGCTGTGCAGCCTCCGCCGACCTATCAGGCGCCTGCTTACTACACGGGCACTCCTACGCCATACCAAGGCGTTGCCATTCGCTTTGTCGCGATACTCATTGATTATCTCATTATCGGGGTTATTTCTGGCATACTAGCGATCCCACTCCTCGTGGCGGCTATGGCTGCCAACGTCACGAATGGAAACGTGTCAGCGGTTTCATTGGGGCCTATTATTGCACTATCTGTTGTAGGACTAGTCGTATGGTTCCTCTACTTTACGCTGTTGGAGGGGCGTTATGGGCAAACGGTCGGCAAGATGGCACTCAGCATCAAAGTCGTGCGAGAAGCAGATGGAACGCCGATTGACTACGGAGAAGCAGCTGTGCGCACTGTCCTCCGCATCATCGACGGCTTGTTCGACTATCTAATAGGGGCAATTCTTATCTGGACATCCGATGGGAAACAGCGCCTCGGCGATCGCGTCGCACACACTGTTGTAGTCAGCGAGTGATCCTCGCGCTCCCGTCTTTTCTTGTTCTCTAGAGTGTACCGGTTTCGTGGTAGTGGCTGACCGCCTAGCTTCCGCTAGTCTGCACCGTCGCGGATTTCTCGTTTCTTGATTCTGCCACGCACATTGCCCTCAAAATTGCGGCCGCTAGCCGCGTCGATCGACGCTGGGTATCGCTCGCAGCAAACGAGGCCACGGAGAGTGATAGTGCAGAACCGCAGGAAAAGATTAAAAGGGTAGCTTTCCTAAGGCTAAAGAAGGAGGTGAAATGTTTGAACGAAAATCAATGTGCACGATGCGGGACTCCAGCGTCACCGGGAGCTAAATACTGCGAGAGCTGTGGCGCACCACTCGCGGCCCCAGCAGCACAACCCGCACGGGCCGCGTTCGCCTCTGCGCCCGGGTATCAAGCACCTCGTTCTTACGTGCCGCACATCGCACCGCCCTACCAAGGCGTCGCGATTCGGTTTGTCGCGATCCTTATCGATACCATAATCATAGCCATCATCGGGGGTATATTGTCGGTCCCGTTCAATGCGCTTGCAGTCATTACGAACAGCGCTTCAGGAACGGTCACTCTTTCACTGGCCAGTGCTGTCGGCGGACTTGTTTCGCTCGCGGTCTTTGTTCTGTACTTCACGTTGCTCGAGGGTCACTACGGACAGACTGTCGGGAAGATGGCCGTCAGGATCAAAGTCGTCCGAGAAACAGACGGCGCGCCGATCGATTATTCCGAAGCTGCGGTTCGAACGATCCTGCGGTTTCTCGATCTGATCCCATACATAATTCCCTATTTGCTCGGCGCAATCATCATTTGGTCCTCTGAAGAGAAACAGCGGCTCGGCGATCGTGTCGCGCACACCGTCGTGATCAAAGCATAAAGGGGCCTCCTGCCCATTCTATTATTCTAGCGCGGAAAGAATCTTTGGTCTTTGCTGGTCACTTGCTAAGCAAATCGGACAACATCTGCAATGTTGCGGGAGTCCCACGAAGAGCGTTTCGGCTTAGTTGTGAGCGCGTGACACGTCTTTGTGGCGAGGGCTGGTTCTTCGTGCCCGAGCGTGAATCTAGTTTCTATTGTGCGCAGATCCGAGAACACCCTTCTAATTCAGCAGAAACTGCAATCGCAAGAAAAGATTAAAAAGGGATGCTGACTCTATGGTTTTAAAAAAAAGGAGGTGAAACACGTGGACGAAGACAAATGTGCACAATGCGGCACTCCTGCAGCACCCGGGGCCAAGTTCTGCGAAAGCTGTGGCGCACCGTTTGCGGCCGCCCCACAACCTGCGGAAGTCGACGAAGACAAATGTGCACAATGCGGCACTCCTGCAGCACCCGGGGCCAAGTTCTGCGAAAGCTGTGGCGCACCGTTTGCGGCCGCCCCACAACCTGCGGAAGTCGACGAAGACAAATGTGCACAATGCGGCACTCCTGCAGCACCCGGGGCCAAGTTCTGCGAAAGCTGTGGCGCACCGTTTGCGGCCGCCCCACAACCAGTCGAAGGCCCAGCTGCGATTACACAACCAGTCGAAGGCCCAGCTGCCGCGAAACCCGCTGCTGCGTACGCAGTACCATTGGCGCAAGCACCTGACTCCACATCAGGCGTTGCAATGCCTTATCAGGGCGTCGCTATTCGGTTTGTAGCGTTACTCGTTGATGTAATTATTTTAGGGATTATCATTGGTGCAATTTCGCTTGCGGCTGGGGGCTATGGAGCTTTCGTTTTAGGCATTGTGATCGAACTGCTCTACTTTACGCTTCTCTTAGGGCGTTATGGGCAATCGGTTGGTATGATGGTCGTTAAGATAAAAGTGGTCAGTGAGGCGGACAGCTCACCGATAACCTACGGAGCGGCGTTTGTACGTACGATTCTTTTGTACATTGATGCCATCCCGTATGTCGTCCCCTACCTGCTTGGCGCAATCCTCATTTGGACCTCAGACAAGAAACAGCGTCTCGGTGATCGCGTCGCACACACCGTCGTGTTGAAAGCGTGAAAGGGGCGCAAGCCCCTCTTCTTTTTTTACGGTCACCAATAAGCGGCTAGCTTTGCGCATAGCTGTCGCTCTGAGCATGCAACTATGATCCAGCTGGTGGGCCCATCTAGCGAAACGATTTTGCAACGAGAACAGCGCATTACAATTCTGCGATACTGGGTGCGGCCGATTATTGCGTCAGGCCGTAATGAAACTGAAGCACGCACACTATCAGAGCAAATCGCAAGAAAGATTAAAAGGAAGGCTCTCCTTATGGCTCAACAAAACCAAAGGAGGTGAAAACAGTGAGCGAAGACAAATGCGCGCAATGCGGCACTCCCGCGTCACCCGGCGCCCAATACTGCGTGGCATGTGGCGCAGTATTCGCCGACCAAGCACCACCCGCCAGTCAACCAGCAGAGCGCACCTCTGCATATACACCGACGGCGGCAACCGATACGCGGGGGGATTACGCGGCCGCTCCGCTGTTGCAGGGCGTTGCTATCCGCTTTGTCGCACAACTCGTCGATGTAATCATACTCGCCATCATTTTTTTGATACTGAGCTTCTCAGGTGCTAGTGCTATCACCATTGATGCGTCAACAGCTCAGGCCTCAATCAGCCCGTTCTTTGGCGCGCTCATCTTGATCGACGTCATTATCGCATTCCTTTACTTCACGCTGCTCGAGGGACGAAACGGACAGACAGTTGGCAAGATGATCGTCAAGATCAAGGTCGCAAGAAAAGCGGACTACTCTCCGATCACTTATGGTGAGGCTGCTGTGCGGACGATTTTGCGCATCATCGATCTAATTCCGTTCATCGCCCCGTATCTGCTCGGAGCGGTACTTATCTGGGCATCTGAGTATAAGCAGCGCCTCGGCGATCGCGTAGCAAACACCGTCGTCATCCAGTCGTGAGGCCACCGCTTTACGCGCCTTCAGCGCTACATGTGGTCCGATCAGCACACTTGTTCACCTCCATCTACGAAAGCTCGCCTCCTCTTGCGACGCGGGCGGCGAGGGTGTGTTTCCGGCGTCGCCGAATCCGAAGGCCACAGTGTCTCTGCAGTAGAGCGGGCACGAGAGAAGCGTGCGCCACACGTCTTCGGGCCGATGGGGTGAAACGTGCTCACCCTGTCAAAAGGTAGTGACTTATCTATGTTCGGTTCGTAAGAGGAATACGCATTCAAGGAGGCAACATGAAAGTCTTAGGAGGCCCTGCTTCACAATTGCTCGGTTCGCGGGTTGCACTCGAAATCGGGTGTGCGCTCGCCGTTGTTGAATTTAAGCAGTTTCCGGACGGTGAACTATATTTGCGCATCGCAGAGGAACTCGACGGTGACACGCTCATCGTGCAGAGCACGACGACTAATGACGATATCGTGTACCTTTTACAGCTGATCGATGCCGCCTCAGACGGTTACCTGAGGGCGGTGATTCCGTATTTTGGCTATGCGCGGCAAGACAAGCGCTTCAAACTCGGCGAACCGATCAGCGCTCGTGCCATCGCGCGAACCATCGACGTTGACGAAGCTTACGTCGTCAACATACACGACCCCGCATCACTTGAGCATTTTCAGCTCAGAAGTGGCAAAAAGGCGGCGAACCTCTCCGCTGCCAGTCTCGTTGGCACGTACTTGAAGAGCATGGAGTTCTTATCACCCCTGCTCATCGCTCCTGACGAAGGCGCCACCGCCTTGGTGCGCGACGTTGCTCACGCTATGGGCTGCGAGTTCGACGTGCTGGTCAAGAAGCGGGTCACGTCTGAACACGTTGAGATACAACCAAAAACGGTCGACGTCGACGAACGCGACCTGGTGATCGTAGACGACATGATATCAACCGGTGGTACTATGGCCGAAGCGATCAAGCTCCTGCGAGGACAAGGGGCGCGGCAGGTGCACGTTGCGTGCATTCACCCTGTTCTCTCTTTGAATGCGCGGCTTCGCCTATACAGCGCAGGGGTCGACAGCATCATAGCGACCGATACTATCGAAAAGGCAGAGAGTAGCATAACCGTCGCGCCGTTAATAAAGCAAGGCGTAGGACTTTAGCGACGAACAAGCGAATCGCTGATGATCTGTGCGTGATCAAACGCCAGCGGCGGCAGGTCGGCCATATCCCAAAGCAGCGCGTCAATTGCATCAGAGGCGGCTGCTAGCGCACCTCCGATAATATCCGCCGCAAACACGACTGAAACGACGTGTCCGCGAGGATCGCGATCAGGGTCGGAATAAACGCCCACGAGCGATTTTATCTTCACGACGAGTCCAGTTTCCTCGAGGACTTCGCGCCGCATGGCTGCCTCAACGGTTTCGCCGTATTCTACAAAGCCGCCAGGGAGCGCATAGTGTCCTTGATACGGCTCTCGCTTCCGTTTTATCAACAAGATTTTTTTGTCTTTCACTACCACTGCGTCGACGGTGAGCGCCGGGTTCCTGTGCATCAGGTGCATGGTGGCGGCTTCGGTACTTGAGGCTGCCGCTTTTACCGCCAAGCGAGGTTTCAGGAAGACGCGGTCTAGGGCACTACCGACCTCTTGCCGCCCTCGCAACCACAAAAGCTATTCGACTCACGCCCTATTTGTTCTCAATGTATGACATTCGTGCGATACGGAAGGATTTCCCGGTTCTCGAGCACTTCGTGTATCTGGATAACGCTTCGACTAGCCAGACGCCGAAACCCGCCGTCGAGGCGATGAACGAGTACTTCTTTCGCTATGCTGGTAACTACGGAAGGGGAGCGCACCGCTTGGCCCAGCAGACGACTGAGCACTATGAAGCCGCGCGCGAGACGGTAGCAGATTTTTTCACGTGTGAGCCTAGCAACGTTATCTTCACCAAAAACACGACGGAAAGCATCAACATCGTCGCCCACGGTCAGGATTGGACGCCCGGAGACCATGTGATCACGTCCATGATTGAACATCATTCGAACTACCTACCGTGGGTCGCTCTCCGTGCGCGAGGCGTCGTGCTCGACTTGGTTGAAGCGAATCAGGAAGGCATCGTTGATCCTTCCACGATTGAAACAGCAATCACTGACAGAACTAAGCTCATCACGCTTTCTCACGTGTCAAACGTCTTTGGTTCTGTCCAAGACATAAGCCGCATCGTCAAGATTGGGCGTAAAAACGATGTGCCGGTGTTGATAGACGCAGCCCAGTCTGCGGGTCATATGGAGCTGTCTGTGAAAGACTTGAAATGCGACTATCTTGCCGTGCCGGGCCACAAAGGGCTGCTCGGTCCGCAAGGCACGGGCATCTTGATCCTGCGCGATCCGGAGGGGCTGCGTCCGACTACGCTCGGCGGCGGCGCGGTCGAATGGGTACGCGGCTGCGAATATGAATTGCTCGAACCGCCCGCCCGTTTTGAAGCGGGCACCCCCAACATACCGGGAGTCATCGGCCTCGGGCGATCCGTGGAATACGTCAGGGCGCTGGGCGTCGCGAACGTCGAAAAGCACGTTGCGATGCTGGCGAGAGTCGCCGCAAAGAAACTGGCAGAAATCGACAACGTGACGGTCTATGGGCCAAAAGACCGCGCGGCGGTGGTTCCCTTCAACGTTGGAGAACTAAACCCGCACGACGTTTCGATGATCCTCGATGAGACCAGCAAGATCTGCACGAGGAGCGGGTACCACTGCGCTATGCCGGCTTTAGAGTCTCTTGGTATCAATGGAACCGTGCGGGCGTCGTTTGGGGCATATAATACGGCTGAAGAGGTCGACCTTTTGGCAGGATCGGTGAGTCTTATCGCGACCTCGCTCGTCTAATCCTGCGCATCAAGTTCAAGGCTGAAATCGAGCCACCGCGACGAGTGAGTTAGGTACCCCAGTGAGAGCACGTCGACCCCGGTCGCAGCGTATTTCCTGACTGTATCGGGCCCGATGCCGCCTGAAGCTTCGAGTAGCACGTTGCCGCGCAGGCTGAGCGCCTTCAACTTGCTGACGGCCGCAGTGATCTGTTCGACGCCCATGTTGTCGAACATGATGATGTCTGCTCCAAGCTCGGCTGCTTTAACACACTCGTCAACGGATTCGACTTCGATCTCCACCTTCTTCGTGAAGAACGCTTTTTCCCGCAGGGCGTCCTCCGCAGAGATTACTTTCAGATGATTATCCTTGAATAGATAGGCCTCTGAGAGGGAGTAGCGGTGCGGGTCTCCACCGCCGATCGCGACCGCCCTTTTTTCATAAAGTCTAAAGCCGGGCGTCGTCTTCCGTGTCGCGGCAATCGTCACCGTGCCAGCGGCTTCCGCACAGCGGCGCGTGATCGTGGCAATGCCGCTCATGCGGCACAGGAAGTTGAGCGCGACGCGTTCGGTGACTAGAATACTCCTGACCGGTCCCA
>Ga0326727_10007843_pt1 | contig 27701 bp, 23 predicted proteins | sample MB2enrmetagenome_FD_207643 | JGI IMG/M metagenome (GOLD analysis project Ga0326727, IMG submission 207643) | Lab enriched peat soil microbial communities from McLean, Ithaca, NY, United States - MB29MY | ecosystem: Environmental > Terrestrial > Soil > Wetlands > Peat | place: USA: New York...
AGGGGAACGACCAGGACCGAAATCCGCTGGTCCTCGCGCTTGGCGGAGGCGGACAGGGGGAACATCGCACTGACCACCGACCAGGACAACATGTAGACGACCCGGCCCACCAGAGCGACCGCGGCGTAAAGCCCCGCCACCTCCGGCCGAAAAAAGTGCTTCACCAAAAGGATGTCGATATTGTTGATGATTACTTGCCCGACAAAGAAGACGATGGCCTGTATGCCTTCGCGGAGCGAGGCTGTTTTCCCCGGCTCCGGGCGGGCTTGCAGTTCCGCCGGCTTAAGTGGAACAAAATAGGCGAGGATCACGGAGATGGCGATGGCCGCCACGGCGCCCAATACCCCGAAGCCCAGTTCGATCAGGACGATCGCCCCCAAACACTTAACCACGGCTTCGAGGATGAAGTTGGTAGTTAGCTGGGAGAAGGCGCACACGCCTTGCAAACCGCCGCGCTTTACGCCCAAGGGAACGTAGAAAGCCACTCCCGCGGCCAGCAGAATTACCACGAAACTCGAGGGCAGTTTTAGGTATCGAGTGACCTGCGGACTTAGCAGAAAAAGCGCAGAGCCCAGCCCGATGCCAACCAACCAGGAACGCCGGAGCAGGAAGGAAAATACCGCCGCCTTGGCGCCGGGGGTTTCGCTGCGCGCCACCAACTTGGCGCAAACCAACTGAAACGTCAGGGTAATGGCCGAAGCCAGCATGAGCAGCGTGACCGCCGCCGCGGCGTGCCCAAATCCCTGCGGACCCAGCAGATGGGCCACTGCGACGTTGTACCCGAAGTTGGCCGCGCTCACCAGGCCGGAGCCGACCAGCATGACCAAACTGCCGCCCAGGATGCGGGAATGCGCCGGTTCCGACCACAGGAGGAGGAGTTTGTCCCGCCACCTGGTCGCCCGCGAGGTCATTACTTCCAACTTTTGCAGGCCGCTGTTCATGCGGCCACCCCGGATTTGTCCTCCGGCCGGCTATCGGCCGGCGGAGTATTAAAGGGCTGCCGCCGCATGGCTTCGGGCAGGAAACGGCTGAAGCTCCGCATGGCGTCGCTTGGGGTCTCGTAGATTTCGAAAAATCGATCGGTATGGGTTATTTCCAGGATAACCCATGCTTCCGGCGACACTGCCGCCAGCTTAAGGTCGCCGTCACGCTTCATCACTTCCGTTATGCACTCGAGCAGCATGTCGACGCCCGCCGTATCCAGATGTTTGACCGACGACATGTCGAAGACGAGCTGGGGCCGGTCTGAAGTGATCAGGGGCTGTATTTCCCGCCAGAAGTTCCGGGCCTGGCGGAAATCAAGACGTTCGGGTGTATGTTTAATCACTACCGGCCGGCTGCTTTCCATCTTTCTATGCACCTGCCCTTTCTATTGAAAATTGCTCACGGCCCGATCGGTTGTGGCCGGTAACGAATCGGTGGTGCTCAAGGCCCGCGCCGGCGCCGAAACCACCAGAGGGAAGCCGGGGGTTTCGGGAGCAGCGGGGCGGCCCAGCAGGCCGCGCGCAAACTCAAGCGGCAGATACGCCAGCAAGGACAACATTTGCTGCCAGACGCGTAACGGCGCGGACAACACCGAACCCACGAGTTTGGAGTCGCCGATTTCGACCTCCACCCCGCGGCGCAGGCTGGCCACTTTACCGAAGCCCACCACGGCATGGGCCACATCCAGTGCGGTCCCAAGTTTGGTGTAGGGTAAAACGGTGGTATCCTCGACTACCGTCCCGCGGCCTACCTCCGTGTGGCGCTCGAGCGCGGTGCAGCGCGTGATGACCGCGCCGGCGCGCACGCGCGCGTACCGGCCGATGAACGCCGGCGAAAGAACCCGTGCCGCGCGATGAATCCGCGCCCCCGGCGCCACCCAGATGCCGGGCTTGATTTCTTCGCCCTGGGGAGCGATCTGGGAGCGTCCGCAAAAGGCATCTACGGCCAGTTGACGCAGATCGGCGAGAGCGGTCAGCCGGTGGCTGTAACCGGCAAATGGATAAAGCACCAGGGGGGTGCGGGACCTCAGCAGGCTGTGGCGCAGCAGGAATGCGGCATCATTGCGGCGCGAAGCGCTGATCACGAAGGCGCCAAGCATGGCCCCGGCGCAGTCGGTCGCCGCGGTGACGCGGGCGTTGCGGTCCAGATGGAACTGGATGATGCGCTCGTAGTCCAGTTCATAGTAGGTGCTCAGGCGGAGAACCAGAACTAAATCCGCGCCGTTGTGCGCAAATTTCGAAAACACGTCTTGCGCAGTCCGCCAGAGCGCCGCTCCCGGAGCCGGCAGCCAAGTCAGGTTCTGGCGCAGCGCGGGGGTCACAAATCGCGCCGCCGATGGGCCCACGTCGGCAACCGCCGCGCGGTGGGTAACTCCGAAGGCTTTCAATTGATCGGCCACCCGGGCCAGCAGAGGACGGCCGAGTACGTCCAGTAAAGGCAGAGGCACGCCCTCGGGGGTCGGGGGCGCCGCCGCATCTGCGCCCGGTCCCAGCAGCAAGATCGCTCTCACATCCATGGCAGCCACCTCGAGACAGCGGAAGCGCGGAAGAACGCCGCGGGGGAGGGCGTCCAAGCCGGAACCGGCCGGAACCGAGGACGCGGCTTTGGCACATTTGAGTGCTGGCCTGGAACGACGGCCCACGGGCCGCGGGTTCCAACCCAGGGTCCAGCGATGCCGCCAAAGGACGGGCGTGGCTGCATTGGGATGGGGAGGAGCCCGAACTGTCTCCGCGGCCGCCGGGTGGGCGGAAAAACTGCTTTCAAGCAGGTCTTCATGGGCCCTGTGAGTTCTCTCCTAAAAAATCGTCAGCCGAAACACCGGTTGAAACTGCTGCGCTTGTCCGGCGCCAGCGTAGTTAATGAAATCCTGCTGTTGTAAACCGATCGAAAACCGTAGCGGATAGTCGACAGGGACCTCGCCTGCGCCCACGTGCAGACCGCGGCGAAGCGGTTTCACATAAGAGATGAAGAAACCACTCTGCATGTTGTCATAGACGTGGTCCCCGCGGCCGCTGGAAAAGGCGAAACTCCCGTTTGCCTCCCAGTGCCGTTTGGGCTGGTAGTCGAACTCAAAGGCCGGCCGCACCATCTGGGCCGTGCCGAAATTGTTATTAAGAACCGCCCAGGCGCGAACGTACTCACCTTTTGCCCCCACCGTGAGCTTGGTGCCGAACTTGCGTTCGAGGCCCACCCAGCTTGCGGTTTGAAACCACTCCTGCTGCTGCGGATGGAACAGCAAATCCCGCACCCGATAACCGGTCAGGAACGCCGTCTTGCCCCAAGGCCGGCCGACACGGAATTGCACATCGGCCACTAAATCGCGGGAATGAAGATTCTGCTCCGTGAACGGCCCGGCTTCGTGCATCGCCGAACCTTGCACGGAAATCCAGTTCCAGAACGGACTGCTGTGCATATAGATCTGCTGCCGGAACAGATTCTGGTCCAAAGCGACCGGCGATTCGCGGTCGCGGCGCAGGGTGAATGCCAGGCTGGTGTTGAACGCCAGATAGTCGTGCCCCAGATGCAGGACGGGATTGAGTCCGCCGTTGAAAATGGAATCGTAGGTGTCTTCCGGCACGAACTTGAACTGGCTGGGCACGGAGAAGGAGCCGCGCGCATTACGCTCTTCAAAGAATCCGCTGATTAACGGCAGGTCGCCCTCGTGCAGATGGAAACCATCGATCCAGCGGGTTTCCAACAATGAGTGCGGCGTGATGGCCGCATTGATCTGATTCAAGCGCGAGTAGCTGGTATAGATGGTAGAGTCGTCAAAGACGCCGCCCATCTTCAGGTCGCTAAAGACCGAGAGTTTCTGATTGAGGGCATAGCCTTCCTGTTCGGCCAGATCTTCCACCGCACGCCCGGTGATATCCTCATCGCCGCCGAGAGTGTTGGCGCGGGCGAAAAGACTCAGAGCTTGAGGGGTATCGCCGCGCTCGCGGTAAAGGTTCGCCATGGCCAGGGTGTAATCGTAATCATTGGCAAAATTCGCTGCGTCCCCGAGTCCTCGTAATTGAGCTTCTGCCTGCGCGGTATCGCCCTGGGCCAGATAGGTGTTGGCCAAGCCAATCGCGACCACTTGGTCGCCGGCCCCGGCTTGCTTGGCCGTCAGGAAGTACTTCTGCGCCAGCTCGAAGTCATGCATCCGGAGGAATAGATTGGCGGCTTCCACCAGGTTGTCGGTGGTTACCGGGGAAGCTTCGCCGATGCGGGCTTCGGCAAAAGCCAGGCTGATTTGTTGGCGAGCGGCAGCCCAATGGCTGCGGCTCACCATCACTTTGGCGATCAGCAGGCGGGCGTCGACGCGATTCGCGTCAGGAGCCTCCAGGGCGCGCTTAAAGCGGTCCATGGCCGCGGCTTCATCGCCGAGGGTCAGCAGGGCATCGCCGGTATCGAGGAGTATGGAAGATGCGTCTGGTTCCTGCTGCTCAGCGGCGCTCACATAGCGCAAAGTCATGTCCCGGTCGTGGAGCCGGGCGTAGGCGTGCGCCAATTTGCCATAGATGGCGGCATCGTCGGGCAAGAGCGCCAAGGCGTCATTGAGAGCGGCAATGGATTCGGTGTAGCGGCGCAGATGATAGAGCGTATCGGCCAATGCCAACTGCAGGGTGAGATCCTTGGGCGTATATTGGAGCGCGGCCCGGTATTCTTTCTCGGCGTCGTTGAGCAGGCGCATCTGTCGGAAGGCGCTGGCCCGGGCCAGGTGAGTGGAGCCGGACTCGCCCAACAGGGACTGTGCTTTGTCGGCTTCCGCCAGCGCAAGCTTGCCTTGGTGTAATTGCAAATAGGAGAAGGCCAAGCCCAGATGGGCGACTCCGTTGTCGGGCTCGGTCTTCAGGACATACTGGAAATCCCGGGAGGCCTGGTCGGCGTTCTGCAAGTCGTTCAGCACGTACCCACGATTGATCCACGCCTGATCGATCGTGGGATCGATTTCAATCACGTGGGTGTAGTCGTCTACCGCCTCCGCCAGCAGTTGCGATTGCTTCTCCGCATGTCCGGCGAGCAGGGGGAAGTTAGGCTCCTTGGGGAGGATCTGCTGATACTTGCGGGATAAAGCGAGGGCATCGTCAAACCGGCCCAGATTGTAGAGGTCGTAGGCCAGATAGACGGAACCTTCGCGGTCGTTGGGCAACTTCTCCAATACTTTGCGGCCTAGCTGAGCCGACTCCAGAAACTTGCCCTTGTGGAACAGGAAGCGTTCCTCTTCACGCATGACGCGAGGATCATCTTTCATGCTGCCATGGGCGCGGGCCAACCACGTCTCCGCCAGATCGATCTCATGGGCTTCGATAGCGGCGTTGGCGCCTCCGGCTATAATCTGCGCGTTGGAAGAAGTGTAGCTATACGCCTTTTCGTAGTTCTGCTGGGCCTCGGGAAAGCGCCGCTCCGCCGTGTACAAATCTCCCAGCGCCACGTAAGCGACGAAATCGTTGGGATAGGCGTCCCCAAGCTTGTGGAAGAATTCCTCGGCGGTCTTGTTGTCCCCTTCTTCGCGAGCCAAATACCCCAGCGATTCCAGAGCAAAGCGATTGTTGGGATCTTTGGCCAGCGCGGACTGGTAAAGTTTGCGGGCGTCGGCCGGCCGCTTCATGCGCCACAACATTGCGGCGTACTGGATCACGACATTGAGGTTGTCGGGGTCGACGCTCATCGCTTCTTTCAGATCGTTCTCCGCGCCGCTGAAGTCGTCGCTGGCGGCCTTAATGGAAGCGCGGAGACGAAGAAACTCGGCGCGGGACGGCCCCTGCATATCCAACTGCGCGATCTGTTTGGCCGCCAGATCCACCTGTTGCCGCGCATTGGCATCGTCCCCGTTCTCCCGATATTGATCGGCGAGGGCAAGCCGCAACTGAATGGGATACAAAACGCCTTCCGGTACGCCGGCCGGCGGCAGGTTCGCCAACGCGAGTTGATACTCTTTGATCGCGTCCTCATTCCGCACCTGGGTGCGCGCCAGGTCGGCGCGGAGCGCATGGAGCCGGTAGTTCCGGGCGTCGAGTGATTCCGCTTGGGCCAGGTATTTGCGCGCGGTATCGTCGTGGCCAATCCGCATTTGCGATTCCGCGGCGGAGAGTTGGATCTTTATGTCCCGGGGAGCGGCGGCCGCGGCTTGGGCATAGGCCTCGGCTGCTTCGCTTTTATTTCCCGCCAGCATGTAGGTGTAGCCCAGCTCGGCCAAGATCTCGGGGGTCTTCTGTGGGATCTGCTGAAGCGTTTGAATGGCCGCGGGAAAATTCCGTTCCGTGCGGTAGTAATTGGCCACCGCCCGGAAAACTTCAGCGGAGTTGCCGCCACGAGCGCGGGCGCGGTCGAGCACTTCCTGGGCTTTTTGGGGCTGCTTGAGCTTCATGTACGCCGAAGCCAGCAATACTTCCGTGTGCACCCCAGGCTGCATGGCTTCCGAGCGCTGCAGCAGATCGACGGCGCGTTGATTGTCGCCCGACTGCAGGAACAACTCGCCGGCCATGGCCAGGTCGGTAGGCCGTCGAGGGTTGGCGGCAATCACCTGGAGAAGCAACTGCTTGGCTTCATCGGCGTTTCCGGTATGCATATAGGTTTGCGCCAGTCCGGAAAGCCCTTCTATGGCGCTCGGCTCCTGCTTCAGTCCGTGCTGATACGCGTCGATGGATTGCTGGTATCGTCCGGCCAGCCGGGCGGTATAACCCAATAAGAACCACAAGCGACTGTTCTGGGGCGCCGCTTGAACCGCGCGGGCGGCGTAGTCGGCAGCCTGGCTGGGATTCCCGTGGGCTAACGCCTGTTCCGCCGCGCGGGAAAGGCGGCCCACCTCAACACTATTGCCCCACCCTATACCTCCTTCAGCGGCAGCACTCTGGTTCTTCTTAGTGGCTCCGTTGGCGGGTGCACTCCCCGATCCACCGGACTGGCCCTCAATTTGGAATGTCTGCGCAGACAGCAGCGGCGCCAAGGCCAAGAGGGAAGACAAAGTCACAATTGCGGCAAGTTTTTTCACAGGGCGATCCGCCATCCTCAACGACACTGCCTTTTGCGCTCGCAAGCGCACTTCCATGCGTCTCGGATGCAAAATACCGGGAAAAAAGAAGTATGCTGAATTCTTGCTGCGAAACTTTCACACAGGAACGGCACCCAGGTTCTCTGATTGAGCATCTGGCGTCCTACACGGCTCCCTTCCGTGCGTTCGGCAATATGACCAGGATTGCAAAGTGCTAGCAAACTTTCGCGCTAGTTTGAGAATCGAAGTTGCTGGCTAAGGAAATTTCCGTACCTGGCGCATCGCTCGCGTGCCAGACCGAGGCCCGGAGGCAAAACCTTGACCGCGAGTTCTTCTCCCCTGAGTTCCTCTCAGGTTCCACCCGTCACGAAACGAGCCATTCCTTTACTGGTCATAATTCTGGTAGCGCTGGCGGTGCATGGGCCGCTGTTGCTGATGGAACTGCCCAATCGCTCCTACGACGCCAATTTGCACAAGTTTTTCGCGGCACATTATGCCCAGCACTGGTTCAATCCCTGGAATGAGAAATGGTTCACCGGTTTCTCGCAGACCATGTATCCGCCATTGGGCCACCAGTGGATAGCGCTTTTCTCTCATTTCCTTGGCTTGGATATGGCCTATATGCTGGTGCAGTTGGCGGCCATTCTGCTGTTGCCGGTGGGGATGTATCGCTTCGCGCGGCTATGGGTGGATGAGCGCGCGGCCAGTTACGCGGCGCTGGGCAGCGTTTTCCTCGGCTCACTGTCGTTCCTGGTGTACCAGTCCGGCCAGCTTCCGACTACTCTGGCGGCTCCCCTGTATCTCAACGCGCTTCCTTATTTGTATGACTGGACCGTTCATGGCAAGGGGCGGGCTCTAATCAAAGGGCTCATGCTGTGTTTTGCGGCGGCGGCGGCGCACCATGTTACCTTGTTATTTGGTTCAGTTCTGTTTGCCGGGCCGGTGTTTTGGCTGGCCTTGCAGAGCCGGGGGGATAGCAAAGCAAGCCGCTCCGGTGTCATTTCGCGCGCGGCCGTATTCGCCGCACTAACCATGCTGGGCGTGGCCCTGGTGCTCTTGCCATACTTCACCGCGCAGCAACATAACCCGATCACGCAACTGCCGATTCCTCATGCGAGCCGTAATAATTTTCTCCAGGATACGATTTCGGGCGTGAATTTCTGGGTGATCCCCTTCGGTGCGCTGCTGCTGGCGTTACCCTACCTCTTCTGGAAAGGCCCGGCGGAGAGACGTTTACGGCCCTTATTCTTCGGCTTCTGGGTCGCGTTGCTTTTCGGTTTGGGCGGAACCACGCCGGTGCCACGGTGGTTGCTGGGGCGCCTTTTCTACGTGTTGACCTTCGAGCGCTTCACCTTTTGGGCGACCCTGCTGGCTTTGCCGATTGCCGCGTTGCTGGTGGTCAGGATGGTTGACCGTTTCCAGATGAAGGGCGCGGTGGCGGTATTGCTCCTGGGCATCGGCTCGATGGGCTCGGCGTTGGGGTGGATGACCTGGCACCCGCTCAATATGACGCCGTTCGACGTAGATCCCGTCATCGCCTTCCTTAACCGCGACAATCACGACCGTTTCCGTTACCTCACGCTGGGCTTCGGCTCGCTTCTGTCGCGGGTGGGAACCTACGCCAACGCCAGCAGCGTGGATGGCGAATATAACTCCGCCCGCATGCTCCCGGAGATGACGACCTACGGTTCCGCGCAGCTTACCAGTTCGAAATTCTATGGCCTCCGGGGCATGGAGTCGTTGCGCGCCATGCTGAAACACGCCAACAAGTATGGGCTGAAGTACATTTTCGTCCACGATCTGTACTACGAACCGCTTTTGACTTTTGCCGGATGGCGCAAGACCGAAATTTACAACAACGGCAGCGTGTCCTTATGGACCAAGGATGATGTGCCGCCGGCGCGGCCGATGGAGGTCGGCTTCGTGCCGCCGCGTTGGCAGGGAATTATGTGGGGCATCTTGCCGATGGGCAGCAGCATTCTCGCCATCGTGGTGGTGGCGCTGTTGCCGGATCGCAAACGTAGGGCCGTATCGCTGGCGTTTCCGGCCGCGGAAGAACCCGTGTACCTGCGGGAGGCAAAATAATGAAATACGCTCTGTCGATCGCCGTAATCGTTCTCACCGTGGGGTTTGTCGCCGCCGGCAGCATACACGGCTCGGGCCCTCAGGCGACCACGCCGGATGGCGCGGTGCAGGCAATGTTTGCGGATGTGAAGAGCCGCAATTGGGATGATGCCTTTCAAAAGTATCTGGCCAACTCCGCCAATATTCAGAAGGCGGACTTTATCGCCGACCTGGCTGGACGCGATGGAAGCCTGCGCAGCTATTCGGCGCTGGAGCGGGTGGATACTTCGGTATTGCACCAGAATCACGATCAGGCGCTGGTGCGAGTCAACTTGGAATATTACAGCGCCGTTGGCGCCCTGGAAGACAACCGCGACCTGAAGGTGGTGCGCGAGGGAGGAGAGTGGAAAGTTATCTGGCCGGTAGCGAAGCAAGTCAAGGTGCCGCCCCAGGTAATTCCCGTAACTTTCCTGCGCTGGGATGTGGTCTATCGCGGTGCCCAGGACGATTGGGGCGCACAAGATGTGGCTCCTCCCAAGGTGCGCATCACCTCCATGAACGCCATTGAACACGAAGGCTCGGTGATCATCATGGGCGAAATCGTTAACGACGATACGGTTCCCGGTTTCATTTCGGTGAATGCCACCCTGATCGGCAAAAATGACGAGGTCCTCGGGGAAGAAACCGCTTTCGACAAGATTTCCCATGTGTTGCTGCCCAAGGCGGTATCGCCCTTCCGCATCGATTTTCCCGGCGTTCGCCTGGCACAGGTTAAAAACGTACGCATGACGCCGAACTCCCTGCTGGTCCCGGCGTCTGCCGATCCGGTAGTAGGAGTGACGCATCAGCGCCTGAGCGTGGATGACCGCGGCCACCACGAGTTGGCCGGCGAGCTGCTGAACGAGGGGGGCATGACGGTGAACATCCCCCAGGTGCTGGCCACCTTCTACGACAACGCGGGCAAGGTCGCCTGGGTGAGTGACGGATATGTGTCGCGCGCCTTGCTGCCAGGTGTTCCCGAACCGTTTGCGGTAAGTGTGGCCGACGATCTGGCGGCTAAGGTCCAAACCTATCGCGTGAGTGTGAACACTTTTAGCTGGTCTCGGTAATACCGTTTCCCGTTTCCCGTTTTCCGTTAAGACATGGGAAACGGGTAGCGGGAGACGGTCTCAACGGCTGACGGATAAATATGCGAAAACAGGTTCTGATTTTTGGCGCCATCATCCTGGGGTTGACCCGCTGCCTCTGGGCGGGCGATCTCCGGGTACCACAAAAGGCGGTGGTGAATACTGCGGTGGCGGTGGGCACGCAAGGCGAAGGCAGCGGGACGCTATATCTGATTGGACCGGCGCTTTGCTTCAAGCACGCCGTGCGTCTGGGCGAAACAGTGCAACTCACTCCGGAAGACGTGCGCACCGCCGGAGTCTATACCGCGATTCTGCGCAGTGACGGCAACGTTGTGAGCCGGTCGTTTGTGGTCTCGCCGGGCCCGGTAGAGCGCATGAGCTTCCTGGCGCAGCCTTCGCGTGTGCCGGCCAACGCCCGCGATGTGATCACGGGCACTGTCTTCGTCCTGGATCGCCGTGACAACCTTGTTCTGGCCCCTGTGCCGGTGGATTTCACTCTGACGGCCGAGGATTCTCCCATAATCCATCGCACGGTGGACGCGCACGAGGGGGTGGCTTGGACCCGCATGGATTCCAGCCGCCGCTCCGGCAACGCCCAATTCACGGCTACCAGCGGCGAGGCGAGCGTCAAGCGTATTGTGCAACAGGTGGCTGCCGAGCCTTGCAACCTGCGCTTCCATGCGCGCCCGGCCAAAGCCGCTATCCTGGTGGAAACCGATCCGGTAAGAGACTGCGCCGGCAACGCGGTTCCCGACGGTATGATTGTCACCTTCACCGATCTTGATCCGCTGGGCAAGAGTACCGTAGATGCCGTGGTGAAGAAAGGCATTGCCCAGGCCCTGCTGCCCGCCGCTCGCCGGGCGACAATTAGCGTTGCCGCCGGAGTGGTGGTCGGAAACGAGATTCACTGGGAGGGAGGACAATGAAGAACGTTTTCCGTTTTCCGTCTCTCGTTTCCCGTTGGCTGCCACCTGGATTTCTGCTGCTCGCTTTTGCGGTCTTCTTCACAGCCGGTATACACGCGGCTGCGCCGGGTCCTCGCGTCCAGTTGAACGTGGATCGCACCGGTCCGCGCGGGGTGGAAGAGCAAACCAGGAAGGCTGTCCTACGCGATTATGGGGCCGCTTGGGCGGCGCTCGGCAAAGCTTTGGACCAGAACCGGCCCGACCAACTGGGCGATCTGTGGGTTGGTTTTGCCCGGCAGCAGTTTCTGGCGGCCATTGCGCAGCAAAAGAGTTCGGGCCTGCGGGTTCGTTATCTCGATAACGGCCACCAACTGGACGCCGTCTTCTATTCCCCCGAAGGCAGTACCTTGGAACTCCACGATACGGCGCAGTTGCAGCAGGAATTGCTCGACGGCGACACCGTGGTGCAGTCGCAGAAGGGGACGGCACATTTTCTGGTAGTGATGACTCCGACCGCCGATCACTGGCAGGTGCGAATCCTGCAGTCCGTGCCGTAGCCATTTGTAATTTGTAATTTGCAAAGTGGAATAAGGAAGCAAACGAAGTTCTTGCCTTACTTTGCAAATTACAAATTGCAAATCGCTACAGGCCTTTTGGTTTTTTGGGGGGCCTATCCTGGATGGGTGTCCGATCCATGCGGGCGGGCATTGCGGAACCCAGGGAGACAGCTCTTTCTCCGTACTTATCGCGCAGGCGGTCGGCCGCCGAGAGCGCCTGCTGCCATTTGCGGCGCGGATCCCCCGGGAGCAGATCGAGTTGCTCGTCTTCCGCAGAAAAGCGCGAGGCGTGTACTCCCAGCAGACGCACCCGGGCGCCCGGCTTCCACTCGCGGCGGAACAATGCGCGGATAGTCTCGAATATTTCCGTGTCCACCTGGGTGGGCTCGGGCAGGGAATGAGCGCGGGTGAGGGTGGAGAAATCGGCGTAACGCAATTTCAGTTGCAGCGTGCAGGCATGCAGTCCGTGCTCCCGCAGCCGCCGCCCGACCATTTCGCTCAAGCGGGCGAGCGTTGCTTCCAGCAGTCCGGCGTCGGTAGTGTCCTGGCCAAAGGTGTGTTCATGGCTGATGGACTTGGGGCCGTCGCCAGCGCCGATCTCCTGGTCGAACCAGCCGCCCGCATCCAATCCCTGGGCCTTGCCCGCCAGCGCCAATCCCCATTGGCCAAAATGCTCTTCCAGGAATGCGGCCTCCAAACGGGCGAGGTCTCCGACGAAGCGGATGCCCAGAGCGTGCAGTTTCCCTTCCATCACTTTCCCCACGCCGGGAATTCTACGAACCTCCAGCGGCGCGAGAAATTGTACTTCCGCCCCCGGCAGCACCCATAACACACCGTTCGGCTTGGCCTGGTCGGAAGCAACTTTAGCCACCAGGCGGGAGGCGGCGATCCCGATGGAGCAGTTGAGGTGCGTCTCGCGCGCGATAGCCTGGTGGAGGGTGTCGGCCGCGCGCAGCGGCGGCCCCAGCAGGCGCTCCGTGCCGCTCATATCCAAATAGGCTTCGTCAATGGAGGTCATCTCGATCTGTGGGGAGAAGGTCTTCAGGACGGCGAAAACGCGCTCGGAATACTCGGAGTAGCGTTCCCGGTGGCCATCGACAAAGATGGCATGCGGACAGAGCTTGTACGCCGTGCGCAGGGGCAGTGCCGAATGCACGCCAAACTTGCGGGCCTCGTAGGAAGCCGCCGCCACCACGCCCCGCTCGTCCGGCCGGCCGCCGACCACGACCGCCTTGCCCTTCAGGGTGGGGTCGAACAACTCTTCCACCGAGACGAAAAAGGCGTCCATGTCGAGGTGGAAGATCATAAGAGCAGCTGTCGGCTGTCGGTTTTCGGCCCAAACCCGTTAACCGTTCCCCTTTCAAGACCTGCTGGGAAACTAAAGGCTTTAAGAGGCAGCTTTTGACTTGCGACTGCCGGCTCTTGGTCCACCAGCAAATGTGGTTTGTTGTTCGTAGCTATGCTGAACCGAGAGCTGTTTTTCTGCGCCGAGAGCCGAAAGCCGACGGCTGCCTCTATGCTATTTGTCGCCGGCGTGAAAACTGACCCATCCGGCTGCATCCAGGTTTCTGAGAACCGGAGCCTGCCAGCTAAACTCGTGATGCCTTTCGAGAAACGGCTGCGCCTCGAAGTCGGTGCCGCAGGCGTGTCCGAAATAAGCCAGGAACATCATATTCTCCGCCATGGCGCTATTGATCACCTTGTTCTGCACCGAACCGGCAGGATAATGCGGCGTTAACCACCCCTTAAAACCGCGGGGGGAAAGGTCGATGTGCCCGCACAGGGTGCGTTCGCTGGGAGCGTTGGCGCGTTTTTCAAAGCTGTCGTAATGGTCGGCCAGAAACTGCCGGGCCCGGGCCACGTCGATTTTGCCCTTGTTGGCCCGGAGTAGCTGCTGCCAGCGTACGCGGCGTGCGTTGGGCGAGAGCCCCAGGTTGCGCACGTCGAGATTGGTTTCCTCTTTCAGTACCGCCGGATCACTGGCATAGTTGGCGCCTTCGAAGAATCCGTTCCTGGTCCGCCACAGGCGAGTGTGTTTCAATCCCTGCTCGAAACGCGCGATCTCGCCGGTTTTGCGGTCCCCGAGCAGCCAATCGTTCGCGTAGCCGCCATTGTTCCCGTCGTTCATGATGCGTACGTAATCGTCAATGGAGTTGGCATACTGGAGAGCCTTACGGGCCCGCATGAACTCGGGCTTGCCATCGGGATCGAAGCCGAAAAAACCGCCGATGGTAGTCTCCGTAACCATCAGACCGGCGGAATTGACTCCAAAGTCATCGTCGCTCACGATGACTCCGGGGAAACCATCCATCAGGATCCGGTTCCCTTCGGCCGGAACAATATCAAAGATCACCCGCCAGCGCGCTCCGCTGACGTAGTCGGTCCAATTATTGTGGGCCATCACGATCCCGCGGTCCTTGGTCCAACGCCCGGTAGCGACGAATGCACTACAGTTACCGGGCGCACGGGAGACTGCCGGCGCATTCTTTTGGCGCCAATTCAGCCAGGGAACGTAATAGCCGGGAATCTCTTCCATGGCGTTCAGGGCAACTATGTCCCACAAGTCCAGATCGACGCCGCGGGAATTGAGTCCTTCTACAATACCCGTCAGTTCCTCGCGATACTCGGCGTCGATGTGCGGCCAAAGCACCTGCTGCGCGGTATCGCGGAAAAATTGCCAGGGGCGCTGAGCGAGATGGATATTACGGAGCTTGATGGCGCGGAAAGCGTCATCGATTTCTGCCGCCAGCATATAGCCGTGTTGATAACCGATCTGGTTCGGAGACCCTTGCAGGTGCACGAAGATCCAGCCGTTACGTTCAAAACGGTAAGCCGGCCCCAGGTGCGGCTCGGCGGTCACCGCGGGCAGGTTGGCGGATGAAACCGTGGAAAACAGAAATCCTACAGCGAGAGCGACAATAAGACACGATGTCCAACCCGCTTGCCTCAGTGACATGGGCCTCCTGGCATTACGGTTAGAGCTTACAGTATCGCGCGGAATGCATGCGTATCCGATTATTCCATACTCCCCCGGGCCGGTTGGGATCCCGGCTGAAGATAGTGCGAGGAAGCCGGAATTTGCAGTATCCTTAATACTTCATGCCGCAAACCATCACATTGTTTATTCCGTGTTTCGTCGACCAGTTTGTGCCCGAGGTCGCAGCGGACATGGTTACGGTGCTGCGCCGCCTGGGCTACGAATTGCGCTATCCCGAAGAACAGACCTGCTGTGGGCAGCCCGCCTTCAATGCCGGCTTCTGGGACGAAGCTCGCCCGCTGGCCGAGCGTTTTGTACGCGTCTTTCGTCTGGCCGAGACGATCGTTTGCCCCTCGGGGTCGTGCACCACGATGGTGCGTTGCTTCTACCCGGAGCTGTTGTCTTCCAGCCCGCTGCGCGGGGAAGTGGCGGCCTTAGGCAAGCGGGTGTTTGAGTTCTCCGAATTTCTCGTGGATGTGGCCAAAGTCTCCGACGTCGGCGCCACTTTCCCGCACAAGGTGGCCTACCATGACTCCTGCCATTTGCTGCGGGAATTAAATATCCGGCAACAACCCCGGGAACTGCTGCGACACGTGAAGGGACTGGAACTGGTCGAGCTCAACCGCTCCGACGAGTGCTGTGGCTTCGGGGGGATGTTCGCGGTGAAGTTTCCGGAGATTTCCGGCGCCATGGGCGACGTGAAGGCTGGACATGTGGAGGCCTCCGGCGCCGACTTCGTCGCGGCCTGCGATCCCAGTTGCCTGTTGCACATGGAAGGAATATTGCGGCGCAAAGGGGCGCGGGTGCGGACCATACATCTGGCCAGCATCCTGGCTTCGCCGGCAGCGGCAACCACCGACCGAGCCGGCCAGGCCGGTACGGCCCAGCCGGCGATGGCTGCGCCCGGCGACGAGGGGGGACGATGACGGCCACGCGGGAACAGGAATTTCACCGGCAAGCGCGGGATAAGGCGGAAAATCTCGCGCATCGCAAGACCGTACGGTGGGCGATCGACACCTACGACGCGGCGGTAGCGCGGGGCAAGTCGCGCTTTGCCGACTTTGAGGCCGCGCGGCAGCGCTGTTACGAGATCAAGTGGGAAGCGGTCAATCACCTGGATCGTTACCTGGAAGAGTTCGAGGCCAACGTCCTGAAGCGCGGCGGCCACGTCTACTGGGCGGCCGACAGCGAACAGGCGCGCAATTATGTGCTCGAGTTGGCGGCGGCACGTGGCGTCAAGCGGATCGTCAAAGCCAAATCGATGGTGACGGAGGAAATCTATCTCAATCCCGCCCTGGAAAAGCAGGGGATCGAGGTGCGGGAGACCGATCTGGGCGAATACATCGTACAGTTGCGCCATGAACCGCCTTACCACATCGTCACGCCGGTCATGCACCTGAGCCGCGCCCAGGTGATCGAGTTGTTCCGCGAAAAGATTCCCGATGACGTCAAAGGGGACTCGCACGAGGAGCTGACCGCAGCCGCGCGGCGGGCCTTGCGGCGCGCGTTCTTCTCCGCCGACATGGGCATCAGCGGCGCCAATTTTCTGATTGCCGATACCGGCATGATTGCCATTACCACCAACGAAGGCAATGGCCGGCTGTGCACCAGCGTCCCGCGCATTCATGTGGTGTTTGCCGGCATCGAGAAGGTGATCCCGCGCTTGCAGGATCTGGCTACCTTCTGGCCGATGCTCGCAACTACGGGCACCGGACAGCACCTTACCGCCTATAGCACGCTGATTGGCGGTCCCCGGATGGCGAGCGAGAACGACGGTCCGGAAGAATTTCACGTTATCCTGCTGGACAACGGGCGCAGCAAGTTATTGGCCGACACGGAACAGCGGGAGGTGCTGCATTGCATCCGCTGTGGCGCCTGCCTAAACGCCTGCCCGGTGTATCGCAATATCGGCGGCCACACCTATAACACCGTGTATCCGGGTCCGATCGGCTCCGTGCTTACGCCGCATCTGCGGGGGCTGGCCGAATTTCAGCACCTCTCCTATGCCTCTTCGCTGTGCGGCAACTGCAATACCGTGTGTCCGGTCAAGATCGACCTGTCGCACCATCTGCTGCAAAATCGTCGCAATGCGGTGGAGCAGGTTAGGCCCCCATGGCGGCTGCGCCTGGGCATGCGTCTCTGGCGCTGGAGCATGATGGACGCAGGCCGTTTCCGTTTGGCCGGCCGTGTGGGCAAAGCGCTGCTGCGCGCCTTCGGCGGAGCCGCGGCGCTTAAACCGTGGACGGAATACCGTGACCTGCCGCCGGTTCCCGAGAAGAGTTTCCGGCAGATGTGGAGGCAAAATGGCGCTCGCTAAGCCCAGCCAGGGAGCTCGCGAAGAGATACTCGGACGCGTACGCCAAGCCTTGAAGAGCCCGGCGCCAAAGCGGCCGCCGGTCCCGACCGGGCCGCTGTTCGCGCCGGTGGAAAACCTGCTGGAACGTTTTCAGCGCGAAGCCGCAACCAACTACATGGAAGTAAAACTGGCTTCCGACGGGGCGGGGGTAACGGCGGCGTTGCGTGAGGTACTTGCTTCACTAACGGAAGGCGAAATCTTCGTCCAGGACACGCCGCAGTTGCGACAACTGGCGGCGGACACGGCCGACGGGCGTCCGGTGCGCTGGTCGAGCGAAGGCGCTCCAGCGGAGTCTTCGCGGGCTACGGTCAGCCTGTGTGAAGGGCTGGTGGCGCTTACCGGGTCGGTGCTGGTATCCAGCGGCGGTTGCGGCGGGCGGGGCATTTCGGTGGTGGCTCCGTGCCACATCGTGGTCACCCACGCCGGGCAGCTGTTCCCCGATTTGGAAAGCGCCGTCGCGCGTGCCCGGGAAATCGCCTTCGATAATTCTTATGTGGGCCTGATCACGGGGTGCAGCCGCACCTCGGATATCGAAAAGAAACTGATTATCGGGGCCCACGGGCCGCAGCGCCTGGTAGTGATTCTGCAAACCAATTAAGAGGCAGGACTTATGCAACCCTTTCGTCATCATGTGATCGTTTGTACCCAGCAAAAGGCCGACAACGTTCAGAACTGCGCGGCCGCCGGGGCAGGCGCGGTGCTCGGCGCATTCTATGCAGAGACAGGCAAGCAGGGGCTGGCCGACGAGGTGATCATCGGCACCTCGGGCTGTCTGGGAGCCTGCGAGCACGGGCCGGTGGTAGTGGTTTACCCGGAGGCGGTCTGGTATGGAAAGGTCACTCCCGCCGATGTGCCGGAAATCGTACGCTCCCACTTGGGGCAGGGCCAGCCGGTGGAACGCTTGCGGATCACGGATATGGCGGCGCTGCGCGGCGAGATCATCGATCATCGCAAGAAGTTCTACGCCATGATGCAAGCGCGGGACACAGCCGGGGTTGTGCCCGAAGAGCTGTACGAGCTGACCCGCGGTTTTCAGGCCAGCCGGGCAGCGCTAACCGCGATCGAACTCGATGTGTTCACGGCCGTCGGCCAGGGAGCGGAAGCCCCTCGAGTGGCCGCCAAATTAGGCGCCGATCCGCGCGCCACCGAAATGCTATTGAATGCCCTGGTGGCGCTTAGACTGCTGGAAAAACGCGGCAGCGCGTTTACCAACAGTCCGGCCGCAGCGCGATTTCTGGTGGAAGGTTCGCCCGATAACGCGCGGGCTGCGTTGCTGCACACGGCCTATCTGTGGCCCCGTTGGTCCACGCTGACGGAGTCTGTACGCAAAGGCACGGCAGGGCATCCGCGGGGCGCGGACGACCAGTGGACGCGCACATTCATAGCCGCCATGGACCGCAGCTCCAAAGAGTCGGCGGCGCTGGTGGTGCGTTCGGTCCCGGGAAACGGGGCGCGGCGCATGCTCGATCTGGGCGGCGGCTCGGCTGCCTTCTCGATCGCTTTCGCCAAGGCCAATCCGGATTTGCGTTCAGATTTGCTGGATTTGCCGAATGTCGTACCTCTGGCGCAGGAATATATCCGCAAGGCAGGCCTGGAAGACCGCGTATGCGCCCAGGGCGGCGATATGCTTACCGATCGCCTGGGACAGGACTACGATCTGGTCCTGCTAAGCTCCATCTGCCACATGTTCACCCCCGAGCAGAATCGCGGTCTGCTGCGCCGCATATTTGAAGCGCTCGCTCCGCATGGCCGGGTGGTGATCCGGGAATTTATCCTGGAAGCGGACAAGACGGCGCCCCGGCAGGCGGCGTTGTTCTCGCTCAACATGCTGGTGGCTACCGACGCGGGAGCCAGTTACAGCGAAACGGAATATGAACAGTGGCTTCGGGAGGTTGGCTTTAGTGAGGTTAAACGCGTGCGCTTGCCCGGACCGGTTGGTCTGATGATCGGAACGCGAGCATGATGTCGGGGTTTGCAGCCCGCAGTTGCAGCCACGGCCAAAATCGACCGCGGCTGCCAAGCGCGAACCGCGAACTGCAAACCCGCTGTAAAAAACGAATGGCCCAATTCGTCATAGGACTATATCGGCAGAATCCGCCAGGACTTTAGTCCGGCCAGGAGAATCTGCCCTCTCATTTGCCATTAGCAAAGTGATTAACCGATCGCCGACTGGCTTTGGGCGGCCATCAGCTTAGCCATGCGTTTCTGGATCACGGGCACGCGTTTTTTGATCTCAGGCGAGCTCCCGACAGCTTTTTCGACTCCCCCCAACAAGTCGGGATTCTCCATCTTCTGCCGCACCTCTGCCAGGAAAGGCTGGAACTTCGCATAGAGGAACACCAGTTCGCCATTCCAGGAAAAGAACAGTCCGGGGTGAACCACGCCATTCAGGAGCAGCGAGGCCGCGTACTCCCAGTAGGAAAAAACCATTCGCAGCCAGGCATTTTCCTGGGTACCAATGGCTATCGCCAGCTTCACGATGTCGTCGGCGCTGTGCGGGTGAAATTGGAAATTAATGAAGTTGCGGGCCTTCCGGATTTCGGCTTCACGGCGCAAATCGTATAGCTTCATGCAGATTTCGGCGTCGCTGGCAGTCGCTTTTTTGCTCTGGGCCATAAGATTCTCCTTGCAAAGGTTAGTGGATTTGGGAAAGGCATCAGGCCACGGCAGAGGATCTAAAATTCAGATTGTGAGTATAGCATTACGGTGAGATGGAGCGACGGGCAGTGGGAGAATTTGCAATTTGCAATTTGTAATTTGCAAAGTGAAGCAAGCTGAGCTTCCTCGTATGCCGATTTATTTTGCAAATTACAAATTGCACATTACGAATTTTCTAGTGTTAGCCAGTGATCGTGAAGGACTCGCGAACCCGTTTGTCCTCGCGGGCGCGGCGGGCGCGGATCAATACCCCCGTACCGGCAGCCAGCATAAAGCCTGTGATCGGCAGAAGAATCAAGTAATGAACCATGCGAATTACCTCCCCGTTACCTCAGTTTTGGTCTAAGCAGCCGCCAACTCTTCTATTGTTTGAACCCGACACAGCGGAAAAATCCCCGTCTGCCGAACCTCTTTTGTGTAAATTTTTGTCAGGCAAAATGCTCCGACGCGGCGCGACAGCGCTCCTTGGCACTTGCTCAGGCCACTGGTCGGGAACAACAAGCAGCAGTGTCACAGATGTTGGCTGCTGAGTGGAGGTTGCATGCGCCGGCGTTCAAGCCACTTTCTCCGTGCGCTTGTCCACTTTGTCGACCACCGGCTTTACATTAATGTGGAAGGAGGCCAGTCCCTGGGCAAGTTTGGGCGTAAGCAGCATGGTAATGCCTTCCACGGTCTCATTCAGGGCGCGAGCAGGCATACGCTGTAAGCTGATAGTCATTTTCAGATCGTACTGAACCAGCCGCCCCAGCCCGGGCGTGTCCTGCGTCTTGCGCTTGAAAAGCGTACCGCCCAAGACTTGGAAAAGATTGAAAATCGAGTGACTACCACAGACGGGACACTGGTTGGATCGGCTGTCCGTCACGGATTCACAATCCACACACAAGACCGCAGTCTGCAAAGGAACTATGTCCACATCTCGTTGATTGTCGCTCATGATCCCCCTGGTCCCAGTTTGGCGAAGATGGCCACCCTTGAGTACAGACGAGCGGTACGCGCCGCAGGTTGTAGAAACCAGGATTTCAGCTGGATTCCTGCATGGCAGTTTTCAAGGCTGGGGACTGTTCTTGCGGCCCCGAGTCCTTCCGGCTGACCAGAACCAGCGGCAACAGGAGGACGAGAGGCACCGCTACCAGGGTGGTGGCGGAATTCGCGAGGACAAGGGAATTGAAGCTTATGTGGTACCGCTCCAGGAGTTGCGCCCCGAACCAGTCGGTCCCGAACAGGGCAAGATTACGGACGCTCATCATCAGCGAGAAGCCGAGTCCTTCACTGCCTGCCGGCGTCGCACGCACCGCCAGATCCATGAGCGCCAGTTCGGCGAGGGTATAGCCGAAACCGTTGATTCCGTCAATCACCTCCGCCCGGTGCAGCGACGAATAGAACAGATAGCCGAGATTGGCCACGGTAGCGATCAGCAGGCACCAGAAAAGTAATGTCCGCAGCTTGAGCCGCCGGCAGACATAACCGTAGCCCAGCGCGGCCAGCACTCCACAAATGCCGGCGATAAGCTGCAGGAAGCCTTGCCACTCCGTGCTGAGGTGCAAATCATTCTGCTGCCGGTAAAAAATCGCGGTCGAAAAACCGGGGGCGATGTAGAACAGGGCCATCAGGCCCACTGCCGCCCACATGGTTCTGGCGGTGCCGATCTTGACCAGTTGCCGGCCGGCCTTATCCAGGAGTTCGCGGGAATCAATTCTCTGGCGCCGTTCGTGAAGAAAAAGAATTACCGCCGGCGCCAACAGAAACATAACTCCCCCGCAAGCCGCAGCCGTCCAGCCGAAAACAATACTGGCCAGATAGCCGGCGCTGGGGCCGTTGATAATCGCCGCTAACTGCTGCACGACTTCGCGGATGGCCGTCAGCCGCCCCGAGGCGGAAAGCGCCTGCGCCACCTCCACCATGTAGCCGCCGATGACGGTGCTGGCAACTACCATGAAAACGTTGATGACGATGCACATCCAGAGCAGCTTGCCGTATTGATGCGGGGTGAAGTACAGTCCCACCCACGAGACAGTGGCGAGCGCGGTGCTAATCAGAATGTAGTTCTTGCGGCGGCTGCCAAAAATTGGAAACGCGTCGGTGATGATGCCGGCGAAAGGCTTGAAATACCACGCCAAGCCCGCCCAGAAGAAGAATGCGGCATTAGCCGCACGGTCGACGTGCAGCTCATTCTTCAGCAGGTTTTGCAGCGGAATCCTGGCCAGAACCTGAGGCTGGGCCAGGGTAGTGGCAAGAACGCCGACGACTATAACAATCGCCGCCTGAGCCAGGGCAGGTTGGTCTGTTTCCCGATGAGCAGACAATTAGGCCGCCGTTGGCCGGCTTGCTCGTGTGCCGCCGGTCCTCTTCTTCCTACAGACGAGTCTAACGCATTTTAGGTTGTGCAGTGTTCTTGCTCTGCCTGCTCCCATCACAGACGTCTCATAGGATTTCGCTACAATGTTCCAGAATCCCTTAATATGACAAAAAGCGCGCGATTTTTCATTGTGATCTTACTCGTTGCCGCCATTGGGCTGGCGGCGAGTCGCGCTGGAAACTGGCTGGTCTTGAACGATCCTCATCGTGCGAACGTGATTGTAGTGCTTGCGGGCGGCTTGGGGGACATTCGTTTTCAGCGAGGCCTTGGGTTGTTGCGGGAAGGTTATGCGCAACAGCTTGTGCTGGATGCTCCCAACTGGATCGAGTATGGGCGAATGGCATCGGATCTGGCCAGGGAATATGTAAAAGAGGCGGCGCCCGATTGGCAGACACAAATCCACGTCTGCAGCTTTCACTCGGACTCAACCCTGGGCGAACTGCGCGAAGTGGCGCCTTGTCTCCGGGCGGTTGCGCCTCAAGCCACCAGCGTCCTGCTGGTCACATCGGATTTCCATACCCGGCGAGCGTTGTCGACAGCTCGCCACGCTTTACCGCAATATCAGTGGTCAGTGGCCGCAACGCCTGACAGTAATGCCTTCGGAAAGTCCTGGTGGCGTAACCGGGAATGGGCGAAAACCACCCTGCTTGAATGGCAGAAACTATGCTGGTGGCAGCTTGCAGAGAGATGGAGGAAATTTGGTAATTGAGTAATTTGGTAATTGCCCCTACTTTTTATTGTGTACAGTTTCCCAATTACCAAATTACCCAATTACCAAATTGTTATCGTCCTCGGTTGGTGCGCGGCCAGTCAATCCGCCACCGCTGGCCGGATGTTCTTACCCAGAACAGGCGCTTCATCGGACTGCCCCGAGCGTGATGATAGAGCATGGCGGTACGTTCATAAAAGCCGCGCGTATGCCAGGAATCGGGAAATCCCAATCGCTGGCAGTCCAGGTGATGGCAGAACTCGTGGCAAAGCGTGCTAAGGAATGTGCCAAACGAGGTCACTTGCTTGCGGATAGCGGTCCTCATCCAGAGGCGGATGACCAGGGTTTCAGGATGATAGTCCCCAAAAAGCTCGATGGCCCCGCCTGCCTCGCGAACTCGCAGAGGGCGGGCGGCAAGTACCCGGATCAGCGGAGGGCGAACGTTATAGAAGTCGGACGCCACCGATAGGAACTCAGCGCAGGCTTGACGGACAGACACGGCGCCTCCGCTTTGCATGCCCGACTCTATGGCGTTGGCCGCCTCCCGCAGCCGGTGGTCTTGCGGGACTGCCAGCGTTCCGAGTCGCTCACTGGCGAGGAACTTCTCCCGCAGGGAAGTCGTGCGCGGCGGTGGGTCGGTAAGCATCGCAAGCGGGTAGTCAGAGAAGGTGTGAAAAAATACAAAACCTCTTAACCGCAGAGGATTCTTCGACAAGCTCAGGACAGGCTTCAAGGACGCGGAGGTAACAGGAGAAAAAAAAGACGATAAAAGGAATTCCCTCCGCGACCTTTGCGCACTCTGCGGTGAAAGATTTTTTCACAAGGTGCCGGGGAGGACAAGAGGCCTGGAAAATCGAACGACCGCCGTTCGGCTACGCAGCCAATTTTCTGCGGGGGGAGTGCCTGCGGCGGGCGCGCGGACGAACAGAGGTAATAGCAATCGTATTCGGGACTGGGATTTCGAGCAGCTGCGTCCGCCGCGCGGGAAGAGGTCCGCCCAAGACCACTGACAGGGACAACAGCGAGTGGCTCCCACATACACAACACACGTCATGGGTGCTGTCGCCGACCATCTCGCAGTCCGCGCATAGCACGGCGTTCCGCAAGGAAATCGCATTTAAGACCGGTTTCTCCACCCGAACTCCCGAAGACGGTTAATTCACCTCAACTGTGGGCTGATACCAAAAGGCGCTCAAGACAGCACGCGAAGCGCGCGCAACCCCCTGTAGAAAGTTGATGAAAGCTGTGCTGCCTCCGGTTGCAAAAATTGGCTACTGAGGAAGACGAGGAAATCTCAAAACGAGATGGCGCCTCAAGGTGTTGCATGTCATGTCCGAGTTTCCTTGCCGAATGCAACTGCCGGAGGCTCCGAACCAATTTCTCGTGCGCAGGCCGCCATCTACGGAAGGGGCTTTCTTTTGCCCACGGGAAAACATTTTCGCCACTGGCGCTAAGTGACTGAAGGCAGGCTGTCTCAGGTGGTATTCGAATTGCCTCAGTGGTTCTGTTGTCTCCAAATTCCTTCGGGGCGCTTTCATGCGTAATAGAGGTACGGTCGAACAGCGAAACGGCGTGCGCCAGGCGGTACGCGTGCGGGTGGCGGTCCTGTCCCCGATCGCCGCTTTTGGCGGCGCCCTCGGGCAGAGTGAGAACCTGAGCGCCGGTGGTATGTTCCTGGTGCTGAAATCAGCCATTGCCGATGGTGCAGCGGTGGAACTCCTGTTTGAGCTGCCTGCGCCAGTTGGAGGTATTTCCAGTCACGCGATGCGATGCGTGGGCAGGGTAGTCAGGGTAGTGCCGCTCACGCGCAAACATGGGATCGCGATCGCCTTTGAGAAAGTGGAGCGCCTTCCGCCCCGCCACTGACCAGATTTCCGGCCGGAACCGAACCCCACTCCCCTGGTAGAGCTGCCGCTGACGTGGATATCGCTGCCAAGCATGGGCTTGGTTTCCGGCTTGACACATAAAATATTTGATATAAGATTTTATCAAATATCACACAATATTTCAGGAGCGTGCCTGTGCAGGTCTTGACTAAAGGCGAGAGGATCTACCAGGAGTTGAAGGACGAGATCATTGCGGGCAAGCTGCGTCCGGGCGAACGATTATTGCTGTCGGACCTGGCGCTACGATACCAGGTCAGTCCCATGCCCATTCGCGAGGCCCTGCAGCGGCTGCAGCAGGACCGGTTCGTCACCATTGTTCCGCATGTGGGCGCCAGCGTGATCTCTCCCAACCTCCGGGATTTCAAAGAACTCGCGGCCATACGTACGGAACTGGAACCGTTTGCCGCCCGATTGGCTGTGCTGCTGATTGAGGAGAGTTCCGTACGAAAACTGGAGGAGCTTATACGGGCTATGGAGGCCAGCCTCCAGGAAAACAACAAGCGACGCTATTCCTCTTTGAATCGTGAATTCCACACGACCCTTTATGCGGCCTCGCGGAACAAGCAACTCTACTCCCTGATCATGAACATTTGGGACAAATCAAAGATCTCCGGCAGGGTGTTTGCCGTGTGGGAGGGAGACAGCCGGTACCACCAGTCTCTACAGGATCACAAGGAAATCATGGCGGCCATCGTGGAAAAAAATCCGGAGAAAGCTGCAAGCGTGATACGGAGGCACAACGAGAGCGCTTTCAAACTGGTCATCCAGGCGCTCGAGGAGGAAAGTGCCGAAACCTTTTCCGAGCGGATGGGTACCGGCGAAGCCAGAGTTTGAGCGCCCATATCCACCGGCAAGAGAACCGGTCGGCGGACCGTGAGCCGCATGCGCCATGCCGCCAGCCGGCTTGAGGTCTGAGGCGTTGAGGAGGAACCTCCCTTGCGTATCGTTCGCCAAATCGCCGTAGTAGACACGAAGCTCTGTACGGGCTGCGAAAGCTGCAAGAAATTGTGCCCCACCGTGGCGATTGCCATGACGGGCACCAAGCGTAAGCCGAAAGCTTCGATCGAGGAGCAAGCCTGCGTGGCGTGCGGCATTTGCACCGCCCGCTGTCCGGCGGACGCGATTACCATGGCCCCGCGATCGGTTCCCCTCACCATCGGGGTGAATGCTGCCGACGTTCCCGCGGAGAAGATTGCGGCCATTTGCCACGCGGCCCACCTCTTTCCCGACCAGATCGTGTGCGGTTGCACCCGGGTGCAAGCGAAAGAGATTGCCGCGGCCATCGTGCTTGGCGCCCGTACTCCGGAAGATGTCGCCAGAAGAACCGGCGCACGCACCGGATGCGGCGTGCTGTGCATTTCTGCCGTGATTCGTCTGCTGCGTGGCGCCGGGATCGAACTAAATAAGGCGCCCGGCTATCAATGGTACGGCTCCAGCGTTTCCATCTGGAATGTGCCGCCGAACGTAATGCGCAAATACCCTGAATACTACCTGGCGCAAGATCGGGAGATTCTCGACAAGGTGTTCCCCGGGGGTGGAAAATGACGACCAGTGCGCGCCGGACTCTGGAACCGGTAAAGCCGCGCAGTTCCCTCTACAACATCGATCCCGCCACCCTGAAAAGCCGGGCAGTAGACCTGCCGGGAATGACGGGATTCCCGGCCACCGATCTTTTCCCGGACTTACCCCCTTCCCTGTCCGAGACTCCTAAGGAAGCCCTCAAAGCCAGGATCCGCGAATTAACGGTCGAGCAACTGAGCCAGGTGGATCTCAGCAAGATTCAACGCGGGGATTCCGTGAACATTCTCACCTCCCATCATGGCTTCACCTTGCATGGCGGCGAGGCTTTCGCGGAAATGATCCGAACCGTCCGCGACGAAGTGGAGCGGCGCTGCGGCACCAGCAACATTCGCCTGCTGGCCGGCGTCGGCCTGCGCTTCCGGGAATGCGAAGAATACATCCGGCGTTTCCAGTTGGACCAATACTTCGGCGGCAAGGCCGAATCCATTCTGCCGGTGGATAAGGGAGTGCCCATCCAGACGGAAATCGGCACTTTGTACGGGATCGAACGCGCTTACTCCGCGCGCTGGATTATCCATACCCATAACAACGATATCCGTGAATTACATCTTCACCGGCAGATGGGGCGGATGCTGAAGCCGTTCGCCATGTCTTATGCCACTATCGAGACGCGGTCAACCTACCACCAAGGTATGGGGCCGCGGGCGGCGAACCTTTTACCGCGGATGATTTATGAATCTCCGTTTGTGCAGGACAAGTTTGTCTGCTCGGTGTTTCTGCAGGTGGCGCCGACGGGGATCGTCGGAGTCGACGCCCACAACGACCTGCTCGTCCAGGATAAGAAGTGTGCCAAGCTGAACCTGGCCTGGTACGGCAAGATCGTAACCCTGCTGAGCAAGCTTTCCGGCGTCATTGTCATTCTGGATTATCCCGGCCCCATTCCGTACACCACAGCGGGGGGAATTCTGTTCGGCAATTTTCTGAACGCCACGATCGATGAATTCGATCTGGACCTGCCGTTCCCGCCGTTCACCCGCTACAGCGACATGCTCTATGCCAGCACCACGCCCGTCTGCGGCGAGGGCGTGCTGCCGCCGCCCAATCCCGCGATCAAGGCGCTGATCGTGAACTACGCGTCCAAGGGCTACCCGAGTACTTTCTTTGCCCAACAACTGCCCACCCTGGTGGTGGGAGCGCAGGCGGATCTATTCCGCGGTTGCGAACAGAACGCGAGGTTCATGGATTACGCGATCAAGGTGGGCAGCCTGGCGAAGGCACTGAACTTTGCCCGGCAATTTGGCAAGACGGACCACGTGCTGGTGTTCGACGGGGCTTCCGGGGGCTTTAATGTCAGCGAGTCGCTGGCCGAGAGCCTGCGTAAGTGGGCGCCGGAAGTGGCGGATGAGGTTGAGCACAAGCTCATGCCCAAATGGCTGCGGCAGAGAGGGATTCATTGAGTGTAGTGGTTGGTTGAGACAGGCTCCGTATTGGCAATTCCAGTCCATGGAGGCACTGACAATGGCAGAGGCGCAAAATTGGTCAACTATCGAGAAGGTTGTAGTGCGTGCGGGTGTGTCCCGCCGGGTATTCAGCGGCAAGAACAGCATGCTGGCGTTGAATGAGA
>Ga0326727_10007844_pt1 | contig 27695 bp, 21 predicted proteins | sample MB2enrmetagenome_FD_207643 | JGI IMG/M metagenome (GOLD analysis project Ga0326727, IMG submission 207643) | Lab enriched peat soil microbial communities from McLean, Ithaca, NY, United States - MB29MY | ecosystem: Environmental > Terrestrial > Soil > Wetlands > Peat | place: USA: New York...
TCAACAGCGGCGTCGCCTGCTTCTACTACCTCAGGCTGCTGGGATCGATCTACGCCAAGCCCGAGCACGAGCCTTCCATCCCCGGCCAGGATGCCCCCAGCCTCGCCCGGACCGCCGCTGTCAGCGTACCCGCCGGACTTGCGCTCGCCCTGGCTGCGGCAGCCACATTGATGCTCGGCATCTTTCCCGGCCGCGTGCTTCACCTGGCCGACTACGCCAGTTCGAGCCTGCGTGCAAATATCGCGCCCGCAGAAACCCGAACCGGTCCAGCCGCAGCCGAGCCCGTCTCCCTCACCAGCAGCAAATAACGACCGATCCTCGGAGTTCCAGAAGCGTCAAAGGCGCGTTATGCCTGTTGAGGCTATTGTTTTTGTGTGCGCTGCCGTTGGAATTGCCGCGCTAACTCGCGCGGATGACACCCGCTCATTGAGCAATCCGATAGCTCGATGGGCGGACAGAGCTGCCCCCTCCATCCAGGCAACGACGTGGCTTGCATGGTCGCCGATGAAGTATATAGGACCGTCCGGTGTGATGAGTGTCTCATAGTTGGATTTATTGGTCTCCGTTGTCTTGCCGTAGGTACGGACCCACGATCCTAGATTATTCGGCTCATAGCCCCAGCCGATATACAGTGGCTTCTCCAACTCCTTGCCGTGGCCGGGATGAACGCGCTCAATCGCCGCGCGGGATTCGGCAAACTTTTGCTCGAGCGTCATGCTACCGAAGGATGTGCCGATTTCGTGATACTGGTATCCCGAAACCAGCACACCACGCTCGGCGAAGAGGTTGGCGCTGGGATACCATATCGGACTGCATCCCTGTGCCAGGAATGAGAGGCCGCCATAGAGGTTGTAATCCTGCTCCCAGAAGCGGCGCGATTCCCAGGCCACTTTGTAGGCGCTGGCATAGGTGCTGTCTTCGATGACCTTCTTGTGCTCCGCGGAGAAGTCATTCGGCACCTTCTTTAGAATGGACAGAGGCAACGCGCAGAAGCAGTAGTCCGCATCGAGGCTCTTCTCAACCCCATCCTGGATATAGACGACGCGCACACCCTTTGCAAACTTGCGAATTTCTTTTACTGGCGCGTTATACAGGATTACATCGCCAAGCTTCTTAGCGAAGGCGTATGCAATACGGTCATTGCCGCCCTTGCACTGGAACATAGTGGACTGCATATCGAACGTCTCTTCAAAAAACATGCCCTCCCAGAAACTCTCATCCAGCAGAGTGTGCAGATCCAGCGGTTTGCTAAGAACGCCCGTTTGGTCGCCCGCACCCGGCTGGGCCGAATAGCCAGCGCGTTCGGAACCAACATACTTTCGGGTTGAATCAAGCGGGCCGAACGTCCTGAGAAAGGTGAGTATCCTGTCGCGGTCTTCTTTGGTCATGGTCTGATCAAGCGCGCCCTGCGAGATGCACTTCGCCAGTAGCTCGGCGACTTCCCCACGAGCGTCGTTGATCGCCTGACGTTGGAGCACAGCCTTGCCGCCATTCACCTTGTCGTCCTGCAGCAGGCTGCTGCGCGTTGTATTGATTTCAACTTCCATCTCAACACCGAGCTCGCGAAGGTAGCCCAACATAGTGCCGTGAATGGACGGAATGCGCCCTGGGCCCAGGTTCTGATAGTTCCCTTCATCGAACGAGCAGGTCTGGGTACCGTATCCGTTCAGTGTTATCTTGGTGCCGTTGCGCGCAGTCCACAGGCGGCCACCTGGACGCTCGCGCGACTCCAGCAACGTGCATTCATATCCAAGTCTGCCCAACTCATAGGCGGCGACCAGACCAGCCACTCCCGCACCGAGAATTGCAACCCGTATGCCTTTGCCCGTCTTTGGGTCCGCACTGATAGCGGATGCGAGGGCAGCCTTTGCCGGCATGAGGCCCAAGGATTGCATCATCAAAAATGCGGCACTGAGGCCTCCAGCGCTCCCCGTCCGCGTGAGAAACTCTCTTCTCGTCAATGCCATCGATCCTGTTCTCCTAAGCAACTCGCCAGAAACCATCTTCATTGAACTCTGCGTTTAACATCTGATGTGCCTGTACCCGTCAAAGAACGCTTTGTGCTGCGCGAGGATCGTGCGCATTTTGGTCATGTCGGGCGTTAGGGAAGTATTGCCCAACTCGTATGTTCCGCCCAGTACGATTCCATCGCTGCGCGGAAGCATATATAGCTGATCGTGCGACACAGCGTATTGGACCTCGGGCTGCGGTTTCAACAATGTCAATTGCCCCCGCGCTGACGTCAGTTCCGCATCCTCAAAGAGATCCTTCGCGCCCAGGCCAGTGCAGTTGAATACCAGCCTTTCCGGCAACTGCGCAACCATATTGCGATTTGTGAGTGCCCTGACCACGATTGTGCCCGACGCCTCGCGAAACGCGTCCATCATTGCCTGCAGATACCTTGGCGGTTCGATCAGCAGCGTGTCAGATTGCTTGACTGCCGTGCCGACGGGAAATGGATGCTCGGCCGAAGTCAGCTCACGAAACTCTGGCCTGCTGCGAAACATGCTTTCACCGCCGATCAACCTGGACTCATCGAACCCGTCCTTGGAGATGGAATAGCTTCGAATCCAGCGGACGCCAAAGGTGTCGCCCAGCATAGTCAGGAAGCGTTCATGGGCGAACGCACTGGCGGACAGCAATCGTTGGCTGAACTGTGCATCCACCTTTGCCGGATCGGCTACCAAGAACGGAGTCCAAGCCCCTCCGGCTGCGTTTGAGGTCGTATCCGGAGGGAGAGCTTTGGCGTAGATGGTCACCTTGAACCCGGCCTCCTGTAGCAGGCGAGCGGTCGCGAGTCCGACAGCGCCACAGCCAAGCACAGCAACCGGACCCTCGATTCCCTGGCATCCCATGGTCAGTGCGAGTTGCGCAGTCCCCCAGGAGAGCGATATGCCTGCGCCGCCGTGCCCGTAATTGTGAACGACCAGCGTCTCATCCACCTTCTCCGCCCGCACAACAAATCCTGAAGGGCGGTAGGGGCGAAGGCCGACGACGGTACGAATCACCCGGTCATTCTCAACATGCACGGGCGGAAGGTTGCACGCCGCGCGGCCGGACGAAGCATTCGAAGAAGTCACCCTCTCCGAACTTCCTTGAGCAGTCTGAACCGTGGCGGCTTGCGCCCACGATCGTTCGCAGAGGCATGCCAGCGGAGACAATTCTGCGCAGGCTAGAATGCTTCGGTAGACAAACCTACGTCTATTCATGGCTTCCAAACGACACCAACCTTGCAGATCCAAAGCCAACATGGAGGGCCCTACATGGCTGCCGAAGCTGCGTTGCAGCTAACGTCGCGGCAGCATTCAGCATTCTTCCTCGGAAAGGCCGCCGGACATCGATCTCAACTGCCCGGCGGCTAAGAACTGCAACGGAGAATCTGTAGAATTACGCAACGTGGCGATCAAGTTCCGAATGTGCGGTATACGGCAAATCGAGGTGAGCTGCTGTCGGGGCCGTCTCGTAGCACTTCTTAAACGCACCCTGGAACTTCTGCATCTCCTCTGCGGTGCCCACGGTGACGCGCACGTAGTTCGGCATGGCGGCCCACGTGCGTCCGATGAATACATCTTCCTTCTGCATCAGAGCGGAAAACTGCCGACCCGGACGCTTGACATCAACCATGAAGAAATTCGCCTCGGAGCCTGGGTAGTATTTGTAACCGTTCTTTTCCATCCACTCCAGCGTGCTGGCGCGGATGTCCGCATTGATCTTGCGCCGGGTCAGAATCAAGGTTTTGTCTTGGATGCTGCAGGTACAAGCATGCGCTGTCGCCATTGAGACCGAACCAGAGCCGTTGCGCCCAACGCTGGTTCCAAGATCGGAAAGCTTTTGTATCAGCTCAGGTTTGGCGATAAAGAATCCGGCACGCAACCCTGCCATACCGTAGATCTTCGAGAACGTCCGCGTGACCACCAGGTCCTGATCCTTCGCAACCTGATCGATCATCGAATCATCCGTGGAGAAGTGGAAGTAGGCTTCATCTACGATCACAACCGCGCCGGGCGCCTTGTTCTTGAGCAGCCAGACCAGGTCCTCTTTCGGTGTCATGGTGCCGGTCGGATTGTTCGGGTTGACGATGTAATACGCGCCGGCTTTCGATGTCGCTGCAGCCATCGCACGGACGTCGTGCCTGCCGTCCTTGGTGAGTGGAACACTGAATAGCTTGGCCTTCATGGCTTCGGCCGCGCGCGGCCCCTGCTCATAACTCGGATCGGCAACCACCAGCGGTTTGTCAGGTCCAATGTTGGAGTATAGCGCCAGATCCACTGCATTTCCGGACCCAGGGTACATGCTGACGTACCCGGGCTTCAGATCGAAGGTGTCACTAAAGGCCTTGATCGCCTCCATCTTTGACTCTTGATGATATCTTCCGCCCGCGCCTGAAAACTGCTGGATCGCCTCGAGCGCGCACGTCGCTGGCCCCAGCGGGTTCTCATTCGAGCTAATGATGACGGCATTGGCGTCGCGCACACGCACGTCGCCGAAGTCGGAGCCGGCCCCGTTGGCCCCGCCGCGACGGCGGGCTTGGCCAGATATTGGAGCTTGAGCGGTCTGGGCAAGAGCATACTCTGGTTGACCGATGACAGGCAGCGCAGCCGCAGTTACGCCTGCTGCACCGAATAGACGCATAAACCCTCGACGGGACAGATCGTTCTTGGCAAGTTTCATCAGGCTCTCCTTTGACTCCGCTGATTCTGGTTGATATCGCCAACATGGTTATGCTTCGCTCAGAAGACAGGTGAAGGATAAATAGCTCCGACACTCCTTGTTCTTGCGCATCATCTGGCGATGCCCTACGTTCAGTCACTGGAAAAGACATTCTTGAAACAATGCGCACAAGCCCAGGAGTCGCAACTGTGCGCGTGCAGTCCGTTACTTCATTGCGCTCAAAACGCTCTTCGGCACCTTCGCCGCAACGTCATATCTTGAGTCGACAAGTTCTGTGATGTCATACTTCAAGGTCGAGGCAAATAGGATGGCCACTTCGCTGTCGCTGAGTTTGTACTTTTCCTTAATCCAGGTCGCCAACTGCGAGGTTGCGATCTGAATCGATACAGGTACGGAGCCCGAAACACCCAAGGCAATCAGATAGTCCTTGTTCTCAACCCGCACCATTCCGCTGGAATCTCCCGGAATGACATCGACGGTAAAATCGACGTCCATTGAGGTCTCCAGGCCGCTGCCGACTACCTCGCCATCACCCATCGCGGCGTGGCCGTCTCCCATCCCCAGGAGTGCGCCCGCGTGGAATACCGGGAGATAGACTGTTGCCCCCTCCGCGATCTGGTTGTAATCCAAGTTTCCGCCAAAGGGGCCTAAATCGCCCCCGCGATACTGCTGGTCTCCCTGCGGGGCAACGGAGATGCAGCCAAGCATCGGCTGCAACGGCACGCTATAGTTTTTCATGTGCTCGCTTGGATGCGTGGGTACGGCGATGCCTTTATCGGGCAGCAACGTCCAATCACCATCGACCGCAGGGTCATACTGTGCGCCGACAAGATAGGCAGTCGTCGCTGCGTGTGCATTCAAGCGGCTTCCCTGATGCGCCGACGATCGGTTGGTTCGAATCTTAAGCAGATGAACGGCGAGCGTGTCCCCCGGAAGCGCTCCCTCAACGTAGATGGGTCCGATGTTGTCGTCTCCCCCGCGATGATGGATCCCCTGGGCATCGACACCGCCTGCGTCGGAGGTCCACGTATGCACAATATCGCCCGGAAAGATCGATAACTCGGGTTTGTTCTTCGCTGAGTAGTAGCCCACAAAACTGGTCGGATTGTAGGTGATCTCCCTTGGTCTCGCAGGAGGGACCGGGGCGCGGGTCAGCGTGCAGCCTACCGGGCCTGTGGCGCCGCCTCTTCCGCCAAAACCTCCGCCGCCCCCACCGCCGGCACCCCGCGCTCTTGCACCCGCAGCCGGTGCCGCACCGCTCAGGCCCGGTGCAGCAGCGCTGGCGGCGACAGCAGGGGCCCCGCCGCCGCCGAAGCCGCCGCCTCTTCCTCCGCGTCCGAAACCTCCTCCCCCCAGTCCAGTGCCTGTGCCCGTAATCGTCTCGCCACTGAGCGTCCCGGTAAGACCGCCTACGGCATTGCCTTGCGCATCCGTCAACTTGATGTCGAGCTTGCCATCCGTCAGCGTGCCGTCAATGATGGATGTGCCCCACATGCCGCTCAACTTCTGTCCGTCGGCCTTCAGAGAAACGCGGGCATATTGCGGTTCGCCCTGGGTTGCAATCGTGGCAATCCAGTTGCCCGAGATATCCGCCGCCATGCATATCCGCGTCAAGGCAATCGCACCAGCCAGAGCGGCCATCTTGATCCATTGATTTGCCATCGTCCTGCTCCTGTTCCACGGATTTCTCGATTGCATTAGAGAGCTTTACTTGTTGAGGGTCGCGAGCACGCTCTTGGGCACCTTGGCCGCCACGTTGAAGTGCGGATCGACCAGCTCCGTGATTTCGTACTTCAGCACGTCGCCGAAGAGCAGGGCCACCTCGCTGTCGTTGAGGTGGTAGTCGTGCTTGATCCAATCAGCCAGTTGCGTGGTGGCCAGCTGAATTGACTCAGGGACCGATCCCGATACCCCCATGGAGATCAGGTAGTCCTTGTCTTCGCCGCGTACCTGCGGTGTTGCGAATCCCTTGATGAGATCCACGGAGAAGGTGACGTCGACGGAGGTCTCCAGGCCGGTTCCCACCACCTCGCCATCACCCATCGCGCCGTGCGCGTCACCCATCCCGAGCAGCGCCCCAGGATGGAAGACCGGAAAATACAGGGTTGCCCCCTCCACCCATTGGTTATAGTCCATGTTGCCGCCGAACACTCCGAGGTCCGTTCCGCCCCACTGCTCCTCTCCCGGAGGCGCCACAGAAATGCAGCCAAGCATCGGCTTCAAGGGAATTGTCAAGTGCGGCAGCCCCAGCGATGGAGGCAGCTTCGCGATCCCCTGGTCGGGATACTGTTCCCACGAACCATTGAAGTTGGGATCGTATTGCGCCGCCATGTTATAGGCCGGCGTTACGGCGTACTGGTTGAACCGGCTCCCCTGACGGCCAATCAGCTTATTCGTCCGAACCTTCAGCAGGTGGACCACCAGCGTGTCGCCGGGCAGGGCTCCCTCAATATAGAAGGGGCCAATATTTGCGTCGCCTCCGGAACCGTGCCGAATGATGTTGGCGTCACGCGCCTGGTCCATCGTCCGCGTGTTCACCGTATCGCCAGGAAAGATGCGCAGATTCGGCGGCTCGGCCGCAGAGTAAGTGCCGTACGCGACGTTCGGCTCGAAGTTGTATGTCTTCGGCGCAGCAGGAGGCGTCGCCGCGCGCGTTAGGGTCCAAGTCACTGGCCCAGGAGGCTGCACGGCGCCCATTCCACCACTACCCGCCCTCCGTGCCGGCACTACGCTGCCTATCCCCGAGAAGCTGTCGCCGGTCATGGTCCCGGTCAGTGTGCCCCCGGGTTTACCGCTCGCGTCGGTCAGAGAGATCTCGACCTTGGCGCCGGTCAGCGTACCGGCCACGGTGTATGTGCCCCAAATGCCCGTAAGCCTTGTGCCCGCAGACTTGAGCGCGACATGGTTGTACTGCGCAGTGTACTGCGAATCGAACGGGCCGGTCAGCTGCCCAACCCAGTCGCCCGAAACATCCTCGGCTGCGCAGATGCGAGTCATCGCCATCGTCGCGGCCAGTAAGACTAGCTTTATATGCCGGGTGCTTTTCATCAGGGACACTCCATCTTCACGAAAACCAGTGGGTCTTCGGGAGAAACCGTTCCCAGGCCCCGAGGACAGTCCCTCCCATTGAGGGCGGTTAGAAAATGATCTTCAGTGCAAGCTGGCAGTTGAACGGTTCGCCCTCAGTAATGCCGGGGGCGCTGGTGCCGCCAATAGTGGTCGTGATCTCGCCGGTGGTCAAGGAATTATTCAAGGCTGTAGTGCCTCCCGCCGGGATATATCTCTGGTCCGTTGCGGTGTTGCCGGAACTCAACGATGGCTTTGCCAAATTGACATGGTTGAAGACGTTGAACATCTCCCCGCGGAACTGCCCCGTGACCCGCTCACTGATGGGGAAGTTTTTGAAGATCGAGAGATCGACATCCGCGAAGCCGGGCGCGCCGTGGATTTGACCCGGTGCGGTTGTCCCGTAGTAGGCGGTAAGCGGCTTGGAGCAGTCCGGCCCAAAGTTTGCCGCGGCCACCGAGCAGCCGGGAGGCGAGATCACCGAGAGTGGGTTGTACCACTGAATAAAGGCGCCGTTGATCACCTTGTTTCTGGACGTGCCGGAGACACCGGTAGTCAATGTGCCCCCGCAATTCCCATTTGGACAAAACCGCGGAAGTCCGGTGAGATCGGCGCGGCCCGCGCCCTCTCCGAGGCCCAGGCCGGAGCAGGTGAGAGCGTAGGTGTTGCCGGTTGAAGACGACTGGTTGCAGGAGCCCGAACCGCTCGCCGTGACGGCAGCGGCACCGCTAAACTTTAGCGTTCCGGTAGTCTGCCAACCGCCCGTCACCCACTTGTTGACCAGCCAGGAGGGACCGCCCTTGAGGTTCGGAATGACGTAAGTCCAGTAGCCCTTCACCTGGTTGGTGACCACAGCGTTTGAGCCGTAGTCCAACGCAGGATTGTTGTAGTCCTCGATCGTACCCGTGCCCTTGCTGGTCGATAGAGCGTAGGAGACCTCGGAGATCAGCCCATGCCAGTTCCTCGTACGGATGTAAGCCTGGAAGGCGTTAGCATTCGACGATCCAAAGCTTTCGGTTTGCGTAATCTTGGCAAAGTTGGGGTACTGGCCGAAGTAGGGCCGCTGAATCTGCGAATAGGCAAATCCATTGGTGATCGCTGTGTTGGTAGTCGCCCCATAGGTCGTCTGGTTCAGGTCTGCCGAGTTAGACAGGTGACGCCCACGCTCACCCACATAGCTCACCTCGATGATCGCGTTTCTGCCTAAGGCCTTCTGGACGCTGGCCGAAATGTTCGTCGTATCGCCGGTGCTTAAGTTGGGATCCACGGCGCCGATGGCCAGATTCGCGCAGGTAGCAGTCTTGACCCCGGTGCATACTCCGCCCGCGCCGTTGTTGGGAATGATCGACGCCGGATTGGGCGGGAAGATCGAGACATTCGGCAGAATATCTAGATTGGTAAGCCCCTCGTTGTATAGGGGTCTGGTGCCAGCCGGGTTGCCCGCCAGGCTGGTGGCCGCCAACCAGTTTCCGGCGCCCGGCTGATCGAAGTACAATCCGATGCCACCGCGGAGTACCATCCCCTTGGTGATGGAGGGGAGGATCGTCGGCTGCCAGTTGAAGCCGAAGCGCGGCTCAATCTGCTTTGCGAAGGCCTTGTACGGCTCGGAGATGTCCGAGCCAACGACCGCCAGCCCCCCAGTGAGGTCAAGCGAGTCGGCTGGGGTGCCCGGGCGAAAGGTCGACAGGTCCCTCTGGTCATCTCCAATTGGAGACAGATACTCCCAACGCAGACCATACGTGAGGGTCAGGTGAGGGGTGATTTGGTTCGTGTCCTGAGCAAAAATGTTGAAGTTGTTTTCAGAATCGTTGCGGTCGAGAATGCCATTGTAGAGGGTAGCCGAGCTGCCCTCTCCCTGTAGAAAGTCGGCGAGGGCCTTGGTATACGTGTCGGCCGATGCTGGGTAGGAAACGCCGTTGCCGCCGCTCGAGGCGTTGAAGCCGCGGCTGCCGCTGAAGCTGAACGTGCCGCGCGAGTAGATACTGCTGCTGCCTCTGCCGGTAGCCACTTCATAGATTTGCGTCCGCCGATACTCGCCGCCGGCACGGATCTGGTGCTTGCCCAGCGTGAGCGTGTAGGTCTCTGAAAGATGTCCGCTGAAGTCGTTACGAATCTGGATGGTAGTGCCGCCGGTGCCGTCGAACCCGGAGATGGCGAGTCCCGGCTGGCCGAAGGTATCGCCCGGCCCAAGACCGGTAATAAAGCCGACTGCTGCCGCGCCGTTATTGGGCTTTGCGTCGCCGAAGGGCTGGTTATAGTAGTCGACGCCCATCAGGATCTGGTTGGAGGACTTGGCGTTGAGTGCGGTGTTCAGGGTGATCCCTACGTTGTCCACCCGTTCGCCGGCGACCTGGTAGTACCACGGATTCTGGCTGGTGCTGAGCGGGGCCGTCTGGCTGCCTTCGCCCCAGTACCAGCGCTCGGAGACCGTGTTCTTTGCGCTCAGCGTCTGGTCGAACTTCATCAGTACATTGTTGCTGTATCCGTGCTGCGCCGCACTGGTTGGAGGCGTCCAGTTGCCCGGTGATGCCGGACCCGTCAACATGCCGGGCTGCCACAGAGTCGTGATGAGGTTCTCCATCATCGTGATTGTGGGGTTGGTCGCCGGCGTCACGCCTCCTGACGCCAACAGAGCCAGGGCCTTGGTGACATAAGCACCGGACGGTTCAGTCTGTTGCGTGACCCCCTGACCGAGAACGTACTGCTGACGCTCATAGTTGAGAAAGTAGAAAATCCTATCCTTGAGGATTGGGCCGCCGACCGAACCACCCCACTCCTGGAAGTGGATTGGCGGCTTCTTCGGGAGAGGCGAACCTGCAGCCGCCAGAAGCCCATCCTTCGCTTTGAAAAAAGGACCGGTCGCCGCGAAGAACTCATTGCGATTGAAGTAATACGCGGTGCCGTGGATCTTGTTGGTGCCGGATTTGATGGCCGCATTGATCGTGGTGCCCGAATTGCCACCATATTCGGCGCCGCCCTGCGTCAGCGTGGAGAGCTCATCGATCGAGTCGATGGGGAGCAAGGTCCCCGGAACGCCGCCGACGCCTCCCTGATTGGAGGCCACGCCGGTGTTGCCATACATGTCGTTATTGTCTACGCCATCGATCTGGTATTTGGCGGTGCCGGTGGTGTTGCCCGGCAACATTGCGACCATCTGGGTGAAGCTGCGGCCGTTGATCGGAACATCCGTGACCTCCTCTTTCGGAACGGTGAAGGTGCGGACCTGACTGACCGTATCTATGGTGAGCGCGTTGGCCTGCACCTCCACTGTCGTCGCTGTCGTGGCAATGCTCAGCGTGACAGGAAGGTTGAACACTTCGGCCGCCGAGATCCGGACCTGGTCGATCTTCACTGTGGAGAATCCGGGAAACGACACTGTGACTGTGTAGTCGCCGAGCGGGAGATCGGGGATTGAATAGTCTCCCGCACTCGTTGAGACCGCCTTATAGATAAGGCCCGTCGCGGCTTCCGTCGCCTCGATCTTCGCTCCGGGAATTACGCCTCCCTGAGTATCGGCAACGATGCCGGAGATGCTGCCGCGAAAGGTGCTCTGCGCGAATGTGGTACTGGCGAGTAGGAAGAATACAAGTCCTGCCACTAGACGACGCATAGAAAGCCTCCACGAAGCCGAGTTGTTGGAACACACTGGGTCGGCACTGTCCATCGCTCTGAAACAAACAGCGAAAGAACAAGTGATGTGGCGGTGCGATGGCCAGATGATTCTTGACCGTACTTCGCGACTTGCAAAAGAAGCGATTGCTTGAATGTGTGTCTGAGTGATCCAACTATGACACGTTTGTCTCTTGACCACAAGAAACAATTTGTAACAAAATGTAAACACTATTTTCCATCTCTCACCTGTGTCGCAGATGTGAAACAAGACATGGCACAAATAAGAACAGTTGGCGTCTGCGACCAGTCTTGGCGACAAGAGCGATTGCACCCTCTCAAGCTGGAACTTGCCCCGGCACTTCGGCGGAAGGCAGGCATATCTCAACAACCAGGCCGCCATCCGGTTTGTTGCGTATGCCCACCATGCCTCCATGTAGTCTGGCTGCGCGGTCCACAATGGCAAGGCCAATCCCAGAACCTTCCTGCTGCCGATGCCTAGAGCGATCGGCACGGTAGAACGGCTCAACCACCAGACCCAGTTCATGTTCTGGAATTCCGGGGCCATTGTCGCTCACTCTTACACTGAAGAATTTCTTGCCTTGTCTTTCGTCCGTGGATGTCTCCACGTGGATCAACCCGCCACCCGACGCATACTTGATTGCGTTTCGCAGGACATTGTCGACCGCCGCTCGAAGCAGGTCCTCGTCTCCGCTCACGTAGCAGTCTCCGTTGATCGTCGTCCCGATAACGCAGTCGCTCCGCGCGGCTTCATACTGAAGATCCGGTAAGAGGTCGACGACCAGCTCGCTCAGTGAAACCAGACAAGGCTCATCAATTCGCAGAATCGCATCCAATCGAGATAACGACAAGATTTGGCCAACCAGAGTGTTGAGACGCGCCGCCTCGCCCCCGATCCAATCCAGCGATTCGCGCATGCTAGCCGGAGCCTGGGCCCGCGCAAGCCCCAGGCCGACTCCCAGCCGAGTTAGCGGTGAACGCAACTCATGGGAAACATCCCGCAGAAGGATCCGCTGTGCCTTGGCCAGCGATTCAAGCTGTTCCGCCATGTGATTGAAATCCCGCACCAGCTGATCGATGTCGTCACCGCCTTTGGACACGGACTCGTTGACGGGCAACCTTCCCCAATGCACTCGGGTGTCGAGTCTGCCCATAGCAATCTCACCGGCTGCCTGGCGCAACCGGCGAATCGGCAATGCGACCAACACTCCCAGAAATACCGTGACCGCACACGAGATACTCACGGTCGTGTAGCCGGGCAGCAATCCGTAGAATTGCAGCGCCGTACTATAGTTGCTTTTGAGCAGAAGTACGTACTTCGCGCCGCTTGTTGAAGTCAGTGGAACGGCTAGGAGTTGAAACCACGCATGATTTTCCGTCACGCGTTTCTTCTGTTTGACGGCTGACGCAACCAGCTTTTGCATTTCGGGAAGGTCAGGGTTTCCGCACAGAACGCGGCCTTGCACAGTGACGAGATAAAGCTCGTCACGCGAAACGGAGAGCAGGTCCTGCAACTCCTGGCAGCGGCCGGCTTCGTAGGCGTGCACCAGGCTCCGTCCGTTCATAGCCAACGCACTGTCAAGCGCGTCGGTGAGCTCGGGGTGGTGAATATGCCGATGGGGCTCGAAGTCTGAGATCACGATGACGATCCCCGCGGCCACCCAGTAGGCAAGAAAAATCTTGAGCAGCAGTCGAATCATAAGCTAGCCAATCGACGTTCAAGATGAGTTCTAGGCATCGTGCCGATGCACGTTCGACTCGGGATCGCAGAACAGATAGCCCGAACTGCGAATGGTCTTGATGTGGTTCCCCAATGGCGTGGCGGACTGGAGTTTGCGGCGGAGACGGCTCACATATACATCCAGACTGCGATCGAGCGGGTGAAAGGGGCGTTGGAAGACGCCGCTCACTAATTCCTCGCGGGTTAGGGCAACGCCGGGCGATTGCAGAAACCTCTCCAGCAAGGACATCTCAACATCCGTGAGATCGAGCACCACATCTCCGTACACTACCGTGTGAGAAGCAAAGTCGATGGTAAAACCGGCGCGCTGTAGCTTGGGTTTCAGGGAGGATGCGCCAGTTGATGGAGGGTGGGAGGCGCCCCGTCGAAGTATGGCGTGGATCCTGGCCACCAGTTCTTCCACATCAAACGGCTTCGGCAGATAGTCATCCGCGCCGAGGCGGAGCCCACGAACGCGATCCGCGGCTTCTCCCCGTGCCGTTAACAACACCACGCGCATATCCGAGAAAATACGAAGAGACCGGAGGATCTCGAACCCATCTACTCCGGGTAACGTCACATCAAGGAGCATCAATTCGTGCTGCGCTTGATGCGCCGCCTCCAAGCCTTGTTCGCCGTCATGACAAGCAGTCAACTCTATCTCATGGCGCGCGAGATAGTCGTGCAACATACGACAGAATTTGACGTCGTCGTCGACGATCAAGACTGGTCTCATATTGAATGATACGGGCAAAAGTCATGAGGATTGTATGAAGAAGTCCTGCGCCGAGACCCTTCGCACCCTCACGCAATCCAAATACCTCATCTTCGACCGCGCGACCAACTTCAGCGGCGAGGTCATCGAAACAGTGAAAAGCTTCGGCATCCAACCCAAGCGGACCAGCTTCCGCAGTCCCTGGCAGAACGGCGTCGCAGAACGCTTCGTCGGCAGTTGCCGGAGAGACCTGCTCGACCATGTCATCGTTTTGAACGAGCGGCATCTCAAGCGCCTCATGACCGAGTACATCCACTACTGCCATGACGACCGGACGCACCTAGGCTTGGAGAAGCAGACTCCAACAGGACGTACGGTTGTTCGAGGTGAGAACCGAGGCGGTCGCGTGATTTCCATGCCGAGGCTCGGCGGGTTGCATCATTGTTACGACCTCGCCGCCTGAACCCTCCTGATCCAATTTAGAGAAAAGCGTCAACAAGCCACCGGAAAAGTGTGTCTGCGAACTTGTGGCGTCGGTCCGGCACACATTTTTAGTTGCTCCGCGTCACGGACCAAGCTCTCTCCAGTCGAAAGTCATTGCAAATCTGGGCACTGAGTTCCATACAGCAGACCAGTTTTGCGCTCCGGATGGCATTTTGGCGAGGGACAACTTCTTTGGCGAGAGACAGGGTAGTTTCGCTCAGTCAGGGATGGCATACTCCCTATCTCTCTTCAACTGAATATTGAGGCTGACCGTCTTGCCGTCGCGTATCCAAATTTTTTTGCAGAAAGGCGAGAATCCACTCGAACTGAAAAGAATGTCGTAGTAACCATCGGGTATCCAAGTCGAGAATCTCCCAGACGAGTCTGTATACGTGGCGAGGCTGGATAATCCATTATCTTGGTGTATCCAAATATGAACACGGCTGAACGGCGCACCGGCGTCATCGACGACCGTTCCAGCAAAGTTCCGCGGTACTGGAGCAGAGTTCTGCGGTGCTGGATTGTTCTGCCCCCAGGAGTGGCACACGAAAAGCGAGACAAAAAGTGCGACCTTAATAACATTCTTAGATTTCAATGCTTTACCCCCTGTATCTGTGTTTCGCAGTGATCAAGTACTGTTTGCGTGTTTATTGGGCTTTGGGCTGTGCCCATTGGGCTTCCGACTGCATCGTTCGGAACAGCGTTAATGTCGTGGGCAAATTCGTGGAAGTCGATCAGGACTTGAGTCGTCTCAAAACCTCCGGGATAGCCTGGCGCGAAAGTTAGGGCTTGGACTTTTCCGTCAACTATGACGGAAGTATTGAAAAATCCCCCAGATGCATTAATGGCAACTGTCCCACCTATTCCGGCACCTTCTGTTGACTCCGCAGCGACACCAGGAGAAGAAAAGGTGTCGCCAGGTGGGCAATCGGGCGACATGATACCTATTCACAGTAGTCTGAGTTGAGTCTGCATATCAAGTTCATTCGAGACCTTACGTCCGGGAGCGCGGCGTTCGATCTTGCGTCCCAGCACCTTCTCGAGACCGCGAACAAAGTCCGCTGCCCCGAGGGGCCGGCCGGTGCCTTCGGCTCGCCGCAGCTCAGTGAAGTCTTCCCCAGGGTTCGGTCGCAGCAACTCGTCCCTGAAGCTGGTAACTCGCTCGAGCATCGGACCCCTGCCTTCAGCGCCTGCTCGGCCAGCAGATCACGATAAATCTCATGATCGCCGTCCTCGAAGAAGATCGCCTCGCGCCGGTTGCCGCGCTGGGTCACATGGTGGGCTAGCCCGGGAACCACGATCCGCGCCAATCGAGCCATAAGGACCCTATCCGGTCAATCGGTATCCCATCCCCAACCGGCAGATCGATTTTGAATGATTTGGAATGGTGCGCCCGGAGCGATTCGAACGCCCGACCTACTGGTTCGTAGCCAGTTGCTCTATCCAGCTGAGCTACGGGCGCATGTGCTACAAGTCGCAGCCACCCGGCTGCAACTCTCTAAGGATAGTGGATTCCAGCCCTGAGAGCAACCGGATCCCGCGTGCCGAGCCAGCAGACACCTTGGCTACTTATCAGTCTCCAGGGCGCGTGCGGCGTCCTACAGCAGGCTGGCTTCACGCTCCACGGCAGCGGCCAGCCGCCAATCACTGCGGCAATAAATCAGTGCGCAAGCGCGTCGTTGTAGAAGTGGTCCAGGTCGGCCTTCATCAACTTTTGCGCTTCGACATTGAGGTAGACCATGTGTCCGGACGGATAGTAGGTGAACTCGATGTTGCCGGTCAGCGAAGGCGGCAACATCATGTGGCTCAGGTCGTACTCGGTTGCAAAAAATGGCGTTGCCAGATCGAAATAGCCATTGGCCGACAAGACGTGCAGCTTGGGGTTCTTGCGCATCGCATCCGCAAGATCGACCGCGGTGTCCGGCTCGGTCTGCTCCGCGTTTGCCGTTTCGCCGCTGGCGTGGTGCTTGTAATTCCATGTCTGCCCGAAAGACGCGGTGATTACGTATGGCTCGGTGCTCATGTACTTAAGTTCCTTCTGGATGTAGTCGTGGAAGGCCCCGACAAACGCTCCCTCGGGGCCGGTGTTGGAAGGATCGTAACCCGGCGTCTCGCCTGCCGAGTCGGCGTCCCATCCTTCAAAGCGTGCGTCGTATCGCCCAAAGGTGCGCTCGTCATCGCGCAGGAGCTCTTTGCGGAACCTGGCCGGCGAAACTCGCAACTTCGCGTCCTTCAGGTATTGCAAGCTCAATCCAGTAATGTCCGACAACTTGGCCGCAATCGAATCGAACTGCGCCGGCGGCAGCTTGTCTCCCTGCTGCAGCGCCTCGCTATAGGGCCCGCGCGCAAACTCACGCGCCTGCTGCACCGCCTCGGCCATCGTCCCGGTATGCTTCCCCTTCTTGTAGTAGTAGGCAATCGCCGCATAAGACGGTAGATACGCGATGTACTGCGTGTCATAACCCGGACTCCGGATGTTGTAGTTGAGAATGGACGAGAGCAGCGTGACCCCGTTGAACTCGATGCCATCATTCTCCAGCAATGCCACCAACGCGGCCGTGCGCGGAGTCCCATACGACTCTCCAAACAAAAACTTGGGCGAGTTCCATCGCTGATTCAGTGTGATGTATCGAGTGATGAATTTCTCGAACGCGTGAATATCCTCATCGACACCCGTGAAGTCCTTCGCCGTCCCCTTGCCTACGGCCTTGGAAAACCCCGTGAGTGGAGCGTCGATAAAGACAAGATCGCTCTTATCGATCAGGCTCGAAGTATTCGTAACCACCTGGAATGGCGGGGGATTGGACGCGTCCGGACTCTCCGTAACTACTCGCACCGGCGCGAATGATCCCATGTGCAGCCATATCGTGGCCGAGCCAGGGCCGCCGTTGTAGAAGAACGTCACCGGCCGGGCCTTTGCATCGGCGGCATCCTCGGTATAGGCAACATAGAAGATGCTGGCGTTTGGCTTGTCCTTCTCGTCGTTGATCAGCAGGTTACCCGCAGTAGCCGTGTAGTGGATCGTCTGTCCGCCGGCGACCCAGTCATGCTTGGTCACCGATGAACTCTCAGGCGGTACGGGGACGCTCGCGTCATCCGCCTTGTCCGCTCTTTCCTGCCTGTCGGGCGCCGGCGCTTGTCCCATCGCGAAGTGCCTAAGCGCCAATAGAACAACGATCGAGAGACATAACTTGACCCGCATTATGGACACTCGCTTCCGCTGCGTGACGCAGCACAAAGGATTTTTTCGAAGAACGAGTTGCTATCATACCCCAACTTTCTTGGGCGATAAGGAGTGGCTGGCCGTTTATTGCGTAACAACGGATGTAGGCAGACCAATTGTCGGGAGTTATTTCCGCGACGCCGCAAAGCTCATCGTCAATAAGCGCGCAGGTTTATACTCTGTGCAGAGTCAACACGTCTGCAAAGGAGAGCCATGCCAAGGCCAGGTTTCCATCTCTCCGCCTCCCGCCCACTCAGGCTTCTTCCGCTCATCGCGTTTGCATTTCTATTCGCTGCGCCGGCCGGCGCGCGCAAGCCCAACCTCGCCAAGTACCCTCTGCGCGTTCATGTGCTGGCCTCCGACGAGACCCATGAGACTCCCCGCATGAGCCCCGCGCAGTCGGTCGTCTGCGATGCCATCGACGGCATGCTCTCCTCCATAAGCCCCAACCCCGGCGGTCCCATCACCATCAGCGGAGTCTCCGGCGATCCGTGCTCGCTTCATCCGGAGATCGTCGCCGGCCGCCTGCTGGATGTGGGCGACGACCCCCCGATCTTCTCCGGCGAGGGACGGGGCGATCTGGTGTCGCCACCCAGCACCACACAGGCCCTCACCTTCCACTACGACGACTGCACCCGGGTGCGCGTGCATCCCGGATTCCAGTCGCTGCCGGCGCGCTGGAAGAAGCCCGGGCAAAAGCTCGAAGTCCTGATTCCCTCCGACGACATTCCTGTCAGCGGCCGCCCTCTACCGCCGGTCAGGTGCTCCTTCACAGTTACCCTTCACAACTTCGTCTATCTCCTGCTGCGCAATGGGAAGCTCGTCGAGGTATCGCAGGAGGACTACTGGAAGAGGCCGGCGCTGCGCGTGTTGCTCAGCGGCGAGGTGCCAACCATCCAGCAGCGGTTGGATGAATACACCGTACCGGCCCATCCCACCCACTGACCCAAGAGTTACACACCGCGGTGCGGGGCACAGGGATGCGCAACGGTTTGGATAGGTTCCGGCACGCCTTCGCCGCTCAACCTCGGGGTCACCACCTGATAGACCACTTCGCAGCTTGACTCCACCTGCTCCGTACCCTCGGGCAACGCTCCAATGCCGGCATACTGGACCACGCGGCAGGTGCCTCCCAGCTTGTCCGAGTGCTTCCCATCCCACAGCGCGATCAGCGCCTGCGCGTGACGCACCAGAAAGAGCGCGAGCGTCTCGTAGCACGCGGCCCGCGCTGCCTCGCTGGTCCGAATCTGCTCCGGTGTGCGGCCTTCCAGCGGAAGCTCGATCTTGACCTCCGACCGCTCGAGCAGTTGGTCCAGCTTGTGCTGCGCCTCTGTCCCCATCTGCAAACGGTAGATATCCAGTGGCATAGGCAGGACCGCGGCCAGCGCGATTCCCTGCTCTAGCGCAACTTCAGCAGCCAGTTGGTCGGCCCCCTCAGCAAGTCCGCTTAGAACAAGCAGCCGTTCTCCGGGCTTCTGGTAGTGTATTGCGTCCAGCACGCCTCGGACCTCATGCCGCAGCGTGTCCAGATCTTGCGGTCGAAGATCGCGATGACCGGCCACTGCAATCACAAGAGGTGACGACGACATGTTTTGGAGTTCGGTAATCACGAACAGTCACCACCCAATGCGTAAACGTTCCTCTGCGCCCAACTCTCAGATCAGATGCTCCAGCTTGACGCATTTGTTCGCGTAGACCTTTCCCAACTCTCGCAGCTCGGGAATCGCCTTGATCGCGTCGAGCTTCGCCAGATTCGGATGCGCGCGCAGCACCTCCGGCTCAAACGTTTTGTCATAGCGGACGTAGCTGAACCAGCTCCGCCCGGGCAGCGGGATCCCCACCAGATCGCCAATCTCCGAGTCGAGGTGCTCGGCATAGAGACACTCGCCCAGACAGCGGCAAAGATAATCCTGCTGCCAGCCTACGCCCCGCATCAGGGCCGCCGGAATCTTCGCCGCATGATACCCGAGCCATAGCCGTTGCGCCTTGTCCGACAGGTCGGTGGAGAAGCGCATGGTCCCGAGAGAGACAATCCGTATCTTGTCCGGTCCCGGCTCCCAATCCATGTTGTAGCACGGCAACACCGCGGTAAGCCCGGCGATCAGCGAAGGATTGTTGTAGGGGGTAATCCCACCATCGATGAACTGATGAATTCGCCGGTCCAGAACAATCTCCTCTGGATCGAAATACACCGGAGCGGCGGTGCTGGCCCTCACCACCTTCCACAGCGGAATCTTCATATTGCAGTCGGGCAAATCGGGATTGTTGTAGAGCGCTCGCGGGTTATTGGTCAGTGGCCACGCCGAGCCGGTGGTGTGGTTGCGGACCACCACCAGCAGGCCCTTCTTCAGCCGCTTGCTGTCCAGCAGCGCCGGCACCCGGCCCTCATCATCCTCGGAGAACTGCCGCTGCAGGAACTCCGAGAGCGGCTTTGCCTGGTACCGCGAGACCAGGTTCTTTTTGATCGGCCGATACCACGGGACCGGCGTGAACATCGTTTTGCCGAACCTGAGGTACATGTCCAGAATCTCATCCACGGTCATGCCCCAGCACAGGCCGGTGGCGATGATCGCACCGGTGCTGGTACCCGCGAAGAGATCGAAATGGTCGGCCAGCACCAGGTCCGGCTTTCCCGACCACTCCCGCAGCAGCGTCTGCATGCGCAGCAGAATCTCCAAACTGAAGACCCCGCGTATGCCGCCGCCATCCAATGCAAGAATGCGCTTCATGTCTAGTTCCTCGGCATCTTCATGTTCTGCAGCAGCGATCTCCACTCCAGCATCCGGCCAGCAGGGCCCCCGCAATGGTCGCAAACTGAAATGAAGCAGAAGCCACCAGCGACAGCCAGGAACCTCTAGAGATGGAACCACTCATCTTCATCAATGACCGGCTGGCGAGCATCCATGCCGACAGAACAATCGTGCTGGCGGCGCTGATCTTGCTCACGAGTCGATACCTTTGGCCCATAGCAGCGGAACGCGGGGACTGCCCCCATAGCCGCATTGCGATCACCTGCTACCGGCTTTGAAGGGTTTCCTGCAAACGACTGATTCTAAATGGTGGGCGAGGCGGGGATCGAACCCACAACCACCGGCTTAGAAGGCCGGTGCTCTATCCAATTGAGCTACTCGCCCTGGGGTGCAGCGCGCCGCAGGAATTCTAACTCAGTGCGCGCGGACGCTTCGATCCATTGTAACGGGAACAGCTGCTCGGACAGCTCTCGCCCACCGCCCGGAACCAGCGCGACTACGGCCTGGCATACGAACAGGGAAGAGTTTCTACTTCACCAGCTTGTGCGCCACGGCAATCAACTGGTCGGCGCTGAACGGCTTCACAATCCAGCCCGTCGCGCCGGCTTTACGCCCGGCATCCTTCTTCTCCGCCTGCGACTCGGTGGTCAGCATCAAGATAGGTGTAAACGAGTAGCCCAGCAACTTGCGGACCGCCGTAATCAGTTGAATGCCGTCCATGTTCGGCATGTTTAGGTCGGTCACGATCAGGTCAAACCTCGCGCTGCCGGCTTTGGCGAGACCATCTCTTCCGTCCACCGCTTCGGCCACTTCGTACCCCGCGTTGCGCAGCGTAAAAGAGACCATCTGCCGAATGCTCGATGAATCGTCCACGGATAACACTCGCTTCATAGCAAAACCTCACAGAAGTCCTTTTCGCGCCGCTTCCCCGCAACCGCAGAAGTCAAAAGAGCTCGACCCCATTTCCTCCCAGCGCTGCTTGCGCCACCGGCAACGCGGTACCCCCCAGCGCGGCGTGGAGCACCTCGCGCTCCGCCTCCGTCGTGTAGGAGGAAGAATAGAGCTGCTCCATCTCCGCCGCATCGCACCCATCCTCAATCCCGGGATGGCCGTCCTGGAGCTGCTGCTGCGCACTCTGAAGGTCACTCAGAATCGCCTCAATCTGGCCGTACGCTGCATCGAGGACATCCCCGCTCCGGGCGATCCCATTGCGCATGGCCTGCATCCGCTCCAGGGCAAGTTGAATATCGTGGGCTTGCTTGGCTGCTAATTCGGCCGCCGTGTGCAAGCTGTGCAGGCCCTCGCGCGTCTCCAACTCGGCATCGTGCAGCCTCTCGTCGCCAGCCTCCGAGAAGGTCTCCATCAGGTCGCCAATCCGCTCCATCAGCTTCAGCATCTCCTGCCGTGCGTCCTCGGACTGACCGGTGATCCTGCTCCACTCCACGGAAAGCTCCGAGATTCCGTTGCCCAGCTCAAGAATCGGATCGGCTCGCACGCCCAACCGGCTGGCCTCGACGATCGAATTCAACGAAAGCAGATGCAGAAGTTGACGGACCACCCTCGCATTCTTCACCTGATGGTCAATCAGTTGCACCAGGCTTGCATGCTCCCCCACTGTCCTGCGAATCCGCTCGCTGTAGCCCTGGCTTTGGCTCTCCAGCAGTTCGACGTGCTCCAGCTTGGCGGAGATCTCCCGCTCCTGCTCGAACACCATTGGCCCCAGGCCCAACAGCTCCGATGCGCTCACCTTCAGAATTACCTGCATGCACGCCCTGATCTGCGAGGTCCAGTGGGCGACTGTCCCGCTGATGTGCTGCAACTGACAGATCTGGATGGTGATGCCCGTGTAGGCACGCGAACGGTCCATGGCGTCCCAGCGCCTGTCCCCTCTGTCGCGCACCCCGGAGCGCATTCGCGTGAGCGCCTGCTGCACGTGGTCCAGCTGCTGCCGGGTAATGTCGTAGGACTGGACCGCGGCGATTACTCCGGCAATCTGCGTTGCAATTTCCTTGACACAGATCTTGAACTGGATTGGCATCGCGAAGATCTCCATCAACCCAGCCTCCAATGCCTTCAGGTCATCGCCCAGATCGGCGTCGATGCGGGCAAACTCTTCGGCCAGATGAGGCAGCTCCAACACCAGCACGCGCTTGGTCGCGTTGATCGCCACCCTGCGGGCCTCCGTATGCAGCTCAAGGTCGTCCGTGCCCTCGGTCAACCAGTCCGAGAACTTCGCTAGCTCGGTGGCAAGATACTGGAAGCCCGTGCCCGCTGCGCCCAGCCGCCCCACCTCGATATTGGTCATCATGGTCAGCACCCGCGTCTTCAGGGCAATCACGGATTGGCTCCTGCTCACCTCGGATAGTTGCCGCAGCAGTGTCATCTCGGTAGCCACGGTCTCCAGGATGCCGTGCGTCGCCTGCAGCCTGGCTTCGACGAAGCCCGCCGCCGCCGCGCCCAACTTCCGCACCTTGGGCAATGCGGACACGACGCTGGCGTCCTCGATGCATGCAACAATGGCCGACGCCAGGCTCAAGATCGCGCTGGTCTGGGCGGCAAGCTCTTCAAAGGCCCGCGTCAGCGACCCGATCTCCGCCTCGCTCGCGCGCATCATGGAGCCGAGGCAACCAATGGCCGTCTCCAGTACGCAGGCGACACTTCCTGGTGCTTCATCCCTCATTCCCATTCCGACGCCTCTGGCGCGCTGCTTCATCCCGTCAGACCGAGGATCGCCCCGGCGATCGCTTCCAGCGGCAGCACCTTGTCGACCGCGCCCAGCTTAATGGCCTCCTTGGGCATGCCGAAGACCACGCTGGTCTCCTCGTCCTGGGCAATGGTGCTCGCGCCCGCCTGCTTCATCTCCGACATTCCGCGCGCGCCATCGTCTCCCATGCCGGTCAGGATCACCCCAACCGCATTCTTCCCCGCATAACGCGCCGCCGACCGGAAGAGCACGTCCACCGACGGCCGATGCCGGCACACCAGCGGCCCATCCTTGACGTCGACGTAGTAGCGCGCGCCGCTGCGCCGCAACAGCATGTGATGGTTGCCGGGAGCGATCAGCGCACGGCCCCGCAGCATCGTGTCGTTCGCCTCAGCCTCCTTCACCGTAATGTGGCATAGGCCATCCAGCCGGTTGGCAAAGGCGCGGGTAAACAGCTCCGGCATATGCTGCACAATCGCAATGCCGGGCGTGTCCGGCGGCAGCGTCTCCAGCAATGTCTTCAGCGCCTCGGTGCCGCCGGTGGAGGCGCCGATGACGACTACCTTCTCCGTCGTCTCCAGCATGGCGCCGGTCGCAGCGTGCAGAATCGCATCGGCGGTCAGTTTGGGTTGCACCGTCCGGGTCGGCAACAGCGACTGCAACCGCGAGGCCGCAGCCGCCTTCACCGCCTCGCAAAGCACAATCCGCGAATCCTCAAGAAATTGCTTGGTGCCGAATCGAGGCTTGGCGATGATGTCCACCGCACCCAGCTCCAGCGCCCGCAACGTGCTCTGCGCGCCCTCCTCGGCCAGGCTGGAACAAATCACCACCGGAATCGGGTGCTGGCTCATGATCTGCTGCAGAAAGGTCAGCCCATCCATGCGCGGCATCTCAATGTCCAGCGTGATGACGTCGGGGACCTGTTCGCGAATCCGCTCCGCCGCCACAAAAGGGTCGCCGGCCGTGCCGATAACCTCGATCTGCGGGTCGGCTGAAAGCACGTCGCTCAGCGCCTGGCGGACCACCGCCGAGTCGTCAACGATCAGGACACGGACCTTCCGTGAGCTCATAGGCCCCGCCTCTCTGCCTGGCAACCCATTGTGGTTATCGACCGGAAACGGTCGTTCCCCAGTGCCGCGTTCAAATCAACCGGACCAGCCGGACTTCGCCGCTGCCGGTATCAAACCGGATCTTCCGGCCGAAGGTGTCCCCTACGCTCGACGCGGTCACCGCGTAGCCCTCGTCGCGCAGCACTTCGATCGCAGCCTCGAAGTTCAGCCTGCCCACCGTCGGCCGCGCCCTGGGATTGTCCACCACAAGCACATCCGCCCCGCCAAACACCTTCACCTCAACCTCGCTGCGCGCAGCGCCGATCAAGTCGAACTGCCGGGCCAGGTGGCGAATGCAGAAGTCGACATACCGGCAGCCGGTGGCGATGCTCAGCCGGCCTGCAGGGCATCGCGGCAGCATGGAATGGCAAAGCGCGCCGATACCGAGCCGGCCGCACCAGAAAGTCACTCCAACGCAGGAGCCCAGGATCGTCGCGATCACCGTCGGCTCGCGCGCTAAAAACGTCTCTCCTGGCTGCAGAAAGATCTCCGGAAGCACCTCTTCAGCTTCGGCCATCGGGCTTCCTGTAGGCTGCGGGCGCGATTGGAGCCAGTGCCACATCCAAACCATGCAGGGTCTCGGAGTGGCCGAGAAAGAGATAACCGCCGGCTGCGAGCTGCTGCGCGAGCTTCTTCAGGATCAGCTCCTGAGTGGTCCGGTCGAAGTAGATGATCACATTGCGGCAGAAGATCGCATCGGCCTTCTCCGCGATGCCGTAGTCGGAGTCCATAAAGTTAAGCCGCCGGAACTCCACCAGTTCTCTTAGTTCGGGGACCACCCGCAGCTCATCCGATTCACGGTCGCGGCTGCGCAGAAAGTATTTCAGCCGCAGATCTTTGGGCAGAGGGCCCGCTTCAACGACGTTATAGATGCCGCGGCTGGCCTTGGCCAGTACCGTGGTGCAAAGATCGGTGGCAAGAATCTTGAAGCGAAGCCCCGGACGTGTGTTCGCATACTCACTGAGCACCATCGCCAACGTATACGGCTCTTCACCGGAAGAGCAGCCGGCGCTCCAGAACAACAGAGGACGCCCACCGCGATTGCCCTGCATCATCTCCGGCAGCGCCTTCTTGGTCAGATACTCGAAATGGCTCGGCTCGCGAAAAAAATCGGTCTTGTTGGTCGTGACCGCGTCCAGCAGATGGACCAACTCATCCCGCTGCCCTAGACCACTGAACACATACTCGCAGTACTCGCGGTACGAGTTCAGGGTCAGGCTGCGCAGCCGAGGCCGCAGTCGTAGCTCCAGCATCGTTCGCTTGTCCGCGCCCAGATTAATGCCCGCCTGCGCATAGATCAGTGCCCGCAGACGGCCCAGGTCCGGATTGGAGATCGTCTGTTCGCTCATGGTTGAGGCGGCGCGCTTGGCGGTTTCACGGTAGGTGGTCGCAGAAGCGAAAGACTGCGCGTGGTTTTCTCTCAAGGAAAACCGCCTCGCATAATCTTCGTCTGGGCCGCAAGAACTGTGAAACCGATCAGGCTGCCGCTTCAACCGCCAGCCTGCCGGCCTCCGGATTGCGCACCGTACGTATCTCATCGGCAGAAAACACGCGATCGATATCCAGGATCATGATGAACTGGTCGTCGCGCTTGCCCATGCCTTTCAGGAAATCCGTCTGTATCTGCGTCCCAATCCTGGGCGCCTGGCGGATCTGGTCGGGCTCCAGGTCAATCACCTCTTCCACCGAATCGGCCAGCGCCCCAATCACCGTCGGCTCATTGTCCAGCAGCACCTCCAGCACCACGATGCAGGTGTTGGTCGTCCGCTCCGTCTTCGACATCTCCAGGCACAGCCGCATGTCTACCACCGGCACCACGCTGCCCCGCAGGTTGATGACGCCGCTCATAAAGTCCGGAGTCCTTGGAATCTCGGTGATGGTGGTGAAATCCAGCACCTCCCTCACCTTCGCAACGTCAGTGGCAAAGATCTCCTTGCCAAGTTTGAAGGTGAGGTATTGCCGCGTCTCGGTAATCTCGGATGCACTCATACAGTAGCCTCTCTCTCAATCTGAACTGGGGCGCGGACCGCTGCTGGCCCGCGCCGTCTCGGTTTAGAAACCTAGTAGCGCTCGAAGCCCTTATCCAGGTCGTCGTCCTTCTTGTTCAGCTTCAGGTTGAAGCCGGCGGTACCGGTTGCCTTCAGGTCCGCCGGGACCACCCGCCCGTTCGGCTTGGCGGTCTTGCCCGGCAGTGCGTGAGGCTGGCGCACCGGCTTGGCCGCGGACGCCTGCGGCCGTTGCGCATGGCCTTCGTCCCCGGTATGGAAGAAGCCCAGCGCGCTGACCAGTTGGTCGGACTGCGCCGTCAACTCCTCGGTGGTCGCGGCCATCTCCTCCGACGCCGACGCATTCTGCTGGATCACTCGCTCCAACTGCTGTAGCGCCTTGTTGATCTGTTCCGCGCCCACATCCTGCTCCTGGCTCGCAGCCGTGATCTCCTGCACCAGCTCCGCCGTCCTCTGAATATCCGGCACCAGCTTGTCCAGCATCTCGCCCGCCTTCTCCGACACCTTCACCGTGGTTCCGGAGAGCTGGTTGATCTCCCCGGCCGCTCGCTGGCTGCGTTCCGCCAGCTTGCGCACCTCCGCGGCCACCACGGCAAAGCCCTTGCCATGCTCGCCTGCGCGCGCCGCTTCGATTGCCGCGTTCAGCGCCAGCAGGTTGGTCTGGCGGGCAATCTCTTCAATGATCGAGATCTTGCTGGCAATCTCCTTCATCGCCGCCACCGCCTCCAGCACCGACTTGCCGCTCTCCTGCGCGTCCTTGGCCGACTTCATCGCAATCTTGTTGGTCTGCTGCGCATTGTCGGCGTTCTGTTTGATGTTCGACACCATCTGCTCCATCGACGAAGAAGCCTCCTCCGCCGATGCAGCCTGCACGCTGGCCCCGTTCGACACCTCCACTGAAGTGGTGCTGATGGACTGGCTGGCCGAGGCCACCTCGCCCGCGATGGTGCGCACATCCTGCACCGTCCGCACCAGGCCGCTCACCATCGAGCTCAACGCCTGCATCAGCTTGTCCTGCGCCGACCGCTCCCGGATCACCACCGTCAGATCGCCATTCGCAATGTCCTCGGCGGCCTTGGTAACATCGTTCATCGCAACCACCAGCGAGTTGAGGTTGTCCTTGATGGTGTTGAAGTCGCCGTGATAGGTGTCCGTGATCGGCGGCGGGACGTCGCCCTTGCTGATCTGGTCCACATACTTCGCGGCCACGTTCAGGGGAGCAATCACAGCGTCCAGAATTGCGTTCACGCCGCGAACGATCTCCGCGTACGCGCCCTGGAACTGTTCCGGCCGGCCCCGCTCGGAGAGCTGGCCCGCTTTGGCGGCATCGGTCAGGCGCATCATCTCCTTCTGCAAGCCCTGGGTCACGGTGGCAACATTGTTCACCGCCAGCTTCATCTTCTCGTGGTCGCCCCGGTAGGTCTGCGCAATCAGTTCGTCGATCTTGCCACCGGAGATCTGGGCAAGAATGCGATTACCTTCGCCAATGGGCAGCAGAATCGCGTCCAGCATGTCATTTACCCCGCGCACAATCTCGCTATAGGCGCCCTGAAACTGCTGCGGCTTGCCGCGTTCGGAGAGTTGCCCTTCCCGCGAAGCATCGGTCAGACGCGCCATC
>Ga0326727_10007845_pt1 | contig 27694 bp, 32 predicted proteins | sample MB2enrmetagenome_FD_207643 | JGI IMG/M metagenome (GOLD analysis project Ga0326727, IMG submission 207643) | Lab enriched peat soil microbial communities from McLean, Ithaca, NY, United States - MB29MY | ecosystem: Environmental > Terrestrial > Soil > Wetlands > Peat | place: USA: New York...
GCCGCGTGAAGGTCGTCGCGGGCACCTACCGCGGAACGGAAGGCCCCGTGAAAGGGATCTCCGTCGACCCGACGTACCTCGACATCACGGTGCCGGCCAAGGCCACCTTCGAGCTCGACATCCCGTCGGGGTACACCGTGTTCGCACACGCCGTTTCGGGGGCGACCCGGTTCGACGGCCGTGATCCCGACCCCGTGACCGTCGGGGAGACTGCGTTGTTCGGACCGGGGGGAAGGATCCGCGCGAGCGCACTAGAGGGCGAGGCCCGCTTCCTGCTGGTCTCGGGCCGTCCGCTTCACGAGCCCGTAGCGTGGTACGGACCGATCGTGATGAACACCCAGGCGCAGCTCCTCGAGGCGGTCCGTGAGCTACGGGGTGGCGACTTCATCAAGCACCGCCGACCGATCGTCGAAGAGTGACGGGCGGCCGCGCGGGGCCGCCTCGGCGTAGCACTTTTCTGAAAAGCGACATAACGCTTATGAGCGGCCGAGGGTGGCGAACACCATGGGCGGACCCGCCCCTTTGTCGGCCCCGCCCGCCCTCCCTCCCTCCCCATCCCGTTCGATGGTGCTCAGCCCACGGGAGAAGCTCCTCATCGTGGGAGTCTATACGGCCATCGCGGCCGCCACCACGGTCGGCTTTCTCCTCCTGCTCGTCGTCGCGCGCGCCTACGCCCTCTTGCTGCCGCTCGGCGTCCTGAGCTACACGCTGGGACTGCGGCACGGGGTCGACGCGGACCACATCTCCGCGATCGACAACACCACGCGGAAGCTCCTCCAGCAGGAGCAGCGCCCCCTCACCGTCGGGACCTGGTTCTCCCTCGGTCATTCGACCATCGTGGTCGGGATGATCGTGGTGCTCGTCCTCGCCTTCGACTTCGTGAACCACACGTACGGAACGTTCGCGACCGTGGGATCGGTCTTCGGCACGGTCGTCTCGGGAGCCTTCCTCTGGATCATCGGGCTGATCAACCTCGTGATCGTCCTCGAGATCTACCGGATCTTCCAGGGCCTACGAGCCGGCCGCCTCTCCGAGGAGGGCCTCGAGGAGCAGCTGAACAAGCGCGGGTTCATGAACCGCTACTTCGGCCGCCTCTTCCGGGTCGTCAACCGTCCCTGGCAGATGTATCCCGTGGGGGTCCTGTTCGGGCTCGGCTTCGACACCGCCTCCGAGGTGACGGTGATCGTCCTCACGCTCGGGCTATCGGCCGGGGTATCGTCGGTCCCCGTCTGGACCGCGCTGCTCATGCCGCTCCTGTTCACCTGCGGGATGGTCGCCGTCGACACGACCGATGGGATCGCGATGCGCTACGCCTACGGGTGGGCGTTCCTGAAGCCGATCCGGAAGGTCTACTACAACCTTACGATCACGATCATCTCGGTGCTGGTGGCCTTCGTCATCGGGACCCTCGAGGTGCTCACCGTCATCGCCTACGAGCTCGGACTTTCGGGTCCGTTCTGGAACAGTCTCAACGCCGTGAACGGCGAGACCGCCTGGCAGTACGTGGGCTTCGGCATCATCGCCCTCTTCGTCGGCACCTGGCTCGTCGCCATGGCCGTCTACCGGCACCGACACTACGAGGAGATCGGCTTCCCGCCCCGGTCGCCACCGCCTTCCCGGGTGGGGGAGCAGACCCCCTCCAGTTCGAGGCTCGAATCATGACGTCTCGGGTCGTCCGCGTCGGGGTCTCGCTCGAGCCGGAGCTGCTCCGCCAACTCGATGCCTGGGTACGCCAGCGGAACAGCCCGAGCCGATCGGACGCGATCCGGGCGCTGATCCGCAAGGAGCTCTCGGACCGCACTCTTTCGGACCCGAACTCCGACGCCCTTGGCGTCGTCGCGCTCCTCTATCGACATGACACCCCGAACGTCCTTCGGCGTCTCACCGCCGCCGAACACCGCTGGGGCGAGCACGTCCGGTCCACGACACACGTGCATCTCGAGGGGGACGCGTGCGCGGAGGTGGTCCTGTTGCTCGGCCGCCGACGCGAGATCGAGAAGGCGGCCGAGGACCTCCGGGGGGTGAAGGGAGTCATGGACGGCGGCTGGCTCGTGACCTCACCCGCGGTGGCGGGCGGTCGGACTGGCCATCACCACCCTCACGGCGGGCGACGTTGAAGCGCATCGTGCGTTCAGGCCCCGAGGATCGACTGGCGCGGATGGTCCTCGACCAGTGCTTGGGAGTCCGACGGGGCGAAACGGTCACGGTCGAGACCTGGAACCACACTCTTCCCTGGGCCCGCGCGTTCGTGCTCGAAGCGCGGCGCCGTGGCGGCGAGCCGACCCTCGTGGTCGAGGACGAAGAGGCGTTCTTCCGCTCGCTCGCGCAGTCCGGCTCGGGCTCGGTCCCGAGCGCTCCGGCGGCGTTCGCCGAGGCGAGCGATGCGTACGTCTACTTTCCGGGCCCTGAGCAGTTCCCACGCCTCCTCGGACTCTCGGCCGAGGAGCTCGAGGCAGTGGTGGGTCGCCACGGCCCCGCCTGGTGGAGGGCAGCGCGTCGCGCAGGGCTACGGGCGGCGCGCATCGCGGTCGCCGCGGCGACCCCCGCAGCGGCGGCTCGGTTCGGCGTCGACCGGGACGCCTGGGAGCGGGAGCTCGTGCAGGGCAGCCTGGTCTCCCCCGACCGGCTCGCCCGGTCCGCCGGGCGCCTCGTGCGGCGGCTGCACCGGGCTCACCAGGTTCGCATTCATCATCCGAACGGGACCGACCTCACGCTCGAGCTCTTCCGCGCACCCCCGGTAGTGGAGGACGGACGTGTCGATCGCGCCGACCGGCGGGCCGGTCGGCTCTGGACACAGATCCCCACCGGGGTCGTGGCGGTGCCCCTCGCTCTGGGCGTCGCCGAGGGCGTGTGGGAGTCGAACCGGGGGACGTACGACCGCTTCTCCGACCCTCCCGTCACGCTCGGCGCGCGGCTTTCGTTCCACCGGGGCCGGCTCTCGGAGTACTCCTTCGACCAGGGCGGCGCCGCGTTCGCACGCGCGTACGCTCGTGGCGGGCGAGGTCGCGAGTCGCCCGGCGCGCTCACGTTCGGCGTCAACCCGGCGATCTCCCAGGCTCCCGAAGTGGGAGAGGTCGCCGCCGGGACCGTCGGCCTCCTCCTTGGGGGGAACCGGTCGCTCGGCGGTCGAAACCCGTCGCGTTTCGCCTACCTCACAACCTTGGCCGGTGCGAGCGTTGACCTCGACGGGGAGCCGTTCCTTGAGGAAGGTACCCTCGTGCGGGCGATGCGGGCTTCGGGTCGGTCGAGCGCCTCGGCCGAGTGAGGGGGGAAGGTCACTTCCCGCCACGTTGCCTCGGCGCGTTCGTGCGGGCCTACTCGAGGACGGGAGGAGTGTCGATCCGCCGTGCGAACTCGCGGAGGAGCTCGCCGGCGGCCTCGAGGTGACGCGCAGAGATCTGCTCGACGTTGACGCCGATGGGGACCGAGAGGCGCTCCACGCGGGCCATCCGTACGACCTCCTCCCAGACCGAGACGGCGATCGTCAGGCTCCGGCGGACCGCGTCGGTCTCCTCTCCCTCGAGAAGCGTCCGCTCCGCCGAGTCGGGGAGGTCCGCCCCGAGCCAACGGACGAACTGGACGTCCTCGTCGTCCGCGATCGGGGCCACGCTAAGGAGGACGGCCGCGGCCGGAAGCGAGGCCTGGCGGCAGAGAAGGTCGTAGCGGAGGAGCACCTCCCGCACGGCCACGGAGTCGAAGAGGAGCTGGGTCGTGAAGAACGAGGCACCCGCGCGCGACTTCGAGAGCATCCGGTGCGCCTCGCCCGCCCTCTGGGGGATCGAGATGTTGCCGATCGAGCCGCCGGCGGCCGTGAAGATCGGCCGGCAGATCCGGTTCGCCTCGGAGACCGGGGGTCCCGGGTACGGGATGTACCGGCTGCTTCCGCCCACCAGGACGACGTGCCGGATTCCCCGGTCCACGGTCTCGCGGGCCCATTGCTCGACCGCCGGGATGTCCGAAAGGTGCGCGACGACCTTGTTCGCGATCACCTCACGTCCTGTGCGGTCGGCGAGCACCCGTCCATAGGCTCGGGGGTCTCCCGACCGGTAGTGCGGTTGCCCCTCGTGGTTCTCGTCCACGAGCTCAGGGATCGCCAGGGCATCGACCCGGGGGACGCTCTCGATCAGTCGGACGACCGCGGCCGTGCGCTCCTCGGCCCGATGCGTCGGGGTCCTCGCCGGCGACGGCACGGGCTCGAAGAACAGCGGCGAGGAGCGCAGCGCTTCCGAAAGAGGACGGACCATGGTTGTGGATCGAGGGGTCATGCGGGGGGGCAGGGACGGGATAAATCGTTTCGTCCCCGGAGGGATTTGCAGAGAGCGCAATCGCGGGTCGCGAGGAGCAATCCCTCGACCTGCCCAAGGTAGCCGCCCGGACTCCGTGGGACCTTCGGGTCGTCCTTATCGGCTCAGGGGTGGTGTTCTCCTTCGCCGACCCTCGGTTCCCGAGGTAGAACGAATGACGCCCGAACCTTCCCGCGCCGCCGTCCAGGTCGCCACTTTCCGGGGACTGATGGCACGCTGGGCGACCGGGGTCTCGGTGGTCACCGCGCGCGACGGTCCGATCGACGCGGGACTCACCGTGAACGCCTTCCTGTCGGTCTCCCTCACCCCGCCGTCGGTCCTCGTGAGCCTCACCGAGGACGCCGACACGACCCCCGTGATCGAGCGGACGGGGCTCTTCGCGGTCAACCTGCTCGCGGCCGACCAGCGCCCCCTGAGCGAGCGGTTCGCCCGCCCGGTCCCCCCGACGGAGAAGTTCGCGGACCTCCCCATTCACCGTGGCCGCACCGGCCTCGCGCTCCTGGACGGCACCCTCGGCGCCTTCGAATGCCGAGTGGTCTCGCGATCTCCGGCCTACGACCACGTCCTCTTCGTCGCGGAGGTCGTCCACTCGGAGCTCGGCCGGGATACTCCTCCGCTCCTCTTCTTCCGGTCCGCCTATGCCGAGGCAGAGCCGGGCGACCGACTTCACCTGGGGACCCGCGCGAAACGCTAGGCGTCGCGCCTTTAACCTCCGACGGGGGTGGACGGCCGATGGGCGGCGAACATCGAGCGGTCCGGGTCGCGATCCTGGGGAGCGGCCCCGCGGGGCTTACGGCCGCGCTCTACGCGGCCCGCGCCGAGCTGAAGCCGCTCGTGATCTCGGGGGTCCCCCCCGGGGGCCAGCTCCTCATCACGACCGACGTCGAGAACTATCCCGGATTCCCGGACGGGATCCAGGGCCCGGAGCTCGTCGACCGGATGCGACGCCAGGCTGCCCGGTTCGGGACCGAGTTCGTGGACGACAACGTCACCCGAGTCGACCTGTCGAAACGCCCCTTCGTCCTCGAGACCGGCTCGAACGGTACCGTGAGCGCGGAGGCCGTGATCGTCGCCACCGGCGCGAACGCGCGATGGCTCGACCTCCCGTCCGAGGGTCGTCTCAAGGGCCATGGGGTCTCTGCGTGCGCGACCTGCGACGGGTTCTTCTTCAAGGGGAAGGAGCTCGCCGTCGCCGGCGGCGGCGATTCCGCGATGGAGGAGGCGCTCTTCCTCACGAACTTCGCTACTCACGTGACGATTGTCCACCGTCGGGACCGGTTCCGCGCGAGCTCGATCATGCTCGAACGTGCCCGCTCCCACCCCAAGGTCTCGTTCCTCTTGGACACGGTCGTCGAGGAGGTCCTCGGTCGCGAAACGGTCGAAGGCCTTCGCGTGAGGAACGTCCGCAGCGGTGCGGTGACGACCCTCAAGGTCGGCGGCCTCTTCGTCGCGATCGGCCACGTCCCCGCGACCGAGGTCCTCCGAGGCGCTGTCGAACTCGACTCAGAAGGGTATGTCCAGGTCCATGACGGGACCCGAACGAGCGTCGAGGGGGTCTTCGCCGCCGGGGACGTGCACGACCGGCGATACCGGCAGGCCGTCAGCGCGGCCGGTTCCGGCTGCATGGCCGCGATCGACGCCGAGCGGTGGCTCGCCGAGCACGAGCGACCCCACGTCGCGCCGCCGTCGAAGGCCGCGTAGGGCGGACCTCGTTCCCGCGCTGGATAGTCTTTAATATCGTCTGGCCCGGTGGGCGCGAAGGTCGGGCGATGCCTAGCAAGAAGCATCTCCACATCGAGTCCTCGGGCCAGCTCTGCATCTACTGCGGGGCGTGCGTGGGGATCTGCCCGCTCAACTGCATCTACCTCGACGAGACCCGGATCACGTTCGACGAGAAGGTCTGCACGCGCTGCGAGATCTGTGTGAAGGCCTGCCCCGTCGGCGCGATCGAGATCGGGTGATCTTTCGGAGGGTTCGAAGTCCATGCCCGACCTGAAAACGGACGTCCTCGTGATCGGCGCCGGCCCCGCCGGCAGCATGACGGCCAAGTGGGCCGCGAAGAACGGCGCGAAGGTCGTGATGATCGAGAAGCGCCAGGAGATCGGCAGCCCCGTTCGCTGCGGCGAGGGGATCAGCAAGTCCTGGCTCGAGGGGGTCGGGATCAAGCCCGGCCGCTGGATCAACCTCGAGGTCGAGGGCGCGCGCATCTTCTCCCCGAGCGAGAAGGTCTTCGAGATCAACGAGAAGGACGCGGGAAACGAGGTCGGCTACGTCGTGGAGCGGACCGCGTTCGACAAGCAGCTGGCGATCGACGCCGCGAACGTGGGCGTCGAGATCTTCCTCAAGACCGCCGCGGTGACGATGCTGAAGGAGAACGGCCGCATCGTCGGGGCGAAGGTCAAGCGGGGCGGCGAGACGTTCGAGGTCCGCGCGCCGGTCACGGTCGGGGCGGACGGCTTCGAGAGCCAGGTCGGCCGCTGGTCCGGGATCCCCACCAACATCTCGACCCGCGACATGGATACCTGCCTGCAGTACCGCATGACGAACGTCGACTGCGACGTCCGCTACTGCGATTTCTACCTCGGCAAGGTCGCGCCGGGCGGCTACGTGTGGGTCTTCCCGAAGGGCGAGGGCCTCGCCAACGTCGGAATCGGGGTGCAGGTCAGCAAGGTGACGGCGATGGCCGATGCCCGCACCTACCTCGACCGTTGGATCGACCACCACCCCGGCTACGCGAAGGGAAAGAAGATCGACATGGTCGGCGGCGGGGTCTCGATCTGCGCGCCGATCAAGCAGACGGTGGCGGACGGGATCATGCTCGTGGGCGACGCCGCTCGGACGATTGACCCGTTGACCGGTGGCGGCATCGCGAACGGCTGCATCGCAGGCAAGATCTGCGGGACTGTCGCCGCCGAGGCGGCGCACGCGGGCACGCCGACGAAGGAGTTCTTCCAGAAGTACGAGAAGGGGTGGCGCGCTCTCCTCGAGGAGAAGCTCTACCGCAACTGGCTCGCGAAGGAGAAGCTCGTCCAGCTGAGCGACGACGTCTTCGACAAGGTCATCGACGTCCTCCAGGGGTACAAGCTTGAGAAGCTGAGCGTCCACAACATCCTCAAGGCCGTCCACGAAAAGTATCCGGAGGTGACGAAGGAGTTCGAGGAGTTCCTCTGAACCTCCTGCGTCCTATCGATGCCCGGCGCCCCGAACCGTCCCCCGGAAAAGACCCCGGCGGCCCCTTCCACCGCTCCGGTCCCGGAACCGCCCGAGAAGAAGGCGCTCCGCCGTCTCGTCCCGACGCACGTCGCGCTGCTCCTCGACACCTGGAAGGGGGCTCCGAGCCCCGAGCTCACCGGCCCGTTCGCGAAGGCGGAAGCGTCGTTCGCGCAGGGAGACTACGCGGGCACGTTGACCGCGCTCGACCTCCTTTCGGTCCGGTTCGCGGAGCCCCGGTGGACGACCCTTCCGGACCCGTTCCGCCTCCTCCGCGTCACGATCGTGGCTCCCGTCCCCCCTCACTGGGACCCGGACCACAAGCTCGCCGCTTCCGAGAAGGATGCGAAGAAGGCGCGGGCGAATGCGGAGGGGCAGCTCGCGCTCGCCCGGGGAAGCGTCGCCTGGGCCGCCGCGCACGGCATCTCGACCGCCGACCTAGCGCCGAGGCTAGAGGCGGCGGCCGCGGCCCTTGCCGACCCGTCCGGCCTGGGTCCCTTCTACGAGCAGATCGACTCCCTCTGGACCGGTCTCCGAGGACGGCTTCCGGCCCTCAAGGGCGCGGCCGGTCCGGTCGCTCGGGCGCCCTCGCCCGGTCCCGAGGAAGCGTAGAGTCGCGTGACCGAGGACCCGCCGAAAGGCGGCCGACGGCGCGTCCGTCGTGGAGAGGGGGAGGTCACCCAGTGGCCTCGGGGCCTGGTCGATTACCTCCCGACCGACGACTCCGAGCACGCTCCATCGCCCGACGAGGACCGGGACCTGAACCGGCTCCGTCTCGCCTCCCGCCTCTTGACCTTCGCCCGGGCCCACGACCATTCGGTCGATGGGGCCATCGCTCGCCTGCGACGAGCGGACCAGGCGTTCCGTGAGGGAGACCGTGAGAAGGGGCGGCGGATCGTCGACGACGTCCTGGCCGAGGTGGAGGCGCTTGTCGACCCCGGCGCCCGCCCCGGGAAGCCCACCTCTTAAGGGTCGGCGAGCTGTCCGCACTCGCCATGACGCCGCCTCGTTTCGGAACGTTCTCGATCGTCGCGTTCGACCGCGAATCCGCCACTTGGGGAGTCGCCGTGCAGTCGAAGTTCATCTCGGTCGGCTCGGTCGTCCCGGTCGCCGAAGCCGGGGTCGGGGCGATCGCGACCCAGGCGCTCGCGAACGTCGCGTACGGGCCTGAGGGCCTGGCGCTGCTGCGCCAGGGACTCGCCGCTCCCGAGGTCGTCCGACGCCTCACCGAAGCCGACAGCGGCCGGGACGAGCGTCAGCTCGGCGTGGTCGACACGAAGGGGGGTTCGGCTTCGTACACTGGCTCGAAGTGCATGGAATGGGCGGGTCACGTGGTGGGGGAGGGCTTCGCCTGCCAGGGGAACATCCTGTTCGGGTCGGAGGTGGTGCAGGCGATGGCGCGGACGTACGAGTCGACCGGCGGGGACATCCTCGACCGGCTCCTTGCCGCCCTCGCCGCGGGTCAGCGGGAGGGGGGCGACCGGCGGGGGATGCAGTCCGCCGCGCTCTACGCCGTGCGCAAGGGGGGAGGGTACGGCGGCGGGAACGACCGCTGGGTCGACATCCGCGTCGACGAGCACCCGTCGCCGATCGAGGAGCTCAAGCGCATCTTCCAGGTCTACGACATGACGATGCTGACCCGGGAGGACCCGGCGACGCTCCTCGTGATCCAGGGGGACGTCGCGAGCGGACTCCAGCATGACCTCGGGGTGCTCGGGTACTACTCCGGGCGCCTGACGGGGAACTGGGACGCGGTGAGCCAGGCGGCGTTCACCCGCTTCCTTAGCGAGCACAACTTCGAGAACAAGCAGAGGGACGACGGAAAGGTCTGGCCCTCGATCGTGGACTACCTCAAAGAGCGCGCCCGGGCCGAGACCGTTCGGCGGACCCACACCGCCCCGATCGTGCCCGGAGCGCTCAGCCGAGGGCCCGGCGCCCAAGCCCCAGGAGGGAAACCATCCCAGCCCCCGAGTCGGAAGGGACCGGAGTCGAGCTGACGATCCGGCTCCGGGGTTCGTTTCCGGACCCGACGACCGCGCGCCGGGTCGTGGAAGCGCTGCGGGCGGACAACCCCTCCTTCGTGACGGTCGAGGCGGACGGGAGCGACATCGAGATCCGGCTCACCGCGAGCTCCGCCGCGAGCGCTCGCACCACGCTCGAGGACCTGCTCGCCTGTCTGCGTGCGGCCGAACGGACCGCCGCCGACGCGGCGGTCACCTCTAAGGACGGCTAGATAAGCCGCGGGGGCGCATCCCGGACGAATGGCCGAGGGGGAGTGGGGAGACCCGAGCTCCGACCGTCCCCGCGTAGCGGCGCCGCTCGGGCGGTACTTCCTCGGGGTCGTCATCACGGTCCTCGCGATCCTCAGCCAGTACTTCGTCCCCGAACTGCTTCCCGCGAGCACCCTCCTCTACGGGAACCTACCGGGCGACGTCTTCGTCGTCTACGGGATCCCGATCATCGCCTTCGCCCTGCTCGTGGGCGGAGCCCCGCTGCGGGACTGGGGTCGCCGCATGGGGGTCGCCGCGTGGCAGGGGCTGCGGTTCTACGGGCTCCTCTCGCTGCTCGCCCTGGCCGTGGTCCTCGTCCTCACGATCGTCTACGAGGTCCTCGACCCGGCGGCGCTGCAGCTCTTGAACCGCCCGAACCCGGCTCTCCAGCAGGCGACGGGGAACCCCTGGTTCTTCGTCGGGTTCTCCTTCGTCGTCGGAGCGTTCGAAGAGACGATCTTTCGGGGGTTCATGTTCGGGTACTGGCGCGACCGCTCTGGCCCCTGGATGGTCCCCGCCGTCTGGACGAGCGCGGTCTTCGCCGGGGTCCATCTCTACTACGGGACGACGTACGGCGCCGCGGCGCCGCTCATCTTCCCGAGCCTGTTCCTGATGGGGTTCGCGTTCGCGGCGACGTACCGCTTCTCGCGCGGCAACCTGGTCGTTCCGGCGGTCCTCCACGGGGCCCATGACGCCGCGGCGTTCTTCACCCTCATCTCGTTCGAAGGCGGCATCGTCCTGAGCTACGTCGTCGTGCTCGTCGGCGCCCTGATCGGGCTCGTCCACTACCTACGCCCCGACTCGCCCGCTCTCCCCCCGATCGCGCGCCAGCCCCTTTCGTAGCCGCTCTTCCCTACTCGCCCAGCCCCCGTCAGCATCAAGAACGGAACCTGCGTCCCCCCGGCGATGGCGGCCACCGATGCCGAGCTCCGTGACGTCCTCGGACAGGCCCGGACGATCGCGGTGGTGGGACTCTCCGACAAGCCCGACCGCGACTCGAACGAGGTCGCGCGCTACCTCCAGGCGCAGGGATACCGGATCGTCCCGGTGAACCCGATGCTCACCGAGGTCCTGGGCGAGAAGGCCTATCCCTCTCTCTCGGCGGTCCCGCCCGACGTCCGGGTCGACCTCGTTGACATCTTCCGACGCAGCGACCAGGTCCCTCCGGTCGTTGCGGAGGCGATCGCCCGAGGGGTCAAGGCGGTCTGGATGCAGCTTGGGGTCGAGAACGCGGAAGCGGCCGCGAAAGCCCGCCGAGCCGGTGTGACCGTCGTCGAGAACCTCTGCATCATGGTCCAACACCGACGACTTCGGATGGGTCGACCCTCCGGAGCCGGCTGAGGAGGGGACATGTCGGCCGCCTCCCCGTCGGTATCCGCCCCCGTCCCTCCGTCCAGCTCGCCCTCCACACCGGTCCCCCCGACCGCTCCACCGACTCGGCCCCGGGTGGGGGAGATACGGGACTTCGGCACCGTCCGCAAGGAGTCGGTCGACGCCGACCGATGGACCGCCCGCGGGACGGTCAAGGTGACCGGGGACGTCCACCTCGGAACGGGCGAGCTCGACGGGGTGGTCTCTCTCGCCGGGAAGCTCACGGCCACCGGGCTTCGGTTCCGCGGGACGCTCGATATCGGCGGGGCGGCCGACGTATCGGGGACGTTCACCGGATCCGGGTCGCTCCGCGTCGGCGCTCCCTTCCACGCGGGGGACGCCGAGCTCAAGGGAACCGCTCGGCTGCTCGGCGCGACGTCGGTCGACCGCGCTCTGACCGTGCGGGGAAGCCTCGTCACCCCGTCGCTCGCCGTCGGGAGCCTCGACCTTCAGGGGGAGGCCCAGGTGGCGGGAACCCTCGTCGCGACCTCCGTCTCGGCCCGCCTGACCGCGGACTCCGCCTTCACGACGGTGCGGGCCCGGTCCGTCTCGCTGCGCGCCAAGCTCCCGAACCTGGTGGAGATGGTCCTCGGCCGTCGGGTCACCGTCACCGTCCAGCGGGTCGACGCCGACGCGGTCGACCTCGAGGGGGTCGACGTGGAGTTCGTCCACGCTCCCCAGATCACGCTCGGGCGTGGCGCTCACGTCACCGAGTACGAGGGGACGATCGTCCGGCGCCACCCCTCGAGCCGGGTCGGCTACGAGTCGAAGAGCAAGCCCCCGTACGGCCTGAGTCGGTAGTCGAGGCGGGGCCGCTCGCCTTTATCTTTCCCGGCTTCGTCGCGGCCGCCTATGACGGCGGGTGAGGAAGGGTCGGAGGCGCCGTCCCTGCTGGCCGTCCAGGCCCGCGTACTCGCCTACTGGGAGGCTACGGGGGTACCCGCATCGGTGCTCGAGGGCCGGCCCGACGGCCCCATCTTCCGTTTCACCGAGGGACCGCCCACGGCGAACGGGGCGCCCCACCTCGGCCACCTAGTGGCCCGGATCCTCAAGGACGTGGAGCTTCGCTATCGACGGATGCGGGGGATGCACCTCGTGAGCCCAATGGCCGGCTGGGACTGCCACGGCCTGCCGGTCGAGCTCGAGATCGAGAAGCGCCACGGGCTCAAGTCGAAGAAGGAGATCGAGACGTTCGGCGTCGAGCGGTTCTGCGAGGACTGCCGGGCCGGGACGTTCGAGGTCGCCTCGGTCTGGCAGGAGATGAGCCGCCGGCTCGGCTACTGGCTCGACTACGACCGGGCCTACCGAACGATGGACCCACCGTACATGGAGAGCGTTTGGTGGTCGCTCAAGACGCTCTTTGACCGGGGACTCCTCGAGAAGGGGCACTACGTGCTCCCGTACTGCCCTCGGTGCGAGACCCCCCTCTCCTCCCACGAGGTCGCCCAAGGGTATCGCGAGACGACCGACCCCTCGATCACCGTCCGGTTCCCCCTTGAGGGTCCCCCCGGGAAGAACCGCGAGCTCCTCGTCTGGACGACCACCCCGTGGACCCTTCCGGCGAACCTGCTCGTCGCCGCGCGCGCCGACCTCGAGTACTCGGTCGTGCGGGCGAGCGACGGCCGGGAACTGGTCCTCGCCTCGGCCGCGATGGCCCGCTATTTTCCGGAAGGGGTCGAGGTCGTCGAGCGGTTCCCCGGGACGGCCCTCGCCGGGCGTACGTACCAGCCCCCGTTCGATACCCCCGGCCCGGGCCCCGGCCGCTACCGTGTGGTCCTCGATGACCTGGTGACGACCGAGGAGGGGACCGGTATCGTCCACATCGCTCCGAGCTACGGACCCGACGACCAGCGGATCGGTGCCCGCGAGAAGGTCGGAGTGTTCGACCCGCTCGACAGCCGCGGTGTGTTCACGGACGCGGTGCCGCTCGTGCGCGGGAAGTCGTTCAAGGCCGCCGACGCGGTCCTCCTCAAGGACCTCGAGGCACGCGGCCGGCTCTACGGCCACACGACCCTCCGTCACACGTACCCCTTCTGCTGGCGGTGCGATTCCGCCCTCCTCTACCGCGCGATCGACTCCTGGTTCGTACGCACCTCGCGCGCGACGGACCGATTGGTCCGCTACAACGCGAGCGTAGAGTGGCGACCCGAGCACCTCCGGGAGGGCCGCTTCGGGAACTTCCTCACCGAGGCGAAGGACTGGGCGCTCTCGCGCAGCCGGTACTGGGGGACGCCGCTCCCGATCTGGATCTGCTCCGCGGGTCACGCCACGTGCGTGGGCAGCTTCGCCGAGCTCGAGAAGCTCGTGGGGAGCCCGCTACCGACGCCGTTCGACCCGCACCGGGTGACGGTCGACCGCCTCCGGGTCCGGTGCGGGACCTGCGGCGGCGAGGCCCGTCGCGAGCCCTACACGATCGACGGGTGGTACGACAGCGGCTCCGCGCCGTTCGCCCAGTTCCACTACCCGTTCGAGCCCGGCCCGTTCGACCCGGCGGCGCCGCTCGACTTCATCGCCGAGGGACTCGACCAGACCCGGGGCTGGTTCTACTCGCTCCTGGTCATCGCGACGCTCCTGTTCGACCGACCGGCCTACCGGGTCTGTGTCACGAACGGCCTCGTGCTGGACGAGCGGGGACGAAAGATGTCGAAGTCGAAGGGCAACGCGCTCGAGCCCCTCGCGCTCCTCGACCGCTACGGTGCCGATGCCCTCCGATGGACGTTCCTCTCCTCCGATTACACCGAGCCGATGCGGGCGGACGAGAGCACGATCCGCAAGACCTCCGCTCGGACGCTCGGAACGCTCGGGAACGTGGTCGCCTTCCATCTCGGCAACGCCCGGGCCGACCGGCTCCCGCCCGTCTCGGAGCGGCCGACGCCGTCGGGCGTGCTCGACCGCTGGCTTCTGTCCCGGCTCGAGACGACCCGCACCGAGGTCGAGCGCGCCCTCGAGAGCTACGACATCGGCGACGGGGCGCGCGCGGTCGCTGCGTTCGTCGACGACCTGTAGACCTGGTACCTGCGCCGGTCCCGACCCCGGTTCTGGGCGGACTCGCTCTCCCCCGACCGGCGGAGCGCCCACGCTACCCTCTCCTACGCCCTCCTCGGGCTCGGCCGGGCGGTCGCGCCCCTCCTGCCGTACACGGCTGAGTGGATCCACCAAGAGGTCGGCGAGCTCGGCTTCCGGGAGCGGGACGCCTCCGTGCACCGGACCGACTGGCCGCGCTCGCTCGCGCCCCGGGACGAGGCGCTCGAGGTCGCGATGGCCGAGCTTCGAGCGCTCGTGGAGGTCGGCCGCGAGCTTCGGCACCGCGCCGGCGTGAGGTCCCGGATCCCGCTCGCGGAGATCGTGTTCTTCGGCGAACCGTCGGCCGCCCTCGCCTCCCTCGGCTCCGAGGGCGTGGGGCTGCTCGCCGACGAGCTCAACGTGAAGCGCGTGCGTCGGGTCCCCGCGAGCGAACGCGCCGGTTTCCCGGACGCGGCCTGGGTCGTGCGCGAGGATGGGGGGACGCCCGTCGCCGCCTTGCCCCGGGAACCCACTCCCGAGCTCGCGGAGGAGGGCCTCGCACGCGAGGTCGCCCGACGCCTTCAGCAGACCCGAAAGGAGCTCGGGCTTCGGTACACCGAGAAGGTCGCGGTCACGGTCTCCGCGACCGGGGCGATCTACCGGGCGCTCGACGCCCGACGGGCCGCGCTGGCGAGCGACCTGCTCGCCGAGCCGTTCGAGCTCACCGAGAACCCGCTTCCCGCGGACCCCCTGGTCCGCGCGTTCGAGGTCGACGGGATCACGTTCTCGGCGCGGATGGTCCGCCGGCCGTAGTCGCGGTCGGGTCCTCGCGGACCACCTCACCCCGAGGCTGGACCTCCCGGAAGATCTCGGCCTCGAACCGGCGCACCTTGACGCGGGGGTCCCGCCACGCCCGGATCGGAAGGCCGGCTTTCTCGCACGTTCCTTCGAGGAGCTCCTCTGCGGTCCATCCCTGCTCCGGAGCGACCTGCGGCAAAAGGAGACCGCTCGACCCGAGGCCTTCGACGATCAGTCCGTCCCTCCCGACGGTCACCGCCCGCACGGCCTCCTCGGGGGTCGTGAACCGGAGGGGGACGGGGACCGTGAGGACCGAGACCTCCACCGTGAGGTGACCCAGGTCGGCCGCGCGCACGGGCCGGAACCGGTAGTCCTCGACGGCCGCGGAGACGGCGGCGCGGACCAGCGCCGAGCGGAGCGGAAGGACCGGGAGCGGGTAGCCGATGCACCCTCGGAGCGCGTCGCCGGGGTACCGTTTCAGGGTCACGAAGACCCCCCGAGGCTCGTCGAACACCGGGGGGAGACGCTCGGCGTCCACCGCCTCGTCGGTCGTGAGGTCCGGATGCGGGCCGACCGCGCCTTCGATCGCCCGGCGGGCGAGCCGGACCGCAGCCACTCCCTCCTCGGCCGCCAGCACGGGGGCGAAAGCACGGGCGGCGCGGAAAGCCTCTTCGGAACGGTCGCCGCGCACGCTTTATAGCCGAAGCCGCGTGAGCGGCCTCCCCATGCCGTTCCCCGAGGCGGTCGAGCGACTGCTCAACAAGAAGATCTGCATGAACTGCTCGGCCCGGAACCCGCCGAAGGCCGTCCAATGCCGCCGGTGCGGCTACAAGGGCCTCCGTGTGAAGTCGCGGGAACGCTCCGGGAAGACGGCGTAACCTGGCGGACGGTTCGACCCGGGGTCTCACCGCAAGGGTGTCCGGCTACCGCGCCGCCCCACCGTTCGCTCCGTTCGCACGAGCGGCAGGTAGGCCGTTCCGTGCCTCGCGAGCGACCGCGAATCGCTTCTCCGCGAGGAAGAGGAAGTTCCGCATCCCGTCCCGCCAGCTCTGGAGCTTCGGCGGTCCCCAGCGCTCCCCGTAGGAGATCGGGACCTCGAGGAAACGGACCCCGCGCAGGATCGCCTCGATCTTGAGCTCCTCGCTGAACGCCATGCCGTCCTGCGTCATGTGGAGCCTGCCGAGCAGCTCGCGTCGGAACACCCAGAACCCGCTCTGGCTGTCCCGGAGCACGCCTCCCGGGATCTCCTTGAGATAGCTGTGGTAGGCGACCTCGAGGAAGAGGTTCAAGAGACGATTCCCGATCCAGTGCTCGGTCGTCATCGACCTGCGGTCGAGCTCCGCGAACCGGTTTCCCGTCAGGAAATCGAGGTGCTCGTCGAGGAGCTTCTTCACGAGTCCCGGGACCAGTTCCACGGGGTAGGTCGCGTCCCCATCGGCGGTCGCGACGACCTCTCCCTGCGCCGCGGCGAATCCCGTCTTGTACGCCCGGCCGTAGCCCCGGCGTCGCTCGGTGATGACCCGGGCCCCCTCGGCCTGCGCGATCGCCGCGGTCCCGTCCGCCGACGCTCCGTCGATGACGAGGACCTCCCAATCGATCGGCTGCCCCGAGAAGATCGTGGCGTTCGCTTCGGACGCGGCGGTCCGGAAGAGGCGGAGCACGTGCGCGATGGACGGAGCCTCGTTGAGGGTCGGAATGACCAGGGTCGCGCGCATCGGAGGAGAGGGGCCGACCGGCCGCTCGCTTAAAAGTTCCTTCGGACCTCGCGGGGACCACGAAGGCGCGCGGAGTTCGCGGGGGCCGACCCCGCCGGTGGGGGAGCTTCCCGACGACCGCGGACGTCGGCATCTGGGCGACCGGGCGCTCGTCGGCGGCCCTGTTCGAGGCCCTCGGGCTCGGCCTCTACGCCCTCATGACCGACCTAAGAAAGGTCCACCGTCGGGAGGAGCGGGCGGTGAGCGCGTCCGGCGAGGACCCGACCGAGCTCGTGGTGGCGTTCCTGACCGAGCTGATCGTCCTGGAACAGACAGAGGGGTTCGTCGGCCGCGACATCCGGGCGTGGCCGGTGGGGGACCCCCCGACCGCGGTCCTGGCGAGCGTCTCGGGGGAGCGGTTCGACCCGGACCGTCACACCTTCCGGACCGAGGTCAAGGCGGTGACCCTGCACGGTCTCGTCTTCGACCCGGCGCACGGCCGGGCCCGGGTCATCGTCGACATCTGAAGCGGCCCCGCCCGCGCGGGCCCGCGGGCCGGTCCCGTCAGGGCATCCGGTCGACGACCTCGCGGAGCGCGGCGCCGGGTGTCGGGAGCTTGCCGGCCTTCCCCAGGATCCGCTCGATCGCCGCGAAGGTGACGAGGAGGTCCGGCCAGTCGGCGATCCCCATGTGGCCGATCCGGAAGATCTTGCCGGCCAGCGCCGCCTGCCCTCCCTGGAGGAGGATGTTGTACTGGCGCTCGAGCACCTTGCGGAACTCGGGGTCGCCCATCCCGGGGGGGTTCTTCACCGCGGTGACCGTGTCGGACGCGTGCCGGCGGTCCGGGAACAGCTCGAGGCCGAGCACGTCGACCGCGGCCCGGGAGGCCTCGGCGAGGCGGTGGGTCCGCTCGAGGCGGTGCTCGAGCCCCTCCTCCTTGAGGAGGAGGAGCGCCTCGCGGAGCGCGAGGAAGAGCGGGACCGCGGGCGTCCAGGGCGTGTCGTTCTTCTCGATCGACTTCAGGTGGGCGGCGAGGTCGAGGTAGAACGTCCCCGGGTGCAGCGCAGCGACCGCCCGGTCGGAGAGGTGGACGAGCGCAAGCCCGGCGGGGGCTGCGAGCCCCTTCTGGCTGCCCGCGACGACCGCGTCGACGCCCCACGCCTCAATCGGGAACGGGAGCCCAGCGATCGCGCTGATCCCGTCGACGAGGAAGAGCGCGCCGGACGCGCGGATCGCGGGCGCGATCGACTGGATGTCGTTCGCGAGCCCGACGCTCGTCTCGTTGTGGACCATGCAGACCGCCTTGACGTCGCCCTTGGCGAGCTCGGTGTTGACCGAATCGATCGAAACCGGCTGGCCCCAGGGCGCGGAGAGCGTGGTCACGTTGGTCGAGTACCGGCGCGCGAGCGTGTTCGTCCGGTCCCCGAAGTTGCCGTTCGTGAGGACGAGCGTGCGCCCCTCCTTGGGGATGAGGGAGGAGTAGACCGCCTCGAGGCCGGCCGTGCCGCTCCCCGTGACGATGACCTGGTGGCCCTTCGCGCCGAACAGGACGGGCAGAAGCTCTCGGATCTCGGTAACGACGCCGTGGAAGTAATCGCCCCGGTGGTTGAGGGACGGCATCGACATCGCGCGGAGCACCCGGGGATGGATCCGAACGGGGCCCGCGATGAGGAATGTCGCCGTCTCAGGGTCGTACGTCATCGGGCGCCTCCCGGGGCCGCGACCAGAGCGGTGAGCGGCGCTCCTCGGAGCGCGCGGAGGACCTCGTCCACGGTATCGGTGCCGGCCCGCGCCTGGGCGTCGTGGGTCGAAGCGCCCAGGTGCGGGGTCGGGATCACGTTGGGATGCGCCAGTAGCTCTCGGTTCATAGGGGGTTCCACCTCAAAGACGTCGAGCGCGGCCCCGGCAAGGCGACCGGAAGCCAGGGCGGCGAGAAGGGCGGCCTCGTCGACGAGGGCGCCGCGCGCGACATTGACCAGGAAGGCGCCCGGCTTCATCCGGCCGAACGCCGGGGCGTCGAGGAGATGATGGTTCTCCGCCGTCACCGCCGCGTGGAGGCTGACGATGTCCGCCCTCTCGAGGAGCGCTTCGAGCGGGACCATCTCGGTCCCGTCGGCCGTCGTCGGGACGAACGGGTCGTAGGCGAGCAGCTTGACGCCGAACGGCGCGAGGCGTCGGGCGACGTCCCGTGCGATGCGGCCGTACCCGACGAAGCCCACCGTCTTGCCGGAGAGCTCCCGACCGTGCGTCCCCCGCTCCCACTTTCCGGCCTTCGTGGCCGAGATCGACGGGTAGAGGCCCCGGACGAGCAGGAGGTAGAGGGCGATGGTGAGCTCCGCGACGCTCTGGGTCGCGGCGCTCGGAGCGTTGACGACCCGGATCCCTCGCGCCGCGGTCGCGGCCATGTCGATGTTGTCGACGCCCACTCCGGCGCGGGCGACGAGCTCGAGGTGCGGGGCCTTGGTCAAGAGGTCGGCGGTCACCTTCGTCCGGCTCCGGACGATGAGGCCCCACGCGTCCGCGAGGTGGGTCGGCAGCGTCGAGGGGTCGGCGCTCGCGTCGACCACACGGCACGGGCCACCCTTCAACCGGCTCAGCGCCTCTCGGTCAATCGGGTCAGCCACCACGACCACGCGCTCGGACGACATCGAGGGAGCGGACCCGAGGCAGCCTGAAAACCCTTTGCGCTCGACCGAGGCTAGCCAACCTTCGGAACCGGAGTGTTGTCGAGCGCGTGTCGGACGATGTCCGCGCCGCGGGTGCCGCGGATCCACGGCTCCGGCTTCACGATGATCCGATGCGCGAGCGCGGGGACCGCGAACCCCTTGATGTCATCGGGAACGACGAAGTCGCGGCCCTCGAGGAGCGCGCGGGCCCGGGAGAGCTTCTGGAGAGCGAGCGACCCGCGAGGGGAGGCACCGACCTCGGCGCGGGCGTCGTGTCGGGTCGTTCGCACGAGCTCCACGATGTACTCTGCGAGGCTCGGGTCGAGCGTGATCTCTTCGACCGTCCGCTGGAGCGCAAGGAAGGTGGTCGCGTCGGCGATCGTCGGGACCTCCACGTTCTCGACCTTGCGGGTTCGGCGGCGTTCGAGGATCGCGCGCTCCTCCTCGGTCGTAGGGTATCCGACCTGCAGCCGAACGAGGAAGCGGTCCACCTGGGCCTCGGGCAGCGGGTAGGTTCCCTCGAGCTCGAGCGGGTTCTCCGTGGCGATCACGAGGAACGGTCGCGGGAGCGGGTAGGTCGAGCGTTCGCTCGTCACCTGGTACTCCTGCATCGCCTCGAGGAGCGCCGACTGCACCTTCGGCGGCGCCCGGTTGATCTCGTCCGCGAGCAGGATGTTCGTGAAGATCGGACCCTGGCGGAACGAGAACCCTCCCTTCTCGGGGTCGAGGACCTCGCCGCCGGTGATGTCGTGCGGAAGGAGGTCGGCCGTGAACTGCACGCGCTGGAACTGGAGCCCGAGGGCGCTCGCGAACGACTTGGCAAGGAGCGTCTTCCCGAGACCGGGTAGGTCCTCGATGAGGAGGTGGCCGTCCGCGACCAGCGCGGTCAGCACCTGCTCGACCGCGACCTCCCGGCCCACGACCGCCGTCCGCACGGCGGCGCGGATCCGGTCCGCCAGCGCCCGGGCCTCGGTCGGGTTCATCGCGGTTGCTCCGGCCGCGGACGCGCGCGGGGGTATATGGAGAGACCCCCGGCGCGGTGACGCGGAGGGGCTCGAGACCGCGGGACTGTTCCCCAGCCGTAACGACCTCCCTCACGGTAGGCGCACGCCCTCTCAGGGGTCTGACCCCGGCCGGGGGTGTCGGACACCGGGGTTGTCCTCACGTCATCCTCGGCGGACGACCCGTCCGCGTTGAGTCGAGAGGGACCCTTCGTCGGTACCCGGGCGCAGCGTGGCCGCGCCGGAGAGGGTACCGATCGGACCTCTATGAGCTTCACGCCTCCTCCCGGTCGAACACCGTCGGGCTTCCCACGAGAAGGGCGACGACCGCGAGCGTGAACGCGAGCAGGGCCCCCGCGACCCCGAGCGGGACCGCGCCTGCGGGCAGGAAGAGCGTGCTCGACCAGGCGATCCCCACCGCCAGCGCCGGGACGCCCACCGTCGGAAGACTTCGGAGGGACCCGCCCACGGGCCGGGACGGGTCGTCGGCGAGCCAAAGAAGGAACGCCAGGCCCGCGAGGCCCGCGACGATCTCGGTGCCCAGGCCGACCGGAGCGGGGACGGCCTCGACGACGAGGGCCGCGAGGACCGGTACGGGGGCGTAGACGGCGACGCTCCGGCGAGTGGCCACGCGAAGCCCGGTGGCGAGGACGACACCGGCGGCCGCGAGGACAGGCCCGAAACCGTCGGGGAAGCCGGAAAGGAAGCCGAGATAGGTCGCGGTGATGAGGAGCAGGGCGAGCGAAACCGGTCGGATCGACCGGATGCCGGCCGGCGCCTCCGGCGGGCTCATCAGGCCCTCCGGACGCGCGGCCGACGGACGAACTCCACGAACTTCCCGAGCGACCAGAAGTCATCCCAGTCGATTGTCGGGGCCTCCTGCCACGCGCGCGCGATCCGGTCCCGGCGCACGAGCCGGGAGATCCGGCGGGCGATCTCCTCGTCCTCGCCGGTAAGGCGCGACACGGCCTCGATCAGCGGAAGGGGCGACGGGCTGAGGACGATGGCGGGGAAGCCTCGCCGCCGCAGGTACGGGCTGAGGTCCTCCGACGAGTCGTCCGAGAGGCTCGAGAAGACGACGGTCGTGAGCCCCGGTGGGAAATGGCGCCGGGCGGAGACCGCGCACCGCTCGGCCGGTGCGGAGACGGTGGAGAGGTGGGCCTGCTTCAGGGCCATCTCGATCCGGATCCGCTGGGTCCGGCCCGTCGAGAGCGGGACGACGTCGAGGAACTCGCCGAACACTCCCACCCCGACCCGCGATTTCACGCGGAGGAAGGAGTCGCTGAGGCCGACCGCGGCCGCCCGGGCGACCGAGAAGAGCCGCTCGTCGACCGTCGGTCCGAGCGACGTGGGACGGGCGTCGAGCAGGATCAGGAGGTCGCCGGTCTTGTCGAGGTCATACTCGTTCGCGAGCGGTCGTCCGGCGCGTGCGGTGGCGCGCCAGTTGATCTGTCGGGGAGGGTCCTCCGGCCGCGCGGGACGGATCCCGTGGAACTCGCCGCTCTCCCCGACCCGGCGGGAGCGGGTCTCGCCGGGGAGCGGCGTGGTCCGTTCCAGACGGACGGACCCGATCCGCAGGAGCTCGGGCGGGTACCGAGAGACCACGACCGGGGAGGCGGAGGAGACCGCCTCCCGTTCCACGATCCCTATCGGGTCCCGCCACAGGACCTCGGGGACCGGGATCTCTGTGATCGTGGGCTCGGGCGCGGTCCAGGTCGCGCGGAACCGGACCTCCGAGCTCGAGTAGTCGAGCCGAGGAGCGCTCGCTCCGACCAGGCTCGCAGGACGCTCGAGCTCGACCACGAAGTTTCGAGCATCAAGACCCGGCTCCGGCACGACCGTGCCTCGGACCTGAACGTCGGCCGCCGCCCCTTCGATCGCGAGGTCGATTCGGACCGGCGGTGCGCTTCGGGGGCCGACGATGCCGGCCGCGACCGGTGCAAGGAGGAGGGGAAGCGCGAGGAAGAGTGGGGTCGGGTTGCGGGTCAGGACGGCGACGAGCAACAGCGCGGCTCCCGTTGACAGGAGGAGCGGCGCGAGCGGCCGCCACTGCAGGGGGCGAGAGGAAGCGTCGCTCACCGCTCTCCCTCGAGGGAGCTCACACGCTGGGTCAGGTACTTCCGGAACTCCTCCGGGCTCAGGGTCCCGAGACGGGCGATCTCCTCGAGCGTCGTATTCGGCCGATTCGGGTTACCTTCGGCCCGTTCGAGGCTGTCGAGCAGCAGGACGAGTGCGGGACGGCCCCGCGTTCCGGCTCGCAGCGAGGAGCGCACGCGCCCCGGATCCGCGGACAAGGTAGGAAGAGGTCGGCCGGGAGGCCAGCGTGTGTTCGTAACCACCTGGACGAGGAGGAGCGCCGCCGCCACGACCGCGATGCTGGCGGTGGGGACGGCCAATCCCTCGTTCGTCCCCGCGGCGACCGCGAGCCCGCTCGCGACGACCGCCACGACGCCCAAGAGCACCGTGAACGCGACGTTCATTCGCGGATCGTCCGTCGGGCGAGGTCGTCGAGAGCCGCCCGTACCGATTCCTGCGCCCGAGCGCTCTCCGCCGGTCCCATCGGATGGGTCGAGTACCGGGCCTCCTCGAAGAGCCGGGTGAGCGTCCTCGCCGCCTCCGCTCGGACGCCGAGGCGGACGAGATGGAGGGTTCGGATCTCCTCGGGGGTGCTCGTCCCGATGTCACCGACCATCGGTTGCAGGTGCTCGAGCATCGCCGCGTACAGCGCGAGGATCACGAGACGAGGGTCCCCCCCGAGGTCGAGCTCGGAGGAGGCCCGGGCAAGGGCCTCGCGCATGCCCGCCGGCACGGTCGCGGCCGAACCCCGTCGCAAGCGGCCTCCCTCCGTCCTCTCGGCGAGGTAACGACGGGCCTGAGGAACCCCGACGACGACGACGAGAAGCACGACGACCCCTAAGATCGCGAACGGAACCCACGCCGGTAGGCCTGGGAAGAGGGTGATGGCTCCCCCGCCCGTGCCGTTGAGACTCCCCTTGATCACGGTCGAGTTGTTCACGGGGAGGGTGGTGTTGCTCCCGGTGGCCGTGCCGGAACCGTTCAGATAGATCCCTCCCCCGAAGCCGAGGAACCGTGCCGCGATCACGAACAGGATCCCGAGGAGGATCACCATGAGGATGGAGAGGGCCATTCGCGTGAGCGTCGAGCTCGATCCGGAGTGTAGGGCCCAGTAGACCAGGGTCCCGATGACGAGGCCCGCGAACCCGACCGAGACCGCGGCGATCACCCATTGGGGCAAGAGTACGAGGGACATCGACTGGGAGGGCGGCGGGGGGGCTGTCGAGGCGGTGACGAGGATGCTCGCCGCGGCGCCGGTCGCGAGGGCGACCGCAAGGATGGAGAGGAGGACCCAGGAAACACGAGGCGCGGGCGTGTTCGTCACGTTCGGTCGACGACCCGACCGACGAGGAGGCGAGGGAGCGCCTTATACGCTTGGGGCCGCGGCGGCGGCGTTCCCGGGGGCGTCCTTCGAGGGGGGTGCGAGGAAGTAGAAGCTTCGCCGCTCGTGGTCGGTCGTGATCACCACGAAGTCGTCGACCCGGTACCCCATGTCGAACGCGGCCCGGAACCCGTCCCGGACGGCGTGGCGCCACTGCCGGAGCGTCGCCGGTTCGTGCTCTCGGACGGTCTCGAGGTCGAATGGGATCTCGAGATGGGCGGCCTCCCCGCTCGGCTCGACGACGGCCGAGGGCCGCCGCAGTCCTAGGTCGCCCACCTCGGTCTCCACGATTGCCACCGACCGCTTCCACCGGGCCAGGTTCTCCTCGGCGGTCGGGAACAACCCTCCGAGCCTTTCCTCCACGCGCGGGGTCGTGATCTCCCAGCGCAGGCGGAGCCGGTCGGTCTCCATGTCCCGGTTCAGCGCGTCGGCCATCTGTCCGTAGTAGTGCACGAAGTAGCGGTCCGGCGTCCCGCCGAGGCGACGGACGTTGAGCCAGGCGTTACGGCTTTGGAGCGGGTCGAACGTCCAACGGATCTCGGAGAGGCCGAGCTTCAGGACCTCGTCCCGCTGGTACGCTTTCAGGCGGAACCCGAGATGGTGGTTCTGGTACTCGGGGCGGACGGCCGTGACGTGCGAGTGGTGGTAGAGGGTCGTCCCGTCCCACCCGAGGAAGGAGAGCGCGAACCCCGCGAGGTAGATGTCGACGAACGCCCCGAGGACGAGGCCCCCGTTGTCCTGAAGGGCCCGCTGAAGGGGAGCGGGAACCCCTTCATCGCCCCAGACCGCGCGGTGCACTTCGAGCAGTTGCCGGAACTCCTCGGGCTTCTCGAGCTTCCGGAACCGGAACTCCCGGACGCCGCCGCTGACGCCGGTCGTCGCCACGCCTGCGGGACCGGCCATCGGTACTTAACCCGGACTCACTCCGAGCTCGACCGGGGACCGAGGCGTGACCCAAGCCCTATCGACGGACGCGAAGCTCCGCGCGTTTCGCCTCGTAGCGCTGTTCGTCGCGGGGCGTGAGGTCCCAGAGCAGGTCCTCGATCTCGGTGATGTTCCTCAGGAACTCGGCCTTGCTCTTCGTCAGCATCAAGTGCTCGAACTTGTGCCGGGCGTTGAAGTACGCTCCGACCATGTACGCACCCACGACCACGATGATCGGCCCGAGGATCACGAACAGGAGGTCGTAGTTCCAGCCGCTCTGCGTGGCCTTGTTGATCGCAGGGAACGGACCGACGGTTTGAAGGGGCGTGAAGGCGCCGAACGCGAGGACCGTGAGAAGGACCCCCACCGCCAGGACGAGGATCGAGATCGCCGCACGGTAGGTCCTCATCCCGTGGCGCATCCGTCGTCCGAGCGGGACCTTCTCCGGGGTCGCCATTCCGCCGGCGGGAGGCGGTTTTCCTTAAGAGGCTATCCGAGACGCTGCCGCCGAGGGATGCCGGCGCCCGACCCTACCCGCTCCTGCGCGGCGGCTTCCCCACGGACGGCGGTTCGGGGCGCTCGGTCCGCCCATAGGCGAGCGGCCCTTCTGGGACCAGCGGCTCGGGTCCCGCCGAGGGAGCGGGGACGCGGGCGAGGGTCGGCCGAAGGCGACGGTAGACCAGGACCGCCCCGAAGAGCGCGACGAGCGCTCCGACGTAGGCCGTCGTCTCTCCACCGAGATAGCCGAGACCGAGCAGGAAGAACCCGGTGGCGCTGAACAGGGCTCCCGCGACGACGCCCCCTCGGGGCCGGTCGCCGGGTTCCGAGGGGGGGAGCGATAGGAAGCTCCCCGACACCTGGAGGGCGACGACCGCGACCGACGTGAGCAGCACGAGCGCGGTGCCGTCCACCGAGATCGTCGGATTGCTGAGGTACTGCGAGACGATGGCGAGCGAGATGATCCCTCCGATCGCCGCGCGGTAGCCGAGGGCGTAGAACGGTTTGGCCGGCTCGGCGCCCCAGTACTTGGTGCGAAGGAGAGCCCACTGGGCCACCTCGTCCCCACCGACCAGGAGCGCGAGGAACACGATCGCGCTGATCAACGAGCCGCTCCCCATCGAGATCTGGAACAGGATGAAGGCGATCGCGAGCGGGACCCCGACGAACAGGCCGGCGGTGTAGGCGAACAGCTCCTTTCGTTCGTCGAAGAGCGTGACCGGTACCTGGGGCTCCGCGTACCGTCCGACCTCCCAATAGAGGAAGGCGCCCGAGAGCACCACTCCCACGACCGCGCCGAGGGTGAGCGAAGCGACGACCATCTTCAGTCGACCCGACGACCGGACGCGAGGAATCCCGTGTGACCTAGCATCTCGAAGGCGGGGCGGGTACCTCCCTCGCCGACGTGCAAGCCCCGCTCGAGCAGCTCGACCGCCCGCACCTCGTCGAACCCGAGGTCCCGGAGCGTGCGGACCGTGCGCTCCAACTGGTTGTAGGTGGGCGTGTAGGTCGCGACGTAGCCCCCCGGCACGAGCGAGGACCGGACCGAGGGAAGCACGGCCCACGGCTCGGGCAGGTCCAGGACGACACTGGAAAGCTCCGTGGCGTCCAGCCCGTCCGTGGCCACGTCCCTCAACCGGAAGGAGACCCGGGTCTCGAGCCCGGCCCGCCTAACGTTCGCACGGGCGGCGTCGAGGAAGTCCTCGCGCCGGTCGTAGGAGATGACCCGGCCGTGCGGTCCCACCGCGTACGCGAGCGCCACGGTCAGGGCCCCGCTGCCAGCCCCCGCCTCGGCGACCGTCGCGCCCGGTCCGACCCCCGCCAGGTAGAGCAGGTGGGCAGCGTCCTTCGCGGTCACGATCTGCGCACCGCGACGCACCGCACCCAAGAGGTCCGAGAGGGAGGGGCGGACGGCCCGATACGCCGTCCCGAGCCAGGTGACGGCGCTCCCCGGGGCTTGCCCGATCAGCTCGGTGAGGTCGAGGACCCCCTCGTTGCCGACCTTCTGTGGTCCGCGCGCCAGTCGGAGGAGAAGCGCGGGAGCGCCGACCCGCTTCAGGGCCACCGTGTCGCCCTCGCTCCACGGCTCGCTCATCGACCCCTCCGCCCGCCACGGCCCCCTCCGCGTAATAACCCGGCGCTTCGGAGTCCCTCCGCTCCTTCCCTCGCGCGGATCGGCGAGGAGCGATGGGTAGGGGCCGGGGCACCGCCCATTCGGTTCCGGGAGGCCGGGGGCTCGCGGTGTCGACTCGTCCCCGACCCGAGAGGGATACGAACCCTTCGTGCGAGAACCATCTTAAGGGGTCGTCCGCTCGCACGGACCGACCTTATGGTCGCGTACGAGGACGAGGACCTCATCGCCGCGCCCCGAGAGGTCGTCTGGAGGCTGCTCCGCGAGCACCTCGACGATACCAAGGTCGTGAACATCCACCCCCTCATCCTCTCCCAGAAGACCGTGAGCCGCTCGGAGGATGAGGCCGTGGTCGACCGCGTGATCGACGTGAATCGGAAGCCGTTGAAGTCGCGCTGGAAGATCGCCTACCACCCCCCCGACCGCTCCCGCTGGGAGCTCCTCGATAGCGAGGGGCCGTGGACCCCGGGAAGCCACCTCGAGGTCACCTACGAAGAGGCCCCCGGCGGCACGCGGGTCCGTGCCCGGGGCGACCTCACGGTCCGCCCGCGGCCGCTCTTCCTCTCCCAGGAGCGCGCGGTCCGCAGCCTCCTGAACGACCTCCACACTGAGGACGTTTGGTTCCTGCGCCGCTATCGCTACTAGGGGTGTCCAGAAGGCACGACTTTACATAGAACGAGCCTTGGCCCCGAACGCTGCGGGCATAGTGTAGTCTGGTTATCACATAGGCTTGCCAAGCCTATAACTCGGGTTCAAATCCCGGTGCCCGCACTCCTCTCGGCACGCGTGCCGGGACCACGAAAGAGTGAAAGCGGATGGCGCCCCGTTGCTCGGGGTGTCCGCTGCTTCGCTGCCGCCGTTGCCCACG
>Ga0326727_10007846_pt1 | contig 27691 bp, 26 predicted proteins | sample MB2enrmetagenome_FD_207643 | JGI IMG/M metagenome (GOLD analysis project Ga0326727, IMG submission 207643) | Lab enriched peat soil microbial communities from McLean, Ithaca, NY, United States - MB29MY | ecosystem: Environmental > Terrestrial > Soil > Wetlands > Peat | place: USA: New York...
AGGAGGACGCGGGTTTTTAGGACACGTTACGCAAACGTCGGTTGCTGAATGTAAATGGATTAAGAACCGGCAAATCATAAGTGGTTGAAATTATGATGTGTTTATTTGGCGAGTACGTTTTAAGGAATAACAACAAAACAATGCATAACTATATGTATTTATTACGTTAATATAGTTTAAACAAATGTAAACAAAAAGGAGAGAATATATGGAGATAGTTCATATCAAACTAGGGGATCAATTGAGCACAAAAATTAACGAAATGGCTGCCAAAGAAAATACCACCGCGGCAGAGATTGGCAAAAATATTTTGACTCAATATTTATTTGACGACAATTATAAAATCCCATTGAAGATGGATGTTATTTCCAACCAAATTGAAAAATTGAATCTGATGATTCAAGAACGATCTTCAAAAAATGGATCTCAAAAAGATGAGCAATTAGTTGATAAGATCACGCTCATCGAATCACATTTTTCCGCACTGGTGACAGCGCTGGATTCAATGAATCAAACAAGAATAAATGAAGACAGAGATCTTAAAAAAGTAAGTGAAGATATCTTCAGGATGGGAAATAAATTAAATTTTGTTCAGGATAATTTATCACGCCAAAGCGAGGTTATTTGGAAAAACTTTATTGGAAGTCCCGGAGGGCATTTTTATAATATGTTTGTCATATCATTTGCAGTCTCTTTTATTCTTCCTTTCATATCTACTTTTGCTAAACCGGTAAATGGTTTTCTTGAAGCATTTGCCATGTTCTTTTGGTTTTTTATTTGGTCAATTCCATTTGTCATCCCAGCTTACTTTTTATTATTGCACAGGCTGACAGTTTGTTTAAAAGCTAAAAATAATTAATTGGGATGGCAAAAATTGAGGTCACAATTTGTGACCTCAAAGATATTCAGCATACAGAAAATAATGTGATCGAAACTATACTTTTTTAACGGATAAGATTGTGGCGGATTGCCCGGACAGTGAAAGATTTTTAGATGGCTAAAGAAGACGGTAAGGTTATGTCAGTGAATCAGATATTCGATAAAAGCTATTGGGACATTTTAGATTTGTCTCATTATCTCAAGGTCAAAGTGAAGACACTCTATGCGATGATCTACAACATCCCTCATTATCGGATTGGCAAACTGATACGCTTCAAAAAAGAAGAAATAGACGCCTGGCTGGAAAGCAAAAGGGGAAATGATCATGATGTTAAAATACAGCAAAGAAAGAAAAGGGGGGTGTCAGAATCAGCGAATAGCCATATTAACAGGCTGATTAGAAAAACCATTGACCAGACAAAACAGGAAGATTATAATCTTGATCACGGGAAACCAGACCTCAAGGGCTCCAAGAGAGAGGAGGTCAACAATGGGAATTTTTAAAAGGGGTCCTGTCTGGTGGATGCGATTTTCCTATCAGGGAAAACAGATTCGGAAGTCAACGGAAACCGATGACCGGAAATTGGCACAGCGGATCTTTGACAAATTGAAAGGAGAAGTAGCGGAAGGAACGTGGTTTGAACATTTACCCGGTGAAGGTTATACCTTTGAGGCTTTGATGGATAAATACATGAAAGAATATTCTGCGGTAAATAAAAAGCCTTCTTCTCATATCCGGGATGAGAGCCTGAACAAGCACCTTCAAGAACATTTCGGGGAATTTTATCTGCCGGATATAACGCCAAAGATGATTTCAGAGTATAAAATTAAACGGAGAAATGAAGGTGCTTCGCCAAGGACAATTAATTACGAATTGACGCTTATGTCTCACGCCTTTAACCTTGCAACCAAAGAATGGGAAATCATCAAAGATAACCCTGTCCGAAAAGTCGCGAAGGAAAAAGTGAGGAACCAGATAGAACGATGGTTGACAGATGACGAGGAAAAGAGACTAATGAGTGCTTCCCCTGATTGGTTACGTCCGATTATTACATTTGCCATCAACACTGGTTTTAGGGAAAGCGAGATTTTAGGTTTACAGTGGACACAGATTGATTTTTCCAGAAGAGAAATAACCATCAGTGAGCAGAAAAATGACCAGACAGATACACTTCCTTTGAATGATGCAACGATGAAGGTTCTAAAAGAAAAATGGAACAATCACCAAAAAGAAGTGGAGTATGTTTTTCCCTCACAGAGTAATACAAGAATCAGTAATCGTAATCTTTTTAGAGCATTTGAAAGTGCTAAAAAAAGCGCCGGAATTAAAAACTTTCGCTTTCATGACTTAAGACATACTTTTGCCACAAGACTTGTCAGGAGTGGAGTGGATATTTACGCAGTTCAGAAATTGGGAAGGTGGAAAACATTGTCCATGGTAACAAGGTACGGACACTATGACACGGACAGTCTGCGATCCAGTATAGAGGTCATGGATAAGGTCGAGAAACAAATTAGCACAAATTTAGCACACGACCAAAAAAAGAGAGGTCACAAACCGTTTTTACGACTCGTAACCTCTTGATTTTATGGTGGGCCAGGACAGAATTGAACTGTCGACACTCGGATTTTCAGTCCGATGCTCTACCGACTGAGCTACCGGCCCACCGGATTAATTTAATCCTGTAAAACAATGTCACCGTCTATAGAATAAGATTTCTTTTGTCAAGGTGTTTTTTCCCCCGCATTCCCTTCTTATTCCCTGTTAATCTCTGTTTTCCGGTATCTTGTCCGTCTGTTTATTTTGCTCTTTAATTTCCTCATGTTGTTGCATCTGCTGTTGCGTTTCGGGTAAAACCGCTGGACTATCGGGAATGGATATCCCTGCGGTATTATTTTCTCTTTCCCTAATGATAACAACAGTACCTGCTATTTTGTCGTGCCATCCCTGCTTTCTTTTGTCAAAGGCGACCCAGATAAATCCAAGATAAAATATATTAGAGACAAAATAACCCACTGCCCTCAAAAAAGCGATTCCAAAGGAAATACTCGCACCATCGTCAGAAACGACCTGCAAGCCTAAAAGCATTTTTCCCGGTGTCCGGCCTGTCGTACCGTGAAAATATGTAAAATAAGCAACGTTAGTGAAAATAAAAAGTATACATGAAAATATTATAACCGGAGAAAAACCCGAGGGATCGGTTAAATCAGCAAGAAAGACCTGACTGTTTCCAGAAATGGCTCCTGAAAAAAATGCCAATGACGCGATTGTAAAGAGAATAATAAAAATAAAAAAGGCGATTGTGCTGTCAATACTGAAAGCTACCATGCGCCGCCAAAAACCGGCATATTTATAAGTAGTCATTTTTTACCTCCTGCGATCTATTGCCAAAGATACCATTTTCATATTGGATTATAGATATTATTGCCACTGCCGCCGTTTCAACTTTTAGAATTTGCCTGCCTAAAGTTACCGAAAGAAATCCGGCTTCTTTTGTCATCATAACCTCATCTTTGGAAAAACCGCCTTCAGGACCGACGGCAATAAAAAAATCCTTTTTGGCAGCAAAGGTTTGATCCGTTAATATATCTTTAATGGTTTTCCGAGATTCTTCCTCCCAGAAAATCAATCGGAGGGCATCATCTGAAGCCGCGGAGAGCATGTCAGCAAAAGATAAAATTCTTGATACTTTTGCTACGTGATTGCTGTGGCAACAGCGCGCCGCTTCTCCGGCTATTTTTTGCCAGCGAGCGATTTTTAAAGAACCCTTTTCATTGGCAATATGACTGACTGACCGCGCGGCATCAAAAGGAATAATCACATCCGCTCCCAGTTCAGAGACGCTTTTTACAATTGTATCCATTTTTCTTGCTTTGGGTATGGCCTGAGCCAGTGTGATTCGGATTTCCTTGTTTGCCGCCGGGATTATTTTTCCCAACTCTATCAAAACAGTTTTTGTGGAATAACTTTTAATTACGGCTTCAAACTCCCTGCCAAAACCGTCAAAAATTTGAATCATTTCACCCTGTTTCAGACGCATTACCTGTTTTAAATATTTTAAATTGTCCGGTCCCAGTTCGCAGATTGTTTTATTTTCCAGAGAATTCGGGCTGTATATTCGGGGAATGGTCAAGATTCATTTTCCTTGAAAAATGTTATTTCAGACTTATAAGGTAGCCGGCTTAAGCTATGCACTTGTTGATTTTTTCCTGAGCACGTAACAGACCCATTCTTTTTCCGTTATCATTTTATGAAGTGTCATGGGATCGGCGGAAAATTGTTCCCCGACATTTTTGGCGTCTTGTTCAATGATGCCCGAAATAATCATATATCCTTCCGGCAAAAGCAATTGAACGAGGTGCGGGCGGAGAGTTAAAAGCAAATTGGAAGTAAGATTGGCGATGATCAAATTACGCTGTTTGTCGATGGAAGCGACATTTTTATTTAGAATGCGCATGGATGTTTTTACATTATTAATGGCCGCATTTTCACCGGCAATTTCTACAGCCTTTTTATCAGTATCTACGCAGATAACATCCTGAGCGCCCATCTTGGCTGCGGTGATGCCGAGTATACCGGTACCGCAACCCACATCCATGACCTTCCATTCCTTGATGGAGCGGTCGTTCATTATGATGTCTTCAATCGCTTCGATGCACATTCTTGTGGACGCGTGCTGACCGGTGCCAAAGGCCATTCCCGGATCAATTTCAATTACAATATCGCGGCTGGAAGGCGTATATCTTTCCCAAGTTGGTTTGACGATGATATTGTTGCTTACTCTTATAGGCATAAAATATTTTTTCCACTGTTCTCCCCAGTCGGGATCGCATATAATTTCAGTCGTAAACGATGGTTTTTCAAAGTCAGGAAATATTTCATCAAGACTGTCTATGTATTTTTGTAAGGTAATTATTCGGTTTTCGCTGCGGTTATCCTGTGGGAAATAAACTTTGAGTGTTCCTTCAATTGACGGTTCAGGAAAGTCCGCAGCAGTGTTCTGAGGCGCCAATGATTCTTGAAATACGCCCTGTGCTCCGGTTTCGGTAAGAAAATTTCCCAACGCGTCCATAAGCTCCGGGGGAGCAGATATTTCAATTTTAAGCCATTTTCCGGTTTCTTTTTCTACCATGAATAATCCTGCTCTGTATTTTATATAGATATATATTCTTTTATGTAATATTTCAAGTATTCTGAATAAAATTAAAATAGAATCTTGGCCGGATTTGCGGTAATATATAGCTGATACAAAGGGGAGTTTCCCTAATAAAAACCGTTTTGATATATCTATAATATTGTGAAATCCATGATTATATATTTTAAACTTTCAATGTTCTGGGGAGTGAAAAAATATGAAAATGAAAATAGCTATACTAACGGGTGGAGGAGATTGCCCCGGTTTGAACGGAGCGATTAAATGGGTTACAAAAAGCGCTCTTGATTCCAAAATAGCAGCGAACCGTTCGATATCTTTTGAGGTCATGGGTATTGTTGAAGGCTGGAGGGGCATTGTGGATGTTGATCCCGGCGATCAGAAGAGTTGCGTCCGGCATTTAAAGCCTTTAGATGAAGAAATCGTTCGGGCATGGGATCGTTATGGCGGCACAAATTTGGGAACATCGCGGACAAATCCCTTTAATCCGAAAAATGATCGTTCGGAGCGGTTGATTGATAATATCAAAAAACTTGGCATTGACGTTATTGTTGCCATCGGCGGAGAAGATACTCTGGGTGTCGCTTATAAACTACACAAACTGGGCATCAAAACAGTAGGCATCCCCAAAACAATAGACAATGATCTCGCAGGAACAGATTATTCACTAGGTTTTGACACGGCGGTTAATATTATTACAGAAGAAATTGACCGCTTGAGAACGACTGCCGGTTCCCACAGCCGCATTTTTGTTGTGGAAACTATGGGGCGTCATGCCGGCTGGCTTGCTCTGCACGGCGGCGAATGCAGTGGAGCTTATATCGTTCTGATACCTGAATATCCTTTTGATATGGAGAAGGTCTGTGAGCTTCTGCGTGAAAGAAAGGGCAGAGAAATAAATTATTCCATTATCGTGGTTGCGGAAGGGGCCAAGCTTTTGGGACGGCAGGAATTTCTTAAAGACTGTTATGTTGATGATTTCGGACATGTTTCTGTAGGTGGGGTCGCCAATTATGTTGCCAGTGAAATTGAAAAGAAAACCGGTTTGGAATCGCGTCATATTATCTTGAGTCATCTTCAGCGCGGCGGAACACCTTCCGCCCATGACCGCCTGATGGCCAGATGGTTTGGCATTGCAGCGGTTGATATGATTGTCAAAGGTAATTTCGGAAGCATGGTAAGTTTGGAGCATGGAGAAATCACCACCGCTCCGCTTGCGGGGATAATCAATAAATTAAAACTGGTTGACGTAGAAAAATATTACGATACCGGAAGATATAACGGCAGAAGAACCATATTTTGAAAAATAGTAATAGAAGGATTATTTCTCCGTATTTATTGATGTTAATAACGTTTCTTGAAAATTACCCGCCTTCGTGATAGCTTTCCAATGTCATTTCTAAATCAAAGCGCTATCTTTGATGGCGCCGCTTAAGGCATCGGAAACGTTTGTGCAATATACCTTGTTATCTCCTCCTAAGCCGTTCCGATATCATCTTTGATTTAGCAATGTAATGAATTAGGTCTAAAGCATAACTGTTATAGAATTACAGGAAGTAAGCCCTTGAAATATTACCCGATTTTTCTGGACATTAAAGACAAAAAATGCGTCATTGTCGGCGGTGGCGAAGTTGCCGCAAGAAAGGCCGAAAGGCTCCTTAATTGCGGCGCTAAAGTTTTCATAATCAGCCCTGGGCTAACGCAGGAACTTGCCGGGCTAAAAGAAAAAAAGGTGATTTTTCACATTGCCGCCCAATACTCGGGCGATTTGATAGACGGCGCCGCTTTGATTATCGGGGCGACTGATAATGAAAAAACTAATGCGATGATATCCCTTGATGCCCGCAGCAAAGGAATACCGGTAAATATTGTTGATGATCCGCAAAAATGCGATTTTATTCTGCCTTCGCTTGTGCAGAGAGGTGATCTGGCAATAGCGGTAGGCACCAGCGGCAAAAGTCCCGCTCTTGCCCGCCATCTAAGAGAAGAACTGGAATCCGAATATGGAAAAGAATATGAAGTGCTTCTGAATATTTTAGGGAATCTTCGTGTCAAAATGGCACGAAACGAAGGTGTTGGCAAAGATTGGTTTAAGTCTTTATTGTCGGCCGGCCTGCTGGATTTTATTAAGGCGAAGGATGTAAGTAAAACCAAAGAAATAGTGCGGAAAATTACCGGAGAGGAAATAGAAATTGACTTTAATTGATCTGGAAACGATTTTATTTAAAATTGCGTTTATCCTCTGCGCCGTAAGCACAGCAGGTTATTTGCTTTCCCTTCTGATAAAAAAAATAAAACTGGCAAAAATGTCCACCTGGATTTTGTCTTCCGCATTCTGTTTTTTAACAATTAATTTATTGCTCTCGGTCATAAATTCCTCCGGTATGTTTAATCTCGATTCGCGTGATTTTCTTTCCCTTTGCGCCTGGTCGGTAAGTGGAGTTTATCTTGCTCTGCAATTCAAAACCAAAACAAGATCGCTTGGAGCTTTCATTTCTCCTTTCATATTTTTGTTCATGATTGCTGCCGCCCGGCAGCAGGCTGATAAATTCCTGCTTCCTGCAAAGTTGCAAAGTTGGCTTACTGCGGCGCATGTGTTCTTAACAATTACTGGAGAATCTTTATTTATACTTGCATCGTGTGCTGGAGCCATGTTCATCATTCAAAACAGCCTGCTGAAAAGTAAGAAATTAAGCAAGATGAGCAGGCTGCTGCCGTCACTCAATGACCTGGACAGGATTAATTATATTTGTCTGCTGTGGGGATTTCCGGTTTTATCAGTTGGGGTTTTGGCAGGGATGGTATTTGCGGAATTCAGCTGGCAGGCAGGATGGCTTACCGATCCCAAAATTATCTGGACTTTTGCCGGCTGGATTATCTATGGATCTCTTTTGCATCAGCGCCTTGCCATTGGCTGGAGGGGCTATCGGATGGCTTTGGTTTCCTGCGCAGCGTTTATTCTTCTTTTGTTATCCTATGGAAGCGTGAGATTTTGTTTTTCAACTTTGCATAACTTTATTTAAAATATGATTGTATTAGTAGGCTTGAATCATAAAACAGCTTCGATTGCTGTCCGGGAAAAGATATTTGCCGGTTGTCAGGAGGAAAAAGACATACTTGCCCGCCTGAAGTCATTAAACGGCGTGGGGGAAGTTCTGTATCTTTCCACTTGTAACCGCATTGAAATTATTGCCAGTGTTGAGGAACATGGAAAAGCTGTAATAGCCCTCCGTGAATTTGTGGCTGCAAGAGGGGGGGGGACTCCAAACGAAGCAGCATGTTGTTTTTACGAATATCGCAATGATGAAGCGGTGCGCCATATTTTTCGCGTGGCATCAAGCCTTGATTCAATGGTAATGGGCGAGACTCAGATTCTTGGACAGGTCAAAGATGCTTATCGCCAGGCGCTGGCGCAGTATGCGACCGGTGTAGTTTTGAATCGTTTGATGCATTGTTCTTTTCGCGCGGCCAAACGTGTTCGTACGGAAACGGCTATTGCGGTTAACCCTGTCTCTGTCAGTTATGCTGCGGTGGAACTGGCCAAAAAAATATTCGGCTCGCTAGGCGGCAAGAAAATTCTATTGATCGGAGCCGGGGAAATGGCCGAATTGACAGGGATGCATCTAATCAGCAATGGAGCAGAGTCAATAATAGTTGCCAACAGAACACTTGCGCAGGCCGGGCTTCTGGCGGAAAAATTTCACGGAGAAGCAGTATCGCTTGATTCATTGGATGCAAAACTGATTGAGGCGGATATTGTTATCAGTTCAACCGGTGCTCCCGGCTTCATTGTTACTGCCGATATACTCAAAAGCATTCATCATCGGCGAAAAAACCGCCTGTTGTTTTTAATTGATATCGCCATGCCTCGCGATATCGAACCGGCGGCAAGTTCGCTGGAAAATGTTTATCTATACAATATTGATGACCTTCAGGACATTGTGGATGAAAATATGAATGTTCGCAGGAAAGAAGCTGTTAGGGCTGAAATGATTGTGGAAGAGGAAGTGACAAGATATATCAACTGGCAGAAAGAACTGGAATCCGTGCCGACAATTATATCGCTACGCAGCAAGACCGAAGAAATTATCAAGGCGGAGATGGAGAAGGCTGCGGGCTGGATGCAAAATTTTAATAAGGAAGATCAGGAAAGAATAGATAATCTGGTAAACTCTATCGTAAATAAGGTATTGCATTCCCCAGTGGCGGTTTTAAAAGAAGAAAGCTCTGAATTCAACTCCCGCGATATTGTGGCGGCGGTGCGGCGGCTTTTTCGTTTGGATGGATAGTAGATATAATTGGTACGATTTTATGAAGTTTAAAATAGGCACACGCGGAAGCAAGCTGGCATTAACACAGACAAATTTTGTCGCTGATAAATTAAAAAAAATAATGCCGGAAGCAAATATAGAGATTTGTGTAATTAAAACCAGCGGCGATATTATGCAGGATGTATCTTTGCTTACAATCGGCGGCCAGGGTGTTTTCGTTAAGGAGCTTGAAGATGCCCTGCTCTCTAAAAAGATTGATCTGGCGGTGCACAGCATGAAGGATGTTCCGGGGGAAACGCCCGATGAGCTGATCTTCGCGGCAATTCTGCCGCGCGAGGATTTTCGCGATGTTCTGGTGTCGCGCGACAACATCAAAATGGAATCTATGCCCAAAGGGGCGAAAATCGGCACCGGCTCTCAGAGGCGCGGAGCGCAAATTAAAGCGATAATGCCCGATGTAAATATTGTGCCGCTGCGGGGCAACATTGAAACACGGTTAAAAAAGATAGAAACGGAAAACCTCACGGGTGTAATACTTGCCGCAGCGGGCATGAAAAGGATGGGATTGGCCGAAAAAATTACGCAGTATCTGCCTTTGGAAACGATGCTTCCTGCAGTAGGTCAGGGTGCGCTTGGTTTGCAGATTCGCAAGATGGATATTGATCTGGCAAAAATATGCGCATCTCTTAATGATATGACAACCGCGACGGAAGTTACCGCCGAGCGTTCTTTTTTGAGGGCGTTGGGAGGAGGATGCCGTCTGCCTATTGCGGCGCTGGGCAAACTCGAAAGTCAGAGGCTCTCACTGGAGGGCATGGTTGCCGCACCGGACGGTTCTGTAATGATTCGTGAAAAAATACAGGGCGTCAGGGAAGATGCCGAAACATTGGGAGAGCAGCTGGCAAGCATTATTCTGGAAAAAGGCGGCAAAAAACTTCTCGATCTTATGTGATGCTTAAAAAAACATACTCCCGTGTCATTCCCGCTTTCGCGGGAATGACAGTGCTGTACCGATAGGTTTCCGCTTGAAAACGAGCGGGAGAACGATGGCTTGTTTATGAGAAAAAATAAAAAAGGAAAAGTTTATATCATTGGAGCGGGCCCCGGTGATGCGAGACTGATTACGCTCAAAGGCATTGATTGCCTTGAAGAGGCGGATGTCGTCATTTACGATTATCTGGTTAGCAGGGATTTATTAAAATATGCACGGGATGACGCACGCTTTATTTACGCCGGGAAACAGGGCGGTGCTCATACCCTGTCACAATGGCAAATTAACGACCTTCTGGTGAAGGAAGCAAAGGCCGGCAATACCGTCGCGCGCCTTAAAGGAGGCGATCCTTTTATTTTCGGCCGCGGAGGGGAAGAGGCGGAAAAACTTGCAGAAAGCGGCATACCCTTTGAAGTTGTTCCCGGCGTGACATCTGCGATTGCTGTTCCTGCTTATGCAGGCATTCCGCTCACTCATCGAGGTTTGACTTCCACGGTCGCGTTTGTCACCGGCCATGAAGACCCGACCAAGGGAAAAAGCGATATTGACTGGAAGGCTTTATCCCGCATTGGAACGCTGGTTTTTCTCATGGGCGTGAAGAATATCGAAAAAATTGCCAACGAATTGCAGAACAACGGCATGTCCGCGGAAACGCCTGCCGCTCTGATTCGATGGGGCACGACGCCGCGTCAGCAAATTCTCACAAGTACTCTGGCCAATGTTTCCATGCTTGCAAAAGAGTTAAAGTTTGCACCACCGGCAATTCTCGTTGTCGGCAAGGTAGTTGAGTTGCGCGATACACTTAACTGGTTTGATTCAAAACCTCTTTTCGGCAAGTGTGTCGTAATTACGCGTCCTGAGAGGCAGGCCGACGATCTGGCGGAACTGCTGATTAAAGAAGGCGCCAATCCCATTGGCTTCCCCACAATTAAAATTATTCCTCCGCCGGACTGGAGTGAACTTGATACCGCTATAAAAAACCTGGAAGATTACGACTGGTTGATATTCACCAGCGCCAACGGAGTTTCGTTCTTTTTTGAGAGGCTTTTGGTGAAAGGCAAAGATATCCGCGATCTGAAGAGCGTAAAAATATGCTGTATAGGTCCGGCAACGGCACAGCAGGTACTAAACAGAGGAATCAGGGTTGATCTGGTGCCTGCGAAATTTATTTCCGAAGGAATTCTAAAATCGTTCTCCGGCAAAAATATGAAAGGAAAGAAGATACTCCTTGCCAGAGCCTCCAAAGCCCGCGATGTTTTGCCCGATGGTTTGAAAAAACTCGGCGCGCAGGTGGATGTTGCCGCAGCTTACGTTACCGTTACTTCAGAAAAAAAGAAAAGCGATTTGAAGAGATTGTTTAAAGAAAACCATGTGGATGTGCTTACTTTTACCAGTTCCTCTACTGTGGATAATTTTGTAAAAATTGCAGGACGGAAATTTCCCTTGCCCGAAGGAGTCAGGATCGCCTGCATCGGTCCGGTTACCGCTGCTGCCGCGAAAAAGGCCGGATTATCCGTTGATATTCATCAGGAAGAGTATACAATGGAGGGGTTGGTTGGAGCATTAACCGATTACTTTTCGAAGAAACCGGCGGATGAGAAAAGAGACAGAAGCAAATGATAGGAATTTCCAAATTATATTGCGGAGCAGTGGAACCGTCCGATGTCCTGCGCTACAACAGGAAATCGGGGGATCTGCCTTCGCATCTCTTGCAATTCTCGGCAGACAAAAAACCGGTGGTTGTCTGGAACATGACGCGCCGCTGCAATTTAAAATGCATTCACTGCTATTCCAATTCCGCCGACATCGAATATCCGGACGAACTGACCACGGAGGAAGGCAAGAAGCTTATTGATGATCTGGCGGCGTTCGGTTCGCCGGTGATTCTCTTTTCAGGCGGCGAGCCTTTAATTCGTAAAGATTTGCTGGAACTGGCGCAATACGCTACGGATAAAGGAATGCGGGCGGTTATTTCCACCAACGGGACACTAATTACCAAAGAGATCGCGACGAAACTCCAAAAGATCGGTCTTTCCTATGTAGGCGTAAGTCTGGACGGTCTGGCAAAGACACATGACCGTTTCCGGGGCAAAAAGGGCGCGTTTGCCGCGGCCATTGATGGAATTCGTAACTGCCGTGACGCGGGGATAAAAGTAGGCATCCGTTTCACGGTTAATAAGCATAATCTCATCGACGTGCCGGATATGTTTGAATTGCTCAGAAAAGAAAATATTGAAAGAATGTGTTTCTATCATCTTGTTTACACCGGACGGGGCTCCAAACTACGTAAAGAGGATTTAACCCATCTAGAAACACGCAAATTGATCGATTTGATAGCCGCTCAAACCAAAAAGATGTTTGACGATGGATTGTCTCCGGAAATTCTCACGGTAGACAATCATGCCGACGGTCCATATCTGTATCTGAAAATGAAAAAAGAAAATTCCCGGCGCGCCAAAGAAATTCTGGAACTATTAGAGATGAACGAGGGTAATTCATCCGGGCTTGGCATTGGGTGCGTAAGTTGGGATGGTGAAGTTTATCCCGATCAGTTCTGGCGCAATCAGTCGCTGGGCAATGTCCGCCGGAGGTCTTTCGGAGAAATCTGGACAGATGAAAAAAACGAATTATTGATGCAATTGAAAGATAAAAAGAAACACGTTCATGGCCGTTGCGCGGGATGCATGTGGCTTAATGTCTGCGGCGGAAATTTCCGCGCCCGGGCGGAATCGGAAGGCGATCTTTGGGGTCCTGATCCCGCCTGCTATCTGACGGATGAAGAAATAAGTATGAGGGAGGATTGAAAAATGCAATTTCCGGAATATCGTGCCCGCAGGTTGAGAAAAAATGAAAACTTCCGGCGTTTGATACGCGAGACAAAATTAAGTGTTGACGATCTGGTTTATCCGCTTTTTGCGGTGCCGGGCAAGAATTTTAAAAAACCGATTTCGTCCATGCCCGGTCAATTTCAACTATCCGTTGATAATATTGCCAAAGAAGCGCAAAAAGCGCGTGACCTGGGAATACCCGCTGTCCTGCTTTTCGGCATTCCTGCTACAAAAGATGCGATGGCTACGGGAGCATTTGCCAAAAACGGCATAGTCCAGCAGGCTATAAAGCGAATTAAAAGTGAAGTGCCGGATATCCTTGTAATTACGGATGTCTGTCTGTGTGAATATACCAGCCATGGCCACTGCGGCATGCTGGAAAAAGATACAGTGCTAAACGACGAAACGCTGGAGGTTCTGGCAGAAACGGCCTTATCGCAGGCGCGCGCCGGAGCCGATATGGTGGCGCCGTCAGCAATGATGGACGGGCAGATAGCAGCAATCCGCGAGGTGCTTGACGAAAACGCGTTTGAGGATATACCCGTCATGGCTTATGCGGCAAAATACGCCTCGTCTTTTTACGGACCTTTCCGTGAAGCCGCCCAGAGCACGCCGCAGTTTGGCGACAGAAAAGCTTATCAGATGGATCCGGCTAATGCCGACGAAGCAATAAGGGAAATGTCGCTGGATGTCAGTGAAGGCGCGGATATCATCATGGTGAAACCGGCGCTGGCTTATCTGGATATTATCTGCCGCGCCAAACAGGAATTTGATTTGCCCGTGGCGGCCTATAATGTCAGTGGCGAATATTCGATGATAAAAGCCGCCGCGCAACTTGGCTGGCTTGATGAAGAAAAAGCCATGCTGGAATCGCTGACGGCTATCAAACGCGCCGGTGCGGATATCATTATCACCTATTTCGCTCCGCAAGTCGCAAAACTGCTGAACAAATAATGTTTTATATTCCTTGTCGGTATCACGAAGTATGAAGATGTTGATTGATAACAAAGTCCGCATGATCGCGTGGGAAGTGACGCGCAGCTGCAATCTAAACTGCGCTCATTGCAGGGCAGCGGCCAATGGTGGACCTTATGCAGGAGAACTTTCAACAAAAAAATGCTTTGACCTTATTGATGATATTGCCGCCGTATCCTCGCCGGTGATTATTCTTACCGGCGGCGAACCGCTCTTAAGGCCGGACATTTTTGAAATTGCCGCCTACGGGACAAACAAGGGTTTGCGCATGGTCATGGCGACAAATGGCACCTTAGTCACTCCTGCTGTTGTGAAGAAAATGATTCAAAGCGGCATTAAAAGAGTCAGCATCAGCATTGACGGCAAGGATGCGCAAAGTCATGATGCTTTTCGTCAGGAGAGGGGCGCGTTTTCCGGAGCGATGGCGGGAATTGCCGCGCTCAAAGATGCAGGGATGGAATTTCAAATCAATACTACAATCACATCAGTGAACCTCAAACAGATTAAAGATATTCTGGAATTAGCTAAAATAATAGGGGCTGCGGCGCATCATATCTTTCTGCTCGTGCCTACTGGCCGTGGAAAAGAACTTGCCGGTCAGGCAATAACAGCAGCTGATTATGAAGAGACTTTGATGTGGTTTCATAAGGAGAGCTTAAGTTGTGAAATTCAGCTCAAAGCCACTTGCGCACCTCATTATTTCCGCATCATGCATCAGAATAAGGACAAATCAGAGCAACAGAAGAAAAAAGGGCAAGGTCACTTCCATGAATCGACAAGAGGATGTCTGGGCGGTATAACATTTTGCTTTATTTCCCATGTCGGCCAAGTGCAGCCCTGCGGTTATCTGGAACTGAATTGCGGCAATGTGAAGAAACAAACTTTTGCAGATATATGGAAAAATTCGAAAGTGTTTCGCAATTTGCGCAATTACGACAAGTACGGCGGCAAATGCGGACGCTGCGAGTTTATCAAGGTTTGCGGAGGGTGCCGGGCACGCGCGTATGAAACGGCAGGAGATTATCTAGCCGAGGAACCGTTATGTCTCTATCAACCCAAAGGCAGTTAAAAAGTACCGATCTGCGTTGTTGCGCGGCAAAACCCATTGCTCAACGTATTATAATATACGCCTCGCGATGTGTTTCTTGCGCGCCTAGCATCTCGGCACTTTTAAACAGCCTTAAAGCAGAATAAATATGTTATGAGTAAAAAATATTATGGATGAGATTGATAAAAAAATATTAAATATTCTGCAAAGGGAATTCCCGCTGGAGGAGCAGCCGTTTTTAATTGTCAGCAAGCGTTGCGGCATCAGTGAGGATGAGACGATCAGCCGTATCAGGAAGATGAAAGAAGAAGGAATCATCCGCCGTATCGGTGCCGTATTTGATGGCGCGAAGTTTGGCCGTGTCAGCACTCTCTGCGCCGTGCGCGTGCCGGAAGAAAAAATAGATGGCTTCGTTGCAATCGTGAATGCCAATAAAAATGTCACGCATAATTACCGGCGCGATAATGAATACAACATCTGGTTTACCCTCAGCGCCGCGACAACCAAAGAGCTCAAATCATTTCTTAAAGAATTGAAAGAAAAAACCGGCGTGATGGATATCTTGGATATGAGAGCGATGAACACTTTTAAAATAAACGCTTCTTTTGACGTATAAAATTTGTAAATCTCCTAAAAGGGATGACTCATGACAGAAAAAAACAAAACACCACTGTTAGCTATTGTTGACGGCAGTAATTATATTTATCGCGCCTTCTACGCGATACCTCATCTGACTAATTCCAAAGGTTTTCCCACCAACGCCATTTACGGCTTTACGAACATGCTCATGAAGCTGCTGCGTGATCTGGAACCGGACTATATTGTAGTGACTTTTGATCTCAGGGGGCCGACAACGCGCCATGGAGAATTTGAAGATTATAAAGCGACGCGAAAACCAATGCCCGATGACCTGATCCCGCAGATTCCGTTTATTAAAGATGTTGTCCGCGGATTTTCCATTTGCATTCTGGAAAAACAGGGTATTGAAGCAGATGATCTGATCGGAACGCTCGCTGTTCAAGCAAGTAAAAAAGGATTGCGCACCGCAATTATTTCCGGCGATAAGGATTTAATGCAGATGATTGATGAGAAGGTCACGATGGTCGATACGATGAAAGATAAGACCTATGACGCGGCGGCCGTTAAAGAAAAATTCGGAGTGGGGCCGGACAAGGTTGTGGAAATTCTGGGACTGATGGGTGATGCCTCCGATAATATTCCGGGAGTGCCGGGCATCGGCCCGAAAACGGCGCAGAGACTCATCGAAGAATATGGAACTGTAGAAGCGATAATTGAAAACGCGGCGAATCTGCGTAATGTGAAATTGCGCGAAAGTTTTCGGCAATACGCCGAACAGGCCAGGCTCAGCCGCCAACTGGCGCTGATTCGTAAAGATATTGAAATTGATTTTAACCTACAGGACGCCGCGCGTAAAGAGCTGGATAAGGAATCCCTTTCCGGACTTTTTAGTGAATTTGAATTTTCTTCGCTTCTGCAGCAGATTAAGACAGACACTCTCAGGCCTGTTAAAGACTGTAAAGTTGTCGCGGACAACGCCGCCCTGTCCGGACTAGCCGCAAAGCTGGATGGCAGTGTGAAAATCGCCTGTGAAATTATCTGGGAGAAAAATCCCCCGCAGGAATTAATCGGGATGGCTTTGAACGCTGACGACGACTTATTTTATCTGCCGCTGGGACATACAAACGCTCAAGAGCAGTTACCGGTGAAAAAAGTACTTGCCGCACTTGCCCCTGTTTTAAAAAATGCCGAAATAAAAAAATATGTTTATGATCTGAAAACAGCGCTTGTTCATATGGAAAACCTTGTAGTGCAGTCCGGCGAAGATTTGCAGTTAGCGGCATATTTGCTGAATCCTGCCAAAAATTCTTATGAACTTGCCGAATTATCCTGGGAATATTTACACAAGCAGGTTCCTACGCTAAACGATGTGGCGGGCGGAAAAGGCAAGACTTATCCGATGGCTTTAGTGCCGGTTGATAAGATGGCTGGCAGCGAGGGACAGCGCGCCGACGCGATATTTGCTCTTGCTCCGGTTATTGAAGAACAGTTAAAGAAAATAGATGCCATCGATCTTTACCGTAAGGTGGAGATGCCGCTTCTGTATGTCCTTGCCGACATGGAAAAGAAGGGCGTACTGGTGGACACTTCCCTTTTAAAACAAATGTCAACGGAATTAGGCCAATTACTGTCTCTCTCGGAAGGGAAAATATTTCGTCTGGCCGGTGAAAAATTTAATATCAATTCGCCCAAGCAATTGCAGACGATACTTTTTGAAAAACTCAAACTGCCTGCCGGAAAGAAAACAAAAGAAGGATATTCAACCGATGTCGATGTTTTAACTGAACTTGCCCGCAGCCATGAACTACCCGCTGAGATTCTGGCTTACCGCTCTTTATCCAAACTCAAGTCAACTTATGTGGACGCGCTGCCTGCATTGATTAATCCGCAAACCGGTAGAATTCACACATCCTATAACCAGACAGTAACAGCTACAGGCCGGCTGTCCAGCAGTAATCCCAATTTACAGAATATTCCAATTCGTACATTGGAAGGCAAAAGAATCCGTCAGACCTTTATAGCCGCCCCGAACTGGCTTTTGATCTCCGCGGACTATTCGCAAATCGAGCTTCGTGTGTTGGCGCATTTGTCGGGAGATGAAACGCTGCTTGAGGCTTTTTCCTCCAATGAAGATATTCACAGCCGTACGGCATCGGATGTTTTCGGAGTTTTTCCTCAGATGGTTAATGCCGATATGCGCCGTCAGGCCAAAGTCATCAACTTCGGTATTCTCTATGGAATGAGCGCTTTCGGTCTGGCAAAGGAACTTGGCGTTTCCATGAAAATGGCACAGGAATACATTGATGGATATTTTAAGCGCTATAAAAAGGTCCGCATTTATCTTGATGGAATCCTGGAAGGCGCGCGCCGCGATGGTTTTGTCTGCACGCTGCTAAATCGCCGGCGCTATCTGCCGGAATTGAAAAGCAAGATTCCCTCCGTGCGTCAGTTCGCCGAACGCATGGCGATCAATACTCCTATTCAGGGCACTGCCGCCGATTTGATTAAAGTGGCGATGGTAAACATTGACCACCTGCTTAAGAAAAAGAATCTTTCCGCCAGGCTGATCATGCAGGTGCATGATGAACTGGTCGTCGAAGCGCCTGCAAAAGAAAAAGAAGCAGTCATGCAACTTGTCAAAAAGGAAATGGAAGAGGTCATAAAACTCAAAGCGCCGTTGAAAGTGGAGATTGCGGCAGGGAAGAACTGGGACGAAGCCCACTGATAGGCAGGGCTGTTGACCGGAGGCGCGTTGCCGCAGGGAGGCGCAATTATGATTGGATACATTCCTTGCCGGAAAAAGCCGAAGGCTTTACAAAACGCTCATCTGCGTTGTTGCGCTTCATCCTTCATCATTGCGACGTATGAAAAAATACGTCTCATTCCTAAGGACTTGCGCGCCTTGCATATGAGCATTTTTGAACAGCCCTGAAAGAAGGCGTTGAACTGAATGATTCGATTGTTTCAGTAGATTGCAAATGTAAATTGTGATACTCTGAATATCAAATGAATCTTGAAAATTAGAGCGCTATTATGCCGGGCAGACCCACCACAAAATATAGTCTTTTGTTTTGCAATCCCGTCTTAGCAAGGGAATGGCATCCTACAAAAAACGGGAGCCTGACTCCAGGCGATGTATCACTAGGCTCCAATAGAAAAGTATGGTGGCTGTGCTCAAAGGGTCATGCATGGCCTGCGACAGTTAGTGAAAGAAACCAGGGGAGTGGTTGTCCCTATTGTTCTGATAAAAAAGTCAAAGATGAAAATAGCCAGCAAACAGAAAATCCAACTGGGGCATCAGAATCGCTTTCTACGAAGAATGAAAGCCTGGCACTGAGAAATATAGCAGTAAATTCTGACAAAAAAGTCAAAGACGAAAACAGTCTGCAAACAGTGAATCCCACGCTGGCAAAGGAATGGCATCCTACAAAGAATCGAAGCCTGACACCGGCAGATGTAACAGCAAATTCTCACAATCAAGTATGGTGGCTATGTTCGAAAGGTCACGAATGGAAGGCTGCTATCTCAAGCAGAAATAATGGGCAGGGCTGTTTCTATTGCTCCTATATGCAGAAACGAAAGCGTTAAGTAAAATGTTAAGACGCACTTCTAATAATTGCTCACGACCCGATAGTAATGGATGTAGGCAATCATTAAGAAGAGACTTGATTTGATGCCAAGAGGAGAAATCAGGGTGTTGCAGCTTTCCTTCCCAGTTCAAAGGCTTGTTTTCTGGCCTTTTCGTCTTTGATGATGTCTCCCTTGCCACCAGCGGAGGCCATTACAGCTCCAAGCCAGTGCATTTTTGTCATTTCCACTGTTGATTTAAAGCTGTGCACGACAGGGTCAGCCGTATGCACATTCGGATCTCCACAAACTGTGATGAGCCCGATGCGTTTGCCTTTCATTTTGGGATAGTAAGCTTTCTGCCAGTTCCAGTTGGCATCAAACAGGGCGCACCACCTGTCCAGGTAGGCTTTCATCTGCGCGGTCATAGACCAGAAGTAAACCGGTACGCTGTGGATTATAGCGTCCGTTTCCAGTATCTTTTTGTGGATTTCAGGCATATCGTCTTTAATGACGCAAAGACCGGTTTCGTTGCACTTCTCACAGTCTTTGCAACCGGAGATTTTCTTTTTATCCAGGATAATTTTTTCCACTTCCGCGCCCGCCTTTTCGGCGCCAGCCAGAGCATCATCAAGGAGAATATCGCTGTTACCGCCAATTCGTGGACTTCCCATAATGCCTAATACTTTCATGTTACCCCCCGATCAATTCGTATTATATAAAAAGACATCGATTAATATTTATAAAATTAGTAACTCTTTCGGTCAAATTTGTAAATAATAAAATAATTGAAGAACTATAAAAATAAATGTGTTAAAAATATAAAAATATTGAATGAAAGGGTAATGACAGAAATGATGATGTTGCCGTAGCAATTCAGGTTATGAAAATATCGATATAAATTTTTAACAAAGGAGGATTTATGAAAACATTAAGATGGATGTTAGTTGTGGTAGCCATATTTTGTTTAATTTCGTCACCTGTTTTTTCTCAGGAGCGGGAAGTAAAAGGCGCCTGCAAGGCCGATGCCGAAAAATTCTGCAAGGATGTAGAGCCGGTTCATGGCAAAATGGTACAATGCATGAAGCAGCATGAAGCCGAATTATCTCCTGCCTGCAAGGAGCGTATTGCCGCAGCCAAAGAAAAAGTGAAGGAATGTGAAAAAGAATGTGAACCCGATGTGGAAAAAATTTGTAAAGATATAAAACCCGGTCAGGGACGGATTGTGAGATGTCTAAAGCAGCATCAGGCAGAACTATCAGCAGGTTGTAGTGAATGTTTTAAAAAGTAAATTAATAGTAAATAGTGGTTAATGATGCGAAAATAAGACAAAATAATTGACGCGATACCTGAAATGTATATCGTGATAATATTATAAGAAAATCAATATGGGCAAGCCATATCATTTATTCAAGTATAATCCTCTTGTGGGCGATGATTTCACAATCATCGCTCATCGTGGAGCGTCGGCCTATTATCCCGAAAACACTCTTCCTTCGTTTGAAGGGGCTATTGCCATGGGCGCGGATATGATCGAGCTTGACGTGCAGCTTACCTCGGATAAAGAAGTTGTTGTCTTTCATGATGAAAAAATTTCACGCTGTACAGACCGCCATGGAAGAATTGCCGATCATACCCTTGCTTCATTAAAAAAAATGGATGCCGGAAGCTGGTTTAATAAAAATTTTACAAGCACAAGAATACCAACTCTGGCTGAAGTTTTGGACATCTGTAAAAATAAAATTGCGGTAAATATTGAAATCAAAACGGAAGCGGTTAGTAAAATGTTTTTCGGAGGCATTGAAGAAAAATGTCTGAAGATTGTAGAACAAAGCGGCATGCGGGAACATGTCGTGTTTTCCAGTTTTGATCCGCGCGCCCTTATGCATCTCAAGCAGATAGACAATGCTGTGACCGCAGCCGTGTTGTTTGAAAAAAAATTTTATGATTCTAAATTGCCTTCGAACATAATGGAGTTAGTGGGAGCTGACGCCTTTAACTGTTCCACCAAGGATTTTAACAAAAAGTGGCTTGCAAATGTTAAATTAAATAATATTCCCGTAAATATTTACACTGTGAATGACGCACAGAACATGAAACGATTTTTAAAAATAGGAGTCAGTGGGATTTTTACCAATAATCCGGACATATTAAAAAGAGTGGCGGCGGATGTAAAACGAAAAATAAAAAAAGAAGACGGTAAATGATGATGATATCAAACGATTTTATTAATATTATTGAAGCAGCGCTTGATACCTTGATTAAGGCGTCCGGCATGGACTTACGTCTGCATGGGCTTGAAAATGTGCCTGATCATCCTGTTTTGTACGTCATTAATCATTTTACGCGCATAGAAACAATTTTAATGCCGTATATCATCAAAAAGAACATAAAAAAATATCCCCTTTCTCTGGCAGACAAATCTCTTTTCAACGGCAGAATGGGAGAATTCATGGATAATGTAGGCGCCATTTCCACCGCCGATCCGAACAGGGATAAAATCTTTATCAACGCGCTTCTTACAGACAGTCATCCTGTTATTATTTTTCCGGAAGGTCAGATAATAAAGGATAAGAAGATTATCGAGAAAGGCAAGTATATTGTTTACAATTCAGGTATCCGAAGGCCGCCTCATTCCGGGGCGGCACAGATCGCTTTGCTGACCCAGTTCATACGTGCCAAATTGCGAACATTCCACTTGCGGGGAGATAATTCATCCACTGCCCGGATGGCGGCGCATTTCGGTTTTGATCTTACGGATGTAGAAAATATTATAAATAAAGAAACTTATATTATTCCGGTAAATATCACCTATTATCCTGTTCACGCGCAGGAGAACGAACTCAGCAAACTTGCCGGCAGATTTATCAACAATATTTCAACGCGTCTTCAGGAGGAGTTAGAAGTTGAAGGTAACATGATATTGGGCAAGGTGGATATTGATATTAACTTCGGTAAGCCGATACCGGTAAAAAATTATATCACCCCCAACAAAGCGCTAAACAAGATGCTGGCTGATGATAATCCTTATCTGGATAGCGATAATTTTAAAAAATTCATTCCTTTTAGAAAAATATGCATCAACATGATGGCTGATTATATGAATGCCATATACGGCATGACGACTGTTAATCATGACCATTTGTTTTCTTATATTCTGACGAAATACTGGAAGAACTGTATCAGCGAAGACAATTTTAAAAACCGCGTTTTTCTTGCCATTGAATATTTGCGTGGAATCGGCATGTCCAACTGCCACACATCCCTTTACAAAAAACAGTTTTATCTTCTTACTGATGATTATCATGAAAAATACGAAAATTTTATAAAGGAAGCCGTATCCGACAATCTCATTACCCTGAAGGACGGTATAATCGCTAAAAACAGAGTACGATTCAGCAGGAAGTTCGATTTTCATACTATCAGGAGAGACAATATCATTGAAGTTCTCAAAAACGAAATAGAGCCTCTCCGGGGTCTCACCAGTACAATGGATTGGCTGATGTTTCTTCCGGAATTTGTTATCAGATGGAAGATAAGAAATCTCTTTGTCAAGTTGGATAAGATGCTTTTCGATAAGGATTATAAGCAGTATTACAAAGAAAACGAGAGCAAATCTAAAAATATCGGCGAACCTTTCTTTTTGAAGCATTTTTTCAGCAGAAAGGGAATTATTCTTGTTCACGGATATATGGCGGCCCCGGAAGAGATCAGACCGATGGCGGATTACCTATATAAAAATGGTTATACCGTTTACGGTGTCCGGTTGCAGGGGCATGGCACAGCTCCCGAGGATCTTGCTATCCAAAATTGGGGAAAATGGTATGATTCCGCAAACAGAGCTTATATTATCATGAAAAACAGCGTTAAAACATTTTCTATTGCCGGCTTTTCCATGGGCGGCGGAATTGCCCTGTTACAAGCTGCCAACAAACCCGGCAGGTTTACCGGAGTTATTTCAATCAACGCTCCTCTCAAACTAATGAGTGTCGCTTCCAGGTTTACGCCTGTTATTGTCGCGTGGAATAAATTACTCACGAAAATTAAAATAGATAAATGGAAAATGGAATTCGTCAAAAATGATCCGGAATATCCGCAGATAAACTATCTTCGAAATCCCGTGAGCGGCGGATATGAACTGGATAAGCTGATGAGGTTTGTTGAAAATCGTCTGGGAAATGTGACGGATCCCACACTTATCATACATGCTTCAGGCGACCCTGTAGTAGATCCGGTAAGCGGAGAGGAAATATTTGAAAAACTCGGCACAAAGGAAAAGCAGCTTATACGAGTTTATGCCAATCACCACGGTATATTGCGGGGGAAGCAAGCCGATGAGGTAAACGCTACGGTATTGACGTTTTTAAAGAAGCTTTAATTATATTTTAGTCGAAGATACTTTTATCGCGGCGATACCAGTAATCAGGCAGAATGCGGTACATGAATCTGGACAGAGGGTCTATATATTCTTTATTTCTCTTATCATATTGACAGGCGTGAATTATCATATCTTTTATGACGTTTTTCTCGCCCGCTTCATTAAATATCCTGTATGCGCAGGAAAATAGCGGGCTGTACATATTTTTCTTTTCCAGATATTTATGAACGTTTCTGACCGTGTTAGGACCTTCGGGAGTTCCATCAATCTTTTCCATTACGCGTAAGTTGGTTTCGATGGGATTACCGGTATATAGTTCATAAAAATATTTTCCATAACGATAATTTTTGCTGGCCAGCGATGAAACAGTCACATACATATCGCCCACGCCTGCTTGACTGTGAAAAGCCTGAAAACTTCCTCCCAAAAGACGGGACAGCGACCGAATTTCCACACCGGAACGGGCGAATATGGTGCCGGGGATTGAATCGCCCAGTTGCAGAGAATCTGCCATGCCCTTGATATTCGCCACAATATTTTTTAAAGCGCCGCAAGCTTCCACTCCGACAATGTCAAAATTATAATATGAATTCATTTCCTTGCGGTTAAATTTAAGTAAATCTTCCCTGATAATATTGGCAACGCGTTTTTTACCGGCCACTGTCAGACAAACAGGATTGCCCAGCGCAATGTCCATATCAAAAAACGGTCCGCCTATGCATCCAAGCTGATACTTGTGTTTTAAATTGTATAAATTATTGTTGATGAGTTGCGAAGGTGTTATCAATTCTTTAGAAATTTCATCGGAAATCAAGCCTTTTATCGGAGAAATAAGGCAGGTATCTCCTGCCTTTTTATCAATCATGGGTTTGAGATAATTGAGAAATTCCGGCAGGCGGTTCATTGTTATGGCCAGAACAATGAAATCGTTATTTTCGACGATATGTTCCAGATCGTTTGTAGCTTGTACGTTGGGCGACAAGCGGGGAACGTTTTGCATTCCGCCCAAACGTTTAGATAAATCTTCGGTTAAGTGCAGAGGATTTAAGTGATCTCTATTTATTGCTTTACAAACTTCCGAATCATGGTAGTAAATAGCAACTCGTTTGTTGTCACGGCCAAATTTATACGCAAAAGATGTGCCTAGCCGGCCAGGACCAATAATGGCTATTCTCGTTGTATCTAAATTAGGAGTTATCATGATTTATAATCTTTACCATAATCTTCAAGCTATTTTGGAAAACAACATATCCAATTATTGAACCCTAATAACTTTATTCTGAAAAATATTAAACTAAATTTATTAATAAATAAATTCTTTTTAGTTGCATTATCATAAACGATTGTTTAAAAAAAGCAATGACTTGATAACCTGAAAATAACAGGTCTTTTTATAGGGGGTCTCCGAAACAAAGTAGTTATAAGATTGTCTTCAAGCTTTGAATTATTTGAATAAAATTAGAACCTTAAAAGGGATTTTATTTTTATGGCCGCAATAAATTCCATTCCCGTTGAAAAAAAGATGCTTTTCCCCGATGGAACTGTAAAAGAAAAAAAATATATTCTGGAAGGCAAAACAGAAGGCGAATATTTTTCTTACTACCACAGCGGTCAGATACTGGCGCACATTAATTTTGTCCGCGGCAAAAAAAATGGTTCGGCGGTAATTTATTATCATGATGGATATATTAAAGAAAAGGCGACTTTTATTAATGGCCGTATGGAAGGTGAATATATTTCTTATTATGACAATGGTCATATCAGAGAGCAGGAAAATTATAAAAATGGCAAGCTCGACGGCAAATATCAAATTTATTATAAAACCGGGCAATTAAAACAACAGGAAAATTTCAAAAACGGCAAGTTTGATGGCGAGTATATTTGTTACTATAAAACCGGCCAAATTAAAGAAAAAGGATATTTCAAAAACGACAAAAGGGAAGGCGAATATTTTGCGTATTTCAAAAGCGGAAAGATAAAAGAAAAGGCTACCTATAAAAATGGAAATTTTGTGGGAAAATTTCTTGTTTTTAATGAAGATAGCTCCAATCCACAGAGTGCGGATAGTGAAGATAATGGCGTTTCGGATGTTTGGGAAGAAAAAGATGTGGCTGATTTGCTCCAGGATTTAAAACACTTCGATAAAAAGCAAAAGTAATCACGTCTTTGATTTTATGGAAGAGTCATTATGATAAAAAAAATTCTCATTCCTACGGATGGTTCCGACAATAGCCTTACGGCATTGAAATATGGAATTTATATCGCCAGAAAACTTTCCGCTGTCTTAACAGGCCTTTACGTTATTGATGTGAATTTGATTCAGGGACCGATGCTTACTGATATTTCCGGTTCGGTCGGAATGCCGCCTTACGAAGGTTTCTTTGATGCCATCGAAAAATCTCTTAATGAAAAGGCGGATTTTATCTTAAAAGAATTTCGAGAGCGCTGCCAGAAATATGGTATACAGGCCGAAGTAAAAAAGACAATCGGCAGAATCAGTCCAAGAATAATCGAAGAAGCTCAAGCCGCCGATTTAATTCTGATGTCGAAACAAGGAGAACACTTTCGCGTGAAGGAAGGTGGGCTTCTCGGTTTGGTTGCCGAAGCTGTCGTGCGTAATTCGGGCAAACCGGTGCTGGTCACTCCCGAGAATTTTCTGGAAATAGAAAGCATGGGGATTGCTTACGACGGGAGCGATTCCGCATCAGAAGCTTTTAAGCTTTCTTTGAAATTATCGAAACAAACCTCCTGGCCGTTGACAGTTCTCATCATTACATCTGATACGAAAAAGGCCGATACTTTATCCACGCAGGTAGAACAGATGAATGAAGACACCCCGGACGCACCAATAGCTGATTGCGAAGTAATAATCATGTCCGGCAAAGAACAAGATGAGATCATAAAGTTCATCCGGGAAGGCGCCGTGGAATTAATGGTTATGGGAGCCTATGGCCACAACCGTCTGCGCGAATTTTTCCTGGGCAGCACAACCTCACATGTTATTCGCAAAAGCCCGATTCCAGTCCTGCTTACCCGTTAGTCAACTTATCTGCCTGCGCAGCATAACGCTTTTTAAAACCTGAAGGGGTAATTCAATCATTTTATGGTTCCACTTGCAAAGATGAAGCCCGTTTTATCCCACAACAATACTGATAGCCATATCGCGCTCAATTATCCGCATGATCAAAATTTATCTGGTTTTACAACATCCTTAAGGGTATCGAGTAAATCGTATCTGGTCATATCATATTGAATTGGTGTGATTGTGATAAAGCCGGCAGCCAGAGCGCCGACGTCAGTATCTTTCTGTTCACGGGCGCATTGAGCTTCGCCGGCAAACCAGTAATAAATATTTTCTCTTGGATCCACGCGCTTCTCGAAAGTTTCGACAATGTTACTTTTGGCTTGCCTTACAACAACAACGCCTTTGATTTTTTCACAAGGAATACAGGGAATATTGACATTAATCGCGCTACCTTTGAGTTGTTTCGAATTACGTAAAATTAACCGGGTCATTTTGCGGGCGAATTTGGCAGCATAGGCAAAATCAGCTTCTTTATGAGTGTCAAGAGAAATGGCCATTGACGGAACGCCCAGAATTGCTCCTTCAGTCGCGGCAGATACTGTTCCTGAATAAAGAACATTGATACCGGCATTGCCTCCCCTGTTGATTCCCGAGACAACCAGATCCACCGGCTTATCCGATAATTCAGTGATTCCTATTTTTACGCAGTCCGCAGGTGTGCCTAAAACGGCATATCCTAAAAAGTTCGAATTCTTGGTGGCGCGACGCACCATCAGGGGACGAGAAATTGTGATAGCATGTCCCACAGCGCTTTGTTCAATTTCCGGCGCGACAATCAGGCAATCAGCTTCCCTGGAAAGCTCCTTATAGAGAGCGCCTAATCCTTTGGCATAAATTCCATCATCGTTGGTCAATAGAAAACGCATTAAATTTTCCATCCTCTAATTTAAATATTGTTTAATAAGCAATCAGATATTATTTATCATAAAGATAAAA
>Ga0326727_10007847_pt1 | contig 27690 bp, 28 predicted proteins | sample MB2enrmetagenome_FD_207643 | JGI IMG/M metagenome (GOLD analysis project Ga0326727, IMG submission 207643) | Lab enriched peat soil microbial communities from McLean, Ithaca, NY, United States - MB29MY | ecosystem: Environmental > Terrestrial > Soil > Wetlands > Peat | place: USA: New York...
ATGGCCGATATCGCTTATGACGTATTGCTTGAAACCGGCATTCGAATTCAACCTAATAAAGATCGAAGATCTTCGTCTGATTGCCGATTTCAAGGGTTGTCAACGACAGTCGAAATCTGCCCCACTGGGGATGCGGATATTTTCTTGACCGCCCCGGCTTTTCGTTTGTCCTTCAATCGGTAGCTGTCGACAATCACCCACGACGTAGGGAGCAGTCGCCGTAGGTACAGCACTGAACGGTGTTTGTATGGCAACGGATAAAAGGTCAAGGGTGCAGATACGATCCCCTGTAGTGATTCCATTCGGTGATGGAAAGCGCCAGGAAACTGCGTTGTGCTTCACTGGGCCCCCGCTTGCGCGGGGGCGACGTTCTGGAGTGTGTCGAGAACGGGAGGGCGCTTAGATCCGCAGCATTTCCCGCAGCTTCATCGACAGCTTCTGCGGATCGAATTTGGGAACATACGCATCGACGCCAACCGACTCGCCCAGCTTCTGGTTCGATGAGCTGGACAAAGACGAGTGCATCAACACCGGAATGCCGGCAAAACGGTAATCCGATTTGACCATCTTGGTCAGCATATAGCCGTCCATCTCGGGCATTTCGACATCGGTCAAAATCAATTGCAGTGAGTCGCAGAGCTTGCTTCCGTTCGTTTCCGCCTGGGCCGCCATGCGCTGCAGTTCTGTCCAGGCTTTGGATCCGTTGATTGCCTGGGCGTATTTGACATTCATCGCGTCAAGCGTGCGCTGGATCTGTTTGCGCGCTACGACCGAGTCGTCGGCAAAAAAGATCATGCGATCTTCTTCGACCGGCTTGAGATTGACGAACAGATGCGCATCATCGACTACCGAGGTTTCGGCCAGGACTTTTTCCACATCCAGCATCATCACCAGCGTAGCGTCCGGCAGCTCGGTCACCGCAGTGACCAGCCCGCCCATGCGTGTGGTAATCATGTCGGGCGGGACGCGCATCGAAGACCAGTCCAGGCGCAGGATGGTGTCGACCGATTGAACCAGAAACCCCTGGGTATGCCCGTTGTACTCGGTAATCACCATGATTTCCGGTTTGCTGCCCGTGACGATGCCGGTGTATTTGGCGAGGTCGATCACCGGCACCAGCGTGCCTCTGAGGCTCACCATGCCTTCCACCGAGGCCGGCATTTCTGGTGCGGTGGTGATCTCCGGGGTGCGCATGACTTCGCGTACCTTGAAAACATTGATACCGAAAACTTCCTTACGGCCGGTTCTCTGGTCTTGTCCAAGCGAAAACAGCAGGATTTCAAGCTTGTTGGTTCCGGCTAGCTTGGTGCGGGCATCGATTTTTTTCAGCAACTCAGACACAGCATCCTCCGCTACTACCTGTTTGACGTTCATCGACTCCCTGACGCCGGGAGATGTTGACTATTGTATCAAGCGTTGCGGGTTACAAAATTAAAAGGATGTTGAAAGTAGGGTTTTAGCGAGTTAAATACAATATGTGTGAATATTATGCATCAGCTTTTGTCGCTGGACTTGGCGGTCGCGCAGAATACAAAAAAAGCCGTTCACATCGCGTGAGCGGCTTTTTGCATTTAGCATGGTGTTTTACTGGTTTTGTATGACAAATGACGTAAATTCGACGCTTTTGACCGGTGCCGCGGCGCCATTGTCTATCGAGCCATTGATGACCTCGACAATCTGCGTTTTCAGCTTCAGTTTGCCATCGGGGGTGCCAAGTTCTTCGGGCGTCTTGGAAGACAGCAGCAAAATGACGCCGCTGCGAACGGCTGGCATATAGCTGTTCAGCGTTTCTTGCGCCTTGGCGTCAACCGTTTCAGCTTCCAGCTCGACTTGCAGCAACTTCCCGCCTGATCCGGCCAGGTTCACGACAAAGGAATCGAATTTGACGAACGCAGGCGGCTTGGTGTCTTTTTGTGCCTGCTCAGCGGAGGGTTTCGCACTGGCGAACGGGCCTTTGCCGGCCATATAAAGATAGCCTGTGACCCCCAGACCAATCACCACGATCCCCACTATCCCGATCATCACGAGTCCAGGCTTGCCACGACCTTTTTTTGGGGTCACTTCGGTTGCTTCTACCATTGTTGAGTTGCTTTCCTGTGTCTTGTTGTGAGGTCGGATGCGTCGTCAGTATCGAATCGATACGGCATGGCGCACCACCAGACCTGTTCATTGCACAATGATAGCCGCAGTCGATTAATTGGGCGAAGACTTTAACGATCGTGAAGCCTTAGCGAAGCGCCCACATGCCCAGCGATCCGATGGTCTGCGCCAGTTTCAGTCGGGCGGTCGTCCAGTCGGCAACGCGCTGGATGCGCTGCTCGTCGGGCTGTGGCGGTGCATGAGCCGTGAATACCTAGTAAGTCAGGGCTTTCAGTGCACCCAGCACGTTCCCTGTATTTGCTCATTTTGCAGGGTATATATCGTTAGACTTTAATTGACGCCCGTTCGGCTCCGTTGATCACTTGCCATGAGCGTGGCTGGGAGGTCATCAGTCAGGCATTGATGACCCTGGATCGTATGCCTTGTTGAGTTTTTATTCGGCCCTGGGTGGCGTCAGCGCATAGATGTAATAACCCAGCTTCCCGGTGGGGGCGCGTAGCAGGTGTAAGCGCCATCCATTGTCGTTCAGGTCATTTTCGAGGCGGCTCCAGAAGTGGGACTGGTCATGCAGGATGATTGCATAGCCCGGGTGATCTCGTTGAGCGATCAGCCCCACCGCCTGTGTGTGCGGCATGTTCTGAAAGTAGTGGATGTTCGCCGGGGTTTTCAGGCCGACGACGTCGTCAAGCTGAAACGGTGTGGCAAAAGCGATATATCCGGCATCGTGAATCAGGATTTTCGCGTCGGGGGGCAAATGCGCGTTGGCCCACTGTGCTGTCTTTGCCAATTCGCTATTGGTAAAAAGAATGTCCTGTTTATAGCTGGCTTCGACAATCCTGCTGCAGCCAAACATTGAAACGAGTGAGACGGCGAGAATCGCGCGTCCCATGCAGGGACGTTGCCGGACGATGCCGATGAGACCATACAGAAGCAGGGGAAGCAGGATAAAGAGATAGCGAGAACAGTTTTGTGTCGCGCCACTCGGGAATACCAGATACAACCCCAGAAAGATGAAGAACGTGTAGGCGGTGATGCAGGCGGCAAGCGGCGTGCGACGCAGAATCGGCAGCGTCAGACATAAGGGGGCCAGGCCCGACACAAGTAGCCCCATCAGCATGGTGCCCAGTTTTTGTCGTGCAGACCAACCTTCTTCCGCAAAGAAGGCGCGCTTGGCCGTGGCGGTCAACGGAATGAATGAAGCTGTAGCCGTCCATTGCCATATCAGCCAGGGCGCGGCGCCCGCGAGACAGACCGCGCAGTCGGTCAGCATGGCAGAGGTATTGCGCACCGCCAGGCGTATCGCACACTGGCGCAGCATCAGTAGCAAGGAAAGGCCCCCCAGCTCGGGGCGGATATACGGCAACACGCTGCAAAGCAACGGCAATGCCTTTGACGGCTCGGGCTGCAGCGCAAAGATCAGCGCCCATGTGACGGCCGCCATGGCCAGCCCGGTTTCCAGCCCGTTTAGCAGTTGAAGCGGTGCAAATCCGATGAACAAGCCCAGGGTGGTCATCGTGACCGCCAGTATCACCGTGCCGCCCTGCTGAAACGTCAGCCGCGCCAACCCCAGTGCATACAGCAGGATGGCAACGCCCGAGACAAGAAAGCTGCCGGTCAATGGGGCGCTCAAGCCGATTGAAATTGCGACCAGTAATAAATGGACAAGGCTGGTGGCGCCTGCCAGCGCAGGCGTGTGATAGTTGCGGTCGGCGCCGGCCAGCAGCGCCTGGGCATTGTGAATCGTGATATAGGCGTCGTCCAGCGGAAAAGCGATGGGGGAGGCCAGCATGAGCATCACGAATGCGACAGTCGCGGCCGTCAATAGAAGATAGAACCGTTGACGGGCCTGGGGCGTGGTTTCACCCAGAAGAAAGGAGCGCTTCACTGTTTGAAGTCCTTATCGGCAAAAAGATAGACGAGAACGAAGGCAATGGCGGACGTTCGCGGCCTTGTTGCCGGTTCTATTGCTTCAAAAAGCGTCGTCGTCCCCACGCAGGCACGGGGGGAGCGCCGCCCTACAAAAGACGGCGGGCGCCGACACCGGCATCCCGCCGCAAGTTTATGTATTTTTACAGCGTCAACGTCCCGGTAAACACCAGCGCGGCGGCGAGGACGCCGAAGACGATAATGATCATGGCCGCACCCATTTCGATGGGGTGGTCAAAGATCTTTTCGCTGCGCGATTTTTTGGCGTGAATAAAGAACAGCAGGCCCGGTGCGTACAGAACCATCGAGAGCAGCAGGTACTTCATCCCTGCTGCGTAAATCAGCCAGACACCGTAACCCACAGCCGCCAGCGTCACCAGTTGCAGCACCAGGCTCTTGTGCTCCGTTTGCAGCGACAGCTTGAAACCGAAACCGGCGCTCAGCAGATAGGGGATCAGGGCCATGGATGTCGCCAGTTCGACCAGCGCGTTGTAACCCGACTGGTTGAAGTAAGAGATGATCAGCAGTGCCGTGATCGATCCGTTGGTCAGCCACAGGGCCGGCGCGGGCGCGCCGGAGTGATTGACCTGCCCGAATACCGCCGGCACCGTATTGTCTTCTCCGCGGCTGGCCAGATAGAGCATTTCGCCGCCCAGCATGGTCCACGCCAACAGCGCGCCGCCCACCGATACGATCAGGCCGATATTGATCAGCTCCGAGCCGACCGGACCGAGGACATGCTCCAGTACGCCGGCCATCGACGGATTTTTCAGTGCGGCCAGTTCGGCTTGCGGCATGATGCCCAGCGAGAGTACCGATACCGCCACCAGCAATACCATGGTGATGATGAAGCCCAGCAGCGTGGCCCGGCTGACATCCTGCATGTGACGTGCGCGCGACGCATAGACCGTGGCGCTTTCGATGCCGAGAAAGACCCACACGGTGAACAGCATGGTCGACTTGACCTGGGTCATGACGTCGCCCAGTGCCGGCGAGCCCCAGAACCCGATATTAAAGGTCTGTACCTTGAATGCCAGGGTCACGCACAAAATGAACAGGCAGATCGGTACGATTTTGGCGATGGTGACCACGGTGTTGATCATCGCGGCGGAGCGCACCCCCTGCAGCACCATGAAGTGCATCATCCACAGGATGGCCAGTTCGCAGATCAGCGCGGGCAGGGTGGTGCCATTGCCGAAAATGGCGAACATCGGAAACGATCCCAATGCACTGAACATGACGACCAGATAACCCGCATTGCCGACCCACACCGAAATCCAGTAGCCCCAGGCGGCGTTGAAACCGAGATATTCGCCAAAGCCGTGGCGGGCATAACCATACAGGCCGTCGTCAATCTCGGGGGTATGGATGGCCAGCCACTGAAAATTGCGCGTCAATGCCAGCATGCCGACAAAGGTAATGCCCCAGGCGATCAGCATGGCGCCAGCGCCCGCTCCCTGCGCCATATTCTGCGGCAGGCTGAAAATGCCGCTGCCGATGATGGCGCCGATAATCAGGGCGACGAGTGCCGGTAATCCCAATAGTTTTTCGTTGTCTTCCGTCATTGATTGACACCCTTTTCAGAATTCATCTGATTCATTGTTTTGCTTATTGATGTGCCCCTGTATTTTTAAACTATTTAATAGTGGGCGCATTATTATAATGTGTGTGTCGCATTTCAGATGGTGATTTATTTTTTATCATTTATCGATGCTATGTTGGCGCTTCGTTGATTCATGGCCCCGTTCGGGGCTATTCGACCCGAACGGGATGAGAATAACCGCAACGCTGTGTTATTGAACCAATCGCAATGTATTGAGGTTGCCCGCAATAGCGGATAGTTTTGCACTCAGCGCGCTGGCGGTTGTTGCGGTATAAACCGTCGCGCCCTGGCATTGTTCCAGTTCCTTTTGAGAGGCTTTCAATTCTGCATTCGTCTGACCATAGACAATCGCATAAACCGAAATGCCGTCAGCCTCTGCCTGCTGACACACCTGTTGATAGATGCTGCCTTCTACATTAACGGACCCTGTGTCGCCGTATACATTGGCTGTAGCCGGGAAAGGCGACAGGGTCGGGGGCACCGGGCTCGGAAGATACGAGGCGTCTGTATTGCTTTGGGTACCGAAAATCGCACTCGGTTTTGCCACCGTGCCACCCAGATAAGACCCATTCTTGAGGGTTGTCTTCGTAATATCCGGTACATCCAGTGAATTGACCCCAAGTTGCCATTCGTTATTGCCGTCCGTAATCAGGATCATGGCCCTGACGGGCGCTGTCACGCCGGTTTGATTGGCGGTCCAGACCGGGGGCGAGGTCGATGGCGGGCTGCTTCCCCACGCCGAGTTTTTCCACCAGATTGATCGGTTCAGCATGCGCCATCCCCACAAAACCCCGGTGGCGATAAACGTACTGCCTTGCGGATTCTTCATGCTGTTAATGGTGTTTTTCAGCGTGGAGGTGTTATTTGTCAGATATTCGGTATGCGCCGCTACGCAATACGTCTGGGTGAAGTTGGAATAATAATATTGATTGTTCCCCATCGAAGAGGTTGTCCAGCCATCGAAAAAGGCCCGGAAGGGTTTGGTCGTGGGGTCTTGCAAAATCGCTTGCTGGGTCGTGTCACTGGATAAATAGCTGGACGGCATCGGTTGCGGTTCGGCGATGCAGCCTTTCCAGGTCCCATTCGAACCGTTATCGAACGGGGCCGTGACGTTGGCGAGCGAGTTAGTGGTCAAGAAGGTGTTTCCGCTGGCGTCCGCCAGGGTACTGAGCCAACTGGCGGCACCGTTGACGCTGCCAGTAGGCAGGTTTTCATTTGCATCGCGCACGTTGACCGTTGTGGTAAAGGGAACCAGGCCGATATAGACATTTCCCTGGTTTGACTTGCTGATGAGCGTGTCGATCAATGAATCGGCTTCTGCCTGAAGCGCGGCAATCTTGGTTGTCGTGTTGCCGGAACCATCCCCCACGGGTATCGAATCGTTCATGGAGCCCGAGTTGTCCAGCACCAGGGTCAGCCAGACGGGGGCGTTATTGACGCGAAGCGCCGTGGCCGTTGCGAAGACCGGCAAGGAGGTGAAAGACGAGTGAATCAAGCCGGCAACCAGCAAGGGCACGGAGCCAGAAACCTTCAACGTGATGGTCTCTCCGCCCGTTGTCGTGTCGGACCCCAGCGTGATGCCGTTAACCGTACATGCGGATTCGGCGGCCGCCGTGTTTTGCGCAGGGATTGCCGGCGCGATCAGAGGGTTGATGGTGCTGCCGACATAGCCCGCGGGCATGTTCAGATTGAAGTAATCGGCGGTATCCGCCAGCCACTGACAGTTATTCGTGCTCTGCATGCCCAGGTTACGGCCCGCTGCCAGCGCAGCGGTATCCACTGCGTACTGCAGTCGGTTTTGCGCAGCGGTCCAGCGGATGATGTCGATACCGGCCAGACTGGCGATCAAAATACCCAGCGCCATTGCGGCATAGCCAAGCACCACGGCGCCGCGCTGGTTTTTAATAAAGTGGAAGCGCATCTTGTTTTATTGACTCCCCGTCGTTATCCGTTGCTTACGGTGAAGGTCGTGGACCGGGGCCTGAAATAGGCAATCCGGTAAAAGCTGCCGAATTGCGCGGCGCCAGGCCAGAAGCGCAGCGCCGCATTGAACGTCGGGTGCCGGTAATACAATTCGACCACGATGGTGGTGTCGCTGGGTTCGAACGGAAAGGGGGGGGCCAGCGCCGCAGGGGTGATCTGCGATTTGATGGGCAGGCCAAATGTCGCGCGCAGGGTTTGCGTCGGGGTCTGGGTGCCGTTCGGGTCCTGATACACCGTGATGATCATCGCGCCGTTGTTCGCCAGATCCATCGGTTTGCCGATTAGCTGAGCCTGGTTCCAATAAAACCCCGTGGTGTCCGGTGTCGTTCCGCTGTTGTTGCCGGTCAGCGTTTTCTGCTGAGCCAGAATCTGTCCGACCATATAGGTGGCCCGGTCCATGCTGGATACGGTGCGGAAATAAGAAAACGCCTCGGCCAGTGCGATGGTTCCGATCACAAAAATGACCATGCTGAGTGCGAATTCCAGCGACAGCATGCCGCGCTGATTGGCAATAATGCCGCGAGTTCGTTTGTGGGGCGTCATGATACGTGCTCGGGTTCGTTCTGAACGATGGCACTGCTCGTCAGGGTATAGTTTTTGATACCGATCAGGCCCAGGACACCTGTATAAGTCGGGATGTTCAGCGTGGCCGTATAGACCACGACCTGACCGTAGCTGCCGGTCGAGCCGGATACGCCGTTGGTATTGCTGCCCGCCGAAGTGAAATCGCTGTAGACCGTGGTTTTGACGGTCAGCGGCGTGTTATTCGTCTCCAGCGTACCGGCGACACTTGTGGGCAGAAAATTCTGTATCTGGCTTTCGATCGTGCTCTTGATGGCGCTGATGCTCGACGTGCCAGTCATGCCGACGCGCGCTGCGGCGGCCACGCCCCGGTCGAGTTCCGCTTGCAGGAACATCTCCATGCCAACGTCGATCAGCCCGGCGCTCCCGATCAGAATAAACGGCAATAGCACGGCGAATTCCAGTGCGATGCCGCCGCGATCTGCGCGTCTGAACCTTTTCATCGCCGTTCGCCTTATGGATGCGGGTCGGTCTGAGTCGCCAGCCTGTCGCGCAGCACCTGGTAGTACTTCAGGTTGTTTTGCACGGCGGCCGGGGGTAAATCGCCGCTTTGCAACACGCGTTGCGCCGCAGCGTCATTGCCCAGCAGGCCATAGGCCAGCGCCAGGTTTTGCCGCGTTTGCGGAGGGGCGCCCGGGTCGTCGACGATCTGCATTAATTCGGCGATGCCGGCGCGTACCTGATGAGACAGGATCAGCGACAGGCCCAGATCATTGTGCAGGTTCAGGTCGTCCGGATGCGTTTTCAGGGCTTTGCGATACGTCGCCTGCGCTTCGGTAAAGCGGTTCTGCAGGTCGTAGGTCACCCCCAGGCCGGCCAGCGCCCACAGATTGTCGGGGGCGCTGCGCAAAATGCCCTGGTAGTGACGGATGGCGTCGTCGAACTGGTGCTTGCGCACATCGATGCGCGCCAGTCCCATTTCGGCATCGGCCTGGTTCGGTGTTCGGGTTTCAACCTGTTCGAAAATCGTGCGCGCGTCCTGCAGCTGATTGGTCTGATACAGCGCGTTACCCAATCCGAGCAGTGCCGGTTGAGAGTCCGGTGTGTGCGACAGTATTTTTTTATAAAGGGTGATGGCCATATCGAAGTTGCCGCTGAGCTGCGCGGTATCGGCCAGTTTCTGGTCGGTGTCGCCCGCCTGGCTGCTTTTTTGCAGCGGGGAGATGCTCACGTCGCGCGGCTGGGCGCAGCCGGCCAGCGCAAGGCTCAGACCGAGTGTGCCAATCAGGGGAAGAAAAGCCGATATTCTTGTTTTCATGGGGTTAACCGTTTTTCATGGCGGAGAGCAAATTCATGATGGCCGGGCCGGCGGTGATGATCATGACCCCCGGCAGGATGAACAGCATCATGGGAATCGTGATTTTGGTCGACAGCTTGGCGGCTTGTTCTTCCAGCAGGGTGGTGCGCCGTGTTCGCTCCGAGCGGGACAGCTGGCGTAGCGACTGGGTGATCGGCGTGCCGTATTGCTGTGATTGCACCAGTGTGACCACCAGACTGCGGATCGAGATGGTGCCAATGCGCTCGGCAAGATTGCGCAGCGCGGCCGTGGTGTCGCCGCTGAGCTGCAGTTCGCTGCAGGTCACTTCCAGTTCGTCGCCCAGCGGCGGGCACACCAGTTTGAGTTCGCGTGCGGTGCGCTGCAGGCTGGCCACCAGGCTGTAGCCGGCATTGGTGCAGATCACCAGCAGATCCAGCGCGTCGGGAAGCGACGATTCGATCCTGGTCTGGCGTTGGCGCGCTTTTCCCTTGACGTAATATTCGGTCAGGATCATGCCCAGCACAAAAGCGGCCAGAAATACCAGCGATTGCATGGTGAACGAGCGGTATTCCTCGGGTAGCGGAATCATCAGCGAGATCAGCGCCAGTGAGGCCCCCGCGATGAGCTTGGATGCAATCAGCACCGGGACGGCGATCGGCATGCGCCAGCCGGCGTGGATCAGCAGTTTTCCCATGTCGCCGCGTTGCTGGGCGTTAAACAGAGGGATGCTGTTGCCGAGATCGATCAGCATGGTCAGCCATTGCGCGCGGGCCTTGTCGTCTTTGTCGATCACCTCGGTCTGAATCGTCGTATCCGGGTTGACCATTTGCTGCAAATGCTCGGCAATGCGGCTTTGCCCGGTTTTCATGCGCATCGACAGGTATACGGCCACGAAGATCCACAGCAGGCCTGTCAGCAGAATGTCGGTTAGATTGAGTTGCATCTTGGTTTATACCTTGAGATCGGACATTTTTCGGATGACCCACAACCCAAAACCGATCATGCCCAGGGCGATCTTGAACAAGTACACCCCGCGGCTGGTGTAGAACAGCGGCGAGATATAGTCCTTGTCGATGAACCAGAATACGCCGACGATAAAGGCCGGGATCGCGGCGATCATCTTGCTGGCATTGCGGGTTTCGCCTGTCAGCGCGCGTGCCTTCATCGCCAGCTCGCGGCGCGAGCGGATAATCTGCGCCAGGTTTTCCAGGGTTTCGGTCAGTTGACCGCCGGTTTCACGCTGCAACTGCAGGCACACGCAAAAAAACGAAAACTCGGGAATGCCAATCCGCATGTCCGCCTCGTCCAGCACATCCTTCAGGTCGATGCCCAGGCGCAAGCCGTCGCCCATCAGCCCGAATTCGGTTTTGACGGGGTCGGGAAACTCGTTGCCCGCTGCGCTGATGGCCTTGTTGGCCGGCACCCCGGCGCGTACGGCGCGGATGATCAGGTCGATGGTGTCGGGAAACTGTGCCAGAAAGCGTTTTTTAAAGCGCTCGACCGCGCCGAGGTAGGTCATCCACGTCACCAGGGCCGGAGAGAGCAATACCGCCGTAATCCCCCACCAGGTGTTCATCGGCAGCCCCCAGATCAGGAGGACCATCAGTGTCAGCGAGGCCGCGACGACAATCGTGACGTAGGTTTGCAGCTTGTTGCTGCACACGGTCTTCAAGCGCTCAAGCCGGGCCGCGATCCAGTTGTTCATCGCACTTTCCTGCCGGTAATGCTGAAACAGCTCGGCGTCGATCGGGTCGTCGGTGACGGTTTCCGTCGCGGCGGTCTGATTCAGCATGGAGTGCAAATGGTCGCGCACACGGTTTTGCGGCGAGTTCTGCTGACGCTCGCGGAGTTTCAATACGCCCCATCCCCCCAGCAGGGCGCCGAAGAACACGATGGCGGTAAATAGATCGAGCAGGGCAGGGCTCATTGCTGAATGACCTCCGTCAAGGTGGCTTCCAGGCCGTAATAGGCCGCGCGGGGTGAGAAGGCCGGGCGCATGTGCGAACTTTCGTAGCTGCCCTTGACCTCTTCGCCATAGTTGCTGTTGTTGTACTGAAAACGGAACAGATCCTGCGAGATGATGACTTCGCCTTCCATTCCGGTGATTTCGGTGATGTGGGTCACGCGGCGCATCCCGTCGCGCATGCGTTCGATCTGAATGACCAGATTGACCGCACTGGCGATCTGGCGCCGGATCGAGGTCAGCGGCAGGCTGGCATGCGCCATCATGACCATGCTTTCGAGACGGGTGATGGCATCGCGCGGCGAGTTGGCGTGCACGGTCGTCATCGATCCGTCGTGGCCGGTGTTCATCGCCTGCAATACGTCGAAGGCTTCCGCGCCGCGGGTTTCGCCGAGGATGATGCGGTCGGGGCGCATCCGCAAAGCGTTGCGCACCAGATCGCGCTGAGAGACCTGCCCGCTGCCTTCGCTGTTTTCCGGACGCGTTTCCAGCCGCACCACATGGGGTTGTTGCAGCTGCAATTCGGCGGCATCTTCAATGGTCAGAATGCGCTCGCGCACGTCGATATGCTGTGACAGGGCGTTGAGCAGCGTGGTTTTACCCGAACCCGTCCCGCCCGATATCACGATATTGAGACGACAGGCGCCGGCGATTTCCAGCAGCCGCGCCATCGCGCCCGACAGGTTGCCCTGCTGGGCCATGCGCGACAGGGTGATCGTGCGTTTCGAAAATTTACGGATGGCGATACAGGCGCCGTCGATTGCCAGTGGCGGCAAGACCACGTTGACCCGGCTACCGTCCGCCAGGCGCGCATCGACCATCGGGCTGCTTTCGTCGACACGCCGCCCGACCGATGCGGCGATGCGCTGCGCCACATTGATCACATGGGCATTGTCGCGAAACTTTTGCGGTGCGAGCTCCAGCCTGCCATGGCGTTCGATGTAGATCTGATCGGGGCCGTTGACCAGGATGTCGGAGACGGATTCATCCGCCAGCAGGGGTTCGATCGGTCCAATCCCGAACATGTCGTTCAGGATTTCGCTGACGATATGTGCTTGTTCATGGGTGGTGAAGCGCATGCGTTCGCGCGCGATCAGCTCGGCGACCACGCGCTCGACGTCACCGCGGACCTGCTCGCGCGTTTTGCTGGCAGCAACCGATACGTTCATCGACGAGATGACGACAGAGCGGATCTGCTGAAACTCGGTCGAACGCACCAGATCGATCTGATCGGCGGGACGCTGCACAACCGGTTCCGCGGCGGGGCGTACCGCTTGCGGCGCCGGCTGATGCGCTCTGATGGTGCGGGGGTGGTCTTTTTTTCCGAACATGGATCAGCGCACCGTGTGCCGGACACGCGTACCGCCACCCCACAATGCGGTGCGCTCGGTTTTCTGTTGCGTGCCGCTCAGATCGTTGGCGATATGCGCGATGGCCTTGGCAAAGCCCGAGCGCGGGTTGATGCGCTCGCCCAGATTTTGCGCCATGGTCAGCCCCGAGGCGTCGTAGGGCAGCTCCAGCAGGATTTCGCGTTGGGTGGCGCGCGCGAAGTCGTCCTTGTTGACGTGGCCGGTTGCCGGCGGCGTCGTATGGTTGAGCAGGACCGATACCGCCGGTTCGTTGCTTCTTGCGACGACATGGCGCGCCAGACGGGTGACGCTGCGCGCCGAGTGCACCGTTTTGTCGGCCAGAATGTAAACGACCTTCGACTGGTTGAGCGCTTCTTCGGTCAGTACGCCGGTGCCGATACCCGGTGGGGGGGCATCGATGATGACATAGTGAAAATAGTGCTTCAGGACGTCGATCAGTGCGCCCAGCGCCCCCGGTTCGGGGTTGAAGCGATCCGCATAGTCGAGTTCGCACGTCAGCAGAAACAGCCGCGAGCCGTTTTTGATCATGGTGCGGTCCATATACTGCGTATCGAGCCGGTGTACGTTTTGCAGAACGTCGGTCAAGCCCTGGTTGGTCTGCTGGCCGATCATGACGTTGACGGCGCCACCATAGATGTTCAGATCGACCAGCGCAACGCGGCGCATCTTGTCTTCCGCCAGGTGTTGCGCCAGATGCAGGCCGACGGTCGATACGCCGACCCCGCCGCGCGTCCCCAGCAGCGTCAGCACTTTACCGGTACGTGAACGCTGGACATGACCGACGCTGCTCTGTTGTCCGTCACCCAGGGTGCGGGTCAGCAAGTCGACCGTCAGCGGTTTGACCAGATAATCGCGCACACCGAGCTGCAGCAGATTGCGGTACAAGCCCACATCGTTTTCGCTGCCGAGCACATAGACCTCGACCGAGGGGTCGCATACCTCGGCCAGATGGGTCAGTTCCGACAGGGGCGTATCGCATTTCGAAACGTCCACCACCAGCCGTGCCGGCGGACGCTCCATCTTGCTCAACACGCTGATGGCCTGGGCGATGCTGCCGCGTTCGACCAGCGCGTGCGGCAGGGTGCGCAGTGCAACGTAATTGCGCATGACTTCCGTGTTGGCATCGTCGCTGACAAAGGCGACGAAATCCGCGTTACGCACGGTGTCATTGCTGCTGGACAGACCTAATGCCTTGATCAGACTCATTGCGAGTTGTCTCCGCGCGTGCCGTTCATGCTGTTGGATTCACTGGGCGTGCTGTTCTGACTACTGCCGTCATGCAGGTGATAGGTGTCGCTGCCGCTCGTCATGAACGGCGTGACCTTGCCATCGTAGTAACGCTGCACCGCTGCACCGGCGGTGGTGGCGCTTTGTCCCGGGTAGGGGCGCGGCGCGACCAGATCGCGCGGATTGTCCACCATGCGCGCCAGGTTGTTGAGCGTGGCGCAGCCAAAGGCCAGAGAGGCGCGCGAGCTCAAATTGAACGGGCCATCGTTGAAGGTCGAATCTTCGCGCATCTTGTCGCAGTCCGGCGGTACGACGGCTCCGTTTTTAACGCTAAGCGTCGATGCGCTGGGCATGTAGGCATCGGAGAGCGGGGCGCAGCCGCCCAGCAGCGCGGCCAGGGATAGCGCCGTCAGCATGATTGCAGCGCGGGCGTTCAGTCGAAAATGTGCCATGGTGTCATCCCTCTCAGTAAGCGAAGCCCGCATTGCCGGCCAGATGCGGCGTTGCGCTGTCATAGGGGTCGAGCTTGGCGTTGTTCAGCAAAATCGCTTCGACATCGCTCGGGTTTTGAATATTGTCCAGACCGGTTTGCAATTGGTCGGGGCCCACCGGGTGCACCAGATACGGCGTGACAATGACCACCAGCTCGGTCTTGCCATTTTGATAGTCGGTCGACGAGAACAGCCTGCCGAGAATCGGCAGACTGCCCAATCCCGGCAAACGGGACACCACGTTGTGCACATCATCCTGCAGCAAACCGCCGATGACGAAACTCTGACCACTGCCGAGCTCCACCGTGGTGTTGACCCGGTTGATCTTCAGGCCAGGAATCGTAATGCCGTTAAAAGTCACGCTGTTCGACGAGTCGAGCGAGCTGACTTCGGGGTTGACCTTGAGGCTGATGCGGTTATTGGCCAGTACGGTCGGGGTGAAGTTGAGCCCGACACCAAAGTCCTTGTATTCAACGGTAACCACCGCGGCGCTGGTGCTTGATCCGGCCGTCTGTGCAACGGGAATCGGATATTCCCCGCCCGCCAGAAAGCTGGCGGTTTCACCGGAGACCGCGGTCAGGTTGGGTTCGGCCAGCGTGGTGATCAGGCTTTCCTGATCCAGCATGTCGATGATGCCGCCATGATCGTTCGCTTTGCCCAGGATCGCCATGTAGCCGCCATTGCTGGGCAGGTTGTATACGGTCGAACCGCTGCTACCGTTCGTAAAGGCCTGGCGTCCGCTGGCCAGGCCGCCCAGGCCGCCCAGGGCGAACCAGTTGATGCCGATCTGCTGCAAGATGGTGCGGTTCACCTCGGCGACGCGAACCCGCAGGTTGACCTGGGTCGGCGTCGACAGCGCCATCTGATTGATCAGGTTCTCTTTGGCGCTGAGATAGGGCTGCAGTGTCTGCGTCACGGCAGCGACTTCCTGGGCGTTGCCGACCGCGCCGCTGACCATCAGCGAACCGGGCGACGACTTCAATTCGAGGCGCAGGGTGGGGAAGCGCTCGCTCAGCACCCGGCGAAGCTCGTCCAGGTTGTGGCTGACGGTAATACTGCGCTGCACGATGGGCAGGCCCTGGCTGTCCAGCGCGAACAGCGTGGTGGTGCCCGCCTTTTTGCCCAGGATGAATACGGTATTCGCCGCCGGGACCTGTACATCCGCGACCGTCGGGTCGGAGACAAAGACGGTGCTGGCCGGTTGTGACAGGTGAAGCAGGTGTCCGGTGCCAGCCGACAGCAGCATCGGCTGATAGCTGCTGCCGTCGTCCGGCTCATTGCCGGTTTTGTGTGCGACGGCGGCGTGGCCGCGCACATGATGTGTCCGGTGGGCTGACGCGTGTCTGAGCGACTTGTGTCCGGGCAGGGAGATGGCGACGATCCGGGCGTTTTGCTGCGGTTTTTGCGGTGCCGCGGCGGCTGCGGTTTTTGCGAGAACCGGTACAGCGTTCGCCGGATCAGCCAGCCCCGCGAGGGGCGCGCATGTCAAGCCGGTGGCCAGCAACAAGCTCAGGGCGGCTTTGGGGGTGGAATGCGAGACGGTCATGGCGTGGCCTCTGTCAATTCGTAATGTTTTGCGTCGGCGTCGTGACCGAGCTTTGCGTAGAACCGCGAATAATCTGAACATTGCCCTGGGCCACCGCTGGCGCCGCACGGTCGGCCTGCGAGATGTCGCCCGCCCAGACGGGGCCGTTGGCCGGCGCGGAGGAAGTCAGGTTCAGGTGGTCGCCGACGACCTGTGGACCCCTGGCGTCGGATGGGTCTTCGGTGGCAAAGCTGCGCAACGCCAAAGACAGGTCGCCCATGTGAGAAGCAACGGTCACGACCTCGGCGGCGCGCGGCGTGACCTCAAGCGTCACGGTGCGCGCCTCGACGTTGGCCGAAGTATTGTTCGCGTCTTTCGGGCGCTGGAAGGTGGAACCGACCGCGATGACGCGCATATTGGTCGCAATGGTTTCGCCGGCGACCGACTGGGCGGTAGAACGGCTGTCGTGCAGGCTCTGTGTCAGCAGCAGGTCGACAAAGTCGCCGGGCTGGATCAGACCGGCATTGCCCGACACTTCGTTGATGGCGACCGAAACCGCGCGCCGTCCCGGGTGAAGCGCCGCGGCCAGAAAGCCCGGTGCGGTGGGGCTGATGATATCGTTGCTCAACACCAGCGCGCCCTTGGCGACGGGGTCGTGCAACAGGGCGCCCGTCAGGTTTCTGGCTTCGGGGCTATTCTGCAAAATGGCGTTGGGCGGAACGGCGTTGGCCGGCAACGTCTGCCAGCTCAGCTCGCTGTCGCGCAGCAATAATCCCTGCGGCAGATCCACTGCGGCTACAAGAACGTGTACGGGTCCGGCCACTGGCTGAGCCTGTCGCCCTGCCAGGAAAGAACGAACGGCGATGGCAAGCATGACGGCGACCAGGAGCAGCAGGATTAGATTTCTCTGGGCAGGTTTCATCGGCAATAAACCAGGTTAGATGTCGAACGATCAAAAACGGTTGATTTGCACCAGGATGGCAAAGGCGCCGCCGATGGCCAGCGCCACACCATAGGGCACGCCACGCTCGGCCGTCAGACAACGCAGCAGCGTCATGCGGCGGAGTCGCGGGCGGGTCTGGCGAAGCTTGCGCGCCAGCCATCCGGCCAGCCCGACGATCAGCCCGGCCTGCGTGATGAATAGCAGCGTTGGCAACAGCAGGCTTGTCCCCGACCAGCACAGCACCACGGTAAGCAGCTTGGCGTCGCCCCCGCCCATATAGCCACGGGCCGTCAGAATCATGGCGATCAGCAATGTGACCGCGCCGGTCGCCAGATGCGGCAACAGCGCATCGTGAGCGAATAACGCGAACACGAGGTATAAGGCGCCGAGCACGGCTACCAGGCGGTTCGGTAGCCGGCGACGGCGCAGGTCATGCCAGGCCAGCGCTGCCAATGTCAGGCAACAGCAGCACGCAACAAGCAAAACGAAAACGGTTGAAGTCATCATCCATTCACAGCGCTGTTTGGCATTCGTCGTCGGGTAATGATTAGCTCGAAGACGTGGCGTTGTTGACGGCGGAGCTGACTTGCGACGAGATGCCGTTAAACGCAGTCGTGTATACGCCGGTGATCGTCGACTTCAGGGTGACCACCGCAAGCACGACGATACCCGCCAGGATGGCGTATTCCAGTGCGGTTACGCCGCGGTCATTCTTCTTGAAAAGCTTGAAGATTCTGCTCAGGTTCATTGTGATTTCCTCTTGCATTAAGGGTTTCAGGCCTGTGTTCCCGGTGTGGCCGGGGGGGCTGTGTGCCTCCGGCTTGCAAACCGTTGTACGCACCTGATGAATGCCACCTTACATAAACGGTTTAAACTGTCGTCTTGGTAAGCGCGGCGTAGTCTGCCGCTCCTGCAAAATGAAATGTTGATCTTGATCAAGCGAATGCACGTGGATGCAGGGTGATTTTTGATCTATGGCCTATGTATTCTGTAATGAGATGTTTAAAAAAAGAACGCATTAGAGAATTGTGTGGTTTTTAAAGTTTAATAATTCATCAATTTAAAATGTATAAATTTTTGTGTTTTAATATGTTTAATGTATTGAAATACAGGCAAAAAATAGCTTTCAATGTGTTAAGTTGGCCGTTTTTTTTCTTTGCATTGTCTTAACACGGTTCAAATGGACTTCTTCTGGATAGTTTATTGTTTGAATTTATGTGCAAATATTATCGTTTGTTGTTTTATTGCAATGGTGACTAGTTATTCAATGGATTGCTTAACTAAAGACTGGCAAAATCTCCGCGGTTTCAATCTGGATTTGTTGGCAATTAAACAGATATTTAATAATTGTGGCGCGTTTTATGCGCCATTTTTTAAGCCGTGGGTGTTATGAAGCAGTTTTCTGTTCCTGTGCCATGGGTTGAGGCGGCGCTTCGCGTGACGAGCGCACTCGCGGGGTCCTGGTTTGTGTATGCGGGCTGGGTGCAATGGCGTCTGGCGCCCTATCGTCTGACGCTGCCGCTGGTGGTGCTCGGCGAGGTGACGGTGGTGGTGCTGTTGCTGCTGTCGCATGTGCCGGACAAGCGCGACTGGCGGCCTTTCAGCCTGTGCTGCACCCTGGTGGCCACCTATTATTTCGTCGCGGTGCGTCTGGCGCCGGGCGTGCACCTGATCTCCGAACCGACCGCCTGCGTCTTTCAGGCGATTGGCCTTGGCTGGGCATTGTTTGCCAAGTTATCGTTGCGGCGCTCGTTCGGCCTGCTGCCGGCCAATCGGGGCATCGTGACGACCGGCGCCTACCGTTTTGTGCGCCACCCGATTTATACCGGGTACTTTGTCGGGCATATGGCTTTTCTGCTGGCCAATTTCTGCTGGCAGAACGTGTTGGTATACGTCTTGCTGTATGCAATGCAGATCGTGCGAGTCCTGCGGGAAGAGGCGCTATTGTCCTCGGACCATACCTATCGCGCCTATATGCAGCGGGTGCGCTTCAGAGCGGTACCGGGTGTGTTCTGATGATTCGTCTCGGCGCGCTGCAATGGGCGGGGGTGTTGGTCGGACTGGTTTTTGCCGGTGTTGCCCACGCGGAGCTTTATGTCTACAAGGACGATCAGGGCGTGATCCATCTGGCGCGCCATCGGCTCGATGCGCGCTATCAGTCGTTCGATCATTACCAGCCACCGTCTTCGGCGATGTTGCCGCGAGAAAAACAGGCGCAACGCGCTGCGCGCTTCGACGATCTGATTGCGGCGACGGCGTCCGCCTATCAGCTTGACCGCCGTCTGCTGCACTCCATCATCGCGGTCGAATCCGGATTCAACCCGAGCGCCATTTCGCCCAAGGGCGCGATAGGCCTGATGCAGGTCATGCCCGATACCGGCCGTCGTTTCGGGGTGGCCAATCTGAGCGATCCACAGCAAAACCTGATTGCCGGCGCACGCTATCTGCGTGCCTTGCTGGCGCGCTTCAACGGTAATCTGCCCTTGGTCATTGCAGCGTACAACGCGGGAGAAGGCGCCGTGCAGCGCTATGGAAATACGATACCGCCTTATAACGAGACCCAGGGGTATGTGGCAAAGGTGCTGACTTCCTATCATCGCAATGCGTCGGATACGCTGACGGCCGGTGTGATATACCCCGCCCCGTTACGTCGCCAGCATGCGGTGTTGATCATCCGGGGAGATGAATCCCCGGCGGCGGAGAATTGAACATGTCAAACGAGATGTCGCTGCCAGCGCGCAGTCGTGAGGCGATTGCCGGGCCGGTGTCGTCTGGCCGACTTGTCCGGCGGCTGGATGTGGCCATCGCACGACGGCTGGCACTGCAACTCGGTTTTGCCGTGTTGATCGTGCTGGTGTTGACGGCCAAAGGCCCGATCGGAAATAACAGCGATTATTGGCGTGTCGCCAGTTGTGTCGGGCTGTCGATGGTGCCCTTTAAGACCATTGCTTCCTATCACGTGTCGATGACCAATATTGCCGCGCCTGCGGCGACATTGCCCGCAATGGCGTCGATGTTGTTCTGGGTCATGAAGCCGCTGTACAAGCCCGGCGTGTTTCTATTGAGTTTTGTGGCACTGTTGAATTTTATCTATTTTGCGGGTTTCTTGAAGTGCTTTGGCGATGAGCGATCAGGGCGAGGCAAGGTATTGATCTGCGTGGTTTTTGCGGTTTTGTATACGTTGTACGGCTTTTACTTTGTTTCCTTTTATGAGGAAGCGGCGGTGCTTGCCCTGGCGCCCTGGCTGGTCGTTGGCTTGCAACGGATGAAATATCAGAAAAACTGTTTTTTGTTTTTCCTGGTTTCGATCCTGGTGCTGATGTCGAAAGTCGAAATGTTGTTCGCTGTCCCGGTGATGATGTCCGTGCTGTATTTTTCAGCGGATGACATTGTCTCGAAGAAAAGCCGGCGGCTATATTGCGAAATCTTGCTGTTGCTATCGATTCTTGCCTTTGCGTCCGGCACTTTTTTCCGGGTGGTGAACGGCTTCGACCGGTATTACAACGGCATCGGCTGGGCGGTGCAGGATGTCTCCGTCTGGCCGGCGAACGCCATCGGGCCGAGGCTGAATTTTTACTATTCGCATCGTGCTGTTTTGCAAAAATCCAGCAACGCGTATGAAGCGGATGCACCCGAAAAATTCTTTGGTACGTCCTTTTGGCCAACGATCAGCAATATTGTGAAATCACCCGGTTTCAAGGAGCACGGCCCGCGGCTCCGGATTGCCGAAAGCAATGTGACGCTGGGCAAGTTCGCCATGTTCTTTGTGCGCCACCCCGATGTGTTTCCCAAGTATGTTTCCTGTATCTATCGCGTGACCTGGGGGTCGGACTATAGCCTGAACTTGTATAAAACCGAGGGCTTGTATCATTGGCGGGTTTCCAAAGTATTGGGTTCGATTGCGGATGTCCTGTTGAGCAACCTGGGCAAGCTCTATGCGGCATTAGGGCTGGCGTTGCTGCTTATCCGTCCCCGGCGCTTTAATACGGCGGTCACGCTGTATTTCTTTCTGGGGGCACCGGTGTTCGCCGTGATTGGCGACGGTTATTTTGAGTTCGAACGGCATATGGCCCCGTACTTCATGTTGTTGCCCTTGCTGATTTTCATGAAGGTCTACGGGGCAGGTGAGCGGACGGCATGAATGTGCAGCGGCGGCGGCCTTGCGGCGGTTCCGCCCTGCCGATGCGGTGGATGGGGTTCAGATGTTCAGCCTGTTGAACAGGATGCCGGGCAGGTGGCGGATGATCATCATGATGATGCGCCATTTGCCCGGAACGTAGGCAACGGGCTTGCCCTGTTCGATGGCGGCCACGATGCCGGCCGCGACGCTTTCCACCGAAGCCAGCCTGGCGCCTCCGGCTTTGAGCTGCGCGGTCATCGGGGTGTCGGTGGGGCCGGGTTTGATCAGAACAATGTGGATGCCGCTTGCGGCAAAGCGATGTTGCAGGCCTTGGGCATAGCGTGTCACGAGGCCTTTGGCGGCGCCATAGACGTAATTGGACTTGCGCCCCCGGTCGCCCGCCACCGATCCCAGGATGGCCAGGGTGCCATGGCCGGCGGAAGCCATGTGGCGCGCAAATGCCTCGGCGAACAATACCGGCGAAATGCCGTTGATGTTCAGTGCTTCGCGACAGGAGGCAGGATCGGTTTCGCATGTCGCCTGGTCGGGCAATGAGCCATGCGCGATCAGGACCGTGTCGACATCGCCGCCGGAAACGATTTGATCGACGGCCTGCCCGATGGCGAGCTCGTCGAGAAAGTCGGTGACGGTGACCGAAACGGTCGATTCGGGGCTGCGCACGCGCAAGTCGGCCGCCACGCGTTCGGTGCGGTCGCGGTCCCGTCCGACCAGAACAAGATAGGCCGGGGCCTGGCTTAACCACCGGCGCGCGCAATGTTCGGCCATGGACGAGGTGGCGCCGATGATGACGATTTTTCGGGTGTGATTCATTGTTCAATATCCCATCAGGCGGCGCGACAGGGCAGAGCTGATGCCCGGGTCGCGGTAGTGCAGGAATTCGCCAAGGCGGGGGTAGCCCTGTTCGAACAGGTCGCGCGGCATGCGCGCATCCTTGGCCAGGTACAGACGTCCGCCGGCTTCGCGCACGATGGCGTCGAGCCGGTCGAGCAGTGTCAGTGTGCGCGCCCCCCGGTTGGGGAAGTCCAGCGCCAGAGTCACGCCAGGCATCGGAAAACTCAGCATGCCGCTGGCGTGGCGGTTGCCGAAGGTTTTCAGGACGGCAAGAAACGAACCTTCTCCCGAGCGGGAGATTTCTTTCACCATGGCGTTGACCGCATCGCGGCCCGTGTTGCGCGGGATGACGCTCTGGTACTGGAAAAATCCTCTGGGTCCGTACATCCGGTTCCATTCGAGCAGATTGTCCAGCGGGTAGAAGAACGGTTCGTAATGCACGGTCGCGCGGCCGGCCTGCCATGACTTGAGGTGGTAGTAAGTCATGTTGAACGGACGCAGGGTCAGCCGGTTGACCATCGATACCGGGGGCACCAGCGGCATGGTGCGGGCACGGCTGCGGGGGGCGCCCGGGTCCTGGCGGCCGCTCGGGTTGCCCAGCATGAAAATGCCGCGTCCTTTGCCGGCGTTCATGCAGTCGATCCACGAGACCGTGTGTTCCCAGCGGGCCTCGGCTTCGTCCGCGAGACGAAAAAACGTATTGAGATCGGCGTAGGGGACGGTCTCGGTGTCCAGCCAGGGGCCGGCGGTGCGTTGCAGTTGAATGTCCGCATCGATAATGATGCCGGTGAGCCCGGCGCCGCCGATGGTGGCCGCGAACCAGTCGGGACGGATGTCCGGGCCGCATTCGATGATTTCGCCATCGGTGCGCGCGAGCCGGATGCGCCGCACATGATCGCCGAACGAACCCGCGACATGGTGGTTTTTGCCGTGTACGTCATTGGCGATCGCGCCGCCGACCGTGATGAGCTGCGTGCCTGGCGTGACCGGCAGTATCCACCCCCGGGGAATCATCAGACGCTGAATATCGCGCAACACGACACCGGCCTCGCATTTCAATCTGCCGGTGTGTGCGTCGAAATGAATGAAATGGTCCAGTGCGGTGGTTTGCCAGAGTGATCCGTGCGGGTTCAGGCAGATATCGCCATAGCTGCGCCCCATGCCGAAGGCGATGCCCGGCGGGCTTGCGCCGATGACGCGGGAAACGGCATCCGGGTCGTTCAGAACGGTGACGCGGTGCGGCAGGGAGGATAGTCGTCCCCAGGATGTCATCTCTCTCACAGCGGCTCCGTGCGGAATACGAAATGTTTGTCGAGACGGTATTTGACCATGTAGCCAATGGCCAGGCCGAGCAGGGCGCCAAAGTAGCGCATTTCACGGGTGGCGAAATAACGGTCGAAACCCAGTTCGAATGCCCAGAAAATCAAAGTGGTCGCCACGCCCATCAGCGAATAGAGGGCAAAAATACGGACGTCATGGGCTTTGCTGTCGGCCTGAAAGTCGAAAATATAGCGCTTGTCGAGCGCGTATTTGACAATCATTCCCGTTGCGGTGCCTGAAAGTATCGATAGTGTTACATTAAAGCATCCGTTGTAGCTGCGAATCACCAGATCCTGGGTGCCGATGTTTGCCACGGTCGCAATTAATGCGAGAATCGCGTAAGTAAAAATTAGCTGCATTTTGCAATATTTCTAATAATTGCATTAAGATCGGAATATATGCATGATACCGTGATTGCACACGCGTCACTAGTCCGTTTTCGTGGGCTATTGGCCTTGCTGCGCCCCCGGCAATGGGTAAAAAATCTGTTCGTGCTGGCCCCGCTTCTGTTTGCCGGTGAGTTTGCCAACCCGCATGCAATTACGCAGGTCCTTGTTGCCGCAGTGATATTTTGCCTGGCGTCTTCTGCGGTGTATATCGTCAACGATATTCACGATATCCGGCATGATCAATTACATCCCAAAAAGCGTTTCACCCGGCCCCTGGCTTCCGGTGCGGTGCCCCTGTCGTCGGCGCTGCTGATGTTGTTAATGCTGTATGGCGTTATTTTTTCGAATCTGTTTCAAATGCCGCAGGTCAGTCTGGTCGTGGCCGCGTATATCGTGCTGAATCTCGCCTATACCTTTGTGCTCAAACAGCAGCCGGTGCTCGATCTGTTTACCATCGCCATCGGCTTTGTTTTGCGCGTATTCGCCGGGGCGGTAGCGTTGCATGTTCCGGTTTCGGCGTGGATGTTCATTACAACGCTGTGCCTCGCGCTTTATCTGGCATCGGTCAAACGGCGACAGGAGCTCCGGCAATCCGGTTCGGCCGGACGCAGCGTGCTGCAGCGTTATAGCGTCGTGCTGGTCGACCGCTATGCCCAGATGGCCGCAACCGGCGCACTGCTGTTCTACAGTATGTTTGTGATGACCGCGCGTCCACGAATGGTCATCACGATTCCGCTGGTTCTGTTCGGGCTGTTTCGGTACTGGTTTGTGGTCGAGGCGCAGGAAGGGGGCGAGTCACCGACCGACGTGCTCCTGACCGACTGGCAGTTGATTGGTGCCATTACGCTGTGGGTCGGGGCGTGCGCCTGGGCGTTGTGGCCGGTGCTGGGGGCGTCATGAAGGGGGGGTATCTGCTGACCCCTTTCCTGGCGTGGCTGGTGGCCGGAAGCCTGAAGTTTCTGGTCAACAGCATCAGATCGGGCCGTTCTGCAATGGGTCTGATCGGTTATGGCGGACTGCCGAGCAACCATAGTGCGATCGTCAGTAGCATGGCGATGCTGATTGCCCTTCAGGAAGGGGTGGGGCACCCGGCATTCGGCGTCGCGTTAACGCTGGCGTTTGTCGTGATTCTCGATGCAAACAGCTTGCGCGGACAGATCGGCAAGCAGGCGAGGGCCATTAATCGCCTGACTGAACATGACCATACCGAGCCGCTGCGTGAGCGGATCGGCCACTCGCGTATTGAAATCGCCGCCGGCATTCTGGTGGGGGTGGCGGTGGCGGCCGTGGTGCATCGATTCATGCCGGCCTGAAGGCCATATACCCTAAAACAAAAACCCTGCCGCGGCAGGGTTTTTGTTTTTTCGGGGGGGCACTCAGGAGCCCTGGAACAGATTGGCCAGTGTGCTGGCGGCCTGTGTGGCCATCTGATTAAAGCCGCTTGTGTACAGTCCGCTGATCAGCGGGCTGGCCGCACAGATGGCCAGCGCAATCAGGCCTGCGAAAATGGCGTATTCGAGCGCCGTTATGCCTTGCTGGTCACGATAAAGTGCCTGAATGGTATCCGTGTTCATAACTGAACCGAGGCTGCGTTAAATAGTGTTTGTATTGTACATACTATTTATAAAGTGTTGTTAGATCTTTGCCTGTCACGCTGTAGCGTGCAATTGCGAAGCATTGCACGGATCATCCGCGCGCATTGCGCCGGAAGCCGTGGCGATACAAAACGACCCGGCTTCCAGTGCAAGGGTTTTTGGCCGTTCAAATGGGGATCAACCGGGCCAGTTCGGTTTTGCGTTCCAGAACGTCCGCGAGCGTAAATTGGTCGAGTACCGTGTAAAACGCTTCTTCCGCCTGATGGAGCATGTTTTTCAGACGACAGGCCGGCGCAATTTTGCAATGCGCATGAACCTGATCAAAGCACTCCACCAGCGGTTGGCCTTGCTCCGACTGCCGCACCACCCAGCCCAGATTGATATCGGCGGGCTGACGCGCCAGGCGCAAACCGCCGCCTTTGCCGCGTACGGTGTCGAGCAGCCCCAACTGGGCGAGGCGGTGTACGACTTTCATCAAGTGGTTCTCCGAGATGTCGTAAGTCGAAGCGATCTCGGCAATGGTCAACAGGCGATCCGGGTAGGTGCCGGCGATTATCAGTACGCGTAACGAATAATCGCTGAAGCGGGTGAGGTTCATGCTGTACTCCTTGCCAGTTCAGGCGTATTGACGGTTATTTTACCCGGGTTTGCCATCGACGCGTGTGCGAAACAGGATCGCACTGTATTTCGACAGATAGAGAATGAATGCGGCACACCAGCATGCCGCCGCCGCCCAAAGCCAGCCTGCCATGCCGCCGGGAAGGGGGAGTAGCACCGGCGCAATGCGCAACAGCGCGGCGAGCGCGATCGCGCTATACGCCAGGGTTTCCGTGGTAGCGGCTTTGAGCACGCGTCCGGTATGTCCCAGTGCCGTACGGGTGAGCATGCCCAGCGTCAGTCCACCGGTGGCGCCGATGCCAAGCAGGTGAAAAACGGCAACCCACGAAACGGTGTTCAGCACGGCGAAGCCTGCGAGTGCAATCCCCAAGGCCATCCATAGATAAGACAGGTGCAAGATCCACAGCAGCGGTTTCCGCCAGGTGGCGAACGGTGCCCACCCTGTCCAGCGCACCAGATGCAGGACGGCGAGCGCAAAGTTGAGTGCGGCCAGCCCACGGCCCTGGAGCGGCGATAAATCCGTCAACAGGATCAGCGCGGTCAGCGGCGCGATGATGCGTTCGATCCAGTCGATGCGATATTGGCGCACGCCGGGAAGCGCGTTGCGGGTAAACATCGGGACAATGCGGCCGGCAATAATGACCTCCAGGGTCACGATCAGATACAGCGTCGCAATCAACGGCAACAGCGGCGAGACCGGCCACCAGCCCGCGTGCCCCAGATAAAACCCCAGATTCAGCAGCGCCATTCCCACCAGCAGGCGGGGGGCAAAGTCGTTGCGCCGATTGGCTGTCAATCTAAGGCGTTGATGAAGGGTCCAGGCCAGCAGCGGCAAAAAAGCCAGATCGACGGGCGCAGACAGGATAAGCGGAGCGAACGGGAGCAGTACACGACCCGCCAGCCATAGCGCGGCCAGTGCCATCAGCGAACGGCCGGTGGGCATGGGCTGTCCGGTCCAGTTTTGCGCGGCGGTCAGAAGAAAACCGGCAATGACCGCGACCGCGTAGCCGAAGATCAGTTCGTGAACATGCCACTCCAGGCCGCTCAGTCCGGCCCATGGCGAGAGGATTCCCTGATATTGCAGAAGCCAGACGGGGATTGCCACCAGCGCCAGGCAGGCCGCCATCCAGTAAAACGGACGAAATCCCAGACGCCAGAGCGCACAGCCTGTCAGAGGGGAGGAAGGGTGGGCTTCCTCGATTTGCAGCAGCGCCATGATGACTCCGTTACCGGTTAAGATGTATTTATAATACATCAAAACGCGTGCGCACAAAATGCAATCGTGCGACGACTTCAGTCGATAAGCTGTCGTGGTCTTATGGGCTTGTCTTACTCCTTAATTCTGAACCTGCGGAAAAAACACTTCCCAAAATATTTCCATCAAGAATCGCTTGCACGGTCGCTTTACGATGCCTCTCAAGTAACGGAAAAGACGTTTCCGAATTGATCCAGGACATCACGCGGCCATGACTTCACAGAATACGACAAGCCAGAACCTGACCCTTCGACTGCTCAACGGGCTGCTCAACGGTGTCGAGTTTTCCCTGCAGACGGGGCGCACGCTGTTTTGCGTAGGCGATGCGCAGGCTTTCGATGCGGGTGAGCGGCAAGATGAACTGGCCCTGGCGCGCGCTTCCGATGCCCTGTTCATTCCCGGTAACGGGCAGGGGCCCAATTTCACCATTGAGGTTGGCGGCGAGTATGCCTCGGGCGATTTTTCAATCGAAATTCTGTCAGACCCCGTGCGGCACGTCGCCGGTGAGTTTCAACAGCTATGTCAGGCGGGGGAGTTGCTGTTTGCCGTCAAACCGGCCGATGCGACATG